>C688J18823_10003085_pt1 | contig 10531 bp, 12 predicted proteins | sample HopSoiMetagenom1_FD_18823 | JGI IMG/M metagenome (IMG submission 18823) | reverse complement strand
TCAGCAGCGCCCGCCACAACGGCAGGGTGTTTCGCTCGATGTCGCCGGGCTGTGCCCACAATGCGCCCCTGCTGACGACTGCCTGGCTCATGTCATGAATTGCTTTTTTCGTTCACTTCTTTTCCGCCTTGGCCGCGATGCCGACCGAAGAGATCCCCGCCCCGCGCACGGCGTCCATGACCTGCAACAGCGACTGCAGCGACACATCCTTGTCGCCCGCCAGGACCACATCGACCGGCTTTTGCTTCTTCAATTCGACCAGGCGGGCCTTTAGTTGCTCCGGATTGACTGGCTTGCCGTCGATTACGGTGTCACCCGTGCGCGTGATGCCAACGGTCACCGTGGAGGACTTGATGGACTGGGTCGTTTTTGAACTCGGAATCTCCATCGGTACGCCGGTGCCAGCAATCATGCGCAGCGAGATCACAACGAAGAACACCAGCAGGAACATCATGATGTCGATCATCGGAATGACTTCCACGCGTGGCTTCAAGACTTCGAAGTAACCGGTCCGTGCGCGCGGACTCATGATTGCCTCGCGCGTATGGCTGTGACGGTACTGCTGTGCGCATCGCGCACCGACATGCCTTGATGCGTAGAGCCGCCACCGTATAGGCGGTTCAGCACCATAACCTTGAGCAATTCCATCTGGTGCACGGCGAGCCGGACGCGCTTGTTGAAATGGTTGAGGAACAACACGGCGAGAATTGCGATGAACAGGCCCGCGCCGGTGGCAACCAGCGCTTCGGCAATGCCGCCGGTAACCATCTGGGTCGCCGCGCCGCTCGACCCTGCCGTGCCAAGGATGTCGAAGGCGTGCACCATGCCGATGATCGTGCCAAGCAGTCCCATCAGTGGGGCAAGCGTAACGGAGGTATCGAGCACCCAGATCAGGCGGTCTATCTTGGGCAATTGCCACATGATCGCCTCGTCGATGTGACGATCCATCGTGCCCGGGTCTTCGCCGCGCGAGGCGAGTGCAGATGAAACGATCGAGCGCTGCAGCGATCCTTCATAGTGCGCAGCCAGCTGTTCAAGCTTGTCCCAGTTCTGGTACTCGACCAGCTGCAAATCGTGCTCCATGGCATGGCCGGATTTCAGCACCTTGAAGAAAAAATAGGAGCGTTCCACGATCACCGCCAGCGTGATCAGCAGCAGCACGCCCATCAACGGCAGCAGTCCGCCGGACATCACGCTGAGTTGGATCAATTTATCCATCATGTTTAATCTCGCTCCCTGTTGTTCATCGTTTGCCGTTTACTCTCGCCGTTCATCGTTTTGCGGGCTGTTCGGCGCACCCGGTGCGATGGGCGGAAAGAACGGTACGCCATAGCGCTCGGAAATACGTTTGGTCTCTCCGGTTTTGAGCATTTGCTCGAACTCGTCATCAATAAATTTCAGCAGTTCGACTTCCTTGGCTTTGATGCCCCAGGCATTGTCAAAACGCATCTCGTCCGGCGGCTGGTAGCCTTTTACCATTTCAAACTCGCCTTCCGGATGTTCGAGTTTTGCCTGCGAAATCGAACCGGACCAGATCATTGCCGCATTGACCTCGCCCTTGATCAGCGCATCGATGACCTGATAGTTCTGAAAAAAAGTCGCGTGCGGTATGTCGTGTTCATCGGCATATTCACTCATCGGCGAATAGGCGGGCACGCCGACCTTCACGTCCTGCGCTTTTGCATCGTCCAGCGTCTTCACGCCACTGGCAGGGCCTTGCGTCACCAGCACGTAACCGGTACTCATGAACGGCTTGGTGAACGCCATCTTGTGCCTCGGCATGTGATGGTCATCGTTGGTAATGGTGAGCCCCATGAAAATGTCGCAGATGCCCTTGTCCACCGACGTGCCGAACGTCACGCCGACACCGAAGCGCATGCCGGTATTCACCCAGGCGATGCTGACGTCCCAGCCGTGCCTTTTGGCAATCGCCTGCAGAATTTCCACTTCGATACCGGCTGGCTCATTATTGTGTGCGGTGCGCGAGAATGGCCAGAACCAGGCATCCGCGCAAGCGAGGATGCGATGCATCTTCTCCACGCGCTCCATTGCGGGCACGGTCTTGAGTTCATCGGGAATCGCGGTGGGTGCATAATTGCGGTAGCCCGATTGATAGAGGCGATCCGACAGGGGATCGAAAACCTCCGGCTTGCGATAGCCGATTTGCGGCCGGCGGTCCCGGCCGTATACGTATTCGGGTTCCAGTTCGAAGACTTTGCCCGAAGCTTCCTGTGCGCGCGCGCTCGCCGCAGTACTGGTTATGGCAGCCGCTGCCAGCAACATGGCAACGCTGCGAACGCAAATTCGCATAAAGATTCTTCAACCAGGAAGGCCTGCCGGGTCCTGGGGCAACACAAGTTGCCAGGACAGCACACTCTCGTTTATCAGGCGCCAGCTACAGAAGGCAGGTGGATGGAAGCACTCTGTCCGGCGCTGCGCACGGGTACCCTGTGTCGCGTGGGCGTAATCCTATAGCAAATTTCCAGTTCGGGCCCGCTTTATCGGCCGGGCGTACGGAAGCGCTAGTGGGATGCGCGATTTGGCAGTCATGCTGGCTAAACTGCCCGGGTGCTGCATAATTCCGGCTGCAATACCAAACCAAAACATTGGCACGCAACAGATCGAGGGCTATTTCACGCGTGGCTCCCGGATTGTTGCGTCAGCCGACCAATCAGCAAAGGCACAGGAATGAAATTTACAGCATGGCTTGCCTTCATAGTGTGCGCCGCACTCGCAGCGTGCGCATCGCAGCCCAAAGAGCCTCCACGCATCATGATGCAGGGGTTTTCCATTTCCGCGCCGAAGGAAAAAGAGAAAACCTGGATGGTCGCTCAGCAGAGTCCGGAACTTACAGTCATCGGCAAGCAAGGGCGCTTCACGGGAGAGTCCTTCACCATGCAGACGACCATCATCAAACTGCCAGCCTTCCCTTCCTCGCAAGCGCTGGTGCGCTATGTGGAATCGAACCTGCGCAAGGAAATCGACCCGAAACGTTTCCGGCTGTTCAAACTCGAAGCCACCGAACAAAAAGTCCATCAGCAAAGTTGCGCGCTATCGCGCGTCGAAATGGCCGAGCGCAATGCCACAGACAGCACCGGATCGCCGGTCAATACCATGCTGGAAACGCTGACTTTGACTTGTCCGCATCCCGAGGATCCGTTGCGGGCCATCAATATGGCCTATACGCACCGGCATTTCCCGGAAGATGTGGATCCGCAGTTTGCGCAGGAAGGGGCCTTGCTGATGCAAACCCTGGCATTCGAACCACTGTGAACGTCCCGGCTGGCGCAACCGGACAGCGGGCGACATGGACCACGTAGCCGATATCACCCGCATCATTCAGCTGGCAGTCGCGCCGGTGTTCCTGCTGACCGCCATCGGCACCATTCTTTCGGCACTGAACAACCGCCTTGGAAGAATCGTCGACCGCCGCCGCGTCATTCAGGATCGACTGCACCATTCCGTCACGCTGAACGAACAATCGGATGAGGCCGATATCGACGAATTACAGTTGCTGGCCCGGCGCATCAGCCTGATCTACCATGCGATCGTATTGGCCATTGTCTGCGCCTTGTTCATTTGCATGCTGGTGGCAAGCGCCTTTTTGGGCGTTTTTGTTGCCATCGATATCGCACGGCTGATCGGTACCTTGTTCATTCTGGCCATGGTTGCGTTGATTGGGTCCCTTTGGATGCTGTTGCGGGAGGTGTTCCTCGCAGTAAAAGTGGGCCGCCACGATATCCTTGTAAAGGATCTGTTGAGGTTGAAATCCCGCGGCCAGCAATCGCCAGACTTGGATCGGCCCGCCAGAAAAGGCTAAACTTGGTGTCACTGCTGCTGTGTGCAGTCGGTCTGGTTTTCGGCAGCCCGTCTCGCGCGCAAACACTGATGCAAAGGTTGCGACAATGGTTGCACGACAATTCGAACCAGGATTACTGCTGCTATATCGGATGTACTTGCTTGGCAAAAGGGTGAAAGCCAGGAGCGGTTTTGCCTATTACGGGTTTAACTGCGTTCTGGTCGAGGGCCTGTTCTACTCGATATTCCTGGCATGACTGGATCGGCTGCAGACAGCATCGCGTTCGCACTGGCCGCCGAGGCTGATGCGCTGGCCATCGCACGCATGTCACGCGATCTAATTGAAACCGGGTTGGGATGGTCATGGACCGCCGCGCGCGTATTGCGCGCGATCCGCGATCCGGAAGCAATAGTCCTCGTGGCCCGAAACGGCAAGCAACTTATTGGCTTTGCCATCATGGATTTCGGCGAAGAGACGGCACATCTGGCATTGCTGGCCGTCGATCCCTCACATCGCCGCCGCAACGTCGGCCGGCGGCTGTTCAGCTGGTTGCGAGAAAGCGCCCTGACAGCGGGCATCGCGACGGTGAAGCTGGAGTTGCGCGCGGGCAATCTGGAAGCCCAACAGTTCTACCGCCACCTGGGGTTCCAGGAGGTCGGCTGGACAGTGGGCTACTATCGTCAGCGTGAGACGGCGCTGCGCATGGCATTGTGGTTGCGCGAGCCGGCTGCGGGAACCTCACCTCCGGTGCGCTGATTCGGTCGTGTAGGTTCATGCCGGCGGCTTGATGCGCGCCGCACTTTGCGCTCGCGCGCGCCAACGCTGGTCCGGCACTGGCGGGGAAGTCTTGAACCCTCGAAGGCGCCTGCGGTCCGGAAAAACGAAGGACGCGTCCGCGCGCTCCAGCCCCAGCATCTCCCTCAGGCGGTCCGCATCGAATGGCGCGCGAACTTTGACGTCGTTGTCGAAATAAGCGTACAGATCACGCTGCTTGCGCGGCGGCGCTGTCGTGCTCGCCGCGAGAATCGCATCTCGCGGCTGGCCGCCTCTTATCCACTGGCGGATGCGCTGCTGCCAGCGATCAAGTGCGGCATCGGTGTACCCGCTGGCATATATTTTCTTGTCGCCGTGCAGACGAAGATATATGAACTCCGCGGTGACATCTTCCAGGTAGGGAAACTTGCCGGCCGTGTCAGCAACAACCAACGCGATGCCGTGACGCCTGAGCAGCGCGATAAACGATTCGCATGCGAAACTGTCATGCCGGATTTCGATTGCGTGACGCAATGGCCGGCTGGCATCGATCGCAAGGCGGGCACGGCCGTTCATTCTGGAATCACGCCGCCGCGCCAGCGATAAAGCCTCGCCAGTGTCGCGCGGCAGCAAGGAGAAAAACCGTTCGAAGCGCTGTTCATCGTAGCGCAGCAAAGCCGGAAACTGCCACAGCAACGGCCCGAGCTTCTCCTTCAGGTTGAACAAGCCAGAAGCGAAGAAATTCGCGAGCGGTATTTCGACCTGGTTGAGCTTGCGGATGTGGGTGATGTAGCGCGGACCTTTCACGCTGAAGATAAAATCGTCCGGTGTTTCGTTGTACCAGGCGGCATAGCTGCGGGGATGTTGCAGTGAATAGAAGGACCCATTCAGCTCAATGCTGTTGAAGGCGCGCGCCGCAAATTCCAGTTCACGCCGCTGCGGCAACTCCGGGGGATAGAACACGCCCCGCCATGGCTCATAACGCCAGCCGGAAATACCGATGCGGACTTCACTCATATAACTGGAAAAATTGACTTCAATTGGTAAAAACTACATCGCGCGTTCGCCGTCTCATCGAAGAAAGCGGTTCACACTGGCGCGCCGCGACCGCCGTGCCTGTGTGAGCCGTTTACCGCGCTGCCCGGCAACTTGAAGGCGCAATCGGCGTGCCCGGTACTACCAACGGCACACCCATTGCTTCAAGAGGCATTCGGCAAGCAAACAAGGAGACAGACATGCGCGACCTGGACGGATTGAAAGTAGCGGTACTGGTGGCAGACGGATTTGAACAAGTTGAAATGGTGGAGCCTAAGCGCGCGCTGGAGCAGGCCGGCGCGCAGGCGAAAATTGTTTCACCGGTTCAAGGCGAAGTGCAGGGATGGAATCATTTCGACAAGGCGGACAAGTTCAAAGTGGATGTTCCGCTTGACCAGGCGCGGGCAGACGAATTCGACGCCTTGCTGCTGCCCGGGGGCGTAGCCAATCCCGACCAGTTGCGCATGAAACCCAAAGCGGTTGAATTCGTCCGATCATTCATGGCCGCGGCCAAACCGGTCGCGGTAATTTGCCATGGCCCATGGACGCTGATTGAAGCGGATGCACTGCATGGCCGGACCATAACCTCTTGGCCGTCATTGAAGAAAGATTTGCAGAACGCCGGCGCCCATTGGGTCGATAAAGAAGTGGTTGTAGACAACGGATTGGTCTCGAGCCGCAACCCCCAGGATCTTCCCGCGTTCTGCGCAAAGATGATCGAGGAATTCCGCGAAGGCTCCCATGCGGGACGGATGGCACATACCTGACCAGAACGACTCAGCGGCTGGCGCGCTAGCGCGCCAGCCAGGTTCGCAGTGCGCTGTTGACTTCCGCCGGACGCTCGAGCGTGGACATGTGCCCGCATTGTTCGATCACCATGAGTTGAGCACCCGGAATCGCGCCGGCCATCTGCTCGCTGTTCTCTAGCGGGGTTAGGCGATCCTGCCTGCCGCACAGTACCAGCGTCGGGCATCCAATCTTCGGCAGAAGCGCGCGGTAATCCGGCCGGGCGATGATGGCATGCTGCTGGCGCAGATACGCTTCGAGGCCGATGCGCTGTGCCATGTCGCGAATGCCCTCCACCAGTGCAGCCTCGTTCACGCGCGAGCCATGCACCAGCAGCGGCAGCATGCGGTTGGTGACCGGCGTGAAATCGCGCGCGCTTTGCGCGAGTTGCATTAGCTCGTGCCGGCGTTTGGTTTCCTCAGGCAATTCGGCACGTGAACGCGTATCCAGCAACGCCAGCTTCGTCACGCGATGCGGCGCCTGGCGCATGATCTCCTGCGCGACATAGCCGCCCATGGACAGACCTGCAAGCGCGAAATCTTCCCACGGAGCCGCGCGCAGAACGGATGCTGCCATCGCGCCAATGCTGTCCTGGTCGGTCAAATCAGCGACAAAAAATTCCGCCAGGTCGGCAAGGCCTGATTGTTGCGGCTTCCACAATGCCTCATCGCACAACAAGCCAGGGAGCAAAACCAGCGCGTTTTTCATGGTCCTGTGCTGTTCGCGGGCATCACTGCGGTGTCAACATGCTGCGCATGCAGCGCATTCTAAGCCGCAAGCGTAGCGTGGAATTGAGGTCGCTGTGTTAAACCGCAATGTCCGCCGTTGCATGCGCCTATGTCAATAGGACACATTTACTCCAAGCAAAAAACAAAGCTCGTGCTCGGGAGGGAGGCAAAACGCAAGGCCTGACCCCATTGTATGTTTGCTCGGGAGGGAGGCAAAACGCAAGGCCTGACCCCATTGTATGTTTGCTTCCCCTTGTGGCGCGCCGAGCAGCTCGACTCAATGGGGGGAGTCGACGAGCACTGTGCACCTGTGACCCGTTAAGCGCAGCTCCGTTTGCGGGAACAGGTGCGTAGACTTGGATCGTTATCGTTGGCACAGGTGCCCAATGACTCGGATTCCGCCCCAAGCTCGCGCCCGCCGGAACCGAGTCAGTCCCGCAGCGAGGCGTCGTTGTGTGTGCCTCGCCAGGTCGAGTTGCGCAGTCGCCCCATTGAGGCAGGCAGCACAGGGATACCCCGTGAATACGGGGCGCGACACCGGGGCGGCCTTCCTTTGGTTACTTTCCTTGGCCGCGCAAGGAAAGTAACCAGCCGCCGGGCTGCCCCCGGCAGATTTTTTCAAGAGAACGTGTGTACTCGACCAAAAAAAAGCGCCCGCAAGCGGGCGCCGATCCTTACCAAGGTTTATTGTTTTTTCTTTTGTTTATGCGTTACGCGATCTGCCGTTGCGCCTGCGCCGCGACAAGGGGTTCCTTATGGAACTGACCATCCTTCATGATCATCAGCAGCTTGCTGGCATCCTGCAGCAGCTTCACGTTGGCCACTGGATTGCCATCGACTAGAATCATGTCGGCGAGAAAACCGGGTTTGACCTGGCCCAGTTCCTTGCCTGCCATCATGATCTCGCCACCAAGTTTCGTGGCGGATAAGATGGCGTCCATCGGCGAGAAACCCAGCAAATTGACGAAGTGCTCGATGTCGCGCGCGTTGGTGCCAATCGGATTCCAGGCAAAGCCGTAATCGCCGCCAGGCAGGATACGCACCCCGCGTTTTTTGAGTTCCTTCATGTTTTTGATGCCGGCATCCAGTTCGATGCGCATGCCCATGCTTTCGGCGACCTGCGGGGTGATGCCCCACTTGGCCGCCTCGTTCAGCGTGGTGTAGTTGATACCCAATGTCGGCGCAACGAAGCACCAGTCCTTGGCCGCTTCCAGCGCATCGCAAGCCTCTTCATCGACCAGCGTCGCATGATAAATCACGGCTACGCCATGCTTAAGGCATAGCTTGACCGACTGCGCGCTGCGCGCATGCGCGGCCATGCGCTTGCCGTGCGCGTGGCCCACGTCGCAGACGGCCGCGATCTCGGCTTCCGTCATCACGGTTTGGTGCGCGCGCGCATGGGGGATGAACTCGTCGCCAGACGGATTGATTTTCAGTGTATCCACGCCTTCGCGAACCATCAGTCGCGACATCTTGCGGAATTCCTCCGCGCCGTCGCAGATAACAGCAAAAGTTTCACGGTGCATGTGCATCAGGCGCACGTCGCCGAGGCCTGACGTTACCGTCATTTCCGGACTGGCCGCCAGCGTGCGCGGTCCCGGGAAGTCGCCGGCGTTGATGGCATTGCGCAATACAACGTCGAGTCTAGGCTTGGCGGCCGCCGCGCTGTTGCAAGCGGTGAATCCCTGGTCGAGCATTTTGCGGGCGTTCCTTACCGTGCGCAGGATGTGTTCCTCGGGGGGCACAAAGCCGAGGCCCTCGAGATCCGGCGTATCCAAAAAAGATAGGTGGGAGTGCGATTCGATCAAACCGGGCATCAAAGTGGCACCGCCGCCGTCGACCACGCGCGCCCCCTCGCTTGGGATCGTCGAGCCTTGCGGCGCGACCGCTTTGATGCGATTGCCCTCTACCAATACCTGGCCCGCGAACGGCGGCGCGCCGCTGCAGTCCAGTACGTTGACATTCTTGAACAGAACTTTAGCCATGACGTTCCTCCTCAACCGTAATACAGATTATTGCCGCTTTCGGTAGCGAAAAAATGCATCTTATCCTGCTTGAACGAAAACCTTATGGCCGAATCGATGCGCAAGTCCATGCGGGCGGGTACGGTGGCTTTGATAAGGCACCCTCCTGCTCGCAAAGTTATGATTTTCTCCACCCCCTGATTCTCTACCCCATGGACACGCGCTTCAACTGCTTCGTTCATCCCCACCGTGACATCTTCTGAACGGATTCCCACGGTGGCTGGTCCGGCAAGCTTTTCCGCCCGCCCGTTCGCAGCCTGGTTTACCGGGATTTCGAGCTCACCCGCCGTCACCACGGCGCATCCGCCACTGACTACTGCCGGCAACAAATTCATTGCTGGCGAACCGACGAACGTAGCGACGAATACATCCCTGGGTTGGTTGTAAATCTGCTGCGGCGTGCCGACCTGGATGAGACGGCCCTGATTGAGTACGCCAATCTTGTCGCCCATCGACATTGCTTCTACCTGGTCATGCGTGACGTAAAGGAAAGTCGCGCCGAGTTTCATTTGCAGGTCCTTCAATTCTGCACGCAAGATTTCGCGCAGCTTGGCGTCCAGGTTGGACAACGGCTCATCCATCAGAAACACTTTCGGTTCGCGCACGATGGCGCGACCGATGGAGACACGCTGCATTTCCCCGCCTGAGAGCCGATCGGTTTTGCGTTCGAGCAACTGCCCGATGCGTAGGGTTTTCGCCGCTTTGGCCACGCGTTCATCGATTTGCGCCTGTGACAGGCGCCGAACTTTCGATTTCAGCGGAAACTCCAGGTTCTGGCGCACGGTGTAATGCGGGTACAGAGAGTAGTACTGAAACACCAGCGCCACGTCGCGCTCCGCCGCGCTCCAGCGCATCACGTCCTGTTCATCGATCGCAATGCTGCCGGCATCAGGATGATCCAATCCGGCGATAAGGCGCAGCGTTGTGGTCTTACCTGCCCCGGTTGGCCCAAGCAGCACGAAAAATTCACCGCTGGCGATGTCCAGGTCCAGTCCGCTCAGCGCAGTGTGGCCGCGGAATTTTTTGCTGATGCCATGGAGTTTGACGTGGGCCATGGCGGCTACAGGCGGATGTGCAGCGATTCCCCGCTGCGGGTGCTGAAGAAATGGGTTTGTGCTTCATCGAGCTTCGCCCAAACCATGTCACCCGCCTTCGCGACGTAACCAGAGGCAGTACGGGCGCGTAGCATCTGCGCACCGAACTTGAGGTCGACGATGTCGAACGGTCCAAGCGGTTCGATGATATGCGCCTCCACGGGCAGATAACCAATGGCCGGGCTGCGCGATAGCAGCACACCTTCCGGACGCACGCCGATGGTCAATTCGTCCCCGCCCTGACCATTCTCGACCAACAACCCATGAAGCTGTTGTGGGAAATCCAGCGCGGCATCGTTGTCGCCCAATATC
>C688J18823_10003084_pt1 | contig 10533 bp, 11 predicted proteins | sample HopSoiMetagenom1_FD_18823 | JGI IMG/M metagenome (IMG submission 18823) | reverse complement strand
GGGACGTCCACCCTGAGGTTGCGGAAGTGGCGGGCGCGATCACGCCTGTGCCGGGCGGTGTAGGACCGCTCACCATCGCCATGCTGATGTCGAATACGGTCAAAGCCGCGAAAATGCGGCGAGGAAATCGCGTCGCTGAATTGGCGCGAACTTAGGGCCTCACCGCGGAGACACTGATACACGGAGGGTGAGTTGAAAAATTGAAAATCGCTCTCATTGCGCCGCCTTTCATCGCTGTACCTCCTGCCGATTACGGTGGAACAGAATTGTTTGTAGCCCATCTTGCGGAAGGTCTCTCTCAGCTTGGCATTGAGGTCGTCGTCTATACCAACGGCGAATCTACTGTCCACACAGATCGCCGCTGGATATACGACCGGTCAGATTGGCCGATCAAGAACCCTTCGCAAGCATTCATTAAAACTTTCAATCATGCGTCATGGGCGGTTCGCGAAGCCGCTCGGGATTGTGACGTGATTCATCTGCAGTCGCCCGAGGCCGTGGCTTTATCGCGCTTCATTAAGCAGCCGACTGTCCTGACCCTCCACGGGCCGCACGATGCAAAGATTAGCGAGTTTTACAATTTCTATCCTGAAGTCACCTATGTATGCATCAGTGAGGCACAGTGCAAACAGGAATCGATGCCCAAGATGCGCACGGTTCACCATGGCATCGACCTGGGCCAGTACCGGTTAGTTGAGCACAAGCAGCAGTACCTCAGTTTTATCGGACGAATCGCCCCATTAAAAGGCACCCATATCGCAATCGATGTCGCGCAGCGAACAGGAATTCCACTCAAAATCGCGGGAGACGTGCAGCCCATGTACCGCGAGTACTTTGAAAAGAAAATCAAACCGCAGCTTGACGGAAAGCTCGTGGAATACATCGGATTGGCGGACCTTGCAGCAAAGAACGAACTCCTGGGTAATTCCATCGCCATGTTGTTTCCAATTCAATGGAACGAACCTTTTGGTTTGGTAATGGTGGAGGCAATGGCCTGCGGCACACCGGTTCTGGCCATGCCCGGGGGNTCGGTCCCGGAGGTGGTGCGCGAGGGAGTATCCGGGCATATTTGCCGTTCAGTTGTACAAATGGCAAAGCGTGCCCAGAACCTGAACTTCAATCCAGTGGCTGTTCGCCAGTATGTTGCGGAAAATTTTTCGACAGAACGAATGGCCCGAGACTACGCAGCAGTTTATGAGACAGCTCTAAAAGAAGCCCCAGTCACTACGGCAGCGTAGCCATTTCATCGCCACAGACTCGCTCGACGAAGACTACGAGGAAGAAGAAGCTGAAGCGCCGGTTGGCTCGCACTTCGGTGAATCTGAAATATGCTCAGATTGGGTGCCCGTTTCATTGACTAGCGGACAGGACGGCGCGAAGCGCAATGATGGCTCCGGCAAACGCCTGGAGAGTGATCGTGGCCCGAGCCCGGTGGCGTCGAGAAGTATTTGAACCAGATGCTTGATCCCAGGCAGACGTAATGCGGCTCCGGCAAGGGCCCATCCGACATTAATGTGTTCAAGGCCACGCGCGAAAGCGCCCACGCCCACCTCCACCGCGCTCCCATCCATCGGATCGTATGTCATTCGCTTCAGATCGCGTGAGGGATGATCCTCGGCAGCAACTATCTGCAATGCGATGGTGCCTTGGGACTCAAACCAGCGACGCACCTCTGAGCAAGGCCCACACGTCTCGGCAACATACAACCGCGGCACCGGAAGATCGGGTGCATGCCACGGCGTGAGTCTCGGCCGCCAGGCTTGGACATTATTCCGGTATTCCTCCCAAGGCTTGCCAAAACGGACCCCCATGTCCTCACCTTCATCCCATGCGGCTAGCCCAAAGCTGTAAAGGAATGACATGATTCCCGCCGCCGCCAACCAAGGATTTCGAAGCACGGCGCCCCATGCAGTCAGCACGAGTGCGCATGAGAGTTGCATAGGATTGGAAATGTAACGATAGAGCCCGCTGACGACGAGTTGTTTTGGCGGATCATAAGGGATCGGTGTGCCGTTGCCACGTTGTGCGAACTCCTGAACTGCCGAAACTCCAATAATCCCCAGCAATGCGATGACTTGCAATTCCAGGCTCCGCAACCACGCAGGATCGAAGAGCAATGCGCCCCATCGATGCCCGGGCCGCATCGCAAACACAATTTCAGGAATCAAGAAGAGGAACACGCCGCCAGCTGCGAAAACATGAAACACGGCACGCCCCTTCACGTGCGTATCGTTGAGGGTCCAGCGCGCGAACAACTGCGCGGGAACCAAGACTAGGCCGAGAGCGATAAATTCACCTATAAACCAGCGGTGGCTGAGAGCGACAACAGGAGCGCATGCCGGCATGACGATGACGTCAATACCGAAGAACACAGCCCATACCCAGGTTATTCCGGTTGCGCCGAAGCTTAGGATCGGGAGTAATCCCCAAAGCACCGCCCATCCCAGGTAGAGATCAACAGGCATTCCATGAAACAACCCGCCCAGCGCGTTAAACGTCCACCAGCCGAAGTGCAAATTAAGTATTTGAACAGCAAGCAGTGATGGCAAAGTCCAGACAAATCCCAACATCGCGGCGGGGAATATCCTTTTCCGGTGCGGTCGCAGAAAGGCGAGGAGGAAAGCGGCAACCGCCGGAACATAGAGACCCATGAATCGGACAGCAGCGATGCGATCCATGTTCTACTCTCCCGGCCTTTGTTCCGCCGGAGTTGCATTAGCCCGGATTAAATACTCGGCGGCCAAGCGAGTCGCGTATCGTTCCCACGGACGAAAGTACCACACCGGATCAAGTCGCCTCTCGAAATGAACCGTCCAATTCACGCGGGTATGCTGGGCATCCACCGCCGTCCAAACAACTTCAGAACTTTTCCAATCCAGCCAATGTGCCACCTTGCTCTTGTCAGACACAGCATCGAATCGGAGGTATCCGGGGCGTGATTCCGTCACCTTGAGCAACAGGTCACCAGGACGACCCTCTCCACCGGCGAAGTGAATCGTTCGGGAGGCACCAACTTCCAGACCGTTTCCCCATGCTTGAGTTGGGCGGGGAAAGCCCATTCGCAGGAAAATCGGCAACGGCACATTTCGGGGGCTGTGACTTAATGCTGCCCGCACATCCGCCTCTGACGCAGCGACCACCTCTGATGCTCGAACTGTTTCCTCCCGATTAAAAGACAATCTCGGAGAAGTACCCTCAATGCTCATGGGAAGGAGAATCAGCACAAGGCACGAGAGAGTTGCTTGTTTCTTTTCGCGGTTCCAGTCGATAACGGCAGCCACAAGTATCCCTACGATAAAGAAGATCGGCGAAGCCATCACGATACAAATGAAACCTTCGCCAAGGAGAGGACCTGAAAGAAGCAGCGCGACGGCAAGACCTTTTATAACCGCGCCCTTTACGGTTTTAGCTTTTGGCGTCATTGCCAATAACAAGGCCAACAGCGAAGGAATACCGACAAAAAGCGCGGCCGACTGTTCGAGCCTTCCCCGCACGATGACGTGGTAGATGAGGCTGCCGACACTAACTGCAAGAACCAGAAAAATCAGCATCCACTGCGAACGGCTTAATGATGTTCTCTGTTCCAGATCATTCATTTAATCCTCCTTGCGCGATAGCGGCCGACCAAGTCTCTTGCTGCACTAGCCCAGTCGGGAAATTGAAAATGAAAACCCGATTCCAGGAGACGGCCCCGTAACGTCTACTTGGCCGCTTTGCCCCCGGGATCACGACATGCCGTGATCTAGTCATAGCGCCGGTTCCCCAACATCGCCGGTGTCTTCCCCGTAAGCGATTTCCAGGAGGCCTGTGGCGAGTTTGCGTACCGGGCGCAGCGGCGGAAGGGACGATAGCTTTATAAGCGCGACTACTATGTCGAGACTCTTGTCAAAAAGTTTCATGGTGCGCTCTTGCTTGGGTGAAGAGTCATACACCCAGAAGAGAATCAGTCCCATTTGATAGAGCCATAACACGCGGGGCAGGTAGACATACAAGTCTTCAGGCACGCGCACTTTTCCATCCTTGAGGGCGCGGGCGAAAAATTCGATATCGTGATCGCGAATGCCGCGGGTTTCTTTACTGAACGGAGAAAGAGGGTGGCGAGGATCGATGTGGGCGGAGAGGGCTCCCATCAGGTTGCGATCCGCAGCGAAATAGTCAAATTTCGTCTGAATGATCGCCCGCAGGCGTTCGCGCAAAATTTGTGCATTGCCCAGCGACCGATCGAGAAGAGGAGTCAGCTGCTCTTGCGCTCGCTCGTAAAATCCCATGACGATGGTATCTTTCGAATCGAAGTAGTAATACGCGGCTCCAAGCGCAACCCCAGCTTGGTTGGCGATATCACGCATGGTTGTCGCCTCAAAACCTTTATCCCGAAACAATTGCAGGGCAGTCGCGAGAATAGTGTTGCGAGTCAGCTCGCCTTTGTCGGTTAGTGTCGACATATTGAACATGTTCAAATCCTCGCTTGAGCGCCGGTTCTTGTCAAGAAAAATCTTGAACACGTTCAAGTATCTGATTCTTAATCCCAAAAAACTGTCCGGCTCCTTCGAAAGAGGCGAACCGCAAGCTCAATTGACCCCGTTCCTGACCTTTGGGACGCCTACCTCCGTTACCGGGCCATGTATCGAGAGTTACCAAAAACATCGCTGCTTTTCCCGCATACTCGAATCATCTGGGGAGGAATTTCGGTGTTGCTTAGGCTTGATTACTTGTCCTGTGTGCTTACGATTTGTTCGACCATCCTGGTGGGAAGGCGTTGCTGGAAAGGATGGGTTGTGGCAGCAATTAATAGCGGAGTGGTGTGTGTTATTGGTTTTCGAACGGAGCAGTTCGGCTTCATTCCGGCGAATATATTTTGCATCGGGCTCTATGCTATGAATTTGCATTCCTGGCGCAAATCAGACGCACGCTGAGCTAACTTCTAATTAATCAAGTTGCTGGAAGCAAACCACTTTGCGTCATCAGCATCTCAGCTGACCGATGTCTGATTCCGCGTTGGCGTCAGTTCTGCTCGTTCTTCTATTACTGGTTGGATTTGCCCAGTTGCTGGGTTATCTCTTCGTTAAGCTTCGCCAGCCCAAAGTGGTTGGCGAAATACTTGCGGGCATAGTTCTGGGCCCGGCTCTCCTCGGGCGGTTACCGTTCTTCTCTCACTTAATTGATGGAGCAAAACACCAGGGGAATATTCTGGATTTTGTTTACTGGCTCGGGTTGCTGTTATTGATGTTTCTCTCCGGCGCGGAAACCCAACAACTATTCACGCGCGAAGAGCGCCGCGAAGTTGGCTGGCTAGGCGTGGTGGGCACCGGAATCCCTTTTGTTCTCGGCTTGGTTTTTGGTCCGTGGCTGATTCGTCCAGAACTCGCCGGTCCGAATGGCAATCGGATTTCTTTGATCATCATTCTGGCGGTGGGCGTCGCCGTAACCTCGGTGCCGGTCGTCTCCAAGATTTTCGCCGATTTAAAAATCCTTCACACGCGGTTTGCTCGATTGGTGCTGGGCGTCGCTGTATTGGAGGACATTGCGCTGTGGTTGGCTTTGGCTGTGGCCACAGCTATGGCAGGAAAGACCGCGCTTAATCCGCGCAGCATGACGTATCACCTGCTGGCGACGATCGCGTTTTTCGTGCTCGGCCTCACCATCGTTCCCCGGATCATAAAGAAAATCAATAAAGCACGCTTCAACGTAGTGGCAAAAAATTCGCCGGTGGGATACGCGATTGCGGTTCTACTCGCATATTGCGCGGTCGCCGGAGCGTTGCAGGTCAGCCTGGTATTCGCTGCATTTCTTGCGGGCTTCGCCGTCGTACACAAAAAAAGAAGATTGTTTGCGGACGCACTCGACGCCATCGGCAAAGTTTCCTTTGCGTTCTTCGTTCCGGTTTACTTCGCGATTGTCGGTTTGAAGCTTGACCTGATTCGCGGCGTGTCGTTGTGGATGATCGTGGCGTTCGTAGTCGGGACTTGCGTGGTGAAGATCCTTTCGGTTTCATTGGCCGGCCGGTTTGCGGGATTCCGAGGACTCGACCTCATTAATCTTGCGATCACGACCAATGCGCGCGGCGGTCCGGGAATCGTACTTGCTAGCGTTGCGTTTGATGCCGGAATTATCAGTGCGAAGTTCTATACCACGCTGGTCATAGCGGCGGTGCTTACTTCGCAGTTCGCCGGCGCTTGGCTGGACTACGTCCTGCGCAAAGGCTGGCCGCTGCTTTCAGGCGCGACTGCTTCACAGACAGAGAACGCGAAAGACGAAAGCCGTCTGGAAGTCGCTTAATTTACTTCTTCCCAACTGCCTGAAGACATTTCCCGTACAGTTCCAGCAGGTGCGCCGCATATTCTTCCGGCTTCGCGGCTGCACCGGTGCCTTGAAATCCGACGCCGCTGGAACTTGTGCGTCCATACCCGGTAGTCATGGCCACAAACTTCATCAGATCAAGAGCAATGTCTTCGTTGCGCCGCGATCCTGCGGTGATGCTGTGTGCCTCGTCCATGGAACTCTCCGTGAATAGTAAGGATGAAATTTGATGATAGCAAAAAGCTGTCAGCTCTCAGCTGTCAGCCATCAGCTAACCCGACGACTAATAGAGGAACGGGCGCCTTCGCCCGTACGACGGATCTCTATGGTCAAAGGTTTTTGGGGAGTTCTGAGAGCTGAAGGTTGAAAGCTGAGAGCTGAGAGCTATTTCGACAGCAGCTTCACGATGTCTGCGTGCCCTTTCGCCGCAGCCATGTCCGCCGGCGTCTTGCCATCATCACTTCTGGCTTGAGGATCGGCGTTGTGTTGCAGCAGGTCACGCGCCATCTCGATATCGCCGATCTGCGCTGCTTCATGAAGTGGAGTCCATCCACCCTCCTGACGCACATCGGCCGGAGCGTCATTTTCGAGTAGCAGGCGAACTATTTCTCTATTGTGCGCAGCTGCCGCACTGTGCAGAGGGGTCACTTTCATCTTGTTCTTCGAGGTGGCAGAAACATCTGCAGACTGTCGGATCAAAATCCGTGCGATCTCGGCGTGACCGAAAAATGCGGCGAGGTGCAGGGGAGTGAATCCGTCTGCGGACCAGCGTTTCGCCCATACGGGGTCCTTGTTCAGTATTTCCGAAACCTCTTTTGCTTTGCCGGCCGCGGTGGCTTCGAATATATCGATGTCAGGCTTCGCCGCGAGAAGCAGATCGGCGATCTCAGGCCGGCGGTAATAAAACGCAAACATCAGCGCAGAGACACCGTTGGCGTCCTTGGCCGCGGCGAGAGAAGGATCATCTTGCAGCAGAGTGCGAACTTTCGCATTATCGCCAGACTGTACGGCTGCGATTACGTCAGAGTGGGCTGGCACAGTTAACCTCCGAATGATGATCCTTGGAAAAACAAAGTTATAGCACGAGGACGCCCGCGCCCCACCCATCGATGCAGAAGCGCCCGTCACCCGCAATCATTCGACTACAATGTTCCACCTTGGAGGATCGGATGCGCATGAAGAATCTCGTGTTTGCCGCAATTTTCATTTGCACATCTTTGTTTTTGAGCGCTCAGCAAGGCGCGCTCTCGCCCGCGGTGCAGAAGTATGTCAAAGTGACGGCGCAGAAAATCGTTCTTGAGCACGTGCGAGTAATTGACGGTACCGGGAAGCCGGCGGCTGATGACCAAAATATCGTCATACAAGGCGGCAAAATTATCGGGCTAGGGCCAGGCTCAAATGTTCCAACGGCAGCCGGTACCACCGTACTTGATCTGCACGGATATTCGGTCATGCCGGGCATCGTAGGCATGCACAATCATCTCTTCTACGTTGGCCGTCCAAACCTCGACGCGAATTGGGATTCTGAACCGCCTGTGGTTGTGCCGCAAATGAGTTTCTCTGCTCCCCGGCTTTATTTGGCGGGAGGAGTGACTACCATGCGGACCACAGGAAGCGTGGAGCCCTATAGCGATCTGAACCTGAAGCGCGATATTGATGCCGGCAAGCTGCCTGGGCCACATCTTGACGTAACTGGGCCATATCTGGAGGGCGCACATAGCTACTTTATCCAGATGCACGAGCTCACCGGAGCGGACGACGCACGGCAGACGGTTGATTATTGGGCGGACCGCGGCGTGAGTTCGTTTAAGGCCTATATGAATATCACGCGTGCGGAATTAGGCGCGGCCATTCAAGAAGCGCACAAGCGCGGCATCAAGGTGACCGGCCACTTGTGCTCGGTGACATATAAAGAAGCGGCCGAGCTGGGAATCGATGACCTGGAGCATGGTTTCTTCGTCAATACCCAGCTTGATCCGGGAAAGAAGCCGGACGAGTGTAGCGAAAGCACTGGAGATTACACGCTTGAACACATGGACCCGAGTGGATCTGCTGCAGAGGACTTGATCAATTTTCTGGTGCAGCATCACGTAGCGATTACTTCAACGCTACCGGTGTTTGAAGACAGCATACCGGGACGACCGCCGCTGCGAAAGGCCGTGATGGATGCAATGTCGCCGCAGGCGCGCGAGGCATATCTTTATCGTCGCAACCGGCCGGCGAGCAAGCCTCTAAACGGCGATCCAGCCATGCTCTTTAAACGCGATATGCAATTGGAGCGCGAGTTTGCACTGGCCGGCGGCTTGTTGCTTGCGGGGCCTGATCCGACCGGTGATGGCGGCGTAGTGCCAGGATTCGGTGATCAGCGTGAGATCGAGTTGCTTGTGGAGGCGGGCTTCACTCCAGTCGAAGCGATAAAGATTGCAACCATGAATGGCGCGACTTATCTCGGAAGGCAGGATCAGATTGGATCGATTGCGATTGGTAAAAATGCAGACCTGGTGGTGTTAAAAGGGGATCCTGCCACGCACATTGAAGACGTAGAAAAAGTCGAGATCGTTTTCAAAGATGGCATCGGCTATGACTCAGAAAAACTGCTCGATTCGGTGAAGGGACGCTACGGAGAGTACTGAAGAAAGGGCGGAATCTCAGTCGGCTTGTGCTCATCCAATATAATGACAAGGTAGGCAGCTGGACCGGACGGCCGCTCGCGCTTCGTCAAGAAGTGCGGGAGGAAAGTCCGAACTCCACAGAGCAGTGTGCCGGATAACGTCCGGGAAGCCGATCTCAAAGTCGGTTGACGGCTAGTGCCACAGAAAACATACCGCCCGCTGTTCCGCTGAGCTTTCGCCAATTCGCGAGAGTTGAGAGGAACAGCGAGGTAAGGGTGAAAAGGTGCGGTAAGAGCGCACCGCCGCAGCAGTAATGCAGCGGGCAGGGCAAACCCCACACGGAGCAAGACCAAATAGGGAGGGAGCCTATGCGAAGCGCAAGCTTCGCAGGGCGCGTGCCGGCTCGGCGCGCCACAACCTCCGGGTAGGTCGCTTGAGCTGCGCAGTAATGCGCAGCCCAGAGGAATGGCCGTCCCGCAGGAGCAATCCCGCGGACAGAATTCGGCTTACAGGTCCAGCTGCTTTCATCTGAAATTTCGTGCGCGGGCTTCGTACAGATTCGTGCCAGAAAATCTGCGAGCCCTCGTTCGCTATTCGGTTCTCCTCCACAAATTAAGCGATGTTCTGAGTGTGAGCCCTGATCGCAGCTCAGGTCGCGTCATTACAGATACACAACTTCCTAGAAGCACGGGAAATCGGGTGTGACCACCCCAACAACCAGTTTATTGAAAATGGTTTTCTGTAGCTGCGCGTATGCTCCGGTCGCGGGGATGCGAACATAATGCACCCACTGCACCAGCCCATATTTTTGAGTCAAATAATATTCTTCTTTGTCGCGGCAGTTCGCATAGTTGGTGTCGCAATTGTAGCGATAGCTGATCACCAGGGTCTTAAGGTTAGCCGGCAGACCCCCGCCAAAAGAGTAGGTATATGGCCCCCACAGCTGATTGATAGAAGTCTGCAAGCCTAGTGTTATCGAGCACGATTGCGAACAGTTAGTGTGCAGATCGAAGTTGGTATTTGAAACCTTGATTGTGGAACCAGGTGTGCCGGCGGTCGCACATCTCGGCACCAGCGGCAGGTTGGTATTGTCGGTGAATTTCTTATAGCTCTGCGGAACCGTCCACGACATTTCTGTAATCCACAGATAGATGTATTTACTGTCATAGAGCTGAATGTCCCAGGGATAGCCGAGTCCTCCCTTGACCCAATAAAACTTGCCGCTACCCGGCGTCAATATCGTGTACAGCGGATTGCTGGTTCCCTCAAGGTGATAATTGCTTCGCAGGCTGGAGTCGAGTGTCATCCAGTCCAGCATGTCATAGGTTCCGGCTGGGCAAGAAATGGTACTTTCCGCGACGGCAGGTGTCGCGTTTCCCAATGTGAAAATGCACCATACCGCGCTAGCCAGCACGAGCATTAAACGAAAGGCCGCTTTCTTAATAGCTGGATGTGTATGCTGGCGCCGAACAACCAGCCATGCGGAAGTTTGGATACGCTGAGTCATGAGTCACCTCGGAGGGAATGCGCTGTCGGATCGGAGCCGACCACGGCGAAAAAGCGCGGCACCCGGTATGCGAGCGGTAGAACAGAGGCGTCGGGGTGCTTTACAGTCTGGCGGCCA
>C688J18823_10003083_pt1 | contig 10534 bp, 7 predicted proteins | sample HopSoiMetagenom1_FD_18823 | JGI IMG/M metagenome (IMG submission 18823) | reverse complement strand
CAGTCGCCGGGCGTCCCCGCCCGGCGACTTCCCCGGCGGCCGGGCGAGGACGCCCGACCGCTGCGGGCGAGGACGCCCGCGCTCCGATCAGCAGGTCGTACAGCGCGGCGGCGGCATCGCGATCGCCGTCGCTGCAGCGCTTCGCGAGCTCGCGCACGGCGTCGCGCGGGATGCGCTGCCGCTTTGCGTCGATGCCGTGCTCGTCGATGGTGAAGGCAACGGTTTCCTCGGGCAGCACGACGAGCTCGAGGACGGTGGTGCCGCTGCCGGCGAGACGCGATTGCACGTCGCGCGCGACGGGCTGTTTCGTACGCTCTGCGTACGCGAACGCCGCCGCCGTATCGCCGCGATCGAGACTGAGCCGGATCGCATCGGCAACAAGTGCCTCGGTGGAATCAGTGGTGATGTCGAACGCGCCGAGTCCCTGATCGATCTCGCTCATCGCCGCCGCGCGATCGCCGAGCTGCTCCGCGGCGTGCGCGAGGAAGAGGTGGCAATCGGCCTGCAGCGCGCGCTGGCCCATCGTGCGATACGCATCGAGTGCAATTCGAATGAACTTCGGATCCGAAGTCGCAGCGCCGCGAGCAAGGGCGACATTCGCGTCATCGATCGCGCGAAATGCAGGATCGGTGATCGTGCCCGCGACGGCCGCCGCTTCGTCGCTGAGCTTCGCCGCGCGCGGCAGATCGCCGAGCTCCGCGCTCAGCACGGCGCCGCGTGCGAGCGTGTTCGTGAGCAGCACGGGATCGTTGTGCGCGCGGCCGACTTCGCGCTCGATGTCGAGCAGTGCGAGCGCGTTGTCGCGATGGCCGGCACGTTTTTCGGCGGTCACCGCGCTCGCGACATCGGCAAGCAATCGATCGCCGCGGCCCGCGCGGCTCAACGCATCGAACGAGCGGATGCGTGCGGCCCACGCATCGGCGGGACGTCCGCTCGATGCGAACGCATCGGCGAGGAGCGACTCGACGAAGCCGTGATTGTTCTGTTCGCCGAGGCGGGCGAGTGTGTCGGCGGCCTGGGAGAGCGGAGCGATAGCGCCTTCGCCGTCGCCGTCCGCGAAATGACAGAGCGCGAGCTGCCAGCGCTCGAGCGCGCTCGCGGCGGCGTAGTGCTCATCGGCGATCAGCGTCTCGAGCTCGGCGCGCGCGGCGGGGATGTCGTTCTGATCGAAGCGCGTGTTCGCGGCGTAGTAGCGCGCCATGCGCGCCATCGGGCTGTGCGCGCGCGCGAACAGCTCTGCGGCACGACGGAGATCCGGCTCTGCGGCAGATGGGCGTTGCTGTCCATACGCCATTCGTCCCTTCCGGTACAGCGCATGCGCCTCGGCGAGCGTGTGTTTGTCGCCGCGGTCGATCGCCGCGACGGCGTCGCCGAGCAGCGCTTCGCCGTTCGACGCACGGAGTCCGTTGCCGAGCGCGCGTGCGAATGCGAGGACGCGATCGGCCTCGGCTTGGTCGCCGCGGAGGAAGGCCTCGCCCCATTGCCCGAGGAATTCGGCTTCGCCCCATGCGCGGCTCTGCTCGGGCCAGGTGTACGACAAGCTCTTAGCTTGTCGGGAGCTTTCGGTTGGTCGGGACAAGCTGAGAGCTTGTCCTACACCATGTTTGAATAGTTGGTCGCCGCTCGCCTGAGGTAACACGCGGAGATGCGCCTGTGCTTCGGCCGCCCACTTCGACGACGGATCGACTTCCAGATACCGCTCCCACGCTGTGCGCGCGGGACCGGCGAGGCCCATGTGCTCGAGGATCAGCGCGCGATTGAACAGCGCCTCGGGGCGATTCGCGTCGAGGCGCAGCGCGCGATCGACCGAGGCGAGTGCCTCGGGGAACAGCGCGGGATTCGGCAAGCGAATCGCGGCGGAGTACTGCGCGGCGGCGAGATCGTTCCACGTCGCCGCATCATTTGATCGATTCGCCGCGGCGCGCAGCCGTTCGATCGCATCGGACGGTTGCTCGATCAGCACATACGCGACGCCGGCCGCGTGCTGCGCATCGGCGGAGGAATCATGCGACGCCTCTTCGATCACGTTGCCCGCGGCGCCGGCGAGCTTCAATCGGTCGGCGTCCGAGGATGCGCGGCCGCGCATCGGTCCGTGATACGGCGCGTAGCTGAACCCACCGGAGAGTCGCGGCTCTACAACGCGTGCAGACTTCGGCGCGAGCTCGACCAGCGATCGCATCGGTGAACGCGCCGGCCAGAGGATGAAGACTGCGGCGATTGCAGCGGCGGCGGCGAGTCCGCCGAACCAGTAGACGCGTGCCGGTTTGCGTTCCGCGGCGATCGTCTGATTCAGCAGCGCGAGCGCAGTCCTGCACTCTCTGCACGTCTCGATGTGCAGCAGCAGTGCATCGGCCGATTTCATCTTGCCTTCGGCGAATTCGGCGAGCTGCTCGGCAGGGGGACAGTGCTGCGTCGTCATGACTCCGCCTCGTCTGTGCTGGACTGCGATGAGCCGTCGGATTTCCGACGAAGAGACGGAGAAACTGGGAGACTGAGGTTCTCCTCTGTCTCTCCGTCTCTCTGTATCTCCGGATTCAGGCCGAAATCGAGCGACTGGATCGGCGAGCCGACCACGATGTTTGCGGATGAGCGGCGGATGCCGGCCTGCGTCAGCGCGCGGCGAAGGTGCTCGAGCACCGACTCCATCTTTCGATAGAGCGGGCGCTGCGGCACGTTCATCATCCGCGAGATGTCGGCGATGCTCATCGCTTCGCCGAATCGCAGGCGGACGATCATGCGGTCCTGCAGCGGAAGCCCGGCGAGTGCATCGCGGACGATGCGGCTCGCTTTGTCGGAAAGCTTGCCGAGCTCCGAGGCGAGGGCGCGAGCGTCGGCTTCTTCGACGCTGGGGATCTCGGTTTCGACGTCGTCGAGCGGGATGCCTTTCGGACGGCCGGTGCGCTTCGGGAGACGGGCGACGATTTCATTGATTTGATCGATGGTCAGCGCCGGCTCGATCGCGTTGAGCCGCGGAAGGACGTCGTCGAGCGAACGGCCGTCGCGCACGATCATCGATTCGACCAGCACGCCGATTTTGCCGATGCGTCGCGCTTCTGCGGACGGTTCCCAGCGTCCCAGCGTGCGGCTCCGCTCATCCGCGTGCAGGCGCTGGATGATGACGGTGAGATACGTCGAGAGTGCCGAGCGCTGCTCCCACGCGCGGAGAATCGCGTAGTCGTCCTCGATCAGCGCGAGCTTCACCACCGACCCGAAATCCTCCGCGTCGGCGGGCCGCATGTGCGCATGACGGCACACGCGATCGATCAGCGCATCGATCAATTCCGCGTTCGCAGAGAAGAGCCGCGATGCAGCTTCGGGGGTCATGCGGGTCGGAAAATCAACTTAACACGGAAAAATCGAGCCGTGCCGCAGACCAACCTCGATTGACGGGGACGGACGTCGAGCCGGAACCGAAAAGGATTGAGGAGGAAGTCATGACCGTAACGAATGCCACGACGACACATCCGAAGGCGGCGAAGATCCGCCGCAATGCCGGGGGCGGCGACGAGACCGACGCGCCGGTGGTTCAAAACCTCATCCCCGGCGCCGAGATGCTCGGCTACAGCTTCAACATCTTCAGCAACTACTCGTTCGATTCGGCGATCCGGCCGCTGCTCCAGCTGGGCGCTCCGACGACGTGGAACGGTGCCGACGGCAAGTCGTTCAACGTGCCGGAGAACGTCGGGGTGCCGGGCGGCTCGTATTCGAGCGCGCGCTGCACCACGTTCGAAACGGGGTCGGAGTTCAACAGCTACTTCCAGTCGTCGGCGTCGGTCGAGGGGAGCGTCGGCGCGTTCAGCGCGAGCTTCAGCACGTCGTACTCGACCGAGCAGCGCGATTCATCGAGCTACAGCTGGGCGCTGATCGAAGCGGACGTGCATTCATGGACGCTGAACCTGCAGAAACGCGTGCTCAGCGACGACGTCGCCAACGACCCGGACTGGCTCGCAGTGCCGGACAACTTCACGCCGCACGACGACCAGAACGTGCTCGCGTTCTTCCGCTTTTTCCAGAAGTACGGCACGCATTACATCGCGCAGGTCACCGCCGGCGGCACGCTCTACTACTACCTCACCGTCTCGCGGTCGGCGCATTACACGTCGCACGACATCCAGCAGAGCGCGATGGCCGAATATCACGGGCTGATCAGCAGCACGAAGGTCGAAGCGACGCGGCGGTGGGGCGATGCGTCGTCGAACTGGACGCAGAACCGGCAGGCGCGCGCGTTCGCCGTGCCGGCGACGACCGCCGTGCTTGACTGGGTCAATCCGCCGAAGGACAGCTGGGACGAAGGGGGCCAGTTCGCGACGTGGAAGAAGGAAGTGACGGAGCGTCCGTCGCGGACGAAATTCGCGCTCCGGCCGATCTGGGATCTCTTCTCCGGCGCCAAGTGGATGTCGCTGCAGCTTGCATATCAGGCCTACGCGAACACGCGCATCTCCGTGAGCGCGTCGCGCTGGCAGGACGACACGATCATGATCAGCGGCACGCCGATGTTCCTGTCGCAGCCGCCCGACAAGACCGGCGCCTGGCAGCTGGTGCTGATCGACAGCCGCTCGCTCAAGCCGGTGTTCAACAAGACCTACTCGTTCCATCCCGGCCCGCGGTGGCCCGACGACACGTACGAAAAGATGACCGCCGATCTCCGGCCGTATGCCGGCAACGACGCGTACATCCTCGCGGCGGCGACGTCGTACGGCGACATGGCGGAGACGCCGACCACCGATTTCTACGGCGTGCTGCGGAGCTTCGGCGCCGGCAAGGCGCTCGACCGCTGGTACAAGAAACAGCAGCACGGCTGCACGCTGACACCCGGCACGATCGCGTATGCGCTGGTCGGCCGCGGCGGATCGGCGACCGGATGCGAGAAGTACGTCATCGTGACCGAGACCGACACTCCCGGCGTCACGGTCAACACGTTCCTGCTCCCGCTGGCGGGCAGCTTCTACCCGCAGGAGTACCAGTCATGACCACGAATGCGGCGGATCGGACCACCGGTCCGCCGCGTTTGCTCGCGATCGGTCCGGCGTTCGACGGCTCGAGCTACGCGCGCGTGGTGGAGTCGACGCTCGAGCCGCTCTCGGCAATGTGGGAGATCGTGCACGTCGCCGTGAATTACCACGGCGGCGGGGGTGTAGGTGTAGGACAAGCTCTCAGCTTGTCCCGACAAGCTAAGAGCTTGTCGTACACGCTCGTTCCGAATGCAGATCCGTTCGATCGATACGCATCCGCGACGACGAACGCAGTCGCCGAATCGTTCGAGCCCGACGTGATTTTCGTGTTCGACAGTTTTCTCGACCTCCCGCGCTACCGCTCCCTCCCGCGCGGCCCCCGTCTCGTCGCCCAGTGCCCGATCCTCGGCGAGCCGGAAGCGCGGTGGCTGATCGAGCGGCTCGCGATGTACGACTGCGTGGTGGTGTTGTCCGAAGGCGTGAAGCAGTTCATCGGCGATCGTCTGCCGAATGTCGCGGTGATTCCGCACGGCTTCGATGCCTCGCTGTTTCATCCGCAGCGCGAGCCGCACGACGAGTTCGTGGTTCTGAATGCGAATCGCGATTTCGAGCGCAAACGGCTCGACCTCACGCGCGAAGGATTCGAGCTGTTCGCGCGCGGGAAGTCCGATGTGCGACTGGTCATGCAGAACGACGGCGCGTTGTCCGATGCGGAGCTGAACCGGCTCTACAACGCGTGCGATGTCGGCATCAACACGACGACGGGCGAGGGTTGGGGCATGGTGAGCTTCGAGCACGCCGCGACCGGCGCCGCGCAAATCGTCCCCGACGCGTGGGTGTGCGGCGAGATCTGGCGCGATCATGGCGTGCTGCTGCCGGCTCGTCCCGTTGCCGGCAGGTTCACGCGCGAGCACGTGGTGTGTGCCGAGGACGTGGCGAATGCGCTGGAACGTCTGTATCGCGATCGTGCGTATCTCGCGGAGATGTCGCAGCGCGCGCGGACGCTGGCGCAGGAGGCGCGGTTTCAGTGGGGTGCGATTGCGGCGGAGTGGGATCGGGTGCTGCGGATGCGGAGCGCGGACGTCTCGTCCGCAGTCGTCAGGCGTCTCGCCTGACGACCGTCAGTGACCGGGCGGGACGCCCGATCACTGCGGGCGGGACGCCCGCGCTCCCGCAGTTGGAGCGTCTGTATCGCGATCGGGCGTATCTCGCGGAGATGTCGCAGCGCGCGCTGACGCTGGCGAACGATGCGCGGTTTCAGTGGGGGGCGATCGCGGCGGAGTGGGATGGGGTGCTGCGGCGTACCGTCATCCCGAGCGTGGTCGAGGGATCTGGGGCGTGGGCGGCGCGCCACCCGACCACCCAGGTCCCTCGACTACGCTCGGGATGACGGCAGTACGATGACTGGTGCATGTACGACTACATCATCGTCGGCGCCGGATCGGCCGGTTGCGTGCTCGCGAATCGTCTGAGCGCGGACCCGAACACATCCGTCGCGTTGATCGAAGCGGGCGGTCCGGACAAGAAGCAGGAGATCCACATCCCGGCGGCATTCTCGAAGTTGTTCAAAGGGCCGCTCGACTGGGCGTACTTCACGGAGCGGCAGCCGCAACTGAACAACCGCAAGCTCTACTGGCCGCGCGGCAAAGTCCTCGGCGGCTCGAGCTCGATGAACGCGATGATCTACACGCACGGCAATCGCGCCGACTTCGCGCAGTGGGGCCTCGGCGATCTGCAGCCCTACTTCGATCGCGTGCTGCTGAACGTCTGCAAGATCCCGACGAAAAATCCGCTGTCCGAGACGTTCATCGATGCGTGCGAAGAAAACGGCATCGCGCGCAATGAGGACTTCAACGGCGCATCGCAGGAAGGCGCCGGGTTCTTTCACGTCACGCAGACGAACGGGAAGCGTTGCAGCTGCGCGGCCGCGTATCTGAAGCCGGCACTCGCGCGGAAGAACCTGCACCTGCTCACGAACACGCTGACGACGCGCGTGCTGTTCGAAGGAACGCGCGCCGTTGGTGTCGAAACAGCGCGTGGGGAGCTGCGCGCGAATCGCGAAGTGATCCTCTCCGGTGGCGCGATCAATTCACCGCAGCTGCTGATGCTCTCCGGCGTTGGCGACGCAGATGAGCTGCGCAGGCACGGCATCGATGTCGTCGCGGACCTGCCCGAGGTCGGGAGGAATCTGCAGGATCACCTCGTGGGCGGGACGGCGTTCGAATCGACGCAGCCGGTGTCGCTTGCGGGTGCGGAGACGATCGGCAATCTGCTGCGCTACATCTTCGCGAAGAAGGGGATGCTGGCGTCGAATGTCGCGGAGGCGGGCGGCTTCATCCGCCTGCGCAGCGACGCGACGGCGCCGGACATCGAGTTGATCTTCGGGCCGACGTTCTACATGAACCACGGCTTCGACAATCCGAAAGGGCACGGCTTCACGGTCGGCGCGATCCTGCTGCATCCGAAGAGCCGCGGCTCGATCCGATTGAAGTCGAACGATCCGATGCAGGCGCCGCTGATCGATCCGCAGTACTTCACCGAATCGGACGACGCGAAGCTGCTGACCGAGGCGGTGGAATTGTGTCTGCGCATCGCGAGGTCGAAGGCGTTTGATGCGTATCGCGGGAAGCAGGTGTGGCCCGGCGACGGCGTCGAGCTCGAGGCATTCGTTCGCGACACCGCGCAGACGCTGTATCACCCGGTCGGCACGTGCAGCGTCGGCACGGTCGTCGATGAACAGCTGCGCGTGCGCGGCGTCGACGGCCTGCGCGTGATCGACGGCTCGGTCATGCGTTCCATCGTTACGGGGCACCCGAACGCCGGAATTGTTGCCATTGCGGAACGTGGGGCGGAGCTGATCTCGCGATAATCGATTCATGACGCTGACGCCGCGCGTGACCGAAGTGGAGCGCCTGCTCTTCTGCAGCGACGTGGTGGCGATCGGCGCGTTTCGCTGTCCGTCGCGGCATCCGCTGTTCGTCGATTCGGGACCGGCGTCGGGACATCTCGTCGTCTTTCCGCGCAGCAGCACGACGATCGTGTTCGACGGCGGCCGCACGGTGACCGGCGCCTCGCCGACGGTGCTCTTCTACAACCGCGGCCAGGCGTACACGCGGAAGAAGATCGACGACATCGATGCATCGGACTGGTTCATGATCGCGCCCGACATCGTGCGCGAGGCGGTGCCAGCGGCGGCGGATCGCGAGGACCGGCTGTTCCCGTTCTACGTCGCGCCGGCGAGTGCGAAGACATATCTCGAGCAGCGCACGCTGCACACGGCGTTGAGCGACGGCAGGCCGATCGACGCGCTCACGGTCGAAGAGACGGTGATGGGATTGCTCGACGACGTGATCGCCGCCGCACGCCGCGACAAATTGCGCGATTCGATCGAGGCGGTGAAGGCGCTGATCGCATCACGTCCGGCGGCGAACATGAGTCTGCGCGCGCTCGCATCGCACGCGGGCTGCTCGCCGTTCCAGCTCTGCCGCACATTCCGCGCGGCGACCGGCCAGACGATCACCGAATATCGACACGCGCTGCGGCTCCGTCTCGCGCTGAACGCGCTGCGCGACACACGCGCCGAACTGACCGACATCGCGCTCGACACCGGCTACTCGAGCCACAGTCACTTCACGATGGCGTTTCGGCGGCGATTCGGAATCACGCCCTCGGCGTACCGTCACTTGCGCCGCTTGTAGAGCCCGTCGTAAGTCGTGGCCCACGTCTTCCCGTCGTCGGTCGACGTCTCGAGCACCTGCCGCACGGCGTCCGGACCTTCCTTCGTGTACGTCATGCGATCGAATTGACCGCTGTGGCGCCAGAAGAAACGCATCTGGCCCTCGGGTGTGAGTCCGCCGTTCGTCCATTCGTGAAACGCGCCGCTGGTGTCGACGTAGCGCTGCTCCCAGCGCTTCGTCGCCGCGTCGTAGATGCTGAAGCTCTTGCCCGAGTAGCCGCGCTGCGCGGTGTAGTTCTCGAAGATCGCGCACTCGTTGAGGATCAGCTGGATGCTGCTGTACGCGATCTTTGCGCCGCCGGCTTCGACGTCCCACTCGCCGATCCAGAAGTCGAACTGGCGGAACTCCGGCGCGCTGCAGGGATGCTGATTCTTTTTCGCGGCGTCGATCGTTGCGGCGTAACGCGGATCGGTGCGGATCGGCAGCAGGTCGTTCTGCGCGTCGAGGATCTCGGGATTGGCGAAGCCGAGGTCGGTGAGGCGCTTGAGTGCGGCGAAGGCCTCGTCGTTTTTACCGGCGCGCGCGTAGGCCCGCGCTTCGCGGATGTAGAGCGGCACCGGCTGCGCGAAGTGCATCGCCTCCGCTTTCTGGTAGGCGGCGAGCGCACCGTCGATGTCGCCCGAGTCGTGTTTGGCGATGCCGAGACGGAACCAGCCGCCGGCGTCGGTGGGCGCGGCGGGGGAAGGCAGAAGGCAGAAGGCAGAAAGCAGAAGTATAAGAAGGGCGTGCATGGGCGCAAACTACGGGTGTCGATTGCTGTGCGCTATCACGCGATTGCGGTTTCTCAATTCTGATTCTGCGTTCTGCGTTCAATCTTTCGTCGTACCCTCGTGCCGGCCGGGGGATTGAACGCAGAACGCAGAGCGCAGAATCAGAATTGAGAAACGATGGGTGAGGGCTGGCCCATCGATTGCGATGTGGGGAGGCAGCTGTCCAACGATCCGGAGGGATAAAGTGAACATCGACAAGAAGTTAGTTTCGCAGTTCGCGGGTGTGCTGGCAGTCGCGATGCTGTTCGGAACGTCCGCTTTTGCGGAAGACCGTCATCACGATGGGACGAACAACCGTGGCGAGCGCCGCGAAGTCCATCAGCGTGAGAGCGGCCAGCCGCAGGTTCGGAGCGGGGAAGTTCGGAGCAACGAATTCCGCAACAACAACCGCACCGAGCACAACAGGCAGTACAACAACGACAACAACAACCATCAGAACAACAACAACAATAATCTGTGGCGCGGCTCGAACGAGCGTCGTGACTACCGGAACAACAACAACAACAACCGGTACAACAACGATCATCGGAACGACCACCGCTACAACAACAACGATCGCTACCGTGGCAACAACCGCAACTACGGCTCCCGTGGCACGCCGTATCGCACGCACGGCCGCATCTCGCGCATCGATCGCTGGAACGGCGGCTACCGGGTCTGGATCGGCGGAGGGCTCTATCCGTTCTTCGTCCCCGAGGTCTATTTCCGCAGCCATCGCTGGAGCGTCGGCATCGACATCGGCCTCGGCGGCTACTACAACTCGGCCGGCTACTACGACTACTACGATGAGCCGTACTACGACGGATCCGTTGGATCCGTTTCGTCGGGCGCGCTGCGCGGTGTCGTCGAGACCGTCGACTTCCGCCGCGGCACGTTCGTCATTCGCGACGACATCAGCGGCAACTTCGTGACGGTCGTGATGCGCGGCCGCGACTACGACTTCGGCCGCCTGCGCGCAGGCGACTATGTCGACGTCGCAGGCGACTGGTCGCGCAACGGCCTGTTCGAGGCGTATCGCGCGGATTTGCTCGACTACCGTCGATAACTCCCAATGTTCCCCTCTCCCCGCGTGGCG
>C688J18823_10003082_pt1 | contig 10536 bp, 10 predicted proteins | sample HopSoiMetagenom1_FD_18823 | JGI IMG/M metagenome (IMG submission 18823) | reverse complement strand
CCGTGGCCGCGATGTGCTGGTCACACAGAGCGAGCCGATGTCGCAGCCGATCCTGAAGCGGCTCGGGTTCGAGGTGGTGGGTGAGATCTGGGTGCTCGTCGACCGCTTCTGATGCCAGAGATCGACCCCAACGTGTTCGCTCTCGCGGACAATCCGAACACCTACACCCCGCTCGGCCGCGGCGACGAGCGGATCGTGGATCCGCGTTTCGTGCTGTGGATGGGCGGCGACGGCGGCGACGTGAAGTGGAGCGTCGCCCAGCGGTTCCGGTTCGACCGAGGCGAGCTTGACGAGGTGATCGCCGACGTCCACGACCTGCTCCGCGAGCGCGGGCGCGATCGCTGCTCATGGGAGGTCGGCAGCGCCGCGAGGCCGCCGGGGTTGCCGGAGCAGTTGCTGGCCCGTGGCATGGTGTGGGACGACGATCCGCTGCAGATAGGGATGGTGCTCGATCACGAGCCGGAGCCGGTGCCCGAAGGCGTGAGCGTGCGGGTCGTTGACACCCGCGACGCCTACGCCACCAGCGAGCGGATCGCGAGGACGGCGTTCGGCATGCACGACGAGCTCACCGATCGGCAACTGACCGCGCTGTTCGAACGCAGCGATCTGGCGGTCTCACGGCGCTATCTGGCCTCCGTGGAGGGGATGGACGTCGCCACCGGCAACGCGCTCTTCACGGAGCACGGCGTGGTGCTGAACGCGGGGTCGACGCTCGCCGAGTGGCGCGGCCGCGGCGCGTACCGGGCGCTGGTGCGGGCCAGATGGGACGCGGCGGTCGCGGCGGGCACGCCCGTGCTCGTTACACAGGCGGGCGCGATGTCGCGGCCGATCCTCGAGCGCCTGGGGTTTGTGGCTGTGTGCGAGGTGCGGGCACTCCTGGACGCATTCGGGGAGCGCGAGGACGCCACCTAGACTTCCGCAATGCGCTGGGTAATTCCCCTTGGCCGGATCGCCGGCATCCCGATCGGAGTCAACTGGACGTGGCTGCCGATCGTCGCGCTGGTGATCGCCAACTACGCCAGCGACGTGTTCCCGAGCCAGAATCCGGGGCTTTCCGGTACCACCTACCTGGTGATGGCGGCGGTGCTGGCGCTGCTGTTCTTCGGCGGGCTGCTGATGCACGAACTCGGCCACGCGCTGGTCGCGAAGCGGCAGGGCATGGAGATCGAGGGCATCACGCTGTGGCTGCTGGGCGGAGTGGCGCGGATCCTGGGCGAGTTCCCCGGCCCCGGCGCGGAGTTCCGGGTCGCGGTCGCCGGGCCGGCGGTGTCGTTCGTGATCGGAGCGACGTTCGCGGCGGTCGCCTGGCTGGCGCCGCTGCCCAACGCCGTGGACGGCGTGGTCGTCTGGATGGGGATCAGCAACCTGTTCCTGCTTGCGTTCAACCTGATCCCCGCCTACCCGCTGGACGGTGGCCGGATCCTTCACGCCGTGCTGTGGCGGTTCCAGCGCGATCGCGGATCGGCCACCAGGGTGTCGGTCGGGATCGGGCGGGGATTCGGGCTGATCATGATCGGGCTGGGCGTCGCAGCCGTGACGTTCGGCCTTGGCCCGGGTCTCGTGTGGTTGTCGGTTGTGGGCCTGTTCCTCGTGATGGCTGCCGGCGGTGAGGGCCGCACGGAGCACGTCCGGGAGATGCTCGATGGGCTGACCGTGGCCGACGTGATCGAGCGCGACCCGGTCTGCGTGCTGCCGACCCTGACGCTGGCGGAGTTCTTCGACGCCGTCGTGTGGTCGCAGCGCTACACGACCTACCCGGTGTTCGACGGGGAGCATGTCGTAGGCATGCTGCCGTTCCGCAACGTGGCGGCGGTGCCACGGGCGCGGTGGGAGGAGACACGCATATCCGAGGTGATGACGCCACTGGAGAGCGTGGTGCTGCTGGACGAGCGAGAGACACTGACCGAGGCCGTGGGGCGGCTCGCGGCCGACCCGCTGCAGCGTGGACTGGTGATCGAGGATGACCGGCTGGTGGGGTTGGTGTCGGTGTCGGACGTGGCACGTGCGTTCGAGCGGCGGGCCCGCGGCATGTGATGCCCAGACCGGTATGATCAGCCGATGGACGCCGCCAATCTCACCAAGATCACCCTGTTCGAGGGGCTCTCGGACGCCCAGCTGAAGCAGATCGGCGGGTGGGCGGACGAGATCGATGTCGACACCGGCTACCACCTGATCCGGCGCGACGGGTTCGGATATGAATTCTTCGCGATCATCGACGGCACGGCCGAGGTGATGGACGGGGAGCGGCACCTGGCCGACCTATCGGCGGGCGACTTCTTCGGCGAGATGGCGCTGCTGGACGAGGAGCGCCGCAGCGCATCCGTTCGCGCGACGTCCCCGATGCGACTGATGGTGATGACGCGGCAGGAATTCCACTCGATGATCGCGGCGGTGCCGGCTCTCAACGAGCGGATTCGCGCAAAGGTCGCCGAGCGGCTCGACAACAGCGCCCGCTAACTCGCAGGCTAGCTCGCCTGCCGTGGGTCTTCGCCGCGCTCGCTGCGAGTGGCTGATGCGAACGCATCGCTGATCTGCTCGACCAGGTCGGCCGTGAAGCGCCCCTGGCCGAGTGCGCGGTCGATCAGTGCCAGCGCCCGGGCATCATCCCGGGTGATTCTGTCGGACATGGTCTTGGGAGCCTTTGCTGTCGGGGTCAACGACGGGAGCTAGTCCGCACGATGCCATCGAAACAACCACGGTGCCACCCTCGAAGGGGCATGCCGTGATCGCCCATCTGGGTATCGCGCCCTTACCGGCCGCGCGCGGCTAGCGTGGCTTCCATGGCGATCTTGTTGGCGCTTCGCTTCGTGTGCGAGATGGCGGCTCTGGCTGCCGTGGCCTACTGGGGACAGCAGGCGACCGATGGAGTGGCCGGAATCGCGCTGGCCGCCATCACGGTCGCGGTGGTGGCCGTGGTCTGGGGTGTGTTCCTCGCGCCCAAGCGGCGGCTGGAGGTCGGCCTGCCCGTACGCCTCATGATCGAGCTGGCTGTCTGGACCGCTGCGGCCGCGGCACTGTGGTCGGCCGGCCGGCCGACGCTGGCGGTTGTGCTGTTCATCGTCGCCGTCGTGACGGGGGCGATCAACGCGAGCACGGCGGCGAAGACAGCACCCTGGTGAGCACGACGCCGGGCCCATCGTCCTGGATGGCAACGCCGTGCCGCTTCCACCCGCAGCGCTCGTAGAACGCGGCCGCGTGCTCGGTGAATACCCACAGCCGCGCCACGCCGCCGGAGGCGGCGAACCGCTCGAGCGTCGCCAGCAGCCTGCTGCCGACCCCGGCGCCGCGATACTCGGGCAGCACCACCATCCCGCACACCCACGGCGAGCGGTCGCGCATGTCGTCGAGCTCGAACTCGTGCAGCTGCACGACGCCGACGGCACGATCCCCGTCCAGCGCCACGAACGCGGCCGACGTGGGCGAGTGCAGCCGGCTGTCGCGCGCTGCCTCGTGCAGCCACCGTGCGTGCTCGCGCTCGGGCTGCATGCCGCCCCACTCCAGCCATGCGATCTCGACCACGTCCGGCACGAGCTCTGGGTGCTCGGCCAGAGTGGAGATCGTGATCATCGGATCTCACTGTACCGGTGCGGGAACTTCCTGCCTCACTCGTCTGGATGGTCGCGCCGCTGTAGTTCGACGACCCGAGCCGATGCCGGCGTCCCGGCCATGCCTCCGGCGGCGACGCCGATGCCCTGACGGTCGGCCTCGGCGTACGCGTCCCGTTCCTGCTCGGGCACGCGTTCGAGGATCGCCTGGTCGAGCAGCGCCAGCTGGTCGAACAGGACGGCGCGCCGCTTCACCGGCGCGTAGCTGACGAGGTCGTCGAGCGCAGCCCGTAAACGGCGGGCGACCTGTGGTGAGTCGGCACCGGCCTGGCGGATCTCATCGAAGGCGAGATGGACGTATGCCCTCCACGTCATCACCCGCGTCACCAACCGCAGACAGCCGTCCCGGTCGCGATAGGTGCCGTCGGGAAACCTGCGACGTGCGAGGTGGCGGAGGTTGTCGTGGAGGCGGTCGATGGCTTGCACGGCGGTGGTCGGGTCAAGGTACGAGGAGTCGGACAGGGAACGCTCGGCGATATCGACCAGCATGCGGAATCCGTAGGCGACGTCCTGGTCGAGCGTGCGCTCCAGGGCCAGCACGAGCGAGTCATCGAGGTCGTCGGGCAGCCGCGATCGGTCGCCGTCGACGAGCAAGAGCGGAGCGCCCGCTGCCACGTACTCGCCCATCGCCGGCACCAACTCCAGGATGCAGTCCGCCTTGCGAGCTGCCTCGACCAGCCGCTGGTGGTCGATGTGAACGAGCACGCCCGAACGTGGGCTCCAGATCTGCTCGGCGGGCGTCGCCTCCTCGTCGGCCGGGTAGACGTCATCGAGCAGCCGCCGCGTGTCGTGGCCGACCAGTTCGATCAGCGCAGACACGCGCAGCGAACGGCCGATGTGATGGACGTAAAGCACCAGCACGGCGATCGAGACGACGACCAGCAGGTAGGCGACCACGACGGTGAGTCCGGGAACCTGGCTCTTGCCGCCGGAGCCGCCGATGATGACTGCTCGCATCGCCAGCATCGCGAACGCGAAGGTGCCCACGAAGATCCCGATCGCCAACTGGCTCGGCCGGTCCTTCAGGATCGGCTGAACGATGCGCGGTGAGAACTGTCCCATCGCGAGCTGCACCACCACCATGGTGATTGTCAGCACCAGCGCGGCCAGACTGACCATTGAGGTGGCGACCGCGGACAGAATGCTGAGCGACGCGTCGGGACCGCCGGTCAGCGACTGCGAAACAAGCGTGTAGCCGGTCTGCCGATCGATCCAGAGGGTCGCGAACGACAGGACGACGCCCGCCCCTACGCACAGGACCGGAACGAACCAGAGACTGCCGCGTACATGCGACAGCACGCGGAACCCGCGGCCTTCTCGCATCCGGCGCGACTACCCTCGCGGGGCCGTCTCGAACCATGGGCTCGTCGCGCTCAGCCTCAGGCAGCCACAGCTCATGCTCGTGGCTGTGCTTCGACGTTAGCCTGCCCGAGTCGCTGGTGGGTCGCTCGAGCGCGGCGCATCATCGCGGCGGCGAGGTCGCTCTCGATCACCGTCCCCCGAAACCCGGCCCGGTCGAGCACGGTAAGCAGTGTCCCGCCACCGCAGGGAACGTCGAGGATTGTCCCGTCGCCGGCTTCGGCCGCCGCGGTCGCAATGATCTTGTCCAGGCGCAGAAGCGGGTCTGCGGAGCCCCAGAGCGAGAAGACCGCGCGGCGCAGCGTCCTGGTCTGGATCACGCGAGTGTAGAGGCGTCCGTACAGGCCCTCGAACCGCTCATTCGCCATTGAGCAGTCCGGCGTAGTGCCGGTACCAGTCGCTCTGGAAGATGCCGGCCGGGTCGCGCTCGCGTTTCGCGGCGATGAAGTCGGGGAAGCGGGGGTGAGCCGAGATCAGCTGGTCGAGTGTCGCCCAGCGGTGATAGGTGGGGAAGTAGCTTCCCCCGCGGGCTATCGCGAGATCGATCAGCGAGCGAAACGCGTCGGCGGAACGCGCGATGCCGTCCGCCGTATGCTCGGTGCAGAGGTTGAAGATGATGCAGGCCCACGGTTCTCGCGCCCAGGCTAGGAAGCTGTCCGTGTCGCGTTCGATCAGCCGCACCGTGCCGTAAATCACCGGCACGCTGGTGCCCCGCAGGACTTCGGCGGCCTCGTTCATGAAGCCGGCCAACCGGTCTCTAGGCACGTACAGCTCGCTGATCATCTCGGTTGAGGGATGAGCGGCACCGATGGCGGCATCGATCGTGCGGTGGTACCCGTCCTGATAGTCGGCCATTTGCAGAGTGTCGGATCGGTACAGCTGGCCCGTCGTTGCCGCGTAGTGCTTGGTGTAGGCGGCGTACGCAGCGGCACGGTCGCTATGGGCGAGGTACAGCAGCCGGCCCCACTGCTCCTGGGAGAGGGTGCGCTGGTCGACCGGGATGGGTGTCGTGGGGTCGACCGGCCGGTAGCAGGAGAACACCCCGTCCGTCAGGAAACCGTCGGAGTGTTCGTCGATCGAGAACTGGAAGTCCCCGAACACGTACCCGTCGCGTATCCGCTGCGCGAACGCCTCGTCAACACCGTTCAGGCTGCGGATCTCGACGGTCCGCTCGAGCACCTGCGCCCTCGTCAGTCGCAGCGTCAGGGTTCCGATGACGCCGAACAGGCCGTAGCCTCCGGCGGCGAGGGAGAATAGCTCCCGGTTCACGCCGCGGCTGACCGGTACGTGGTCACCCTCCGGGCCAACGACCGTCATCGACTCCACATCGGCCACGATCGGAGCCAGCGTCAACCCGCGGCCATGCCCGTTGGCTGACACCGTGCCACCCAGCGAAAAGCGATCCGCACCGCTCTGCTTCTGGATGATCGTCCAACGATTCGGGTCGTCAGCGTCCTGTTCGCCGGTCAGGAAGCCCACCAGCTCCGGCCATTGGATACCGGCCTCGACCTGGAGCAGTCCTCGTTCAGGGTCGAAGGAGAGCACCCTGTTGAACACGCGCGTGTCCAACACCACTCCACCCTCCGCGAACTGCTGGCCGCCCATCGCATGACGCCCACCGGCTGCGATAGCCGACAGCCCCTCGCCTCGCGCTCGCACAAGTTCCCGCGCGACATCTTCGATGCTCGACACCTCCGACACACGTGCGACCAGCGCGGCGTTCAACCCGGAGTGGATGTCGTTGATCGAAACACTCATCGAGTCAACCACTCTTCGACCGCGTCGGCCCAGGCGTCAGGGTGATCGAGGTGTGCGAAGTGCGTTCCGGCCGGAATGATCGCGAGCGACCAGCCGTAACGCCGGGCAGCCGCGCCGACCCAGCTTGCCGGCACATGCGAATCCCGCTGCCCGCAAATCGCCAGCACCGGACAGCGCACCGCCTCAACCAGCTTGTCGAACGATCCGGGACGGAGCCCGACGCTCGCCATCTCAAACACTGCCGAGACCGACCCGGAAAGCGACGCCGGCCGGTTCGCCTGGCGTGCCGTGAGATGCCCAGCACGGACGAACCGGTTCGCTAATCGCACGCGGTGCTTCGCCCAGCTCCCGGTACCGATGATCCACGACCGATCGGCGCGAGAAGGGGGAACGTATCCACCGGAAAGCACCAAGCGATCGACCAGATCGGGACGCTCGGCGGCCGCCATCAGGGCCACGACACCGCCGCGAGAATGACCCACCAGCACCGCCGAGCGCCCACTGCAATCAGCGAGCTCCGCCACGGCAACCTCACGCGCCGAATCGAGGGACCCGCCTGGTACGTCCATGCAGACCACGTCACCGAGATTGGTCAGCCGACCGGTCACGCCGGACCAATCCACCGGCGCCCCGCCGATCCCGTGCAGGCAGACGAACACACGTCCCGAGCATGTCGGTTTGTCTTCCACTGATCGAGAGTATCCGCCCTTACGGGCATCGTCGCATTGGGGAAAGCCCGTTGATGCCCACGGTGCCGCCGGGAGCGCCTACAGGCTGCCGCTACCTCACTGCCGTGGCCGTGGCGTCCGGCTGGCAGTGATGAACCCAGCCGGCGCCGGCTACTCGACGGTGACGGTCTTCGCCAGGTTGCGCGGCTTGTCGATGTCGAGCCCGCGCCGCTTTGCGATCGCGTAGGCCAGCTGCTGCAGCGGCAGGATCGCCAGCGCCGCCTGCAGCTCCGGCTCCGTCCGCGGCAGGTACAGCACGTGCTCTGCCAGCTCCTCGATGCGCGTGTTGCCTTCGGTGGCGACGGCGATCACGTGCGCGCCGCGGGCGCGCACCTCCTGGATGTTCGACAGCACCTTCTCGTACACGTGGTTGTCGGTCGCGATCACCACCACCGGCGTCGAGTCGTCAAGCAGCGCGATCGGGCCGTGCTTCATCTCACCTGCCGCGTAGGCATCCGTGGGGATGTAGGAGATCTCCTTCAGCTTGAGCGCGCCCTCGAGCGCGATCGGCAGCCCGATGTAGCGGCCCAGGTAGAGGAAGAACTCGCTCTCCCAGAACCGGTCCGCGATCGGCTCCACAAGGTTGCCCCGATCCAGCGTCTGGCGGGCCAACTCAGGCAGCGCGCGCACCTGTGTCAGCAGCGTGTCCGCCCGCTTCGCATCGATCGTGTCACGCACGATCCCCAGCTTCAGCGCCAGCAGGTACATCAGCACCACCTGGCTGGTGAACGTCTTCGACGCCGCCACGCCGACCTCGAGCCCGGCCCGCGTGTAGAGCACCGAGTCGCAGTCGCGCGTGGCCTGGCTGCCCATCACGTTCGTGACCGCCAGCACGTGCGCGCCGTGAGCGCGCGCTTCCTTCATGGCTGCGATCGTGTCGATCGTCTCGCCGGACTGCGAGACCGCGATCACCAGCGTGCGCTCGTCGATCACCGGCCGCCGGTACCGCCACTCGCTGGCGATGTCCGACTCGCTCGGGATCCGCGCCCACTCCTCGAGCAGGTAGCGACCTATCAGGCCGGCGTGGTACGCCGTCCCGCAGGCCAGGATCACCACCCGCGACAGGTCCCGGATCTGCTGCTCGTCCAGGTTGAGCCCGTCCAGCTGCAGCTCGCCGTGGTAGAGCCGCTCTCCGATCGTCTCGGCGATCGCGTCCGGCTGCTCATGGATCTCCTTCAGCATGAACGTCTCGTAGCCCTGCTTCTCGGCCGCCGACTCGTCCCAGTCGACGTGCTCGATCGGCCGCTCGATCACGGCGCCCTCACCCGTCAGGAAGGTCGCGCCCTCGGGCGTCGCGACGACGATCTCGTCGTCCAGCACGTACTGCACCCTGCGCGTCTCGCTCATNAACGCCGGGATCGCCGACGCCATGAACGTCTCGCCGTCGCCCACACCCACCACCAGCGGGCACTGCCGCCGCGCTGCCAGGATCTCGCTGGGGTGGTCGCGATGCACCACCGCGAACGCGAAGTGGCCGTGCAGCTCGTTGTACGCGAGCCGCACCGCCTCGACCAGGTCACCGTCGTAGTGCTCCTCGACCAGGTGGCTGATCACCTCGCTATCGGTGTCCGTGTGGAACTCGTGGCCCTGCTCCAGCAGCCGCGCCCGCAGCTGGACGTAGTTCTCGATGATGCCGTTGTGCACCGCGGTCACGCCCGAGCCCTCGCAGGCCTCGATCGGGTGCGCGTTCGACTCGGTCACCCCGCCGTGCGTCGCCCAGCGCGTGTGCGCCAGCCCCAGCGTCGCCGGGTGGCGGTCGTCGCCGACCGCGTCGCGCAGCATCTGCACCCGCCCCACCCGGCGCGTCACATCGATGCTGCCGTTGACCAGGGCGATGCCGGCCGAGTCGTAGCCGCGGTATTCGAGCCGCTCGAGACCGGACAGCAACAGCTCCTTGCACTCCCGGTCGCCCACGTATCCGACGATTCCACACATACGGCTGGTTACGCTCCGATCTCGGTTTCGACCAGGCCCGCGAGATAGCCGCAGATGCGCTCGCATTCGGCCTCGTCCTCGGCCTCGACCATGACCCGCACCAGCGGCTCCGTACCCGACGCGCGCAGCACGATCCGACCGTTCTCCCCAAGCTTCTCGCTCAGAGCCTCCACCTCCTGCCAGATGCGGTCCGCTGACGGTAGCAGGGAACGATCGGCCGGCACGGCCACGAGCCGCTGCGGGAAGGGCCGCAGCATGTCGTTCGCCTGTGCCGCGCTCAAGCCCAGCCGGTGGAGGGACGCCAGCAGCATCAGCGCCGTTGCCAAACCGTCGCCCGTCGTATGGTGTGCCAGGTCGACGACGTGCCCGGACTGCTCGCCGCCGAGCGTCGCCCCGGTCTGCAGCATCCGCTCCAGAACGTAGCGGTCGCCCACGTCTGTGACCTCGACGATGATGTCGTTGTCGCGCATCAGCCGGTGGAACCCGAGGTTGGTCATCGAGGTCACCACCACCGTGTCGGCCGCCAGCAGACCGCGTCGGTGCCGGTCGATCGCCATCACCGCCAGGATCACATCTCCGTTGACCGCCCGGCCGCGGTCGTCCACGACCAGGCAGCGGTCGGCGTCGCCGTCGAACGCGATCCCCAGGTCGAGGCCGTGGCCCCCCACCAGCGCCGCGATCGCATCGAGGTGCGTGGAGCCGACGCCGGCGTTGATGTTGCGGCCGTCGGGCGCGCAGCCGATCCGGTCGACCCGCTCGCCCAGCAGCTCGAACAGCGCGGGCCCGCAGCTCCAGGCAGCGCCGTTGGCGCAGTCGATGCCGATCGAGAACCCCGGCTGCACGCCGTCGCCGTAGGTCGCCGCAAGCCAGGCGATGTAGCGTCCGCCGGCGTCCGCCAGCTGCTCCGCGTGGCCCCGTCCCTCGCCCTCGTCAACGTCGATCAGGCGCTCGATCTCCGCCTCGTCGTCATCGGCCAGCTTGCGGCCGTCGCCGCCGAGAAACTTGATGCCGTTGTCCTGATACGGGTTGTGCGACGCCGAGATCACGCAGCCCAGCGCGGCGCCGGTCTCACGCGCCAGCACCGCTACGCCCGGCGTCGGGATCACGCCGGCGCTGACGGCGATCGCACCGGCGGCCACCACGCCCTCGAT
>C688J18823_10003080_pt1 | contig 10539 bp, 10 predicted proteins | sample HopSoiMetagenom1_FD_18823 | JGI IMG/M metagenome (IMG submission 18823) | reverse complement strand
CGAGAGTCGCCGTCCACGCCATAGCTCTCGCAGGCGAACGGGATCCGGGCGAAGACCATTGCAGCTAAGTTCCAGCAGGTCACCACACTTGGGGCAGTCGAAGGCTGAAAAATTGCGGGCGACAGGTTGGCCGCAGCTCTGGTTGCTGCATTGCAATTGCATGTCAGTGTCCGAAGATCCTCAATCTTAATGGCGGCTCAACCAGGAACTCACACCGAGAAACCTGCTCCATTGCAGCCTGCACCTTCGCATTGCTGCAGGGCTCGACCGTTATAACAAATGGAAGCTTCTCTTTCGAATGTCCCGGCTTCTGAAACACGGCGTCGACGTTGATCTCGAAACTCGCGAGAATCGCGGCAATACTCGCAACGATTCCTGGCCGATCCTTCACCACGAATCTTAAGTAATGCGGCGCTACACAATCCGCTGACACTTGGAGTACACGCGACCGCCGATGTATTGGAGCTGAANCCTCACGCGTGAGTGCCANTAGGTCNGAGATGACGGCTACCGCAGTGGCATTGCCACCGGCTCCGGCACCAGAAAATGCCGTAATTCCCCCGAACTTGCCCTCGGAGAGGACGACATTCTCGCAACCTCGCGCCCGCGCAAGCGGCGACTCCTTCCGTACTACCATTGGTTCAACCGCAGCCAAGCAACGATCGTCATTCAGTTCCACATGTCCGATCTGCCGGATGGTGCAGCCAAGTTCGCTCGCGTATTCGAAATCAACCGGGGCCACACTGGAGATCGGCGTGCATGAGATCTCATTGAGCGAGAGCTCCGCGTGGAGCGCTACTCGCGCTAGGATCACCAGCTTTGCACGCGTGTCGTAACCGGCGATGTCATCAGTAGGATCAGCCTCCGCAAATCCCAATTCCTGCGCCTGCTGCAGTGCAACTGCGAAAGACTGACCCTCCTCTACCCTGCTGAGGATGTAGTTGCACGTGCCATTCAGGATGCCGCATACCGACTGAATCTCGTCACCTGCGAGTCCCTGTTCCAGCGCTGTGATAATCGGTACTCCCCCTGCTACGGACGCTCCGAAGAGCAATTGACAACCGTGTTGGTGCGCGATCCGAGAGAGCTCAGGACCATACCGAGCGATCAATTGCTTATTTGCCGTAACTACTGACCGCCCAGATTGGAGCAGAGCTGTGACCCATTGCTTTGCCGGTTCCACTCCGCCAATGGCTTCGATTACCACGTCCGCGTCGCTCTCGAGCACTTCATCGATGCTCTGCGTCCAGTGCACGGAAGCAGCCGTCCAGGAAACGCGCTTTTCCTCCACGTTGCGGTTAAATACGTAAGCCAGCTCCAGACGAGGCACTCTGCCCTCAGAAAGAATGCGCGCGACGGAGCGGCCCACCGTCCCAAAACCAAGAATCGCAACCTGAAGCTGGTCTGGTTGTTTGAGCACCAGCGGGGCTGTTTGCTCAACAAGAACATTCTGCGTTGACATGGGCTTATACCTCCGCCTGCTTGAAGGCTGCTAGCGCATTTTGTGGCGGCAGCGAGTGCGCCAGGTGCGGTTGCTGCGGTTCACTTGCAAAGAGCGCACGATGTAAAGCGCGAACGACTTCGTTTGCATCGGAGTCGGCAACCACAAAGCTAAAGTGCATGTCTGAAGCGCCGTGGAAGATCATTCGGACGTCCCGTTCGGGCAAAGCGCTTAAGGCGCGAGCACAAATCGCAGGATCTCGTGCGACGTTACGCCCCACGAGAGATACCAAGGCCAGATCATTGGTGATACTCACCGCCGCGTCTCCGTTGAGCGCCTCCACAAGCGCCTCAGCCGAGGAGCGGGAGTTCAGCAGCAAGGAGAAGTTTGATCGCGACATTGCGGCCAGATCCAGCAAACATTTTTCCTGCTCCAGCACTGCGAAAATAGAGGCCGTCAATTTCGCATCAAGCCCCTGTTTCGCAAATACCTCGGCAAAGGTGATTCCACGCTTGCACGCTATGGATCTGACACGCGCTTCGAAGTGCCCGTTAGTGGTCTCTACGCGGGTGCCGCAGTTCTTGGGCTGACGGGAGTTTAGGACGTAAACGGGAATTCCGCGCTCAACCGCGGGCTGCAGCGTTTTGGGATGTAGCACTTTCGCCCCGAAATGGGCAAGCTCCGCGGCTTCCTCGAAGCTGATCGAATCAATGTTCTGTGCGTCGGGACAAATGCGGGGATCAGCCGTCATCATGCCGTCAACATCGGTCCAAATCTCTATTGACTCTGCTTCAAGGCTGGCCCCAAGAATCGAAGCCGTGAAGTCTGAGCCGCCACGGCCGAGCGTGGTGGGGACGCCATCAGTCGTTGCTCCGATAAAGCCGCCGAGCACCGGAATGGAACCGCTCTCCAGCAGGGGACGAACCGTCGATGCGACACGCAACTTGATCAAATCCATCAGGGCGGTCGCGTGCGAATGGTTTGCGTCAGTAACGATCACCGCGCCTGCATCGACCAGCACCGCCGCTAGCCCGTGCGCTCGGAACGTCTCGGCTACCAACGCGCTCGACCACCGCTCGCCGAAACCAAGCAGCCGGTCCAGAGTTCGGGGAGTCAGCTCCTGGATAGCAGCGATGGCTTTGAGAAGGTCATGTGCTTCCTGGAAAGCCGGACGTAATCTCTCCTCCACAAACTCGCGACTGCTGCCCGGAAACAGTGCCCGGGCCATTCCGGCATGCCGCGCTTCAATCGCCCGTAGGAGAGACACGGCGTCCTCCAGCCGTCCGTCGCGGCTCAAAACTCCCATTGACTGGAGTTCATCCGTCACGCGCGCCAGCGCGCTTACCACGACAACAGGTCTAAGCAGGAGGCGTTCGCGCACGATGCCGCAAACGCGAGTAATGCTCTCCGCACATCCCACCGAGGTCCCACCAAACTTCATTACCAGCATTGGCTCCTCCGTGCTGCATTCCTTGCAAAACAAAAAACCCACCGCGTTTAGGCGGTGGGTTCGGTTTCTCTAAAGCTTAGTAGTGCTTAGATATCCCCCTCCGCCGAAGCAGTGGACATGTTTGTCCCTGTGCTTGTAATCGACATCGAAATTCGGCGGAAGCTCATCAAAGTGTCGATATCCTAGTGCACGGCTCCGGAAGACGTCAAGTGAAACGTTAGTAACCATGCAGCTTACGCGAGTTCAGGTTTGGTGTATTGACGGACGCGAATAAGCGGAATCTTTTAGCCCAGTGGCGTCAGCCCTGGGTAAGCGAATGAGAGGAAGAGAGCGGCGGAGGCGCCGCACGATTGGCTGCTTCAGCGAATTTAGCAGCGAATTTTTCGTTTTCGCATCTCGGTTTCTAGGAATCCTGCCCAAAAGCTGCAAATTTTGCCTCTCGTTCAGGGAAACCTGCAGCGATTCCAGGGAATTCGATGCCTAACCTTTTCTTATGCTGTGACTTAGCACAGCTCTTCTGTTGCCGCTCAGAGACAGAGCAGTGAATCAGCAGCGAATTTTGACGCCGACTGTGGGGTAGCGCTCTCGCGTGAGCCGCTTCCGAATCGCAGTTAGAGGCAAAGCGTGTCGCGCCTACGACGGCGCTTTCTCAAAATCACCATCTACCCGAGCCTTACGGTTGGTTAAGAGATTTTGCGCTTCGCGCTTTGATTTGGCCGATCTCAACTGCTGTGGACGCCCGCAAAAGGGAAGCAGATCCCTCCTCCGCCGCCCACATCGTTTACAATTTCCGGAATTTTATGCGGAGCGGCTATCTGCTTTTCTTATCTCCTGCGCGAACTAAATGATGGTGCAGACATGAAAGTCGTGGTTACCGGAGGCGCCGGATACATCGGCGCAACCGCGGTGCAGGCCCTGCTCAACAGCGGTCATGATGTCGTCGTGTATGACAGCCTCAGCAAGGGACACGCGCAAGCTGTGCCTCCTGACGTAAAGCTGATTCGGGGAGACATCGCCGACCGCGCTGAACTCGACGAGCTGCTGAGTGGACATCGTCCCGATGCGGTTGTGCACTTAGCCGCATGGATCGAAGCTGGCGAGTCGATGAGCCGTCCGGAAAAGTACTTCCGCAACAACTCAGCTTCAACGCTTACCCTCCTCGAATCTATGCTGGCCAATGGGGTACGGAAGTTCATCTTCTCATCGACGGCTGCGCTGTACGGCGAGCCTGAGCGCATTCCCATTCAGGAGGATGACACTCTTAAGCCGACCAACGCCTACGGCGAGTCAAAGCTGCTGGTAGAGCGAATGCTCGCCTGGTTTCACCGCATCCATGGCCTGCGTTACTCAAGCCTGCGGTACTTCAATGCCGCCGGGTCGAACGGACGATCGGGCGAACTTCACGATCCCGAGTCGCACCTGATTCCAATCATCCTTCAAGCCGCAGCGGGCAAACGTGACCATGTGTCGATCTTCGGAACAGATTATGCAACCGAAGACGGCACCTGCATTCGTGACTACATCCACGTAAGCGACTTGGCCGATGCCCATGTGCTGGCTCTTGAGGCTCTCAGCATTCACGACAAGCTCATCTATAACCTGGGAAATGGAGCGGGGTTTTCGGTGCGCCAGGTGCTAGAATCCGCGCGCAGAGTGACCGGCAAACAAATCAAAGCGGTGGAAGCTCCACGGCGTCCAGGGGATCCAGCTGTGCTCGTTGCCAGTTCGGAAAAAATCCGCAAGGAACTGGGATGGAAACCCAAGCACCCCGGCCTGGATGACATCGTCACCAGCGCCTGGCACTGGATGCAGCAGCATCCCCGCGGCTACGCTGAGCTTGCAGGTACACGGCTCTCGTAAGCTGATGGACATCGAGAGTCTCAAGCGCGACTTCCGCACCGTCTATGGTCCAGAGCCACACATATTCCGCGCCCCTGGACGCGTGAACCTCATCGGTGAACACACCGACTACAACGAAGGTTTCGTCATGCCCGCTGCGATCGATTTCTACACCTGGGTCGCAATTGCGCCCCGGTCTGACTCGAAGGTGAACATTCGATCGCAGAGCTTCGACGACAATCTCTCGATCGATCTCGACGACGATCTTCGGCCGCGCCACGCATGGTCGGACTACGTGGTCGGAGTGCTTGAACAGATCAAACGTGAAGGAAACGCCGTCAGCGGTGCGGATATTTTGGTTCACGGCGAAGTTCCAATTGGCGCGGGCTTAAGCTCTTCCGCTGCCATTGAGGTGGCGGTTGGATACGCCAAGCTGGCTGAAGATGGTCGGGCGATCGACCGCGTGAAGTTGGCATTGCTCTGTCAGAGAGCGGAGAACCAATTCGTGGGTATGCGCTGCGGCATCATGGATCAGTTCATCTCCTGCAACGGACAACGCGACCACGCGCTAATGCTGGATTGTCGCAGTCTGCAATACAAGCTGCTGCCCTTAGCCTCAACGGCGCGGATGGTGATCTGCAATACGATGGTCAAGCACGAACTCGCAGCCGGTGAATACAACCGACGACGTGCCGACTGCGAAGAAGGAGTGAGAATCCTAACGAAGTATCTTCCGCAGGTTCGCGCGTTGCGAGATGTCGTGCCGGAGCAACTGGAGCATTATCGTGACAAGCTCCCCGCCATCATCTATCGCCGTTGCCGTCATGTAGTGACTGAGAATGATCGTGTGGAACGCGCAGCCGCCGTGCTCCAGAAGGGTGACTTGACTGGCTTCGGGAAATTGATGGCAGAGTCGCACCGGAGTCTGCGTGACGACTACGAAGTGAGCTGTCGCGAGTTGGACATCATGGTGGAGATTGCCCGGCCACAAAAGGGCGTGTATGGCGCTCGCATGACAGGTGGCGGGTTCGGCGGCTGCACTATCAATATCGTTGCGGCTGAGCAGGCCGAGAGCTTCAAACGACATGTCGCCGTTGCATATGAGGCGGCCACAAATTTGCAACCTGAAATTTACATCTCCACCGCTGCTGAGGGTGCAGCGCGTGTCTCCTAAGGAGAAATGCTAGACCTCAGCAAGACTCCTCACCGCCGCTGGAATCCACTCATTCGCGAATGGGTGTTGGTCTCGCCTCATCGTACACAGCGTCCCTGGCAAGGCCAGGTCGAGAAGACCGCTCCCGAGCAGCGTCCGAAATACGATCCAAACTGCTACCTATGCCCGCGTAACTCCCGTGCGGGCGGACACAAGAATCCGGACTACAGCGGCACCTTCGTCTTCGACAATGACTATGCCGCGCTGATGCCCCGCACCCCAGAAGGCCAGCTCAACGATTCGGATCTGATCGTCGCTACGTCAGAACGAGGAATTTGCCGGGTAATTTGCTTCTCTCCACGTCACGATCTCACAGTTTCCAATATGGAACTCGACGACGTCATGCGTGTGGTTCAGGTGTGGAGCGATCAGTACAAAGAACTTGGCGCCGTTGACTGGATCAATTACGTGCAAATCTTCGAAAACCGGGGGGAGATGATGGGCGCCAGCAATCCACATCCGCACTGTCAGGTCTGGGCGAATGAGACTGTGCCCAACTACCCTGCCGCTGAACAGCTCGCATTGCTCGATTTTGCCAAAGAGCACGGAAAATGCCTGTTATGTGAATACCTGCGGCTGGAAGAGCAACACGGCACACGAGTAGTGTGCAGGAACGATTTCTTCAGCGTTGTGGTCCCGTTCTGGGCAGTGTGGCCGTTCGAGGTGCTCGTGCTCGCCCATGAGCACGTCACTGGCCTGATGAATTAGGCGCCCCTGCCCAGCGCGGTCTGGCAGACATTCTCAAACGCATCACCTCGCGTTACGACAATATCTTCAACGTCTCCTTCCCCTATTCCATGGGATTTCACCAGCGTCCTACGGATGGCAACGAGCACTCCGAGTGGCATCTGCACGCACATTTCTTTCCGCCACTGCTCCGATCTGCCACAATCCGCAAGTTCATGGTTGGTTATGAAATGCTGGCTGGACCGCAACGGGATATAACTCCGGAGAGCGCCGCTGAGCGATTGCGTGCCGCGTCTGAGCAGCCGCTGAGTTGACGGCATGCCTTTTGCAGATATCGCGGTACATGGCCGGGTAACGCTCGTCAGTTGTGGCACGGCGAGCAACGGCAGTGCCTGCAGGCCAGTGCCACTACCGGTGGGTTCTTTGTCTTCGTGGCGGACCGATTTGGTTCGTATCGGGGCACGGCTTTAGCGAAGCGGAGCCGTGCCGTTGTGGCACTTAAGACTCTCCGGCTTTAGCCGCTGCGGTTTTGCTTTTGAATATCGCATTGGCGGAAGAATAGGGATATGCCTCTGCCGTCCTTGCTAGTCCGGCCTTCACCGGATTCTCATAGATATACTTCCGGAAGGCCATAAATTCTTCTCGACTTTCAACCCCGGTCTTCGCTGAATCCACGCTGCCTTCTCGGCAGAAGAGTGTCGCTTTGGGATAGCCATGCAAAAAGGGACACAGCATAACACGGCTGTACGCAGCGGCTGAAGCCGGATTCTAACCCGGCCCGAAACGGCACGGCTTCGCTTCGCTAAAGCCGTGCCCCGATACGAACCACAAAACCGCAGCGGCTCAAGCCGCATCATCTTGACCCCAAAACGGCGCGGCGGCATGGCTAAAGCCGGGGCGAGACGCAGCAAGCTGCGTGTCTACCACCGCCGCCCAGTGGGAAGTCTCTTACGGCACCAACACAATCTTCCCGTAACTACCCGGCTTCATGACTTCCTCTTGCGCCCGGGCAGCCTCAGCGAGAGGTAGCTCTTTGCCAATCACCGGCCGCGCAAACCCACTCTCCAATGCTGCTCCGAGAGCTGCATGAACGCGACCCAGATCGGTTTCTGACGTGTTGAAGAGCGTCATTGCCAGAATTGAAGCGTCGCGTGCCATGGCATCGCGGGGATTGATCTCGATGCTGCCACGATTGCCGATTACTACAATCCGTCCGCGAACCGCTACCATCGCAAGATCCTTCGCCAAGTTCTTATTTGCCAGCATCTCCAGGATTACGTCTGCTCCATGACCCGCAGTGAACTTCTTCACTTGCTCTGGAACGTCCGGTTGAGTGTGGTCGAGAACCTGATGCGCACCGTTCTGTTTCACGAGCGAGCATCCCTTTTCAGTGCCGGCAGTCCCGATCACAGTCATGCCATGTGCCCGGGCCAATTGCACTGCAGCCAGTCCCACACCGCCGCTTGCGCCGTGAATCAGCACTGTTTCTGATGGGAGCGCATAAGCTTTTTGGAAGAGCGCTCGATAAGCGGTTGCATACGGAACCCCAATCGCCGCTCCTTGTTCGAAGGAGACGTTCTTTGGAAGTGAGTGCACCTGCGCTTCCGTGCACAAACTCTGCTCAGCGTAGCTTCCACTCAAATTTCCGGCCACATAGACGCGATCTCCAACCTTGAAATGCTGTACTCCGCTTCCGAGCTTCGAAATGAGGCCGCCGGCATCTGCGCCAGGAGTGTAGGGAAGCTGTGGTTTGACGGCATATGTGCCGGTGCGCATGTACACCTCGAAGGGATTCACTCCGGCGGCATGAACCTCGACCACGACCTGCCCAGGGCCAGGCTGAAGGTCGGGCACGTCTTCGAGCTTCAACTGCTCCGGACCACCAAACTGGTGAACACGAATCGCTTTCATTGCTCTATTCCAAATCTGCTATTTGCGCAGCGTGACAGCGCCGCGAAGGTAGGCATCGTTCTTACTGATCCAATCCTGGCGTGGCGGATAGAAGACGTCGAGATCTACGGTGTCCTCGACCGCTTCAGCTTTGTGCGGCATGTGGGCGGGGATGCAGAGTACTTCACCGGCATGCACAACGATTTCCTTACCATCGATCCAGAACTTCAAGGCGCCTTCCAGAATGTACGAGAGTTGCTCGTTTTCATGGCTGTGCTCCGGCACGACGCACCCCTTCTTCAACAGAACGCGAGCAAGCATGAGGTTCTGGCCGGTGACCATCTGTCGGTCGAGCAGCGGATTCAAGTGTTCCAGTTCAACATCCGTCCAAGCAATGTGCTTCAACATAGCTCCAGATTATCAAGAGTTGCGGGATGGAGAGACAGACGAGGGACCGAGGCTTGTGGTGAACAGGTTGGGATACTCACGACTATCTGACTTCGTTCTCGTGGCGAACTAATGCCGAAGCCATGGGAGCTTGCATTGTTCNCGGCTGCTCTGCTGGCTCAGCTCCAAGGCATACATCACATCGAGCATCTGTTCGTGCGTAACGCTAACAGGCGCTTTGCCTAGAATTGCATCGCGCACGTTGGCATAAAAGAGCCGGTAGTCTCCAGGCAGGGTAGGAATTGTTTCTATGCGGACGCTCTCGCTCTCTATCGAGTAAAGCTTTCCCCACTTTTCCTGAGGTTCTCGGCCCCAGCTGTCGTCGCGCGGAACTTCGCCCTGTTTCAGCGCTTCTTCTTGAGGATCGATTCCGTACTTTACAAACGCACCCTGTTCTCCACGCACGATGAAGCGCACGTCTGGAGCGAGAGCGATCATACTGGCCCGCAGCATGGCTCGGGTTTTCGAATAGTAGAGGACCACGTCAAAGGAGTCGTCCACCAGCGCACCACTACGCTCGATGCGAATATCGGCTGAAATTGCCTCCGGACGACCAAACAAGAGCATTGCTTGGTCGATGAGATGAACGCCGAGATCGAAGAAAACTCCGCTTCCGGGCTCAGCTTTTTCGCGCCATGCTCCGGGCCGAGTTTGCAGACGGTAGCGATCGAAATGCGCCTCATACAATGGGATCCGCCCTAATCGGGCCGCTTCCACCAGCCCGCGGATGGTGCGAAAGTCACCGTTCGAGCGTAGATTCTGATACACCGTAAGCAGACGGCCGGCCCGCTTCGCTAAGTCAACCAGCTCTGTGGCTTCCTCAAGCGTGGTTGTAAATGGCTTGTCGACTACCACTTCCCTTCCGGCGAGCAGAACCTGTTTTGCGAGTGGATAGTGCGAACTGTTTGGAGTCGCGATCACCACAAGCTTGATCTCGCGGATCGCCAACATTTCATCGATAGATCTGACGACGCTTGCTTCGGGATAGAGCCTCGCCGCATCGTCGCCAGTGCGCTGAACAATCGCGCGTAGTCTCAAGCCAGGTACAGCGGAAATGATCGGAGCATGAAAGACGCGTCCCGCGAATCCGAAACCTACTAGGCCAACATGGATCATGTACTGTGGTTCTCCCTCATCAGCTAGTTTCGTGGTCGAAAGACAGCCAGAAGGATAATAGAATGCAGACTCGTTCCTTCATGGAACGGAATGATCAAAGCGCCGGTGCGCGCACGGGGGCCCATGGAAAGAAGACAGCAATCCCGCCTTGACGATTCCGACGTTCAGGATTTCTTCCGCAACATCGAAGACGCCTTCTACCGCAAGTTCCAGCGTGAGATGCCGGGGGAGGCGCGGCGATACTTGAATCTCGCTGAGCAGGTGGTCCGCTCTGGTGAGCAAGAACTCAGGAACGAGTCCTCGCGCGAGGGACAGCGCTCCTAACGTAGATCGACCAGGGCGGCTCCACCCTGAAGTCCTCACGTCTCAAAATTCCAAGGCCAGTTTTCTTCGACGGAGTCGCGCGTGTACTCTAGTCGCCGGAAACGAAGTTCCTGAGAGGCCTCGTGAACCTAA
>C688J18823_10003079_pt1 | contig 10540 bp, 11 predicted proteins | sample HopSoiMetagenom1_FD_18823 | JGI IMG/M metagenome (IMG submission 18823) | reverse complement strand
GTGAGCAACGCGAACGGCGGGGAGGGGTTAGGGGTGGGGGGTTGTTTTGCGATCACGCAGTTTGGATTTGCCCCCCGCCCTCGACCCCTCCCGGCCATGCTGCGCATGGGGGGAGGGGAGAAGAGCGTCCATGCTTGAGCTCTCCAACGTCGATGCCGGCTACGGCGCCTTCCAGGCGCTGTTCGGCGTGTCGATGACGGTGAACGCCGGCGAAGCCGTCGCGGTGATCGGCGCGAACGGCGCCGGCAAGACCACACTGTTGCGCGTTATCTCTGGACTGCTTCCCGCGACCGCCGGCACCATGACCATGGAAGGCGTGCCGTTGCGCGAAATCGCGCCTCACAAGGTGATCTCCACCGGCATCGCGCACGTGCCCGAGGGTCGGCGGCTGTTCCCGCGGCTTTCGGTCGAGAACAATCTCAAGATCGGCGCTTTCATCCCGGCGGCGCGCGATAAGTTCGCCGAGCGGCTCGCGTTCGTCTACGACCTGTTTCCGCGCCTCAAGGAACGCTCTCATCAGCTTGCCGGCACGTTGTCGGGTGGCGAGCAGCAGATGTGCGCGATCGCGCGCGCCTTGATGAGCGGGCCGAAGCTGATCTTGCTCGACGAGCCCTCGATGGGGCTAGCGCCGGTGATCGTCGCGCAGGTGTTCGATCTGGTGCGGCGCATCCGCGCGCAGGGGTACACCGTGCTGATCGTCGAGCAGAACGTGCGCCAAGTGTTGAAGATCGCGGATCGCGCCTACCTGCTCGAGGTCGGGCGGCTGAAGATGGGCGGGACCGCGCAGGAGCTCGCCGCGAGCGACGAGATCCGCCGCGCGTATATGGGGATTTGATGGACTGCCAGCTCGACATCTTCTTCCTTGAAGCGGTACTCAACGGGCTCCTGCTCGCTGGCTTGCTCGCGCTGCTCGCGCTTGGACTCAATCTGATCTTCGGCGTCATCGACGTGGTGTGGATCTGCTACGCCGAGCTCGTCATGGTGGGCATGTACGGCATCTTCTACGCCCACAAGGGCGGCGCGCCGTTCTTGCTCGCTGCGGCGGTCGGGGTCGTGCTGATCGCGCTCGCAGGCATGGTGCTGCATCACTTCGTTATCCGCCCGGTGCTCGATTCCGCGCCGATCAATCAGCTGCTCGTCACCGGCGGCGTGCTGTTCGTGCTGCAGGCCGCCGCCACGATGGCGTTCGGCATCGAATTCCGCAACATCGGCATCCGGCTCGGCTCGTATAACGTGCTCGACATGTCGTTTTCGTATGCGCGCATCGTGACCTTCGCGGTCGCGATCGGCGCGATGGTGCTGTTGTGGGCATTCCTGCAGCGCACCTACATCGGCATTGCGATTCGCGCGATCGCGCAGGACCGGCAGATCATGCCGTTGATGGGCGTGGACCAGCGGCGTGTTTATCTCGTCACGTCGGCGATCGGCGGGGGGCTCGCGGGGCTCGCGGCGGCGCTGATGGTGCTGCAGTTCGACATCTACCCGCAGATCGGCCTGCAGTTCGGCCCGCTCATCTTCATGATCTGCGTGCTCGGCGGGCTGGGCAACATGATCGGTGGGTTCGTTGCGGCATTCATCATCTCCGAGTTTATCGCTGTCGGCGGCTCCTGTTTCGCGACCGAATGGGGCTACGCGATCGCCTTTCTGTTCTTCATGATGGTGATCTTCATCCGGCCGCAGGGCCTGTTCGGGGGCAAGTCTTGAGGAAGACGTCGTGATGCGCATCCCGAAGACCGCGCTGATCGGCGTGCCGATCCTGTTGCTCCTGCCCCTACTGGTCCGCTTTCTCTTTCCGGCGGCCGAAAAATACTACCTGCACCTGCTGATCCAGATCCTGATCTGGTCGTTCATCTACACCGGCTGGTCGCTGATGGGCCGCTTCGGGCTCACCTCGCTCGGTCATGGCGCGTTTACCGGCATCGGTGCCTACGTGATGGTGCTGCTGTGGAACTACGCCGGCGTGACGCCATGGATTGGCATTCCGGTCGCGGTGGTCGTTTCGGTCGTGGTCGCGCTGCTGGTCGGCTATCCATGTTTCCATCTGCGCATCATCGGGCACTACTTCGCGCTGCTGACGCTGGCGCTCACTGAGTTCGTGCGGCTCTGCATCGTCGGCCTGCGCGACTACACCGGCGGCTCGCTCGGCACCCAGCCGCGCCGGTTTGGCGATGGCATCTCGCTTTACGCGCTGCAATTCGAACCCGACCGCGTGCTGTCGTACTACATCGCGCTCGCGCTCTGGGCCGTCGGCTTGTACATCTGGTGGCGGGTTGACCGCGGCATGGAGCGCTATGCGCTCGATGCTGCGAGCCAGGACGAGGACGCGGCATCGAGCGTCGGCATCAACGTCACCCGCGAAAAGCTGAAGATCACCGCGATTTCCGCCGCGATGTGCGCAGTCGGCGGCGCGATCTACGCGCAATACCAGATGTATATCGGCCCGGAAACGATTGCGGGGCTCGGCGTATCGCTCAACATCGTATTCGCTGTGATAGCAGGCGGCATGTGGGTGATGCTCGGGCCGACGGTCGGCGCGGTCTTCACGCAGGTGCTTTCCGAGGGGCTGCGCGTCACGATCCAGGGCTCGACGACGCTGCAATCGGTCTTCGGGCAAGGCGCACTCGCGCTCGACACGATGATCTACGGGCTGCTGCTGATCCTGTTCATCATCTACATGCCGAAGGGCATTCTCGGCACGCTGCTCGAGCGGCGGGAGAAGAAGAGAGATCGAGTCGCAGCAGTGCAGCGTGCGCAGGCGGCTCCCTCTCCCTGAAAGGGAGAGGGTTGGGGAGAGAGTCAAAGCGTGATCCCCACCCGGTTCGCTTCGCGACCCGACCTCCCCTTTTCAAGGGGAGATATCAGCGCGTCTCCGTCTTGAACGACTTGGCGACCACGCGCCAGCCGCCCTTGGTCTTGAGCAGCGTCAGGTAGTCGACGAAGAACCGCGGCGGCAGCGCGCATGCGACCTTGGCGAAGGCCGAGACGGGGCCGGACTGATCGATCGTCACGATGCGGTCGTGGCGCTGCAACCCCTGCGACTTTGCGGACGGGCGGCTGCGCACCATGTCGAGCCACTTGTCACGCGGCACGTCGGCGACCTCCCCATTGGCCTCCGAATAGAGATGCGACACCGGATGGAACGCCTGCGCAATCTTGTCGGCGTCGCCTTCATGCAGGCCTTCGAGATATGTCCAGAGCGTCTTTTCGATTGCGGCGGTTTCGCTGCTCATTGCTTTCTTCCTCCCAAATCAGGCGACCTTGGCGACCGCTTTGCGGCTCAGCGGTGCGACATGCAGCGCCGTGATGCGATTGCGCTGCTTCTTGAGCACACGAAATCGGAAACCGTGGAACGTAAAACTCTGCCCGGCTTCGGGAATCGCGCGTGCCTCGTGGATCACGAGCCCGGCAATCGTGGTCGCCTCCTTGTCGGGCAGGCTCCAGTCCATCAGGCGGTTAAGATCCCGGATCGGTACTGCGCCGTCGACCACGACGGAGCCGTCCGGCTGCGGCTTGCAGCCCGTGACCGTGACGTCGTGCTCGTCGGAAATATCGCCGACGATCTCCTCCAGAATGTCCTCCAGCGTCACCAATCCCATCACCTCGCCGTACTCGTCGACCACAAGCGCGAAGTGGGTCTTGCGCCGGCGGAACGCCTTGAGCTGTTCGGAGAGCGGCCGGATATCGGGTACGAACCAGGGCGGCAGCGCGAGCCCGGCGATGTCGATCTTGGAAAGATCGCCGTCGGCCGCCTGAATGGCGCGAAGCAAGTCCTTGGCGTGCAGGATGCCGACGATGTTCTCGGCCTTCTCGCGCCAGAGCGGCACGCGGGTCACTGGCGCTGCGAGTACCGCCTTGACGACCTCCTCGGGCGGATCGTCGGCACAGACCGTGATCATCTCGGTGCGGTGGATCATCACGTCGGAGACCGTGAGATCGCGCAAATCGAGCAGGCCGCCGAACATGTCGCGGTCGAGCTTTCCGACAATGCCTTCCTTGTGCAGCAGGTCGACCGCGCCGCGCAACTCCTCGTGCGCCGAGAGGACCGGCCGGTTCTCGTCGACCGCCCATCCGGTGACCCGCAGAATTGCGCGCACCAGCGCCTCGATGGCGATGAGCACCGGGCCGAGTAGCCGCACCACCCAGTGGATCGACTTTGCGGTGGCGAGCGCCACTCGGTCGGGGTCCTGGATGGCGACCGTTTTCGGCAGCACCTCGGCGAAGACCACGACCAGCACCGTCATCGCGATTGTCGCGTAGATCACGCCCACATCGCCGAACCAAAGCAGGAAGACGCTCGTGGCGAGCGACGACGCGAGGATGTTGACCGCGTTGTTGCCGAGCAGCAGTGCGCCGATCAGCCGCTCGCGTGCTTCGAGCAGCCGGTTGACGATGCCGGCGCTGCGATTGCCCTTCTTTTCCAGCCGCAGCATGCGCGCGCGGGAGAACGCCATCAGCGCGGTCTCGCTGCCGGCGAAGAAGAACGACAGCAGCAGGCATACGATGACGATGGCGATAAAGAGCCAATCGAGCGCGCTCATCGGTTTTCTTCTTTGCGCATGATCTTATCCGAAAACCGCTGCCCACTTTTCGGGATCATGCGCCGCCCAACTTCTCGGTCAGAAACGCGCGCACTTGCGCGGGATCGACGTCGTTCGCGATGAAGGCTTGTCCGATGCCGCGGACCAGGATGAAGGTGAGCTTGCCGCGCTTCACCTTCTTGTCCTGCGCAATCAGGTCTATCAGGCGGTCGGCCGTGACATCGAGGCCCGGCACATCGCGGATGTGTGCCGGCAAACCGGCCGCCGCAAGGTGGTGCGCGACTCGGCCCGCATCGTTGCCGGGTAATAGGCCGAGACGCGTCGAGAACTCGAACGCGCAGACAACACCGAGCGCGACCGCTTCGCCGTGCAGTAGCCTGTCGGAAAATCCGGCCGCCGCCTCGAAGGCATGCCCGAACGTGTGGCCGAGGTTGAGCAGGGCGCGTTCGCCGGTCTCGCGCTCGTCGCGCGCCACGACGCCGGCCTTCCCGCGGCAGGCGATCGCGATCGCATGCTCGCGCGCGGGGCCTCCCGCAAACACATCCTGCCAGTTGGCCTCCAGCCAGGCGAAGAATGCCGCATCGCCGAGCAGCCCGAACTTTGCGAGCTCGGCATAGCCGGCGCGGAAGTCGCGCTTCGGCAGCGTATCGAGCAGCGCCGTATCGGCAATCACCAGGATCGGCTGATGAAACATGCCGACGAGATTTTTGCCGTGGCGCGAATTGATCGCGGTCTTGCCGCCGACTGACGAGTCGACCTGCGCCAGCAATGTGGTCGGCACCTGCACGTAGTCGAGGCCGCGCCGGACCACTGAGGCTGCAAAGCCTGCGAGATCTCCGACCACGCCGCCGCCGAGCGCGATAACAAGATCGTTGCGCTCGATGCGCGCCGCGATGATCGCCTCGCACACGGTTTCGAACGTGCCCCAGCTCTTCGAGGCTTCGCCCGCCGGGACGACAACGGCCGAGTTCTGGATGTTTGCGGCGGCGAGCGCGGCCGCGGCCCCTTGCAGGTGATGCTTCGCGACCGTCTCGTCCGTCACGATCACGGTGCGTGCGCCGGGCTTGAGCGCCGCGATGCGCTTGCCCAGCTCTGAAATGAGCCCGCGGCCGATCGCGATGTCGTAGGCACGGTCCCCGAGCGCGACCGGCACGGTGATCTCGCCAGCCTTGAGCGGCGCGGTCATCATGGCGCGGCCTCGACAGGTGCCGGTGCGGCGACGCCGAGCACGCGCCCAAGCTCGGCGATGATCTCGGCAACGATCACCTCGTGCGATACGTCGCGCGACATCACGGTGACGTCCGCCTCGGCATAGATCGGGTAGCGCTCGCCGATGAGATGGCGGATGCGCTGCGCCGGATCGCCCTGCAGCATCGGGCGGTCGGCCGTCGCGCGGCGCTTCACCCGCTTCATCAGCACGTCGAACTCGGCCTTGAGCCAGACCGAGACGCCCTTCGCCCGTATGGCGGCGCGCGTCTCGGCATTCATGAAGGCGCCGCCGCCGGTTGCCAGCACCTGCGGTCCGCTTTCCAGAAGCCGGGAGATGACGCGTTGCTCGCCGGAGCGGAAATAGGGCTCGCCGTAGGAGGTGAAGATTTCCGCGATGGTCATGCCGGCTGCGGCCTCGATCTCGGCGTCCGCATCGACGAAGCCCATGCCGAGGCGGCTCGCGAGCCGCCGCCCGATCGACGACTTGCCGGCGCCCATCATGCCGACGAGCACGACCGAACGCCGTCCAAGTGCAGCCACGAGGGCTGTGTCTTGCGGCGCAACAGTGTCGGTTGTGGAAACGTCGTCCATGGTTCCGGGTTAAATTCACCTTTGTTTGTCGGCAAGCGTATACCGCGACGACGCAACGCTTGCCAGTTTGGCCGGAACGTGATGGTTAGTGTCTTCCGCATATTATTCGCGGGTTATCGGGGTCGGAGACCCTCGCGGCAGGCGCGCGCGGATTTGCGGATATTCGAGTTCGGGCCATGCCGAGTTTGATCCGTCTCCTCATGGTCGTCGGCCTCCTCGGCGGCGCGGCGTACGGCGCCATGTTCGCGCTCGCCAATTTCGTGCAGCCGAAGCAGCGCGAGATGACCATCACGATCCCGCAGCAGCGGTTGACCAAGCCGAACTGATTCCGCTCCACCCGCGACCGGAGTAGACCTTCATGCGGACCGATTCGCATGAAGCCATCCGACGAGCGGCTGATCGACCTTTATCTCGACATGCTGGCGGCCGAGCGCGGCGCGGCAGCGAACACGCTTGAGGCCTATCGGCGCGATCTCACTGATTTCTCCGCTGATCTCAGCGAACACGGCAGCAGCATCGCGAAAGCTGGCACTGAGAACATCCGCGACTATCTCGGCCGGCTTGCGGCCCGCGGATTTTCCGCCTCGTCGGTGGCGCGCCGGCTCTCGGCGATCCGCCAGCTCTATCGGTTTCTCTACGCCGAAGGTAACCGCAAGGACGATCCGGCGGCCGTCGTCGAAGGGCCGAAGCGCGGCCGCTCGCTGCCCAAAGTCCTCTCGGTCAGCCACGTGGACCAACTGCTCGCGAAAGCGCGCAAGGAGATGGAGGGCGACGACGCCATCATGCGGCGTGTTCGCGCCGCGCGGCTCAACTGCCTGCTCGAAGTTCTGTACGCGACCGGCATGCGCGTGTCCGAGCTAGTCGCATTGCCGGCATCGGCCGCGCAGCGCGATCAGCGCATGCTGATCGTGCGCGGCAAGGGCAACAAGGAGCGGCTGGTGCCGCTGAATGAGTCGGCAAAAGCCGCGATGCGCGATTATCTCACGTTGTGCGAGGAGGCCGCGAAGGAGAAAATGGGCTCCGCAAGAGCCGCGAAGTGGCTGTTTCCGTCATTCGGCGCAAGCGGCCATCTCACGCGCCAGCACTTTGCGCGCGACCTCAAGGCGCTCGCGACCGCGACCGGGCTGCGCGCCAAACAGGTCAGCCCGCATGTGCTGCGCCATGCCTTCGCGAGCCATCTGCTGCAGAACGGTGCAGACCTGCGCTCGGTGCAGACGCTGCTCGGCCACGCCGATATCTCGACCACGCAGATCTACACGCACGTGCTGGAAGAGCGGCTGAAAAGCCTGGTGCGGGACCTGCATCCGCTGGCGGAAACCTGAAGGCCGCCCTTCCTTGACTTGGCTGCCTCCAGCGGCCAGTTTCGCTGCGCCGCGGCAATTTCCCGATTGCGTTCCCTTATCTGAGGCGCGATGCGCTCCTACCTGGATTTCGAAAAGCCGGTCGGCGAGCTCGAGCAGAAGATCGAGGAGCTGCGCGCCATGCAGGCGAGCGGCGATGTCTCGGTCGCCGACGAGATCGAGCGCCTGGAAGCCAAAGCGAACGAAACGCTCACCGAACTCTACGAACGCCTCACGCCTTGGCAGAAGACGCAGGTGGCGCGCTGGCCGACGCGCCCGCATTGTCTCGATTACGTTGCGCAACTGATAAACGACTTCACGCCACTCGCGGGTGACCGCAAGTTCGGTGACGACGAGGCGATCGTCGGCGGCTTCGGCCGCTTCGAGGGGCAGAGCGTTTGCATCATCGGGCAGGAGAAGGGCTCGTCGACCGAGAGCCGGCTCAAGCACAATTTCGGCATGGCGCGCCCCGAGGGCTACCGCAAGGCGGTACGGCTGATGGAAATGGCCGACCGCTTCGACATTCCGGTGATCGCACTGGTCGATACCGCGGGCGCCTATCCGGGGATCGGCGCGGAAGAGCGCGGGCAGGCCGAAGCGATCGCGCGCTCGACCGATGCATGCCTCACGCTCGGCGTGCCGAACGTCGCCGTGATCCTCGGCGAGGGCGGCTCCGGCGGCGCGATCGCAATCGCGACTGCGAACCGCGTACTGATGCTGGAGCACGCGATCTACAGCGTGATTTCGCCGGAAGGCGCGGCCTCGATCCTCTGGCACGACACCGCCAAAGCGCAGGACGCCGCCACCAATATGAAGATCACCGCCGACGACCTGATGCGCTTCGGGGTGATCGACGAGATCGTCCCGGAGCCGGTCGGCGGCGCGCATCGCGACCCCGCGGCGGCAATTGCCGCAACCGGGACCGCCATCGGCAATGCGCTATCCGCCCTTTCGGTCATGGACCGGGAGGCGGTGCGTCGCCACCGCCGGGAGAAATTCCTCAACATTGGCAGGACCTTGTGACCCGCCCTTTGACGGGCATTAACCTTTCATTCACCAGATTCGTGCTCGAAAGTCGGTACGGATTCGCGCTGCCTTGTGATTGCCTCATCTTTAGGGATAACGGATACCGTAGTACGGGCCTGTCTGGACCGGTTCGGGACCACGGGTCGGGGAGCATGGGGTTGAAGTTTTCCGGGTACGTGCGGGGCTTTGTGACCTCCGCGGCGTTTGCCGCCGTGGTGGCGCTTGCCGGCTGCGAGACCGACGGCCTCAGCACGACCAAGGCGATGAAAGAGCTTTCGGCCGAAATGCGCGCCGAGCTCGGGCAAAAGAATATGCCGATCGAGTCGCCCATGCTGGTGCGGCTGTTCAAGCAGGAAGCCGAGCTTGAAGTCTGGAAGCAGGATGCCGCCGGCCGCTTCGAGCTCTTGAAAACCTATCCGATCTGCCGCTGGTCCGGTGAGCTTGGTCCGAAGGTTCGCGAAGGTGACCGCCAGGCCCCGGAAGGGTTCTATCCGATCACCCCGGCGCAGATGAATCCGAACTCGCAATTCTATCTCTCCTTCAACATGGGCTACCCAAACGCCTATGACAAAGCATGGGGCCGCACCGGCTCGCAGCTGATGGTGCACGGCGACTGCTCATCGCGCGGCTGCTACGCGATGACCGACGACCAGATCAGCGAAATTTATGCGCTGGCGCGCGAATCGTTCTTCGGCGGCCAGCGCGCCTTCCAGGTGCAGGCCTATCCGTTCCGCATGACGCCGGCTAACTTCGCCAAGCATCGCAACAACCCGAACATCCCGTTCTGGCGCATGCTCAAGGAAGGCAGCGATCAGTTCGAGCTGACGCGCCAAGAGCCGGCCGTCGAGGTGTGCGAGAAGCGCTACGTGTTCAACCCGCAAGCGCCGCAGAACGCCACACCGGTGCCGGGCAATGGCATCAAGGTCGGCACCCCGTGGGGCGGCTTCCGCGATCAGACGCAAGCTGCGTCGCTCAAGTTCAATCCGACCGGCAAGTGTCCGGCCTACGAGGTGCCGGCTGACGTACTCGCTGCCGTGAAGGAGAAGCAGCGGGCCGACGATGCGCAGATCGCATCGCTCTCCCATCGCGTCACTGCCGCGCCGATCAAGACAGGCCGCGATGGCGGCATGCATCCGACATTCCTGGCGAAGCTGAAGCCGCAAGAAGTGCGCGAGACCGACGGCACGATCCGTTACGTGGTCGACGAGAACGCCGCGAAGAAGCTCGGCACCTACGTTAATCCGCCGCTCGAGACGCACCCAGTCGATTCCGAGCCGACAGGCACGGCTGTCGCGAGCGCGGCGCCTTCGCGCGCGGCGACGAAGAGCCAGCCTGCCGGCAGCAGCTACATGACGGCGGCTTCCGAATCGAAGTCCGCGCCTGCGCCGGCCCGCACCGCTTACGCATCGACGTCCTCTGACAGCGGAGGTCTGTTCGGCAAGGTGAAGAGCTTCTTCACCGGCGACGACGAGAAGGCGGCCCCATCCGCGCCGGTTGCTTCGACATCGAAGCCCGCACCCAAGCCGAAGCCGCATCCGGCGCCGACCGCAAGTGTACAGACCAAGCCACAGCCCGCCGCGCAACCGGCGCCTGAGCAAACTGCGCAGACTGCTCCCGCGCCGACACCCACGCGTCAGTCGACCGCGAGCGGGGCAAGCCTGATGAGCGGGGCTGCGCCGACCGTTCCAGCCGGCAATTTCGATCAGCGCTGGGGCGCGATCCGCTAACGGCTGTTGCCGTTCGACTTCACACGCACCTTCTTCGCTGTCGGGCCGGTGTCGCCCGTACCCTCGACGTAATAAACGTCATCGCCACGCTTGAGACGGTCGAAGTCGC
>C688J18823_10003077_pt1 | contig 10542 bp, 14 predicted proteins | sample HopSoiMetagenom1_FD_18823 | JGI IMG/M metagenome (IMG submission 18823) | reverse complement strand
GTACACACTCTGTAGCATGTACACGTAGTACGCATCCTGTTCGAGTAGACCACCTGGACCCGGAAGGCAGTGAAGCTTCTCACACATCTGAGCGATCTCCATCGCCAGATGAACTTCCGGGTCATCGGTGGGTCGGTCGAACAGAATGTGTAGTAGAACGCGCTTCGCTAGTTTGGGTCTTCGTCCTCGAAGTTGTTCATCTTGTCGATGAGGGAGCTGATCTCCTCGCCTACGCGGGGGTGCAGGATCGCGACGTCACCCGGCTCGTTGAGGTTCAGCGGGACGACCGTCTCGCCGATCTTCTTCTCCAGGTTGTGCGAGACCACACAGGTCTTGATGTCGAACAGCGCTGCCTGGACGGTGAGTGTGTCGATCTCGCCCTTCACGTCCTTCGACCCACGCTGCATGAGGATCGACATCTTCGACGAACGTCCCTGACGCTCGAGCTTCTGCCCGTAGGACATCCGCCGAAGACGAACGATACCACCCTCGAGAGACTTCAGCTTGAAGTCCTCTTCGTACTCGAATGTTGCGAGAGGCATTCTCTTGTCCCGTTTCTACTTGATTGCTCTGAGCACACTGTAGAGTCTACGATCGTCTAAGCCTTCTAGAATCTCAATAGACTCGTTTTGTCATAGGGGCTAGTAAGTAGCTGCGGGGGCTACTAGACCCTACTTAGACTTGCTAGGGCACGAAGTTCTCGGTCGTGGTGATCACGACCTGGTATGCCCGAGCAGTCGCGTTGTCGTACGCCATCTGGTAGTTGATCGACGCAGTGATCAGGTCACCCTGCGCGCTCAGTCCCAGCTCGTACGTATCCTTGATCATCGACGGTGCGGTGAGAACGATGCTGTTGCCACCCGCGGCACAGGTCATCTGGAACGTCTGACCCGTGAGCGCCTTCCACGCGTCGTAGTCGGTACGGTCCTGGAAGTCGCGGGTGAGCGCGCATGTGACGTTGCGCTCACCGAACTTCATGAACTGCGCACCACGACCGGTGTTCTTGAATCGGAACTGCGGCTCCGCCGAGTCGTCCACGGAGAACGTGAACGCGCTGATGTCGGTGCTGACAGTCGGCGTGGGGATCTGGAACTCGTACATACCTGCGCCGAAGACAGGGGTGTCGACGAAGGTAGGCACCGGCAGCGTCTGTGTGGTCTCGTCGGAGCCCTTGATGGACCAGGTGACAACGACCGCACCACTGTCGATGGTGTAGTTGTATGAACCAACCACACAGCCCGTGTACCCGAAGATCACACCGTTACGAACGATGGTGATCGACATGGTCTTCCGCGCCGTGGCATCCGGCGTCGGAGTGATGGTGTAGACATACGGGCCTGCGCCCGTCTTCACCACAGAGGCCCTGGAGACGAGGTGGAAGTACGGGCAGACGTCGTGCATGGCCTCCATGCTGATGTCGCCCTCGGTGTTCACGTTGCCAGCGATTGCTCCCTGGTTGTCAACGCTCAGACCGATCGTGCGACGCCACTGGGTGGCCTGCTTGAAGCCGAGGCCCTCCGAACGAATCCGGAAGAACTTGGTCGGCGCCGCGTAGGTGTTCGGGGTGATCGCCGTGTTCGAGGTCGGCAGAGCACCCGACGGAGCACCAGGAGCGGTGTCGATGTCGGTGGTCACAACGGCGACGGTCTTGTACAGCAACTCGGTACCCGTAGCACCGCCCGCGGCCGTCTTGTACAGCTTGTAGCCAGTCGCGCCGGGAACAGCAGCCCAGGTGACGGTGACTGTCGAAGTCGAACCCGTGGTGACGATGGTCTGCTCGTTGCTCGCCATCGTCTGACCGAGTGCGTTGATCGCAGTCACGACGTACTTGTAGGTGCCCGCGGCGATCGTTCCGCCAGCGGCGTTGGTAGACAACGCCGCCTGCACAGGGTTGGCAAGCTGCTCCAGGCCAATGCCCATGAAGCCGCCGCCACCAATGCCGACAGCCATTAGTTACCTTCCTTCTTGGCTGCAGCGTCGTTGGCCTTCGCCTTCTCCGCCTTGTCCTTCTTCGTCATGGCCTGGAAGATCGCCTGCAGACCTTCCTGGTCGACCTGGACTGCTTCGACGCCGAGCGGCCAGTTGGCCTCTTCGATCGGCGTGTAGCCGGCTGCGAGGTAGGCCTGCAGCACGTCGTCACGCACGACAGAAACGGTGCCGTTCGGGAACTCCCCAAGACCGGTGATGACGACGGCGTCGCCCTCAGGCCTGTTGGGGAGGTTCACCTTGAGCATGAGCGTGTTCACGGAAACCTCCTGAGCTAGGGCAACGAGAAAGGCAACTGGTTGAGGTTCATCGCCTCGAGAGTGATCTTCGTTGACATAAACGTCGAGTTCTCTCGATTGACAAAACCTGACTGAACACGTACAACGAACTGGTGTACTACCAGTCCGCCAAGATTCTTGTTCGCGTTCGCATTGAAGAGATCCTCCACTGCGTTGGACAACGCATCCGCCTCGCGACGGTTCGTCTGGTTGTCCTGAACCTGCATGTGGACGATCATGACTTCGACACGAAAGACGTTCTCTACGCCTCGCGGAGCATTGCGCAGTTCGGCTGTCTTGGTATCGGGCTCAACCACCACAGCGGGCGTCCTGGGGAACTTCACCTGGTTACCGTAGAAGGTATCCTGAATCCCAAGACCTGTCGCAGCAGCATCGACGATGGCAAGGTAAGCTTCGGCAACCTCGCTCACGTACTTCGCGTAGGCCATTACTTAAACCCCGCTCTCGCAAGACGCTCGTCCAGCCAGTCTTCGAAGACCTCAACGATCTTGTCTTCGTCTTCATCCTGGATCATAACGAACGGTCGGGCGGGGATGCTTGGAGGCGTCTTGATCTTCTGCCCCGTTGCCATAGCCTGACGGATCTGAGCATCGATACCTGCCATGACCTGCTTGCTGGCGTCAGCAGGAGAAAGGCGCTTGCCCTTCTTCATCGCAGCCTTAATCAAGCCGGTGGTCTTGGCCTTGGTGGTACCGTAACCTGCCTGATGGATCTTGCCGTACCAAACACGCTCGGGCAGATCCTTGATGATCGCACTCTCGGACGTGATGGTCCACATGGTGGTATAACCCATGTTCTTCATCAAGTTACCTGTGCGAACGAGAATCTGGGAGCCGCTTCGTCCATGCAACCGAGAGCGGAGCTCCAGTGTTGCTTCAGACAGCGGCTCCCAGGGATCGGGGCGTCCACCTTCTTGGAAGTTCTTCTTGAAGGAAGGAATCATCACTTCCTTGATCGCTCGCCGGAGAGGTTCACGGAACGAACGAATATCGACACCCATCTTGTCGATGTCGCGAGCAAGGATGCCGATCGTGGGCGAGAACTCAAAAGCGAGGATGCCCTGGTCGATGCGAAGGTTCGGTACAGCGGCCACGGAGCACCTCCTAGAAAGTCATCCCCATCGAGAAGCTCGCAGGGCCAAGTGAAGAGTCATCGGACGTCGGACACAACGCGCTTGACGCGTCGGTCGGGTAGAACGCGGGAGATCCAACGGTCGGAGAGTCCACGCCAGGAATCTCGACGGAGCCGTCGATCAATCCCATCAGCAGGGAGTTAGCCTGACCCAACAACCACACGGCGTAGTCGTTGAGGTTTTCCTGATCTTCGGAGTATGCCTTGTTATAGAACCACGACGCGTACGTCATAGCAATGATCGACTTCACCAACTCAGGCGTGTTGGTGTTATCGGTCCAGCCTGTGGTGTTGAACGCCGTAGACAGCTTCGCGAACAGCTGTGTTTCGATCTGGGCGATATGCCCCGCATCCAGCTGCGTAATCGGCAGCTTCGTGGACTCGACCCAAGCTTGCGCGTCAGCAGGCAAGATGCGGGGCATATCAACCTCCTCTACTTCGTCGGTGCCGCAGGCTGCTCCCAAGCAGCCGGAGCCTGCTTGCTCTCAGCGTCGGCGAGCTTGGCACGGAGCATCTCGAGCTCCGACTGCAGCTCCTCGTTCCGCTGGCGAAGCTCGTCGGCTTCCGCTTCGTCTTGCTCGGACGGGCGGTTCTTCTTGTAGTCGGACTTGAGAACGACCGCACCCGCGTCGACGAGTGCCGTCATCTCGTCTTCGGACGGACCAGTCACGGTGTCGCCGTCGTGGAAGACCTTGACGTTGTCGGTGTCCTTGCCCCACTTGATGTCACTGGTGGCAACGTAAGTCGCCATGTTGCACCTCCTTACGCGATCGCGTTCTTGATGAGGTAGGCGGTCATGAGCAGGTTGTCACCCTCGTGGCCGACCAGCTTCAGGTCGTACCGGCGACGGTACCGGATGATGTCCGACACCCGCGGCTCCTCGCGCCAGCGATCGGTGACGGCCTCCTGGCCGTTGATCGCCCACACGAACTCGTAGCCGAAGCCGATCTGACGCATGCCCACCGACGGAGGCAGGTACGCGATGATGACGTCCTTGCCCCACATGTAGGTGGTGTTCGCGGAGCTGACCGCGACACCCGTACCAGCGGTGGAGTAGCCGTTGCCGGCGACGATGACCCGGGGGATGTCGATCACCGAAGCGATGATCTCGGCCGTCAGCACCGCGCGCTCGGAGTACTTGATGCGCTCGATGAAGTCCGGGTGGTCTTCCAGCGTACTCATGACGAGCCACGGGATGATCGCCGTGTTCGGCGGCTGGAACAGCTTCGAGTGGATCGTCCGCTGCGCCGTGCGGAAGTCCGAGATCGGGTTGGAGTTGACGTAGTCGTTCCACTGCGTCGTACCCGAAAGCGTGACCGTGTGACCGGAAGCGTAGTTCGCCGTGTTGGTCGCGATGTCCTTCATCGCCTTCTCGCGACCCAACAGGATTCGCTGAGTCACCAGCAGCGCACCGTCGGCGTCGGGCGTCAGCGGAGCGTCAGCCTGTGTACGCTCCTCGTCCGTGACCGCGATCTGCAGCGCGTGCTCGTTCGCGTAGTACGTGTCGAGCGACCAGGTCATGCCCGGAATCTCGTTCGCGAGAGAACCCGGAGCACGGACGTCGTGCTTCTCCAGCTTCCAGAACTCGCGGTCGAAGATGCCGTACTTGTCCGACTGCTTCTGCACCGTGAGCTTGGGGAACAACGTGGACCCGATGAAGTCCGAGTTGATCGGGAACTGGATGGAGATGTTCGTGAGAACCTGGTCAACGTGGACGTTGCCAGATCCGCTAGGGCTGTAGACTGCCATGACTCACCTCCTCCGAATCAGGTAACGCCGCCGTTGCTGACCGCACCAGGCGTCAGCAAGCCGTCGATGATGTCGCCAGCGGTCGAAGCATCCGTCCAAGCGATGCCCACCTGCCAGCGGTTGTTCGTGCCGGCCGGGATCGGGATCGCCCGCCCGGACGCGTCTGACGTGAACGGCGTGCCCTTGGTGATCGCAGCACCCGCAACGAGTCGCGAGATGCCGATCACGCGGACGTTCACGGTAGCCTTACCGGTCGCGATCTTCGCCGCGTCGAGCGTCTCCTGGTACACACCGACGACGTAGTCGGCAGCAACCGCGGGCGCAGCGGGAACACCTGAGGTGGTGACGACGTCGCCCGTGTCAGCCGCGTTGAACTTGCACAGACGCCCGAAAGCGACGTTCGTCGCAGCCGACGCAACCTTGTAGCCCTTGTCCAGGACCATGTTGGGACCCATGTATTACACCCCCCTCAGGAGTTCGCCGAGGCAGTCGCCTCGAGGTACGCGGTGTGCAGAGCGGGCTGCTCGCGCGACACGAGGATCGCAGCCTCGGTGTAGCTGAGCTTGAGCTCCGTCTGCTTCGCCGAGATGGCGTCGGTGAACTTCTTGATGTCGTCACCGTTGCCACGCTGCGCGGGCGCCTGGCCACCGATCTCGCCGAGCTGGACGACGCCGGTCACGTCCTTGTCGGTGAACATCTTGACCAGCTTGACGACCTCGTCGCTGACAGCCTTGGGAGCCGTGGACAGGACGATGCGAAGCTGACCGAGCGCGGCCTCCGAGAGGACCTTGCTGCCGGTCTTGAACTCGTTGAGCTGCACCTCGACCGAAGAGGCCAGGCTCGCCGCCATGAGCTGCTTGTTGGCTTCCTGCAGCTGCTTGACGAGCGGGTGGTTCTCGAGCGCCGCGGTGAGCTGCGCTTCCGACAACTGCGTCGGACCGGTCGGCTCCGTGGGCGCGGGAGGCGTCGGAGCAGGCGGCGTGGGTGCCGGAGGAGTCGGCTGAGGCGTAGGGGTCGGTGGCGTGGTCGGCTCAGGCCCAGCCGGAGGCGTGGGTTCGGGCATCTTCACTCCTTGCTGGGTCTCGAAAGCTTCGGACAAGTTGATGGGAAGAATGCCCTTGAGGAACGGACGGTTCGTGAGGCCACCGCCAGCGAGCACGCACTTGTAGGTCACACCGGTCTTCGGGTGCGTCCACTCGTCCATGTACTCGGGACTGAAGTAACGGTACTCACCATCGGCGAGTGCCTTGCGTGCCCGCGGGGTCCACGCTACCTGGATCCACAGGCCGGAGCCTGGACGCGCTTCCGCAGCCTTGACCCAGCCAGCCGCTTCGCCGCTGTACATCTTGTGCTCGTAGTCGATATCCAGTTCCTTCGACATCACGTTCGCCTGGACGTTCTGGGCGTAAGCAGTGATGTTCTGGTCCGTGAACTGGATCTCGCCATGCCAAGGGTGTTCCCACTTCCCTAGCGGCATGCACTGGATCCACGACATCCCGTCATCGCTGAGCTGGATCGTGGACGCATCGACAAGGTAGCTGAACTGCTGCACAAGGGCACCTCCTTCCTACTCATTGTACCTTATAGTACCTTTGGAACGCACCTGACTGGTAGATACTAGTAACTAATTGCGATCGTACCTGAGGAGAATCTCCAGTAGAACCGCAACGAACGTGAGAGCGAGACAGATACCTAGACCACCAGCCCAGCTCATCCGCCGCTCCGATCCTTACCACCGTTGGCCGTAGGAATCTTGGCCTTGGGTGCAGCCTGGCGAGGAGGTCCTACCCGTGGAGGCTTGGGCGCGTCGGGCTTGTTCGTCTCACCCGTTCCGGGGATCGGCTTGTTAGTAGCAGGATCGATCTTGTTGCCGTTCTGATCGGTCTGCGGCTCCTGGTCGGTCGGGTTCTGCGGAGTCGGAACGGCACGAGAGGTTTCAGGATCTGCCGGAGGCAAGTCCATCTCTTCACGAACGTTCTTCTCCAGCTCGTCATCAGGAATGATGACGCCTGCCCCGACCATGTTGCGAACCGCGAACGACAAGGTACGCCAGTCACCCTGCTCGCCGATGCGACGAACCTTGAGTTCGGGAAACTCGTTCACTCCAGCCCAGTTGTACCCAACAAGCTGCGGGATGCAGTACTTGTTGAACACCGTCGCAACGATCTCGCCGATGTACCGTGACGACTTGAGGAAGATATCCTGATCTTCCTCCTTCGCACCGCCGTCGAGAAACGGTGCCAGGATGTTCTTCTGGATCTGCAGGTCATGATGCTGGACACTCGCGAGAGCATCGACAAGGTTTCCCTGGAGCTTCGCGAACTCGACTTCCCAGCCTGGAGGAAGAACGACATGTGCCCTGTCGTTCGTACGGAGGTTGCGACCGAGGTTCTCCGCAAACTTCTTATCCTCGTCGTTGAACGTGATCGGAAGCTTGATCACAGGGACGCCGATGCCGTGACGTTCCTTCTGGATCGCATCGATCTTCTCGAGCTGCGACTTGTAGTACCAGTGCTTGTACGCGGAGCGCAAGACCGACATGCCCGTCATGTCGCCGGCTTCCTTGTCGAACGTGAAGACAGCCAGCTTCGAGATGGGAATCGTGATGCGCTTGTCGGGCGCGGTGACGTTCGGGTTGTACATCTCGATCGCTTCGGGGCCACCGTTCGAGTCGAGCTTCCATTCCTGGATCTCGAGCGGGTGGCGCGGGGCTAGCTTCTGCCAGCAAATCTTTCCTGGCATGTACGGATGGGTGTTCGTGAACACCTTCTCGAACGTGTAGTAGCCGAAGTCGAGCATGTACAGGATCTCATTCAGCAGCTCTGGCCAGGAAGAAGTCATCCCCTTGGTGAGGTTCCACCAGATGAAGTCGGCGATCTTCTTGTCCTTGGGAGAGTCACTCGCAGGCGCAATGAACCAACGCCCAGACAGAACAGGCGTCTTGAGCAAGCGAAGCGAACCACGAACCGTACCGTCGGAGCGCCGCATCTCGTCGTACTTGAGAAGGCCCTTGCGGTCTCGCAGCTGGTTGTTGTACTCCCGGTGTAGCCAGGACGTGTAGATGGATGGAGACGTAGAGCCAAGTTCACGAAGGTCCGCATCTCCGTACGTACGAAGAGACTTAGGCGCAGGGTCGGCGCGATGGGGTGCTACGAGCACCACAGAGCCGTAGGTGTCATTGTCGACCTGACCGACGATCTCGTAGTCGTCGTTCAGAATCTCCATCAGTGAAGTGGAACCTCGAGCGGGAGTGTTCCTCCCTCGGAAACGATCGAACACTCCCATGGGAGACCTCTCAGCGGTGGTGGAAGCCGGCGCCCTTGAGGGTCGAGGCCTTGGCGACAGTGGTGACAGTACGACGCTCGCTCGGCAGCCACAGAGTCAGCGTGGCACCCGTGACGCTACGAACGACGGCGTTCTGTGACTTGCCCAGTGCGTTGACCCACCTGACAACCCTGTTGCGCTTCATGTTCAGTGCGGTACTCGCTTGGAGTGGCATGGCTAGTATGGCCTCCAGACATTGGTCTGACTGTTACTACCTCGAGAAGATCGTCGAGGTACAGCGACACCACCGTTGATGGCTGTGCGCGAACCGTCGCTGTTCACGTAGGCGAGGACGACGTTGTTCTGGTCGGTCACAGCCGTGACCTTCGCGATACGCCAACGCCTGATGGCATCGATGTAGTCGACGTCCTTGCCTGCGACAACCCTGTAAGCGTTTGTCATACCTAGAACCTCCCACCCATCGTGAACGTTCCTGCATCGTCAGGTGTCCAGAGGTCGTACGGATTGCTTCCAGTAAGACCGAAGGTGTCAGTCCCCGTGAGCGCGTTCATGTCAATAGGTACCTGTGGGTGTACGAGACCCGACTCGGTGGTCTGCCATCCGTTGACATCTGCGACTTCACTGAGGTGGTGCTGAGTGCCCAGAACGAAGACGTGCATGAGGCCATAACGAATAGCGTCCATGCAGTGGTCGGCTTGGTTCTGACCCATCTCAGGGACGTTGTTCCCCTTGACAGGCGCCTTCGACTTGTAGTTGTTGATCTCCTTGATAAAGTCCTTGCATGTCGGGTCGATCTGGAAGTGCGTCTCGTACCCGATGCAGTGCGGTGTTCCGTCTTCGTCGAACTCCTCGATGTCCTCGACCTTCAAGAACGACTTGAAGAGGTCGACACCCTGGTTCCAGTTCGACTTGGCATCCGGGTCGGTAATGCATGGTGCCATGAGCTGGGTGACCTCGACCGCTGCATCAGGTCGTGCATGGTCACCGAAGCACAAAGTAATCTTGTAGCCGGGCGGCTGAGGTCGCGCCTTCATCTCGTTGACGAAGTCACGTACCGTCATGTTCTTCTTGTAGTGAATTCTCCACACGCGCACCGTGTCATCTGCTGCGATCTGGAACTCTACCGCAGCCATGGGGTTCGCCCAGCCCCAGTCGAAGGCGATGTAGTTAGGCAGACTCGGGTCGTACGGAGTGGGCTTGACGTGGATGAGCTCGCGGAACTCCCCGTAAATCTTACCGACGAACGCACTGAACTCCGCACCGATCTCCTGCATGAACCATTCGGTGACGGTGTTGCGCTCGAGGTCGAGAATCTCAGGGTCATTGCGACCGCCAGGGTAAACAGCGGTATTCGCCCAAGATGGGAAGGTCCAGCTCTCGTAGAACGGCTCTTCCGGGTTCGGACCGTTCTGCCACAGGTCGTACAGCCAGTTGAACCCCTCAGGTGTGGTCGGGAAGTCCGCACCGCCTCGCTTGTCAGCAAGGGCAGGACGAATCATCCTCTCCCACGTTTCCTTCTTCTGCTTCGCAGCCTCCGACATAATCACCCAGTCCAGAGCCTCACCGACGAGGTTATCTGGGTGGTCAGCGGACCTTACCTCCAGGCGCGTCTGCCAAGGGAATTCAATGTACATGTCCCCTTGCTTCTTGTTGTACGCCTTCTTAACCTTCTTGTTCCTGCCAAACTTCTGACCGACAATCAGGTCGTTCCAAATTACCCGGAACTCCTTCTCGCCAAGGTCATAGGTCGGACCGACGATCCAGAAGCGCTTGTTCGGTTGGAACAACTTCGGTTCCAAGTCTCGCGCAGCCATCGTGGACTTACCGAATCGACGGCCGCAGCACGGGATCCTGAAACGTGCCAAGGAGTCATGGTACAGCATCTGAGGGGCGTGCGGATGGTAACCGATCTTGGTGAACCAGGCATCGCGCGCGGCCTGAATAGCTCCCACACCACACGCCCTCTCGGTTGTCTTCGGTTGTCTTCGGTTGTTGCTAGTTGTTGCTAGTTGTTGCTAGTTGTGACGAGTCGAAGGACTGCAGTTCCCGCAGATCCAGTTCATACCCGCCGGGGTGTTGAAGGTCGGACCCT
>C688J18823_10003076_pt1 | contig 10542 bp, 8 predicted proteins | sample HopSoiMetagenom1_FD_18823 | JGI IMG/M metagenome (IMG submission 18823) | reverse complement strand
TCTGTACCAGGCCGCGCGGCAGGCCTCCGCCAGCGGCTACCGGCTGGTTCTCGAGACGAATCGCGACGGCGAGGTGTGCTTCCTGCTCGCCGGACCTGCGCTCTAAGGCAACACGCCCGCCGCGATCAGCTTGGAATAGAGCACGCCGACCGGCACCACCACCATGATGTCGTCGAAGGCGCCGCCGCCGGTTTCGTTGGTGCCCGGTATTCGCGTGACGAACACCCGATCGCCGTCGCCATTGGCAATTTCATCTGGCCCGTAGCTCGCCACGATGCCGCCGTCCTTGCCGGTCGAGAAAACGATGAAGGCGGCGGTGCTGCTACTTACCGCCCGCGTCGCGGTATTGCATGACGTCGCGTTGATACCGGTCGATGTTTGGCACACATCGAGGTCATTCGGCCTGCAGCTCACGCCGTTCGCCTTGAGGTTCGCGGCCGAGGTGAAGTGCGGCGTGGTCGAGGTGCCAGTGCACCCGGTAATGAGGTTGGCGACCGCATAGCGCAACCGGTGACCCCACGGGTCGACGGCGTATCCCTGGGAGTCGGTAGGCTGCAGGCCAATGGTTCTCGCCGGCACGAACCCCCCGTACCAGGTGGTACAGCTGCCAGTCCCGCTGATCGGGTCCTCGTCGCCGGTGGTGTTGGCGCTTGCCGGACATGGCAGCCGGCGGTTGGTGATCGCAAAGCCGACCAGCGCATCGACTGCGGCATTGACGCGGCGTAGCGCCTCTTCGTTGTTGCGAACCTCGGTCTGTGCCGATAGCGTCATCATCCCCGCCGCGAGCAGGAGAGCGAGAATGGTCATCACCACCGCGAGCTCGGTGAGCGTGAAGCCGCGGCAACGCGCGATTAGTTGCATATCGTCGTAGTCGCTCCGCTTTGCATGGTGAACTGGAAGGGGCACGCCGCAAGCCGGTCGTTGTAAGTGCTCGTCACCGTCGCCGAGGTGAACTGGGTTGCCGAGACGCGCGACTCGAAGTAATTCGTCAGGTTCGCGCTCGGCTGTACCTGGGTGCCGATCGGTCGGCCGCTCAAGGCGAGGACGACGCGCTTGTCATTGGTCGCTCCCGTGGAAGCCGGCAGTCCTGCGACGGTGATGCATCCGGGGTCCCCGGCGGCCGCGCACGCGCTGGTCGGGCTGACGGTGGCGCCCGGCGCCACGGCGTAATAGAGGTATTGCTGCCAATTGTTATTGGTGACCCATGTGACGCGTGAATCGCTCAGCACGTTGGCATCTGCAACGTAGGGGATGCGTACCTCCACGGCTTGGAGCAGCCCTAGCAGCGGGAACGTGACCTGCACCGTAAGCGTGGCAGCGCCATTGGTGGACGAAATAGACAGGGACGATGCGCCGACGGTACCGCCGCCGCTGACGGTGATGTCCGCAGCCGCCAGTGTTCCACGATAGCCATTGGCGATATTCGGAGCGGTGGCCGTAATCGTGGTGCCACCGAGGGCTAGCAATCCGAGGAACTGGCAGCTCAGATACGTAGGCTGCTGGCTGCAGCCGAGACTCAACAGATTCAGGAGCGCGGACGCGCTGCCGGTCCATCGCACGTCGCAATTGGTGGTCGACCAGGCCGCGAGCGGGACGAGGCCTTCGCGCACCCCACCGCTTCCGCAGAAGGTGCTTGCATTCGGATTGGCGAAGGTAACCGCAAAGGGCTGGTACGGCGCGCTCCACGTGCTCGCCCAGCTCTTGCCGGTGGCCGCTGCTTCCGCCGTTTCCCAGTTGCGCAACGCCGGCAGCGTCTGGCGCTGCAGCCGGTCAGCGATGGCCGGGGCGATCGCGTCCGCCCATTCCTGGGAAGTAATGGCGATGACGCGGTCGTTCGACCAGGTGGACCAATTCGCCATGTTGCCCGGATTGCCGTACGGGCCGATCGCATTGCTGCACTCCAAAAACTTGGTCGGATCGAGGGGACCCGTGGTGGCGTTGCGGTTGGTGCTGCCTTGGTTCAGCTTGGCGCACGCGGCCGGGGGCGTGCCGGGATCGGAGAGCGTATTGACCACTCGGCCGGGCGCGATGATCAGCGCAACCGCGGCGTTCGCACTGCCGTTGTAATTGATCTGTCCGATAGTGCCGAAGTTGATCGGTGGGTTGCGAAAGCCGCGGCTGAGCACATACCAGAGGGGCTCGCCATAGCCGTCGCGCAATTGGTCGATGCCGAGCGTGCGCCATGGCAGGCGGCCGACGGATTCGTTCGCGTTACTGCAGCTCGTGGACGCCTGGCCTTCCGTGCCGGCGGCGAAGTAATTGGTCGATTCGGGGCAGGGCATCTGTCCGGGTTCGGCGGTGTTCGAGCGCGCCGCATATTGCGCTGCATAGGCGAGGACGGCGGCCTTTGCTTCGCGTAGCGCGGCGCCAGTCTTCGCCTCCCGCTCGTAGTCGGTCACGCTGCGCGACTTGCCCGCGCCGATCGCGAACCACGCCACGCCCATGACCAGCAGCGTGGCCATCAAAATGAGCGCGACGCCCTGTTGCCGGCGCCGCGTTGTCATGGCGCCTTGCGCTGCACGCGGATCTCACCGTCGCCGATCACGTCGCGCACTTCTCCCGTGCCGCGGTCGAGCGCCTCGCCCGGCCTGAGGCGCGCGCGCGTGCCGCCCTCGCCGACGGTGATGGATACCGAACCCGAGGGGGTGCGAGTCGTGTCGATGCGCGGCGCTTCCGGCGCGCTTTCGCTCAGCGGGTCGCCGTTGATCCACACCGTAGGAGGGCCGCCCGAGCGCTGCACATAGCCATCGACGCGGGTGACGGGGCTCGCCACCACGGCCGCCGTCGCCCTGTCCGGCACGCGCGTGCGCCGGCGCTCGTCCAGCGCGTGTCGTTGTTGCGGCGTGAAGAACAGCCGCCCGATCTCCTGCGCCGCCCCCATCGCAGGCGTCAGGCTGAAAGCGAGGGCGATGAGCCAGCGGTTCATTTCTTTGCTGCGCGGTCCAGGATGGTGATGAGGTCGATCTCGCACTCGGCGCGTAGGCGCGGCGCGATGCCGACCCCGGTGCCAGCCTGTCCGGTGCGCGACACCGCGCAGCGGCGGATGGAGTAAAACGCGTTACCGGACTGGCGCAGGTCGGCGAGGAAGCGCAGGAGATCTTCCTCGTGGAGTAGCGCGAGATCCACTTTCATCGTGCTTGCATAGAACTCCACGTTGGCCGGCTTGCCGGGTAGCGAGGTGAGCAGGCGTTGACGCTCGACTACATAGCGCAGGTCCAGCAGCTCGCGTTCCTTGCGGATGCGCGTGATGGCGTCGGCCCATTCGAGGCGGCGCTCCTCGCCGAGGATGTTGAGCTGCTTCAGGCGCTGATAGAGGTCGATCTTTTCCTTCACCTCGCGCTCCTCCTCGGAGATGCGCGCGAGACGTTCGGTGTTCTGGCGCCGCTCGGCCTGCGCGGCGGCGAGCTGGCCCTGTGCCGCGCTCAGCAGGGCGCCCGAGCTTGTGATGAGCACACCGCCGAGCACGAGGAGAATGAGCGCCGTCGCGATCGGCGCCGCGAGGCGGCGCAAGTCCTCGGGCGTCAGCGTCACGGCAGCCTCCGGCCGATGGTGATGGTGAAGCGCGGCGCCTCGTTGCTTTCCGCTGCCGTGCCCATGTCGCCCGAGAGGGTGCCTTCCGAGGTCACGTCGAACGGCAATTGTGTGCGCACGAGCTGGTAGCCCTCGCCGACGAGGGCGCTGGCGAAGTTCTGCACCTGCGCTGTGATGGCGCGATAGTCATTGCGCTGCGTAGCGTTGACGCGGCCCGAGACTTCGATGAAGACGTAAAGCTCCGAGCGATCGTCGCCTTTTGCATTGCCCGGCGCAGGCACGGAGGCAGGCGCCGGCGTGCCGGCACTCGCCCCGTCGCGCGCCTCGCCGAGCTTGCCGACATTCCAGCGCAGCGCGTCGAGCTCGAATTGCGGATAGCGATCCAGCACGGCGGCCACATGGCGCAAGGACCGCTCGGGACTGGAGCTTCGTTCGGCGATGCGGCGGAACTCCACCACCGTCACCTTCAGGTTTTCGGTGGTCGTATCGGTCACGGGGAAGCTGGCGGTGATGCGCTCGTATTGCTGGGCGGCATTGCGTGCGCTCGCCGCCTGCTCGGCCGCCTGCGTTCGGGTGTCGAGGACGTCCGCCCAGCGGCTTGCGCTGAAGAGCGCGCAGGCGAGGAACCCGGCCGCGCCGGCGGCAACAATGCCGCGCTGCAGTTGCCACACGAGGTAGCGCCGTCGTTCGTCGCGGCTCGCGAACTGGGCGCTCGGGGGTTTGCGCGCGGCAAGGTACACGAACAGCGCTTCGGCTTGCATTTCGGCCGGCGCGCGTTTCAGTTTGATGGCGCGCGCCGCTTCCGCGTAGTCGATCGTGCGGAAGATGAGGCCGGCGTCGGGATTGAGTGCGGATTCGAAGGCGGCTCTCTCGCCGGCGGGAGCGATGACCAGCACCTTGACCGGCCCGCTATCGCGCGGCAGGGCGCGCAGGGTGATCAGGTACTGCAATAGGCGATGGCTTTCCGTGCGAACGAACGCCGCCAAGGTGGCCGGCGCGGCGTCGACGGTCGGCTCGAGGCGCCCGAAGCGGATGCGCCCGTTCTCCAAATAGCACTGGCGCAATCCGGCCCGGTGCGCACTGACGACGAGCAGGCGGGGTTCGCGCGCCGCCAGCGCGGCCGCCAGCGCGGGTGCGAGCAGCGGCACGGAGTAGACGCCGGACAGCTTGGTGCCGGCCGCCTCCAGCGCATCGAGCCAAGGAACGAGAAGCTGTGTGTTGGTGAACGAGGCGAGCAGCACGCGCTCGTTCTTGCGTTCGCCCACGGTCACTGCACCAAGGGGAAGCGCGGTGGCTAGACGAGCGTCGCGATAGCGCTGCGCCAAACGGCGCGCTACCACCGCTTCGCGATCCCCGCCGCGCACCAGCGGAATCTGTTCCTCGTGAAAATCTTCGCCGGCGAGATCTGCGAGCACGGCAAACAGCGCGCCCGCCTTGTCGGCGAGGAAGCCGTGGAACTCGGCGAGCCCGTTCTCGTCGTTGCCGAAGCGGCCCTCGAGCTCCAGCCCGCCGAAACTGCTGCGGTACAGCCGGTGCTCGGTGGCGCTGAAATAGAGAATGCGGTGCGCGGCCATGGACTAGCTGCGGGTCAGAACTTCATCTTCGAGATGGCGTCGTAGACCGGTCCGAGCACCGAGAGCATCACCCAGCCAAGGATCAATCCGAGCACCACCGTGAGCGCGGGCTCGATCATGGCCTGCGCCTTGCCGATCGCCTCGCGCACCTCGCGGTTGTAGAAATAACTGACGTTGAGCAGCGCCGTGTCGAGCGCGCCGGTGTTCTCGCCGATGCGCAGCATGCGGATGACGAGCGCCGGGAAAAGCTCGAGGTCCTGAAAGGCGGCCGTGAGGTTCTTGCCCTCGGCGATCTGCTGGCCAGCGGTCCGCAGCGCGCGCTCGAGCACCCGGTTGCCGACGATCTCCTCGCAGCTGCGGATCGCCTCGAGCACCGTGATGCCGGAGGAGTACATGAGGGCGAAGCTGGAGGCGAAGCGCGACAGCACGATCTTGCGCAGGATCGGCCCGATGATCGGCGCGGTGATCTTGTAGCGATCGACCGCATGTTCGACCGCCGGATAGGTCTTGATTGCGAAACGGATGCCGAAGAAGACGGCGAACGGCGCGGCGATCACCAAATACCAGAACTGCACGCAGAAATTGGACACTACGACGAGGATCTGCGTGTGCAGCGGGATCGCCTGCCCCATGTTGCGGATGAAGCCCATCATCTGCGGCACGAGGTAGACCATTAGGAAGAAGGTGACGAGGAGCACGATCGAACCAACGAATGTCGGGTACAGCATCAGCTTCTTGGTCTGTGCCGCCAGCTCGTCTTCCCATTTGAGCGTCTCGGTCAGGCTTTTCAGCACCTCCGGCAGCTTTCCGGTTCGTTCACCCGAACGCACGAGGCTCACGAACACCTTGCTGAACACCTCGGGGAATTCGGCGAGCGACTGGGAAAGGCTCTTGCCGCCGTCGATCGACTCGATCAAGCCAGCGACCACTTCGCGAAAGCGCGCGTTCTCCACGCTTTCGCGCAGATCCCGCAGGCCATCCATCACCGGCACGCCGGCCCCCGTAAGCTGCTCCAAGTGGAAGCAGAAGTTGATGAGGTCCTGCCGCTTGATGCCGCCGCCGAACAGGCGCGAGGTCTGCCGCGAGGGGGCGCCGGATACGAGGTCGAGCTCCATGCGGGCCAGGCGCTGCTCGAGGTCGAACAGGTTCATCGCCTCGACGCGCCCGACGACGCTCTTGCCGCGAGCGTCGATCGCCTTGTATGCGTAGAGAGCCACTAGGCGAGGCGGTCGGTGAGATCGACCACCCGCATTACTTCGTCGAGGCTCGTCACCCCGCTGCGCGCGAGGCGCACGCCATCGTCGGCAAGCGTACGGAAGCCGGCAGCGCGTGCCGCGGTCACGATCTCGCGCGCGGTGGCGCGCCGGGCGACCAGCTCGTCGATCGCCGGATCGATCTTCAGCAGCTCGAGGATGGACTGGCGGCCTTTGTAGCCTTGGTAGTCGCACTGCTCGCAGCCCACGGAGCGGTAGGCGAGACCTTCCTCCGTCGCCCCGAGGCCGAGAAGCTTGCGTTCGCGGGCATCCGGCTCGTACGACTGTCGGCAGGTGCGGCACAGGCGTCGCACCAGCCGCTGGCCGAGGATGCCGATGATGTTGCCGGCAAGGATGTCGGGCACGATGCCGACGTCGAGCAGGCGCGGGAAGGCGCCCGCCGCCGAGTTGGTGTGCAGCGTCGAGTACACCTGGTGGCCGGTCATCGCGGCGCGAAAGGCCATTTCGGCCGTTTCCTGGTCGCGGATCTCACCGACCAGGATCACGTCCGGGTCCTGGCGCATCATGGCGCGGATACCGTTGGCGAAGTCGAGCTTCGCCGCCTCCGACACCGAGGTCTGGCGGATGAGGGTCATCGGGTACTCGACCGGATCCTCCAAGGTCATGACGTTCACGGCGTCGGAATTGATGTGATTCAGGATCGAGTAGAGCGTGGTCGTCTTGCCGCTGCCGGTCGGGCCGGTGACGAGGATGATGCCTTCCGGGCGCGAGATCATGCGCTTGAGGAGCTCCAGCTGCTGCTCCTCCAGCCCCAACTTGTCGAGCGGCACGATGCCCTTCTGCCGGTCGAGAATGCGCAGCACGAGGTTCTCGCCATGCGTGGTCGGCAGGCTGGCCACGCGGAAGTCGACCACTCGTCCGGACATCGTCGCCGAGATGCGCCCATCCTGCGGCGCCCGCGTCTCGGCGATGTTCATCTTCGCCATCACCTTGAGGCGCACGGCCATCGCCGGCCAATAGGTCTTGTGCAAGCTGCGGATTTGCCTCAGTACGCCGTCGATGCGGTAGCGGATGCGCAGGAAGTTCTGCTCGGGCTCGAAGTGGATATCGGAGCCGCCGCGCTCGACCGCATCGGCCAGGAGCGCAGAGATGAGCCGCACGACCGGCTGCGAATACTCGTCGCCTTCGGCGACCGAGGTGTAGTCGATCTCGCCGGTCTCGATCTCCTTCAGTATCCCGTCGATGGAGAAGTCGTGGCCGTAGTAATGCTCGATGGCGCGCTCGATCTCCGAGTCGCCCGCGATGCGCAGCTCGATCTCGAAGTCGCCCTTGAGGTGCGCGCGCAGCTGATCCAGGGCCACGATGTTGTTGGTGTCTGCGAGCGCGACGATGAACTTCTTCTGCTGGCGGTCCAGCGCGACCGGGAAGATGCGATAGCGCCGGGCCATGTCCCGCGCGACGAGCTTCAGCGCCGATGGGTCGACGATGATGCGTCCCAGATCGACCGCCTGCAGGCCGAGCTTCTCCGATAGCGCATCGCGCAGCGTCGCTTCCGACACGAAACCGAGCTGCACGAGCAGCCGTCCGACGGGCACGTGCTGCTTCGTCTGCTCGAGGAGCGCGATGCGCAGCTGGTCCTCGGTAAGGATGCCCTGATCGATCAGGATCTGGCCGAGGTGGCGCTTCGCCTGCGGGTTGCCAGGCGAGTTCATTTGGCGAGCTCTGCCACGCGGCTGCGCGCGGCAGCGAGGTCGAAGCTGCCGCCACGCTTTTCCGCCAGCGTGACCGCGCGCTGGTAATACTCCAGCGCTTGGCGGGTCTGGCGCAGGTGGTCGAGGCTGACTGCGAGGTTGTAGGCGAAATCGGCGTTGTCCGGCTCGGCGGTATAAGCCTTGAAATATTCCTGCTGCGCCTCGGCCCAGCGCTTCTGTTGCGCAAACTGGTTGCCAAGGGTGAAGTTGAGCACATGGGCCGCCGGATCGGAGGCGAGCATCGACTTCACGCGGCTTTCCGTGGCGAGCGGGTCGTTGCGCCCGGAGCGTAGGGCGAGCAAGGCGGCTTGCGCCTGCGGATCGCGCGGGTCAATGGCAAGGACACGCAGGTAGAGCGCCTCGGCGCCTTCGTAGCGCCCGCTGCGGACATCGAGCGCGGCGAGGCCGAGCAATGCATCGCGATTACCCGGCTCCTCACGCAGGGCCTGTTGGTACTCGGTGCGCGCCAGCGCAAGGTCGCCGCCGACGTAGGCGTTGTAGCCGGCGTCGATACGCGGATTGATTTGCGGAGGCGTGCGCGTGACGACCGGCGCCTGGATTGCGCTCGGCGCCGGCGGCGGCGGCGCGGCGGCCGGACGGACGGGCGTCGGCGTGAGGCGTGGCGTAAGGCGCGGCTTCTCCTCCACCGTCAACGAAGTCGTCGGGCGCGAGCCCGGGACCACGGACGCGCTTCTCGGCGGCGCCGGCGGCAAGCCAGGGATTGCAGCTTGCGGCACAGATGCAGGCGCTGGCGCGACCCTTGTCGGCTCTGGCTGTGCGCTTGCCTGCGCGGCCTGCGCCTGCGGCGCCGGGGTCGGGTTCACGAGCGCCGGCGGCGGACGCAACTGATACCAGAAGTAAATCACCGTGCCGACGGCGAAGATGCCGAGCACGCCGACGGTGACGTAGAACGGCATGCGTGGGTTCGGTTCGCGAAACTTCGCCTCGAACACCTTTTTCGCGCTGGCCCGTCCGGCTGCGTCGGGATCCGGCGTCTTTGCGGCTGCCGGCCGCGCGGCCGGCTTGGCCGTGGGTCGCGGCGCAGGTGCGTCGGGCTCGAGTTCCAGCGCGACGGGTGGCGGCTGCGGCGCAAATGGCTCGCCTTGCGCGGGCGGCTCGTCGGCGGCGATTTCGAGCGGAGCGCTAGCGATGTCGGGCAGCTTGTCGCGCGTCACGACCTTGCGCTCGACGGCCGAAGGCGGCGCTGGCAGCTTCGGCTCAGCCGCTTCGCTGCCCTCGCGCGCCCGGCGCTGGGCTTCTTCCTTGGCCTTCTCGGCCTTCTTCAATGCCTCGAGTAGCAGGCTCACCGCGGGGATCTCGAATGCGGGTTAATCAACGCAACGGACGATCGCCGGGACCCAGCGGCGGCTCGAGCCTGGCCGGGTTCGGCTTGGAAAGGAACTCCTGCGTCGGCAATTGGTTGCGCAAGCTCGCGAAATCGCCTTCCACGCTCGGATCGCGCACCACCGTCGCGCGCAGGAAAATCACCAGCTCGGTCTTGCGGCTGAGCTGGCTGCGACTGGAGAAGAACTCGCCGATCACCGGCAGGCTGCGCAGCCCGGGTATGCCGCTATCGGTGTTTTCGACGATGTCCTGCATCAGCCCGGCGAGCACGCCCACCTGACCGCTTTGCAACCGCAGGATCGAATCGAATTCGCGGGTCTCGAAGACCGGAATTTCGTTGGCAATGGCCGTCGGATTGGTCGGCGAGACCTGCAGCGCCGGGTTCGGATCCTTGACCGAATCGACCCGCCGCCGGATCGTCGGCCGCACATTGAGCACCACGGATTCAGCCTGATTGATCTGCGGCAGCACCGCCATCATGAAGCCTTCAGCCGCCACGTTGGGCGTGGTGGTGAAGGAAGCCTGCACAACATTGGTACCGGCGCCGCCGCCCGAGAATGTGATCGGCTGCGTCGAGGGCGTGACGGTGAAATAGATGATGTCGCGCGTCACCCGCAGGATCGCGGTTTGATTGTTCAGCACCGACAGCTTCGGACTGGACAGCACCTTCACGTCGCCGAATACCTCGAGCGCCTTCAGCGACGCCGTAAAGCTGCCGCCGCTCGAGACGAATGAGATGAAGGGCAGCTGAGCCGAGGGCGTGAAGCCGGGCGTCGCCGAAGTGGTGGGCGGGATAGTCGGCTGGCCTATGGAGATGCCGGGATTCTGCAAGCGTTGCCACTCGATGCCGCGCTGGTATTCGTTGCGCAACTGCACCTCCGTCACCGTGGCTTCGATCAGCACCTGGCGCTTGGCGCCGAGGAGCACCTGGTCGAGGAACTCCTGTACGCGCTCGTGCTGCTTGGAGGTCGCGCGCACGTAGAGAATGCCGCTCTCTCGGTTGGCGATGACCGAGGCCGCTTCTTGATATGTCGTGGCCGGCTGCGCCAAGGGCGGCGCTGCGACCGGCGGTTGCGCGCCCGGAACACTGCCGGCCGCCGCCGGCGCGGCCGGCGCGCCGGGCGTCGC
>C688J18823_10003075_pt1 | contig 10544 bp, 10 predicted proteins | sample HopSoiMetagenom1_FD_18823 | JGI IMG/M metagenome (IMG submission 18823) | reverse complement strand
GTGTGCTTGACATAGTCGAGCAACGCGCCCGCCGCAGCATCCTGCTCGCCCTCCGGCAATTGCTCGACCTAACGCAAGGCTTGTTCGAGGAGCCTTGTCATAAAAGTAGTCTAGCACACCGTGCGTGCGAAATCACTATGCCCCCTCCCCGTGGGGTTCTGACCACCACCAAGATCAAGTTGACTTCCGCACGCGGCCCTTGCAGGAAATCCAGGCGCGGGGTTCAATGGCGTAAAGGGGCATTTAAAAATGGCTTTGGGAATACAGTTTCTGCGACCGACCTTGCTTGCCGCCACGCTGGCGCTGGTTGCAGCGGTCGGCGCATCGCCGGCGCGCGCCGACCGCTGCGAGGATACCGCCAAGGAATTGAAGAACCAGATCGACGGCATCAAGATCAGCGTCAACACCGGCAACATGATCTACCTGACGCATCCGGCGGCCAAAGAGCTGTCGCTCGGCTGCCGCGGCCGCAACTATTCCGTCGAGCTCTACGCCAAGGCCGACCGCAAGCCGAAGCCGCAATTCTTCGATCTGATCGCCGCGGCCGGCGCCATCATTTTCACGATTCCGAAGCCCGACGCGTTGACCGGCACCTCGCGCTGCATCAAGCGCATGGGCTTGCTCCGCGGCGACAAGGTTTCGATGCGCTTCCGTCGGCTCAACATGGAATGCACGCGCACCAAGACCGAGGCTTCGATCGTGGTGACCCGCGGCAAGGACGAGTAGGTGCCATAGCGTTTTCGAGCGAAGCATGCCCTCGGACTTGATCCGGGGGTGGACGCCGGTTCGCGTCAGGAAAACGCGTCAAAACAAGAATCCCGATCCCTCGCATTCTAACGATTCCGCGAGCCGTCCGTTCACCATTGGGCGGGATTGACCGTGCCGGGGCGGGGGTTGCCGCGCCGGATTCACCAATCGTTCGTTTCAAGCCAGCCAGTGTCGGGGGCAACCAAAAGGATGCTTCCGATGAGTGTCTCTGCTGTCCCGGCAACGGTGGTGGTCAAACCGCCTGAAGTCCCCGTGTTCAAGGCTCCCGACAAGACCCCCGACGTCCAGAACGGCGCTGCCGCCGACGGCACGCGCACGCCGAAGCCGACGCAGGTCGCTCCCCTGCCGCCGGGTCAGGGAACACGGATCGACCAGCTGGCCTGACGGTCTCGCAGCCCTGACCTGCGCAAGGCCGACGCCGCAAGTTTGCCGAAGAATCACGCGATCATGCCGCAACGGGGGAACGGAACCCGGGCATGATCGCGAAACTTTTGCTGCAAAATTCCATCTTCGTCGTCGGCCTCGGCGCGCTGTTGTTCGCCTCGGCCGGTACGCTGGATTGGCCAGCGGCGTGGGTGTTCCTGGTGGTCAGCGCCATCATCGGCCCCGCCTGCGGATTGTGGCTCGCGAAGACCGATCCGGCGCTGCTCGCCGAGCGCCTGCGGCCGACGTTTCAGGCCGACCAGCCAGCCGCCGACAAGAAATTCATGCTGACGTTCGTCGTCGCGACGCTGATCTGGCTGGTCGCGATCGGGCTCGACCGGCGCGCGCAGGCATCCGACGTTCCGCTTCCGCTGCAGGCGCTCGGGCTTGCGATGTATCTGCTCTCGACCGCCTTCATCATGTGGGTGTTCCGCGAAAATTCCTTTGCCGCGCCGGTCGTGAAGGTGCAGGCCGAACGCCACCATCGCGTCGTCTCGAGCGGCCCCTACGCCTTCGTTCGCCATCCCATGTACAGCGGCATCATGCTGTTCTTTTTCGGCGTCCCGCTGCTGCTGGGATCATGGTGGGGCGTGGCGATCGCGCCGGTGTTCGCCATTCTGTTCGCCATTCGCGCCCGCATCGAGGAGCGCGCCCTGGTCGAAGGACTGCCCGATTATGCTGACTACGCCGCGCGCGTGCGCTATCGTCTGGTTCCCGGACTTTGGTGAGAGACAAGGCGGATCGAAATGCCCGACAGCAAGACCTATACCGGCGGCTGCCATTGCGGCCAGGTGCGCTTCGAATGCACTAGCGACCTTTCGATGGTCACCGCCTGCAACTGCTCGATCTGCACCAAGAAGGGGCTGCATTTCACCTTCCTCGACCCGAAGAGCTTTCAGCTCCGCGCTGGCGAGGAAAACCTCAAGGAATATCTCTTCAACAAGCACGCGATCCACCACCAGCTCTGCGTCGATTGCGGCGTCGACGTCTTTGCACGCGGCAAGAAGCCCGATGGCAGTGACGTGGTGGCGCTGAATGTAAGCTGCATCGACGGCATCGAACTGTCGAAGCTGAAGATGACGCCCGTGGATGGCAGGAACATGTAGGTAAACCAGCCATCCACGCTCCTTGGCACTACATGAAAGGAAGTCGTGGATGCCCGGGTCAAGCCCGGGCATGACGCGGATAGCGCGTGGCTCACACGTCACCCATCCAGCGTCTTGTACCTCCGAAAAATCCCCTCCTCGTTGAACGCGATCCGCCGGTCGCTGGCCAAATAGGTTTTGATGTTCGGCCGCGCCGCAACGCGGTCGCGCAGTTCGACGAGACCGGGAATTTTGCGCTCGAAAGTCTTCATGCGTTTCGGAAAGGCATAGCGCAGTCCCTCGACGATCTGGAACAGCGACAGGTCGACGTAAGTGAGGCGGCGGCCGGCAACGTAGGTCCCGCCATTGGCCGCCAGCAGGTCCTCGAAATAGCCGAGATATTTCGGCACGCGTTCCTTCCAGAATTCCTCGGTGCGTTTCTTCGCGGGCGCCTTCTGATCCTCGTAGTACAGCGAGGGGCCGAGCGGGTGATGGGTGTCGTGAACTTCCAGCACCAGATCCGATATCGTGAGCTGCAATTGGTGCACCCAGAGTTTGCCGGCCTCCGATTTCGGCGCCAGTCCGTGGCGCGATCCCAGATAGAGCAGGATGTTGGCGGTCTGCCCGATCACCAGCTTTCCGTCTTTGAGGAACGGCGGCGCGAAGGGCGGCGTTCCCTTCCCCGCCTCCATCATGCGCGTCATCGCGGCCATGCCGTTGCCGAGGCGCGCGACGTCGGCATAGCGGGCACCCGCCTCTTCCAGCGCGAGGCGGACATATTCGCCGCGGCCTTGAATCATTGGCCAGTAATACAGCTCGTAACGCATCGATGGCACCTCCGCTGCCGGGTTGACCGATATAACAAATCATCCCGCGGCTGGTTCGTCACGCCAAACGCGGCCGTCCGGGGGACCNTCGCGCCATGAACGCATCGCGCNGATCTTTACAANGGCCGAATCTGTCCGAGTGCGAGCGGGCGTGTTAGGCTGTTGCCGTTTGAAGCGTCGATTTTCTCAACACGACGGGAGAACAGGGATGGCGGACAACAAAAAGAAACGCGGCGGGGCCGATCGCGGGCTGATCGCGTTGAGCGAGCCTTACGAGGTCGCCTACTGGTCGAAGAAATTCAAGATCACGCCAGCGAAATTGAAAGCCGCCGTCCAGAAAGCGGGGCACTCCGCCAAGAACGTGGAGGCCTATCTCAAGCTGCAGAAGCACAAGGCCGCCGACCGCGCGCGGATCGCGATGAGCCAGCCCTACGAAGTCAGCTACTGGTCGAAGAAGTTCAAGGTCACGCCCGCCAGACTGAAAGCCGCGGTGGCCGCCGTCGGGCATTCGTCGAAAAACGTCGGCGCCTACCTCACCGGCAGCAAGAAGAGCGCCAAGAAAACGCCGAAGAAAGCTTCGAAGAAAACTGTCAAGAAGCGCGCAAAGAAAAAGGCCGGATAGCGGGATTCGTAGTCCGGGTGACGCGAAGCGCAACCCGGGACCTACTGCCGGCAGACCCCGGATTACGCGGAGCCTGTCATCGGGCGCGCGTTCGCGCGACCCGTTGGCTCCCGGGCTACGTTCATCTTCCCGTCAGTTCGCCGCGAAGCAATACATCAGCCCGTCGCCGCCGGTGCTCTTCAGGTCGGCCTGCGAGCAGCCGCCGTCCGAGCCGCGCGAGGGGTGCGAGGAGTTCCAGGATTTCGAGGCATCGTCGTCGCGCAGGCCGATGCGGTCGGAATGACCGACCATCGCCGCGCCCTGCGTCGAGCTCGTCCAGTTCTTGCAGGTACGATCCTCACCCGCCGCAAACGCTGACCCGTCCGGCTGCGATCCCGTCAGCACGTCGTGACGGTTGGGTGTATCGCCACGGCCGTTGATGACCTCGCCCTTCTCGCTCAGCGCGCTCTGCTTGGTGAGGCCGTTGGTGCCGTGTAAATCGGCGACGTCCTTGGCGACCACCGCGCCCTTGGCATTCTTCCACGGTCCCTTGCCGATGCGATCGCGCGCATTGACGGCAGGCTGACCGTCGGCGGCCTGCGTCGAAAGGTAGGCGCGCCAGGTCTTGCCGCCCGCTCCGGCCGCCTGCGCCAATGTCTGGCAGTGATTGTCGGCCCCGGCGAGCCCGCCGAGATTGCCGCCATTGCCGATGCCGTTGCTGGTCAGGAAGAAACTGGTATCGGCCGATTGCGCCTGCGCGGGCGCGCTGGCGAGAGCCGATATGGCGGCAATCGCAAAGCATGCTGGGGAAACGATCTTGGCGAAGCTCTTCATCTGGTTTCTCCCTGTGTTTTTTTGGTTCGTTGTCTTCAACACATCATCGCGACCATTATTCCGGCGCGAAAATGAAGCGGCCATTCTTGCAAAGAAAAAGGCGCCGCGGAACGAACCGCAGCGCCTTCCTCGTCACGTTGAGGCGATCAGCTGGTCTGCTGGATCGCCGAGAGTTCCCAATCGGCGCCGCGCCGGCGGGCGAAGGTCCACACTTCGGTGGCTTCGGTCGGCGTTTCGCTGCCCGAGACCAGACGGCCGGTGGTGCGCTCCAGGGTCTTGTCGACCAGCGAGAATCGCATCGCCACGCTGGCGAAATCGGTTTCGCCTTCGCGCCAGGCTTCGGCGAGGTCGCCCTGCAGGAGCTTGACGTCGGTCACCTTGTTGACGTCGTTGTTCGCCTTGTTCTCCTCGAGATCCTTGGAGAAGTAGGACACCATCTCGGGCGTCGCCAGCGTATGCAGTTTGGCGACGTCCTCGTTCGACCATGCGGCCTGGACCTCGCCGAGCAGACGCTCGAACGCCTCATAGTCGGCCGGCTGGATCTCCAGCGCCGGCTGGTTCGATCCCAACCCAAAACCACCCAGTCCGGAGCGGAAGCTGGTCTGGGCGCCGGGGCCATCGGCGGCAGGAGCTGGTCCCGTAGCGTAGGCGGAAGCCGGCGTGTGGCGGCGCTGCCACCACGACATTGCCAGCCGCACCACGATGATGATCAGGCCGACCTGCAGCAGCAGGCCGATGATCGACGACAGGCCGCCGAGGCCGGAGAACAGACTGCCGCCGGTCAGCATGCCGAACAGGCCGGCGCCAAGGAAGCCCATGGCGAGACCGCCGAGCATGCCCCCCATCATTCCGGGCCGGTTGAAGAAGCCGCCCTTGTTGGCCGCGCCGGCAGCCGCCGGGGCGCCCATTCCGGGGCTGCCCGGCTGGGTGAAGGTACGGTTCATGGGCTGCGCTGCGCCCGGCGCCGTGGTGGTGCTCGGGGGCGCCGAAAAGGTTCGCGATCCCCGCGAACCGGAACTGCTGCCACCGCCGACGCGGGCGTCAGCCTCCGAGATCGCGATCGCCAACGGGAGCGCCACGGACAGGACAATGGCCAATGCCCGAATAATTCCGCGCGTGCCTTGCCAGAAATTCATGTCTTTTTCCTCAGTCCCCAGGATTGGGAAGCGCCCCTAACATGGGCACCGCTGCCTAAAAGTGAAGCCAATATCGGGAACCGCGGCTGCGGCCCTCAGTCGCGGGGATGTGACGATTTGGCAGTTAGCAGCAATTACGGGGTGTGGCGAGCGCCTTCACCCGGCGCCCCAGCGGCACATCTGCCGATCCATGGCGCCGGAATTCGGTTCCACCGCTCACGACACCGTCATGGTTTCCTTCACCTTTTCGACCAGCGCACTGAGCGCGAACGGCTTGGGCAGGAAGGCGAATTGCTCGTTTTCCGGCAGGCTCTTGTCGAAGGCTTCTTCGGCATAACCTGAGACGAAGATGATCTTCAGGTTTGGATTGCGCTTGCGCATTTCGCGCAGCAGCGTTGGGCCGTCCATTTCCGGCATCACGACGTCGGAGACGACGAGGTCCACCGCGCCGTCCTTTTCGTCGAGCGCCTCCATCGCCTCGATGCCGTTGGCAGCCTCGATCACGCTGTAGCCACGCGAGCGGAGGCCGCGCGCATTCAGGGAGCGCAGGCCGTCCTCGTCTTCCACCAGAAGGATAGTGCCCTGCCCGGTCAGGTCGGGCCGCGGCTTCGGCGGCTCCGCGGCGGCGTCCTTTGCCGTGCCATTCGCCCCCTGCGCTTCGGGCTGGGCATCCAGTTCGGGACGATGCCGCGGCAGGAAGATGCGGAACGAGGTGCCCTCGCCGGGCACAGAGTCCACATAGACGAAGCCGCCGGTCTGCTTGACGATGCCGTAGACCGTCGAGAGACCAAGCCCGGTGCCCTTGCCGACTTCCTTGGTGGAGAAGAACGGTTCGAAAATCTTGTCGACGATGTCGGCCGGGATTCCGGTGCCCGTATCGGAAATGTCGATCCGCACGTAGTCGGCCGCCGGCATGCCCTTGTGGGTGAGCTGGGCTGCTTCATCCACCGTCACATTGGCGGTCCGCACCGTCAGCTTGCCGCCATCGGGCATGGCGTCGCGCGCGTTGACCGCGAGATTGACGACCACTTGCTCGAACTGCGAGACGTCGACCTTGACCGGCCAGAGGTCGCGGCCGTGAACGAGGTCGAGCTTGACCTTCTCCCCGATCAGGCGCCGCAGCAGCATGGTGAGATCGGACAATGCGTCGCCGAGGTCGAGCACCTGCGGCCGCAGCGTCTGGCGGCGCGAGAACGCGAGCAGTTGCCGCACCAGCGTCGCGGCGCGGGTGGCGTTCTGCTTGATCTGCATGATGTCCTGGAACGACGGATCGGTCGGCTTGTGCGCGTTCAGCAGGAAGTCATTCGCCATCATGATGGCCGANAGCACGTTGTTGAAGTCGTGCGCGATGCCGCCGGCGAGCTGGCCGACCATGTCCATCTTCTGCGACTGGTTGATCTGGTTTTCCAGCGTGCGCCGCTCGGTGGTCTCCAGGAGATAAACAATGGCGGCTTCGGTGTCGCGTTCGTCCTCCTCGACTGCGGTGACGAAGAACTGCCCCCAGCGCTCCTTGGCGCCGTCGAGCATGGCCTCGACCGGTGCGATGTCGCCCTGCCCCTCGGCCGCCTGGTTGATCGCCGCAATCAACAGTCCGCGGTCGCGCGCGTTCACGGTACGGAAGATCGACTTGTTCGCCGCGCCGTCCGGGCTCAGGTTCTGCGCCAGCTTGGCGAAGCGGGCATTGGCGCGGACGACGGCGCCGCCTCGGTCCACCGTCGCAATCGCCATCGGCGTATGGTCGAAGAACCGCATGAAGCGGACTTCGGCGGCGCGTTCGGGGTCGGAATGCTCGTCGCGCGTGCGACTGATTACGAGCGTGCGCGACGACCCCGGCGCGCCGTCGGCGCCGAAGGCGAGCTTGTGGTAGAGCCGCACCGGCATGGTCCTGCCGCCGCGCATGCGCAGGTCGATGTCGAACACTTCGGTCTTGACCTCGCCGGGCACCGCCAGAATCGAGGTCAATAGTGCGGCGCCATCGCCAGAGACGACGTCGGTGAGCTTCAGCCCGCCCGAACCGATCTCGGCGAGATCGTAATCGAGCCAGTTCGCCAGCGTGGCATTGACATAGATGACGTCGCCGGCCGGACTGACCGAGAAGAAGCCGCATGGCGCGTGGTCGAGATATTCGATCGCGTGCTGCAGCTCCCGGAACACGTCTTCCTGGCGCTCGCGATCCCGCGTGATATCGGCGATCGACCACACCGCGTATTTCGCTTCGCGCTTGCTTTGGCCGAGCGGACGAACCCGCATCCGTAACCAGCGTCCCTGCGTACCGTCAGAGCCGGCGATGCGGACCTCCTCCTGCTGCCGCTTGCCTTCGCGGGCGGCCTTGAGCAGGCGGAACACGGCTTCGGAGACGTCCGGGTTACCGATGAAGACGCGTTCGATCGGGCGCACGTCCTGCGGGCTCGCCGCGCCCGTCAGCGCCAGATAGGCGGCGTTCGAATAGACGACATGGCCCTTCGGGTCGGTCACGGCCAAACCGTCATGGGCGTGATCGGCGATGCGGCCCATCACGGGATCATCGGCGGCGCGGTCGGTGAAACGGATGATCCCGGCGGCAAAGGCGAACAGATTAAACAGGCCGACCATGGCGAGCAGCGCCAGCACGCCGAGGATATAGGGCTGGGCCTGGGCGCGACCGATGGTCATCAGCGCCACCGCCACCGCCACGATGCCGGCAGCCACCAGCAGCACCAGCACGATGCTACCGCTCCGCCGCGCCGGTTCAGGGCCCGCAAAGGGCTCGGTCGGCGAATGGCTGTGAGTTTCGACGGTCATATGAAGCGGCGTTGCCTATCGGCGAGGAGGTCACGCGCCGGTCGGAATCGGCCGGCCGCAGGTAACCCCGCGTTCGGCTGGCGCACCCCTCCTGAGTGCCTGAATCGGACCCGCAAGCGCAAGCCCATCAGGCGGCTATTTGACAGATTGACGGCATTTCAAGGGGATTTCCAGCGGTTCCTTTCACGTTCGCCGCCCGGCAAGCCCGTTCTTCAGGCCCATGACGTAGCCGATGATCTCGGCGACCGCCTGATAGTGCTCGACCGGAATCTCCTCGTCGATATCGACGGTGGCATAGAGCGCGCGCGCCAGCGGCACGTTCTCCACGATCGGAATGTCGTGCTTCCTGGCGATTTCCCTGATCTTGAGCGCGATGTTGTCGGCGCCCTTGGCGACGCAGACCGGCGCCGCCATGCCGCGATCGTAGGACAGCGCCACCGAATAGTGGGTCGGGTTGGTGATGATCACGCTGGCCTTGGGCACGGCGGACATCATGCGCTTCTTCATGCGCTGCTGGCGCAACTGCCGGATCTTGCCCTTGATGTGGGGGTCGCCTTCGGACTGCTTGAACTCGTCCTTGATCTCCTGCAGCGACATCTTCTGCCGCTCGTACCATTGCCGGTACTGGAAGAAGTAGTCGGCGATCGCGACCGCGGCCAGCATCGCCACCACCGCGCCCATCAACTGCAACGTCAGGCTGATGGTGACGCCGAGGATCGCCGAAGGATCGAACATCAGGAACGATTCCAGGCGATGGCGCTCGGGCCACAGCACCGCCATCATGACCGCGCCGAGCGCGATCAGCTTGAACAGGCCCTTGGCGAAATTCGCCACCGCCTGCTTGCCGAAGATGCGCTTCAGTCCGGCGCCGGGCGAAACCTTGCTGAATTTCGGCTTCAGCGATTCCGACGACCATACCAGGCGGTGCTGGATCATGTTGCCGGCGATCGCGGCGAGCGCCAGCATCAACAGCGGCACGCCGATGGCGCCGAGCACGGCATAGCTCAGCGTGTTGCCGAGCGCGAGCAGCGCTGTGCCGTCGGTACGAAGCTGGCCCGCATTGGCGACCAGGGCGCGCATCGGCGTCAGGATGCCGCTGCCGACCGATCCCGAAAAGGTCGATAATATCAGCGTGCCTCCCGCGATAATGAACCAGGTATTGACCTCCTGGCTCTTGGCGACGTCGCCTTTTTCAAGCGCATCGTCGAGACGCTTTTGTGTAGGGTCTTCTGTTTTGTCGTCGGTATCGTCGGCCATCGCGGCGCCTTAGCGTTCTATTTGAGCATGATCTCCGCGCAAACGCATTCCGCGTTTGTCGCGAGGAAAAACCGGCACCCACTTTGCGCTACCGCGGCCCTTCGGGTCCGGATCATGCTCTATTTCAGCGGCGTCAGCTCGTGCATCACGCCGATGAAATAGTTGAGATAGGTCGCCATCATTCCGGCGAGGACGAAGGCGAAGATCAGGAAGCCAATCATGATCGACAGCGGCACGCCGACGAAATAGACCTGCATCGCCGGCATGAGCCGCGCCAGCACGCCAAGGCCGATATTGAAGACGAGGCCGAACACCAGAAATGGCGCCGAAAGCTGCATGCCGATCTTGAAGGCCGCGGCAAACGCGCGCGTGGCAAGCGCCGCAACGTCGCCGCTCGGCAGCAACTCGCCGGGCGAGAAAATCCTGTAGCTCTCGTTCAGCGCCGCGATGACGAGGTGATGACTGTCGGTGGCAAACAACAGCGTCACGCCCAGGAGGGTAAGGAAGTTGCCGATCAAGAGGCCCTGTTGCCCCTGGGTGGGATCGACGGCGGTGACGAAGCCGAGGCCGAGCTGCTGGGCGATCACTGAACCCGCCACCGCCAGCGCCGACAGCGTGACTCGCGCGGTGGCGCCGAGCACGATGCCGATGACGATCTCGTGCACCATCAACACGCCCAGCGAGCTCATCGAGGTCAGGTCGATTTGATAGGCGGCGCGGTGCAACGGCAGGATGATCAGCGTCAGCAGAAGCGCGATCGCAAGCTTGATGCGCACCGGGATGTTGGTCTCGCCAAGTCCCGGCATCAGCATCACCATGGCGCCCACGCGGG
>C688J18823_10003074_pt1 | contig 10545 bp, 6 predicted proteins | sample HopSoiMetagenom1_FD_18823 | JGI IMG/M metagenome (IMG submission 18823) | reverse complement strand
AGCCGGCGCTTGAGCTCCGGAGCGGCGTAGAGATCGAGCTCGCCGCGGGCGCGGAGGAGCTGCGTATCGGCGTCCACGGCCTCGTCTGACAGGGACACGTGCGAGGTCACGCGGGGCATGGCTTTACCCTTGCAGTGCAGTGGGGAAACTGGTCACCGACCCAGCGGGCCTGGAAGAGCACGAGCTGCTGCGCCGTTACCACGAGGACGGGGACCTCGCGGCGCGCGACGTCCTGGTCGAGCGCATGCTGCCGCTGGTCCGTCGCCTGGCCCGCCGCTACGCCAATCGGGGCGAGACGCTGGACGACCTCGAGCAGGTGGGGTCGCTCGGCCTGATCAAGGCCATCGACCGCTTCGATCTGAGGCGAGAGCTCAAGCTCTCCACCTTCGCGGTCCCGACCATCCTCGGCGAGATCAAGCGCCACTTCCGCGATCGCGTGTGGTCGCTGCGCGTGCCGCGCGACCTGCAGGAGCTCAACGCCCGCCTGGCCAAGGAGGTCGAGCGGATGACCAACCGCCTCGGCCGCTCCCCGACGGTGGAGGAGCTGGCGGCATCGACGCACGCGAGCGTGGAGCGGGTGCTGGACGCGATGCAGGGCGCCCAGGCTTACTCGGCGGTGTCGCTCGACGAGCCCCAGGGCGAAGGCCGCCAGGCCACCGCGGACACGCTCGGAAGCGAGGACGAGGCATTCGTCCAGGCCGAGCGCCGGGCGCTGCTGCGCGAGGGCCTGGACGCGCTGCCGACTCGCGAGCGCGAGATCCTGCGCCTGCGCTTCTTCGGCGGGCTGACCCAGCGGGAGATCGCCGACCGGGTCGGCATCTCGCAGATGCACGTCTCGCGTCTGATCCGAAGATCGCTGGACCAGATGCGCGAGACCCTCGAGCCGACCGCTTAAAGGCCGACGGGCCGCCCGAAAGCGGCCCGACGACTGGGGAGGTCACACGCGTCGTGCCGGTGAACGGGAAGACCGGCATTCTCGACGACGCAGGGCGAGATTACCCATGGCCCGGGGGCTCAAACACCAACGTTTACTTGGCGCGTAGACGCTCATCGCTAGGCCGAGGCCTTGGGTGGGTACGCGATGAGGGAAACGCAATCAGAAGGAGGTCCCGACATGGCAGACAAGCTCCAGGGCAAGAAGATCGCGTTCCTCGTCGCCAACGAGGGCATCGAGCAGGTCGAGCTCACCGACCCGTGGGAAGAGGCGCGCAGCCAGGGCGCCCAGACCGACCTGATCGCGCCCGAGAAGGGCGAGGTCCAGGCGTTCAACCACCTCGACAAGGCCGACACGTTCTCGGCCGATCACGCGGTGTCCGAGGTCGACGCGTCCGATTACGACGCGCTCGTCCTGCCGGGCGGCGTCGCCAACCCCGATCAGCTGCGCACCGACGAGCACGCCGTGGCATTCGTCCGCGCGTTCTTCGAGCAGCACAAGCCGGTGGCGGCGATCTGCCACGCGCCGTGGACGCTGGTCGAGGCCGACGTGGTCGACGGCCGGACGCTGACCTCGTGGCCCAGCCTGCAGACCGACATCCGCAACGCGGGTGGCAACTGGGTCGACGAGGAAGTCGTGGTCGACCAGGGCCTGGTCACGAGCCGCAAGCCCGACGACCTGCCGGCCTTCAAGGCCAAGATGGTCGAGGAGATCCTCGAGGGCGAGCACGCAAAGCAGACCGCGTGAGCGTCCCCGTAGCGATCCTTGACGTCGACGGCACGCTCGTCGACACCAACTACCAGCATGCGATCGCGTGGTACCGCGCCTTCCGCCAGCACGGGATCGTGCTGCCGCTATGGCGCATCCACCGGCACATCGGCATGGGCGGCGACCAGCTCGTCGCCGCCCTGGCCGGTGAGGGCACGGAAGAGCGCGAGGGCGACGACATCCGCGCCGCGGAGAAGGCGCTCTACTTCGCGCTCATCGACGAGGTCCAGCCGTTCCGTGACGCGCGCGAGCTGATCGTCGACCTGCGCTCGCGCGGCGCGCGGGTGGTGCTTGCGTCGTCGGCCAAGGCGGCCGAGGTCGACCACTATCTCGAGCTTCTGGACGCGCGCGACATCGCTGATTCGTGGACGACGTCGGCCGACGTGGAGAACACCAAGCCGGCGCCGGACCTCGTCTCTACCGCGCTCGAAAAGGCCGGTGCCAGCCCCGACGAGGCCTTCATGGTGGGCGACACCACGTGGGACTGCGAGGCGGCGGCGCGGGCCGGCGTACCCACCTACGCCGTTCGCACCGGCGGCTTCGCGGTCGACGAGCTCGAGCAGGCGGGTGCCGAGAAAATCTACGAGTCGGTGAGCGACCTGCGGGCCGATTTGGACGACGTCATGCGGCCCTTGAGCGCTTCCGCTGGTAACACTTGAGGTATGCCCCGCTCCATCTGGTCCGGCGCGATCTCCTTCGGGCTGGTCAATGTGCCGATCAAGCTCTACTCCGCGGTCTCGAAGAAGACCGTCCGTTTCCACCAGCTCCACGGCCCCACCGGGACGCGGATCCAGCAGCGCCGCGTCGATTCGTCCACCGGTGAGGAGGTCCCGTACGAGGACATCGTCAAGGGCTATGAGATCGGCAAGGACCGCTACGTCGTCATCACGCCGGACGAGCTCGAGTCGCTCGACCCGGAGAAGACGCGGACGATCGAGATCGAGGACTTCGTCGAGGAAGCCGAAATCGACCCGATCTACTACGACCACCCGTACTACCTCGCGCCCGGCACCGGGGCCGAGAAGGCCTACCGGCTGCTGCTGGAGGCGATGAAGGAGGCGGGGCGGGTCGCCATCGCGCGCGTCGTCATCCGCAACAAGGAGCAGCTCGTCGCCATCCGTCCCGCCGGCGAGGTGCTGACGATGAGCACGATGAACTTCGCCGACGAGGTGGTCTCGCCCGAGGCCATCGAGGAGATCGGCGCCGAGGACGGTGAGAAGGCCACGGCGACCAAGCGCGAGCTCGACATGGCCCAGCAGCTGATCGACTCGCTCACCGCGGATTTCGACCCGGGCAAGTACCACGACACCTACCGCGAGCGCGTGCTCGAGCTGATCGAACGCAAAGCCGCCGGCGAGGAGATCGCGGTGGCGCCAGAGTCTCCCGAGCCCGCCCCGGTGCCCGACCTGATGGCGGCGCTGGAGGCGAGCCTGCAGGAGGCCAAGGGCAAGGAGCGCAAGACGCCGCGCAAGGCGCCGGCCAAGAAGCCCGCGCGACAGGCATCGAAGGCCTAGCTCGGGCTGGAGTACGCTGCCCGCATGGAGCGGGGAGAGCTGGCCCAGGCGCCCACCAAGGGCCAATTCGGCTTCCTGGCGCAGGCCGTCTCGCTGCTCGCCGGCTCGCTCGACCTCGAGACCACGCTCCAGAATGTCGTGCGCCTGGCCGTGCCGGCCCTTGCCGACTGGTGCGCGATCGACCTGATCGAGCCCGACGGCTCGACGCGGCCGATCGCCGGCGAGCACTCCGACCCCGAGCGCCAGCACCTGCTCGTCGAGCTCCAGCGACGCTACGGCGCCCAGCGGGTCGGCACGATGGCGCGCGTGCGCGAGACCGTCGAGCCCGAGGTGCGCGCGCACGTCACCGACGAGATGCTCGCGGGGAGTGCGCGCGACGCCGACCACCTCGAATTGCTGCGGGCCGTCGGCTCGCAGTCGTACATGGTTGTGCCGCTGCGGGCGCGCGGGCGAGTGCTCGGGACCATGGTGCTGCTCTCAACCGATCCCGCCCGCCGCTACGGCGACGAGGATCTCGCCGCGGCCGAGGAGCTCGCCTCCGGCTGCGCCCTCGCGGTCGACAACGCACGGCGGTTCGGGGAGGCACGCGAGGCCGAGCGTCGCAAGGACGAAGGGCTCGCCCTGCTCGACGCGCTGTTCGCCAACGCGCCGGTCGGACTCGGCTTCCTCGACACCCAGCTGCGCTACGTGCGCCTCAACCGCAAGCTCGCCGAGATCAACGGGCGCGCCATCGACGAGCACCTCGGCCACCGCGTCGACGAGGTGCTGGCCGGCGAGCTCGGTGTCCAGGTCGCCCATGACTGCCTGAGCGTGATCGAGAGCGGCGAGCCGTTGCTCGACCTCGAGGTCAACGGCGAGACGGTGTATCCCGGCCGGCGGCAGGTATGGCTGGCGAGCTACTACCCGGTGCGCATGGGCGTCGACGGCGAGATCACCGGCGTCGGCGCCGTCGTGCAGGACATCACGGAGCGCAAGCGCATCGAGCGCCGCGCTTCGTTTCTGGCCGAGGCCAGCGCGCTGCTCGACCAGTCGCTCGACACCGAGGTCACGCTGCGCAACCTCGGCGCCACCGTGGTCCCCGAGCTCGCCGACTGGTTCGCGGTCGACCTCATCGGCCCGGGCGAGGAGATCCGCCGCGCGGCCGTCGCCCACTCCGATCCGGCCAAGACCGCCCTCGGCTGGGAGCTCGCGCGCCGCTTCCCGGCGAGCATCGACGACGAGGCCGGGTTCGGCCGCTGCATCCGCATCGGCTGCTCGGAGCTGCTGCCGCAGGTCTCCGACCAGGTGCTCGAGCAGGTGTCGGGCGGGCGGGCCGAGTACGCCAAGGTGCTGCGCAGCATCGGCTTGACCTCGACGATGATCGTCCCCCTGCGCGCCCGCGGCCGCATCCTCGGGGCGATGCTGCTGGGCGCAGCCGAATCGGACCGCCGCTTCACCGCCTCCGACCTGGCGCTGGCCGAGGAGCTCGGCGTCCGCTGCGCGCTCGCGCTCGACAACGCGCGGCTGTACCAGGAGCGCTCCGAGACTGCCCGGACGCTGCAGTCGAGCCTGCTGCCGCCGGGCCTGCCGACGATCGAAGGCCTCGAGCTTGCCGCGCGCTACCGGGCCGCCGGCGAGGGCAACGAGGTCGGCGGCGACTTCTACGACGTCTTCGCGTGGGACGAGGCGTGGGCGATGGTCATCGGCGACGTGTGCGGCAAGGGCCCGGACGCGGCCGCGGTCACGGCGCTGGCGCGCTACACGCTGCGCGCGGTCGCGCTGCACGAGCACACGCCGAGCGCCGCGCTGCTGACGCTCAACGACGCGATGCTGCGCCAGCTCGGCGGCGACGAGTTCTGCACCGTCGCGCTCGGCCGGGTCCAGCCGCTGGGCGATGGGCGCTTCCGGACGACGCTGAGCCTGGGCGGCCATCCGCCGCCGCTCGTGCTGCGCGCCTCGGGCCGCGTCGACGCGCTGACCCAGAAGGGGACGCTGCTCGGCGTGGTCGAGGCACCGCACCTCGAGGATCGCGAGCACGTGCTCGACGCGGGCGACACGCTGCTGCTCTACACCGACGGCGTGACCGAGGCACGCGTGCGGTCCTGGGAGCTGGGCGAGGAGGGTCTCGCCTCGCTGCTTGCAAGCGGTGCCGGCAAGAGCCCGGCTGAGATCGTCGAAACGATCGAGCGCGCCGTGGTGGGCGTGCAGGCGGGCGAGCCGCGCGACGACATCGCGCTCGTGGCGATACGCGCGGCGTCATAACATACTGACAACACCCCCATCGGCGACGTCGGACGAAGTCGCGGGGGTCGTTGTCAGGTTACAATTTTCGCTCCGCCCACGCTGGTTGCGCTTGCGCAGCCCGCCTCCTCCCCCAAGACCCATGCAGACGACGCCCATCGGGGCCGCCGGCCTCCATGACCCCGGCTACGAGCACGACGCGTGCGGCGTCGCTTTCGTCGCCCGGCTCGACGGCCGCGCCACGCACGACGTGGTTTGCCGTGCGATCACTGTGGTCGAGAACCTCGAGCACCGCGGCGCGACGGGCGCGGACCCGACGACCGGCGACGGAGCCGGGATGCTGCTGCAGATGCCCGACGCGCTCTTGCGCGAGACGGTCGAGTTCGACGTGCCGGAGCGCGGTCGCTACGGCATCGCCATGTGCTTCCTGCCGCGCCACCGCGTGCAGCGCGCCGACCTCAAAACGTTCGTCGAGGCGGTGGTCTCCGCCGAGGGCCAGACGCCACTCGGATGGCGGCGTGTCCCGGTCGACGAGACCGCCGCCGGCACGAGCGCCCGTGCCGTCGCACCGGTCATCGAGCAGCTGTTCATCGGCCTCGACGACGCGCTGCACGACGAGCTCGCGGCCGAGCGCAAGCTGTACGTCATCCGCCGCCTGATCGAGAAGACGGCGGTCGAGGACCTCCACATCGCGTCGATGTCCTCGCGCACCCTCGTGTACAAGGGCATGCTGATCGCGCATCAGCTCGCGCCGTTCTACGCCGACCTGCGTGACGAGCGCACGGCGTCGGCGCTCGGGCTCGTCCACTCGCGCTTCTCCACCAACACGTTCCCGAGCTGGCCGCTCGCCCACCCGTACCGGTTCATCGCCCACAACGGCGAGATCAACGCGCTCATGGGCAACAAGAACTGGATGCGCGCGCGCGAGTCGTCGCTGCGCTCGCAGCTGTTCGGCGACGACCTCGAGAAGCTCACGCCGATCGTGCAGGCGGGCAACTCGGACTCGGCCACCTTCGACAACGTGCTCGAGCTCCTGCACCTGGCCGGCCGCTCGGTCCCGCACGCGCTGATGATGATGATCCCCGAGGCCTGGGACGGGCGCGAGGCGTTCATGTCCGAGGAGGTCCGTGGCTTCTACCAGTTCCACTCCTGCCTGATGGAGCCGTGGGACGGCCCCGCGGTCATCGCGGCCACCGACGGCCATGTGATCGGGGCCACGCTGGACCGCAACGGGCTGCGGCCCGGGCGCTGGATGGAGACGCGCGACGGCCACGTCGTGCTCGCGTCCGAGACCGGCGCGATGCCGACGCCGGAGTCCGAGATCGTACGCAAGGGCCGGCTGCACCCGGGCAAGCTCTTCCTCGTCGACCTCGACCGCCACCGCATCGTCGACGACGAGGAGATCAAGCACGAGGTGGCGACGCAGAAGCCGTACGCCGAATGGTTCCGCACCTGCTCGGTCCGCTTCGAGGATCTGCCCGAGAAGGCGCCGCGCGTGCCCCGCACCGAGCCCCTGCGCACGCGCCAGCTCGCGTTCGGCTACAGCCAGGAGGACCTGCGCGTCCTGCTCGCCCCGATGGCGGCCGACGGTGCGGAGCCGACGGGCTCGATGGGCAACGACCTCGCGCTCGCGGTGCTGTCGGACCGGGCGCCGTCGCTGTTCGGCTACTTCAAGCAGCTCTTCGCGCAGGTGACGAACCCCGCGATCGATCCGATCCGCGAGAACGTCGTCATGTCGTTGTCGACCGGGATCGGCTCCGAGCTCAACGTGCTCGAGGACAGCCCTGAGCACGCGCACCAGCTGGTGATGCACCACCCGATCCTGCGCAACGCCGAGCTCGAGAAGCTGCGTCAGGTCTCGCACGAGATCTTCCGCGCGGAGACGATCGACATCACGTGGCCGATCGACGACGGCCCGCGCGGCATGGCGCAGGCGGTCGACCGCATCTGCGCCGAGGCTTCCTACGCCATCGACCGGGGCGCGAACATCGTCATCCTCTCGGACCGCAACGTCAGCGCAGACCGCGTGCCGATCCCGTCGCTGCTGGCCGTCTCGGCCGTGCACAACGATCTCGTGCGCGCCGGCACGCGCCTGCGCGCGGGGCTTGTCATCGAATCCGGTGAGCCGCGCGAGGTCCACCACATGGCGTGCCTGATCGGCTACGGCGCGAGCGCGATCAACCCATACCTGATGTTCGAGTCGCTGTGGGAGCTGCGCGGGCGGCGCAAGCTGCCCCCGGGTATGACCGCGGCCGAGGCCGAGCGGCAGGTGGTCAAGGCGATCGGCAAGGGCCTGCTCAAGGTGCTTTCGAAGATGGGCATCTCGACCATCCAGTCCTACTGCGGAGCGCAGATCTTCGAGGCGGTCGGGCTGCACCCGAACCTCGTCGACCAGCACTTCACGGGCACGCCGTCGCGCATCGGCGGCGTGGGCATGTACGAGCTCGCACGCGAGGCGCTCGACCGCCACGCCCGTGGCTATCCGCGCGCCAAGGCGGCGCCCCCGCCCGAGGAGGAGGCGGCCGAGGGGCCGATCCTGCCGGTCGGCGGCGTGTACGCATGGCGGCGCGGCGGCGAGCGCCACATGTGGGACCCGGAGACCGTCGCGCGCCTGCAGCAGGTTGCGCGCGCCGACGACCGCGACGAGGCCTGGCGGCGGTACGAGCAGTTCGCGGAGCTGGTCAACGAGGAGAACGCGAGCAAGGGCCTGCTGCGCGGGCTGCTCAAGTTGCGCACCGCCTTGAAGCCGATCTCGGTGGACGACGTCGAGCCCGCGAAGGAGATCGTCAAGCGCTTCTCGACCGGTGGGATGTCGCTCGGCGCGCTGTCGCCGGAGTCGCACGAGGGGCTCGCGCAGGCGATGAACCGCGTCGGCGGCATGTCCAACACCGGCGAGGGCGGGGAGGACCCCCGGCGCTACGGCGACGACCGGCGCTCGAAGATCAAGCAGGTCGCCTCGGGCCGGTTCGGGGTGACGACCGACTACCTGGTCAGCGCCGACGAGCTGCAGATCAAGGTCGCCCAGGGCGCGAAGCCGGGCGAGGGCGGCCAACTGCCGGGGCACAAGGTCGACCGCTACATCGCCAGCCTGCGCCACTCGACGCCGGGCGTCGGCCTGATCTCGCCGCCCCCGCACCACGACATCTACTCGATCGAGGACCTCAAGCAGCTCATCTACGACCTGCGCTGCGCCAACCCGCGTGCGCGGATCTCGGTCAAGCTCGTCTCCGAGATCGGTGTGGGTACCGTGGCCGCGGGCGTGGCCAAGGCCAACGCCGACCACGTCGTGATCGCCGGCCACGACGGCGGCACCGGCGCGTCGCCGAAGTCGTCGATCCAGCACGCGGGGGTGCCGTGGGAAATCGGCCTGGCCGAGACGCAGCAGACGCTGATGCGCAACGACCTGCGCTCGCGCATCATCGTCCAGACCGACGGGCAGATGCGCACCGGACGCGACGTGATCGTCGCGGCGTTGCTCGGCGCCGACGAGTACGGGTTCTCGACCGCTCCGCTGATCGCCCAGGGCTGCATCATGATGCGGGTCTGCCACCTCAACACCTGCCCGGTCGGGGTGGCNACGCAGGACCCGGAGCTGCGCGCGCGCTTCCGCGGCAAGCCCGAGCACGTCGTCAACTACTTGTTCATGGTCGCCGAGGAGGTGCGCCACGTGCTCGCCGCGCTGGGCCTGCGCCGGCTGGAGGACGCGATCGGGCGCGCGGACCTGCTCGTCGCCGACGACGCGGTCTCGCACTGGAAAGCGAAGAGCATCGATCTCAGTGAGCTGCTCGTCGTGCCCGACGTGCCGCCCGGCGTCGCCCGGCGGCGCACGCGCGGCCCCGACCCCGTGCTCGGTGACCACCTCGACCACGAGCTCATCGAGGCGTGCGCGCCGGCGATCGCCCGCGCCGAGCCGGTCGAGCTGCGCCGCTCGATCCGCAACGTCCACCGCACCGTGGGCGGGCTGCTTTCGAGCGCGGTCGTGCGCGAACGCGGGGCAGAGGGGCTGCCGCCCGACACGATCCGGGTCGACTTCCACGGGTCGGCCGGCCAGTCGTTCGCGGCCTGGCTGGCTTCCGGCGTGTCGTTCACCCTGTGGGGCGACGCCAACGACTACACCGGCAAGGGCATGAGCGGCGGCACACTGGTGGTGCGTCCGGCCCCCGATGCCGGCTTCGCCGCCGAGGAGAACGTGGTGGTCGGCAACACCGTCCTGTACGGCGCCATCAGCGGCAAGGCGTTCTTCCGCGGACTGGCGGGGGAGCGCTTCGCGGTGCGCAACTCGGGCGTGAGCGCGGTGGTGGAGGGCGTCGGCGACCACGGCTGTGAGTACATGACCGGCGGCCGCGTCGTCGTGCTCGGCCCCACCGGCATCAATTTCGCCGCCGGCATGAGCGGCGGCATCGCCTACGTGCTCGATCCCGACGGCGCCTTCCCCGAGTGCTGCAACACCGAGCTGGTCGATCTGGAGGCGGTCGACGGTGCCGACGCGATCGAGCTGCGCGAGCTCATCGCCGAGCAAGCGGAGCGCACCGGGTCGGCGGTGGCCGCGCGCGTGCTCGAGAGCTTCGACGAGCTGCTCCCGGCGTTCGTCAAGGTCTTCCCGCGCGACTACAAGCGCGCGCTGGCCGAGCTGTCCGAGGCCGACGGGAAGGGCGACGAGGGCATCGACGTGGTCCTGCCGATCGCGCCCGCACCGGCCCGGTAGGAGCGAGGGAACATGGGCGAGCTCGGCGGCTTTTTGAAGATCCACCGTGTCGGCTTCGACAAGCGCGATCCCCACGCGCGCGTGCACGACTACAAGCAGTACTTCCGCGTCCAGCCGGAGGAGGTCCTGCGCGAGCAGGGCGCGCGCTGTATGGACTGCGGCATTCCGTTCTGCCACGAGGGCTGCCCGCTCGGCAACCTCATTCCCGACTGGAACGATCTCGTCTACCACGGGCGCTGGCGCGAGGCGATCGACCAGCTCCACGCCACGAACAACTTTCCCGAGTTCACGGGCCTGATCTGCCCAGCGCCGTGCGAGTCGGCGTGCGTGCTCGACATCAACGACGACCCGGTGACGATCGAGCAGATCGAGCTCGGGATCATCAACCGTGCCTTTGCCGAGGG
>C688J18823_10003073_pt1 | contig 10545 bp, 11 predicted proteins | sample HopSoiMetagenom1_FD_18823 | JGI IMG/M metagenome (IMG submission 18823) | reverse complement strand
GCGAGAAAAATATTCGCTTCGTGACATTTCCCCTATTTCTGTTATTCATCAGATTAAAAAACCTATTCTTTTTATTCATAGTAAAAAGGACACTTATATTTTGCCTTCTATGACAGAAGCTTTATATGAAAGAAAAAAAGGTCCTAAAAAGTTGTTCCTTGCTGAAAATGGTGGGCATGCCCAGTCATTAAACGAAAACAAAAAAGAGTATGAAGCCGTCCTGGACGAATTTTTGTTGGATTTTGTTTTTAATGAACATGAACAACAGGATGCACCCAGTTTGTAATTTCTGTGTCAATAGTTTATTTTTATGGAAAAGGTGAGTGTATGAAAAAAAGTCTATTTACTAATGGTGAAACAGTAAAAATCAAAGTTTCCGGTGAATCTGTAACCATCTTTAAACATCAGTATGTTAAAAACATGAAAAGATACTCGTATCTCGTTAATGAATTTCCAAATACTTTTTTCTTTGAAGAAGAATTGTCAAAAGAATAACGCTTTTAACACATTTAATATGTAAATTCCCTTCTTTTATATCGAAAATTGATAAAAGGAGATGAAAAAGCCATTGAGGAATTAGTTAGAGATGGGAAAATTAAATTAAGAGAGTGTTTACAACGGGAGTCCTCCGTTTATTTACATGGGATTATTAAATATGCATCCGAATAATCGGATGCTTTTTATTTTTGTAAAGCATAAAATTGTCTAATGGCTATTGTTACTATTTTTGCGATGTTTTATCCAACAGACTCATTCTTGGATTCAGATACTCGTTTGGACTTTTTAATTGAAAACAATGGGAAGCCCGATTAAAGTCTATAGTCATTACGTCATCCAGAAAAACCTCTTTTGATTTTTCAATGTAAATGCCCCCATGATTCGTTTGGATTTCATAGTCATCTTCTTCCAACTCATTCACAAGCCATAAATTAGTAACCCCACACATCACACACCCACACTCTTCTGCATCATATTTAAGCTTTAACCACCCATCTTTTCCTATTCTGTACTGATTTATTTTCTCAGCTGCATGGTCTGTTATCGTAATCTTCATTTGAATAAGACTCCCTTTCTAGAAGAAGCATATGATCATTGTAGCATATGCTTCTTCTAGAATTCCCTTTTAGAAATGCCTTTAGTGCATTTCTAAAAGTTAATCATCACTCCATCTGATGTCTCTTATACTTTGAAGATCTATTTGATGTGCTTCCCTAGTGTGATCAACTACATAAAGTTGACCGTTTAGAGGATCACAACGATGAATATGCCCCACAAACAATGCGTATTGTTTGTGGCGATAATGAATGATCGACACAGCTCGATCAAATTCCATTGCTTCAGAAATGATTTCATCTAATAACTCTAGCTGTTGTTCATCTAGCTCTTTTCTTGTTTCGTATCGATCTTCTTGTGCCCATTCCCTTAAAATTCGGACATGTTCAGGTAACATCATTGACACCCATTTTATACGCCCACGATCATGTATCATCATCATCCCCCGTTCTTCTTTTTACATCTAATCTACATTGATTTATTCCTATAACCATCTTCAAATCTTACCTTTTATGTCCTCCAATAAGTTTTGCCCTATGCCTAGCAGTCCCAGCAGATGTATAAGATACCGCACGTAAAAGCGCATCGGAACCATATCGATTGCGAATCTTATCAACCGTGTAACCTAGTTCATGTTTCTTCCATCCGTTTGGATCAAATAGATTTAATTGAAAATCAGCGTCGTCCACAATATGGCTAAGAGACATGGAAATTTTCCGCACTGTTTTCCCTTCGTAATGTTTATGAAAAATCTCAAGACACACACGATATAAGTCTATGGTTACATTCGTTGGATGCTCAATGGTTTTGGAACGGTAAAAACCTCCCCCACATTCATCTTGACTGTAGCTAACACCAAAGCTAATTGTTCTGCCAGCTTTGTGATGAGTTCGTGTTCTTCTTGCTACCTCCTCGCACATTTCAAGAATCACATGCTTGATTTCCTCCACTTCTTTATAATCACGCATTAACACTTGACCTTTACCAAAACTAATTTGCCCGTCCATAATCGGAGCACCCATTTCGGACAGATCAATCCCCCACGCATGATGGTAAAGTTGATTGCCCATAACGCCAAATTTCTTCTCGAGTTTTTTTAAATCGTAATGGGCAAGTTGGCCGACCGTGAAAATTCCCATTCCATTCAAATTTTTTTCCATTCTACGCCCAATTCCCCACATATCCCGAAGTGGAGAAATTGGCCAAAGCTTTTTCGAAATATCTTCATACGTCCACACAGAAATTCCTTGTTTCTTTGCATCTAAATCTAAGCACAGCTTCGCCATCAACATATTCGGACCGATACCGACTGCACATGGAAGCTGAAATTCCCGTTCAAGATCATCCTTGATTTTTTCCGCAATGCAGGTGGCATCTCCCCACAATTTGGCCGCTCCGTCCACCTTCAAAAAGCTTTCATCCACACTGTAGGCGTGAATCGCTTCTTTGGGTACATAACGATTAAAAACACGAAGAATCTCCATCGAAATTCTGACATAAGTGCCCATTTTGGGTTCCACTACATGAATCCTTGGATCATCTGGAATCTCAAATTTACGCGCCCCTGTTTTAATTCCAAATTCCCTTTTCATTCGTGGGGAAGCAGCGAGAACAATACTTCCTTCTCGTTCTGTATCACCCACTACTACTAAATAACAATCGAGCGGGTCTAATCCCTCGATCACAGCCGAACAGCTCGCGTAAAAGCTTTTCATATCAATACATAATATTTGTTGTTGCGGCATCTTGCTATAATCCATCATCCGAACCGCATCCTTCACAAATCGAATTAGAACATTAGTTCTATATCATTATATTCACTATTTTAGGCGAATATACGTTCTTACTCGATTAAAATATTTAGATGTATTTTTCTCATCCAGACAGATTCTCCTATCGAGGATCATCAACTAAAAACCACCACGTCCTGCGGCGAATGTCGATGTCAGCACATCCTGTGCACGTAAAAAAGGACTCTCATGGTAGGAGAGTCCTTTCGATATGCGTTCGATTACGTTCATTTTTGAATGGAAGGAGGAGGATCGCTTTTATCCAATTTCCTGATTTCTCACTAATTGATTGTAAACCTGTTGATAAGCGGTGGCCTCTTCGACCATCCCCTTATTTTGATACATTTTACTTAATTGCCTTACTGGTAAAGTATCAGCTGGATGGAGCTCCATTTCCCAAGAGAAACATTCAATCGCTTCATCGTATTGTTTAAATTCAGCATAATATTGACCTAATTCCATCATATGGTCAGGGTCTTCTATTAATTCGGTCATTCGTTGAACCTTCTGAATGACAGGTGAATGTGGAAATAATTCTTGAATAGGTTGAAGTTTTTCATAAACGGTTTTAAGATCATAGTTTTCAAGCAATTTCGCCACAAGGTGTGATAGCTTTTGTTCAGATTGTTTTTGCCCATTTTCTTGAGCTAATTGTTGAATTCCAATGATAAATGCATCCATATGGGTGACAATAAACCCAGCATCTATATTTTCCCAGACAGCTTTCAAGGTATCGTTATACAGAACGGGAAGGTCATCAATAAAATTCAATAAATATGAGGCTGCTTTTTCATATTCGCCCTCACGAACCAACTGATCCATTACTGCTTTTGTACTCGCTAACTCCCGAAATGGATTGATTTTCAAATAGCACAGTGTAAGTATCCACCGCTCCATCGTAACAAACTGCAATCCTAAACTTGAGTACTTTTCAACGGAATGCATTTTATGAAGTTTTTCAACCTTTTCCATCCAAAGTAGTAGTAGCTCCAAATAACAGCCTTGATTTCTTAATAGTTCTTCTAGGGTATTAGATTCATCTGAACTCATTCGATTTTTGAACCAGTGCAGCTCGGCAAAAAGAGGATCCTTTTGATAAATGAGAGGAAGCGGAGAGGAATTGTAGAAGTCATCGTAAGTATGAAAATCCTGTGAATTCATACTGTCTCCAGCTAAACTTAACTCTGGAGAAAAGTCTTTTATAATATGAATAATTTGAAAAGCTTTATAAAAGTTCCCATTTCTGCGATAGTGGAAAAAAATTTTATCTATGATCTTAATTAACTGTTCTTTTGTAAAAAACGAATCGAGAGTTGTGGCAATATAGGCAACTTCCTGAAGTGAATATTGATTTTGAAGATGAGAGAATATCTTATTTTTATTCGGAATGATAATGGTTTCATCGGGGATTAATACTTGCAGAAATGGATGATCAGACTGTAAAATGATTCCTTCACGGCTGGCCTTATCGATAAAGGATCCTTCTTGGATATTTTCTAATAACTCTCCATAAATAAGAGAATTTTTATAGTAAATGAGATAATAGCTTTCGTTCATCGATGTTATTATTTCAATCATTTTAAAGCGTGAGAATAAAACAGCCCTCATTACTTGCCCTTTTATCATTGTTTTCTTTTCTTTCAGTAATATTTCAATTGGCGATACAATTACATTACTCATCACGCACTCAGCCCCTTATCTTTGTTTATACAGATAGTAATCATTTTCAGAACACCCTTTGACATCATTATACCATAGCGATAAATAAGACTTCCATCAGTGGCGATTTTTCGACGCACGAAAATGTTCTGGTGCAGACGTTACTTTTTAGTCTGTCTCATCCCCCGCTGGTTAACTACTTTAATAACAACTTTGAATCTACAAAAAAACGACTGGACTTAGCGAAGCCACTGAAAAGGTCTATTATGAAAGGGTTGGAGAAAACAAATTTGCTCCAACCCTTCATTGCCTTACAGTTAAGACAGTCCAAAATCAACACAAAAATTTAACATAGTCTTGTTTATATCTATCTAAATTACTACTGCTATCATTATCTAGGTCCCCTATAGTTTACGATATTTTTTCAAAGCAAATAGATTTAGTGCAATGAACACTAATGCGAACACGATCAATGCAAGGATATCACTACTAATATCACTCAAACTAAGCCCTTTATACATAACTCCCTTTAACGCGTCGGTTGCATAGTATACAGGCATAATTTTCCCAATTGCTCGTAGCCAACCAGCCATACCTTCAAGCGGAATAATCCCCGCAAAAAATATTTGAGGAATAACCACGATCGGGATAAATTGAACCATTTGAAATTCAGAAGCAGCAAAAGTCGATAATAAAGTTCCTAAAGATAATGCAACTAGAGCAAGCAATAAATTAATGAAAATTACATTCCACAAAGAACCTACAAGTACGATATCTAAAGCACTTATTGAATACACTACGACAATCACAGTTTGAATGACGGCAAATATTCCGTATCCGACTAGGTAGGCAGTTACGATCTCTCCCCTACGAATGGGCGTGGACATTAACCTTTCCAAAGTACCAGATGTGCGCTCTTTCAACAAACCAATTCCTGAAATAAGAAATACAAAAAAGAAGACAAAGAAACCAATTAAAATAGGGCTTAATACATCAAAAAATACGGTCTTACTACTTCCATACACATAATTTGTTTCCATGCTATTATTCGAAAAGTCTACTGGCGCAGTAGGATTTCCCATTCGTTTTAATGGGACATGTGATGCTATCACTTGGTTTACCTTCATCTGTAATGATTTAGCTATAGATGGGTCACTATTTTGTAGTGTTAACTCAAAACTTTCATCTTCCATTATCAACAAACCATCAAGGCTTTCTTCAACAATGGTTTCATTGGTGGCTTTCTCATACTGTTTTACATTTATATTTCCCTGTTCTAATTTTCCCACCAAATCAGAATCAACATTCACTACACCTAATTTAGGATCAGCAGACTCTCCATTAAATAATAAATACATAAGAGACAAAATTAATAATGGTGCAATAAACAATAAGGCTAATGTTCGTTTATCACGCACCATTTCTAGACATATTCTTTTGATTAAAGCCAAGGTTCTCACTCGTTTCCCCTCCCTGCTTTTAAGAATACTTCATCAAGATTTTCTGCGTTAAATAAATCCTTTAACTCTTTTGGAGTACCTCTGGTTAATATCGATCCATCTCTTACCATTGCAATATAATCACATTTTTCAGCTTCATCCATAACATGCGTTGTCACGATAATTGTTTTGCCTTCTTCCTTTTTTAAGCGTAATAATTCATTCCAAATGCCTAATCTTAATTCAGGATCAATCCCTACAGTAGGTTCATCCAATATAAGAATTTTAGGGTTCTGAATCAAAGCAATCGCAAGAGATAACCGACGTTTCATTCCCCCTGAATACGTTGACACTCTCATTTTTAATTCATTTGTTAAGTTCACTAAATCAGCAGAATAAGTAATACGTTTTTTTTGTTCTGTTTTGCTCAACTTATAGAGAGCAGCAAAGAATTTAAGATTTTCTTCACCTGTTAATTCCATATAGAGAGCGTCAGATTGAGACATGTACCCAATTTCTTGTAACAACTCTAGATTAGGTATTTGCTTATTTAAAACATGAATTGTTCCTGCATCAGGTCTATCCATTCCAACAATCATTTTGACTAATGTCGTCTTCCCTGCACCTGAAGGACCAATAAATCCATAAATTTGACCTTCCTCGATATTTAAATCAATTTTATTTAAAACCATCTTTTTACCAAAACTTTTACTAACCTGATTTACAGCAATACTTATACTCATTAACACGACCTCCATTCAAAAGAAAGTGAGTTATTACTTATTATATTTTACTACTATTTTTGTTCATGCCCGTATAAACGAAAAAATAAAAAATAGCGCATGACTATTTATGTAGAAGTAATATTCTACACATAGATCAAGCGCTACTACTTTTTAATCATGTTAAATGAAAACTTTGTCCCGTTTTACTGCCCGTTAAGATCCGACAAGATCTTTTCTTAGAGCTTTAGCTCTTAGAAAAGTCAATCAGGCGTAGCGTGACTAACCATCAGTGGGGGATGAGGAACCCCCCACTGATGGTTAGTCTTCTTTATACTTTCTCAAGCTTTATATGAATTGAACGTTTTTGCCAAACAATTGTTGTGAACAACGTCAACACTAAGAGTACAAGTCCCAAAACAAANGGATAAATAANTTTAACATCATACAGCATCCCAGCAAGCATTGGTCCCAAGACATTTCCGANACTCATATAGGCATTATTCATGCCCATGGCGAAGCCTTGTTCATTACCNGCCATCTTCGAAATGAGTGTATTTAAAACGGGNCGAAGGATGGAAGTGGCAAGGAAGATTAAAAGGGTAATTCCAAAGAACANCATATAGCTCGAAGCGAATAATGTAAGAATAAATCCGGCTGTTGCTACTCCTAAGAAAATATTTANTACAGTCACTTCACCAAAACGACTAACCATGCGATCAACCANAAAGAGCTGAACAATCACACTCACGATTCCGGTGGATGTAATCATAANGGCAATTTCCTGAGGCGTAGCCCCAAANTGGTTATCAACAAAGAGGCCAAGTATGGATTCATANGCCATTAAACCAAAACTCATCGAAAGAGTAATGATAAGCGGAATAAAGTAAGGCATTTTAATNGATCGCACCATTTTCTTTGCCATAGATTCTTCTTCNGGNAAATCTAAGCCTGNCGACGGCTGCTCCGTTTGACTTTCTTCAAGAACAATCAATGAAAATATGACGGCTACGAGTGATACAANGGCTGAGAATAAGAAGGGTACTTTCAATCCAAAATCNGCTAAAAATCCGCCAATTCCTGGTCCAACTACGATTCCCAGTGACATAGCAGCCGAAACTAAGCTATTTCCCTTTGCCCTTTGACTCATCGTGGTAATATCTGCTACATAGGCAAAAATAGCGGGAACGAGTAACGCACATCCAATCCCCCCTATAATACGGGAAGCATAAAGCCACCAAATCGAATCAACAGCATAAAAAACAAACATAGAAAGCGTTAATCCTATGAGTCCATATATAATCATTTTTCTACGACCATATTGATCGGTCCATTTTCCAGCAATAGGAGAAAAAACAAGCTGTGCTCCGGCAAAGATCGCAATCATTAAACCTGCCGCCGTCCCTCCTTGATGAATTGACTCTAAATAAGCGGGTAAAATGGGGATGATAATACCAAAACTTCCAATGGCAATAAACATATTAATCATCAAAACAATTAACTTTTTTCGTTGTTGTGCGGACATATATTGAGCTCCTATTCTTTATTGAATGTTTAAAACAGTTCCACCTGCCAAGATCTATTTCTAGATTCAGATGAATATAAAATATGCCAAAAGAAATCTATATTACCACGATAAAATGGTAGCGTCAATAAGAAAAAAACCTTATCATACATGATTTGTACGACAAGGCTTTGATGTTGTGCATCCATTCACTTAAGAAAACATTTTAATCCTCTTAATAGGCTAAAGCAAACAATCCTTTAATATGTGATAAATATCGTAGATTACTTGCTTCTTTCAATAGGGAAGCTGGTAACCCTTTAAGTGGAGTTGAGTTCCCTCCCACTTCAGCAACCCCATCTTTACGACCAAGGCTGGCAAGTGTACCTGAATTGACTGGAGCAAATACTTCAAATGATTTTTCATTTAAGTATGCATATAAATTGTATCCAACAAGTTCTCCCATTTGCCAAGCATTTTGAGCAGTTGGCGCGTAAGGACGACCACCTTCTAGAGGGAAGGCAACTGCACTGTCACCAACAACAAATACGTCATCATGCGATGTAGACTGGAGGTACTCATTAACTGTTGCTTTACCACGATCTACTTCAAGTCCTGATTCAGCAACAATCGGTAATGCTTGCACTCCACCAGTCCAAACAAATGTATTAGCAATAATCTTACTTCCATCTTTCAAATCAATTTCATTTCCTTGAACATTTGTGACAGGAAGTCCTGTTAAAAATTCAACACCACGTGCTTCTAAGCTTGAAACAGCACGTTCAATTAATTGATCCGGAAATACAGGAAGAATTTTTGGTCCTGCTTCAACTAGTTTAATTTTTAACTCTTTAGCCGATACACCATATTGTTTGGCAAGTTTTGGTATGTTATCTGCAATTTCGCCTACTAATTCAACTCCAGATAATCCACCTCCACCGATCAGAATGGTTGCATCTGCTTCGTTTTTTGTTTTTGCGTATTCACAAATACGGCCTTCAATATGCTGATAAATATTATTCGCATCATCAACAGATTTTAACACCATACTATTTTCTTCAAGTCCTGGAATACCGAAGTAAGCCGTTTTGCTACCTAAACCTACAACGAGCGCATCATAAGTCAAAGTATTACCATTTTCTAAATTCACTTGTTTGTTATCTACTGAAAAGCTTTCAACTTTTGAAATGATCAGATCAATTTCTTTTCCTTTAAGAAGTTTCGCTAGTGGGATCGCTACGGATCCTTCAGATGTAGTCCCTCCTGCAAGACGGTGCAGTTCCGTAATAACTTGATGTGTTGGATATTGGTTTACAACCGTAACTTTCGCTTCAGTACTATTTAAATATTTGCGAAGTGTTAAAGCAGATAAAAGTCCACCATAACCTGCACCTAAAATGACAATTTGTTTTGACATGGATTTTCCTCCTTACTTTTTAATGATCACTTTATCTATTCTTTTCTGAAGAAATTTCAAGAAAAGCATTCATAAAACGAAATAGCTTTTGCGCTTGTGGATCTTTGAGCATTCTTAGCAAGCCAAAAATACCAATCACTTCGTTACTCTCTTCTGCACGGTCTTTCGCTTCAATAGCGGTTGCAGCAATATTTTGAACTGTACCTTTTACAGGCTCAACTAGTTCTTTTATTGCTCCAACCGTATCACTTTTTAATACTTCATCCGTAGCAAGCGATTTGGTTAGATCATACGTTTTTGTTAAAGCGTTTACAAGTTCATTTATTTTTGGTAGCTGCTCGATTAAAGCAGTCAACGATGTCTGAACCTCTGGTTGTAATAGCTGATTAAGCAGCTCAATTTGACCTTGGTTGACAGACGAATTTTGCGTTTGTTGTTCCATCTGTTCTGATATTACTGTTACTGTCATTTCTAATTCTCCTTTTCATAAGTAGCAAAACTTCGAATTTTTTGTGTCTGCCCTTGCGATTCTTCATGAGAAATTATCAAATAGTGATGAATGTCATTTACTTTTTATTTTCTTTGCAATGCTTCCCTCTTATTATACGACAAAGTTCTCATAATTTGATGCATTTTTATTTAAATATTCTTTATTATTCCACAATTTTTAAGATCGATCAATAAAAATATTCATGGAAAAATTAAATATGTACTTTTTCCAGATGGATTGTTCATTTTATTATTCCCCCCCAAAAAAAAATGATTCCAGTAGGTCTAAACTCCACTGGAATCGTTAATAGTATTAAAAAATCATCTTAAACTTCTGTTCAAAAAGGCTTTTGTTCGATCAAACTTGGGATTAAAAAACAATTCATCTGGAGGACCTGATTCAACGATTTCCCCATTATCCATAAAAATCGCCCAGTTTGCCACCTCTCTAGCAAATTCCATTTCATGTGTC
>C688J18823_10003072_pt1 | contig 10545 bp, 10 predicted proteins | sample HopSoiMetagenom1_FD_18823 | JGI IMG/M metagenome (IMG submission 18823) | reverse complement strand
CCAACGACCCCCGCGTGAGAGGCCGGTCGGCGGGTGGATCCGCCGCCATCCGTACAGATCGCGAGCGGGCCTAGCCCTGCCGCGACCGCACTTGCCGCGCCGCCGGACGACCCCCCTGGCGTACGCGCAAGGTCCCATGGATTACGTGTCGGACCGAACAGCTTATTGGTGGTCACGCCCTTGCAGGCGAATTCTGAGCAGTTCGTGATCCCAAGGAACACGGCGCCAGCGCGGCGTATCCGCGCGACAGCAACGGCATCGGCCGGAGCGACAAAATCGGCAAAGAGGAGCGAGCCCTGACTGACCGTCTCGCCTGCGACCCAGACATTATCTTTGACCGTAAACGGTACGCCGAGCAGCGGTGCTGGATCACCCTGGGCAAGGCGTCGGTCGGCCGCCTCTGCTTCCGTCCTCGCCTTCTGCGGGTCACAGCGAATGATGGCGTTGAGGTGGGGGTTCTTGCGCTCGACCTCGGCGAGGAAGGCTTCAATCACCTCAACAGCTGACACCGTTCGATTTCGGACGAGATCGGCCAGCTCTCGAGCTGAGGCTTCGATGAGGCATGCACCAGACATGAGCGGTCATCCTCCGGCTGCGCGTCTCCGGACCTTGCATTGTGGCGGAAAGGGCTCACGAACGTGGTGATCCCAACTGAAATCGCGGGGTCGAAACTCCGGCTTGGTTAAGCGAGCGCCGACCTGTCGCGCGGGAGATAGGTGCCGTACCCCTTTTCCCCGACGAGCTCTCCGTCCCGTACGACCGTGCGACCCCGAACCATGGTGAGCACAGGCCAGCCTGTGACCTCCAGGCCCTCATAGGGCGTGTAGTCCGAACCATCGCGCAGAAGATCATGCGTAATCATGACCTGCTTCGATGGATCCCAGATCACGATGTCCGCATCGGCTCCAACCGCAATCGTGCCCTTGCGCGGGTAAAGCCCATAGGTCTTGGCGTGATTGGTGGAGGTGAGCGCGACGAAGCGGTTGAGATCGATGCGTCCCTTCACCACCCCTTCGGAGAACAGGATCGGCAGCCGGGCTGCGATCCCTGGGATCCCATTCGGGACCCAGCGGAAGCTTGTGCGCGCCTTGGGCGTCAGCTTGCCATGGTCATCGTACCGAAATGGGCAATGGTCGGAGGAAAACACCGAAAATACGCCCGTGCGCAGCCCCTCCCAGCAGGCCTCTTGGCTGGCTTCGTCGCGGGGTGGCGGGGAGCACACGTATTTGGCCCCCTCCATGTTGAGCCCCTCGAGGTCCTTCGCGGTCAGGACAAGGTATTGCGGGCAGGTCTCGCCATGGACCTTCAGACCCTTGGTCTGCGCGCGCCGGATCTCCTCCATCGCCTCTCTGTTTGAGACATGCACGATCATGATCGGCACATCGACGAGTTCGGCGAGTGAGATGGCGCGATGCGTTGCTTCGCGCTCAACCGGAATAGGCCGTGACGCCGCGTGGTGGTGTGGCGCTGTCTTACCGGCTCGCTCGAGGCGGTCGGTGAGAAACCGGATCGCGTCGTAGTTCTCGGCGTGGATCATCACGAGAGCGCCCGTCTCGCGCGCAACCGCCATGACCTCCAGCATCTCGAGATCAGAGAGCGCGAGCCCCTCATAGGTCATGAACACCTTGAACGAGGTGTACCCATCCGCGACGAGAGCGGGCAGGTCCTGCCCCAGAACCTGTTCGGTCGGGTCAGAGATGATGAGATGAAAAGAGACGTCAACGTAGCAGTTGCCGTCCGCTTTCTTGTGGTACGCCGTGACGGCCTGGCGCAGTGAGTGCCCCTTTTCCTGCAAGCAGAACGGGAGCACGGTGGTGTTGCCGCCAAAAGCCGCCGAACGGGTGCCGGTCTCGAAATCGTCTGCCATGACGATGTTGGGGCCGGAGGGCTGGGCCAGGTGCACGTGACTGTCGATGCCGCCTGGCAGCACGAGCTTGCCGCTCGCGTCGATGACGTCCGCGGCCGCCCCGAGGTCTTCGCCCAAGGCGACGATCTTACCCCCTCGAATGCCGACGTCGCAAAGGAAGGTGTCTGAAGCCGTCGCGACCCGGCCTCCCCGAATGACAAGATCAAGAGCAGTCATGGCCGTGACCCTTCGCGAGCGCCGCCGTTCGGCGTGCCCGCCCGATGTTCGATCCTGCAGGCAAGAGCCTCCGCCAAGCCGATCGTCGGCTTGGGATCAGGGCGCCGGAACGTCCCCGCTCTCGCCTTGCGCGTTGAGAGGGTCACCAATGCTTCGGCCTGTTTGACGCCCGCACCAATCTGATCGACCACGGGCACGGGGATCCGGTCCTTGACCTTGTCAGCGAGTCCGGCCAGCGGTGCACCCCCGAGGATGATGACGTCAGCCTCGTCCTCCTTGATCGCGCGAGAAGCCAGGTCGACGAGCAGCGCCTCCTTTTCCGCCTGAACCTCGGAGATCGACTGGAATGCTCCCTCCAGCATGCGAATGCTGGCGCAACGGCCCTCAAGCCCGTGCATCTCGACGCACTCCTGGTACCAGGGACCCAGCGCGCGGGCGAAGGTCACAATCGAAAAGCGCCGCCCCAGCATGCAGGCGGTCAGCATGGCGGCTTCGGCCATGCCCACAATCGGGATATCGAACAGCTCGCGCGCGCCAAACAGACCGGGATCGCCGAAGGCCGCGATGATGGCCGCGTCGATGTCCTGGTGGCGTTCGGCCAAGATCTCAAGCGCAATGGCGCCACCGATCTGGGCTTCGGCACGCGTCGCGATGTAAGGCACACCCCGGGCTGCGGTGCAGGGGATCAGCTCGGTGCCGGGAGCCGCAACCTTCTGTCCAGCGTCCACCAAGAGATCCGTAACGCCCTTGGTGGTGTTCGGGTTGAGCAAGAGAATTTTCACGACGTAATCCTTCCTGACCCGGCCGGACCTTTTAGGCCGCAGCGCTGCTGGGTTCGCCCGCCCGGTCGCTTTCATCGTTCGTCGCGCCGTCCGCATGCAGGGCGTCGTTGACCACCTGACCGGTTCTCTGAACGTGATGGGCGAGGAGCTTGCCCGCCCGCTCGCCCTCTCGGTTTTCGAGCGCCTCCAGGATTTCAACATGCTCCCGAACCGACTCGTCCCATCGAGGCCGGGATGAGAGAGCCAGAAATCGTGCGCGCTCGACGCGGGCCATGAGCGTGTCGTGGGTCGATTTCAGCGCGTTGTTCCCGGCGCAGGCGACGATGAAGTTGTGGATTTGTTGGTTGAGATCGAAGTAATCGCGCAGTTCGCCCGCCCCGTGGAAGCGCTCCATGCGTTCGTGGAGGTCGCGCAGCCGCTGCAGATCACGCGCGGTCATTCTCACGGCTGCCAATTCGGCAGCAATCCGCTCGATCCCGCTGACTGCCTCGAAGAGCTCTGCAATCTCTTCACACCGCACCGGGGCCACCACAGCGCTCCTGTTCAGGCGCAACTCGACGAGACCTTCGGCCGCGAGAAGCTTGAGCGCCTCCCGGAGAGGAGTTCGCGACACGCCGAGAAGCCCGGACAGCTCAACTTCCATGAGCGGCTCGCCCGGAGCGAGGTCCCCTCGGACGATCAGCATCCGCAGGCGCGCCGCCGCTTGCTCGTGAAGGCCGGCCCGCGGCACCCGCAGCCGTGCCGCTGAGAGAGAAGACCTGCTCTTGCCCACCTTTGAACTTTTCTGCTTCATCGTTGCTGATCTCATCTTGTGCCGTTGGCCAGCCGATCTGCCGGTCGGTCAGGGCCGCTGCTCTGCCGCATAGGCCCTCTTCATGCACAGACATGGTGACTGGGAGTAGCCCTCACCGACTTCTGCGCTTCCCGAGCGCGATGCATGTCGTTTAACGCAGGCAGGTCACGCCGCTGTCTGAGCGAGGGGCGAACAGCCCCTCTCTGACGAGAGTATGTCCGCGCGGGCACCTGTGACGTTGAACAGCTGTCCCCAGCCGCGCACACGCGTCGGGTCGGTTCCGGCGATCTGCAAACTCTTCCAAAGCGTCGTCGCGATCGAGTCGTACACGGGGATGCCGAGTTCGGCCTCAAGGGCTGCAACGGCGCCCGCACCGCGCATGTTGGTGCACACGATGGCCGCGGCATCGCAGCCGTCATGTGCGACGGCACGCACAAGATCCGCGATCGCGGCCTCGCTTACCTCGGCAAACGAGAAGTTGTCCTGAAGCCGAAGGTGCCGTTCTGCCGTGCACATGAGGCCCGAGGCAGCCCAGTTGGCGACAATCTTGGCCTGTACGTCGTCGCGATAGGGCGTCACCAGCCCGATGCGCTTGACTCCTGTCATGTGGAAGATTTCGCGGAACGCCAACACCGACGTGCAAGCCGGAATGCCCGTTGCCGCTGTGATGCGCTCGCAGAGACGCTCATCGCGATCGAAGCCGAGCCAGCTCGCCGAGGTGCCGTTCCATGCGATGGCGTCGACCTTGGCGTGCGCAAGGAGTTCCGCTGCACTCAGGATTTCGGTGTCGTCGAATTGCCCAAGGGCGTGATCCGTCAGCGCGATTTCCGTCACCTTAAACCGTGAAAAATGGGCCGTGACGTCCGGAAGATCTCTCAGCATCGACACTGTCACGGGCTCAAGCACCGTGTTTGATGAGGGTGTCAACATCCCGAGCCTGGTCATCATACTCTCCGTCATCTCATCCGTGTGTGGGTAAGCCTCCGCTCGCGCGAGCGGAGGCTTTGACGACCGCCTTAGACCGGGAGCTTCCGGCTGTAGTCGATGGCGGTTGAGCAGGCGAGGAGGGCCGCGCCGGCGGCGGCGAAGAACATGAGCGCCAGGAAGTAGGAGCCCGTGAGCTGGACGATAAACCCGACGATGATCGGCACCGAGATGCCGGCGATGTTGCCACCGAGGTTCATGCAGCCCCCCAGGAAGCCCGCCCGCTCGCGTCCAGCGAGGATGGACGGGACCGCCCAGTACATGCCGCACCAGCGCAGGAAGAACAGCGTGGTCGACAGGAGCGCGATGACGACGATCGGGTCCGTCACATAGGCGACCGAGAAGATCGACACGGTCGCGACCACCGCCGCGATGCCGAACAGGGTGCGGAACACGGTGTTCGGGCCGGCTCCCTTGGCGCGCCAGGTGTCCCCGATCCAGCCGCCCACCAGCTCGCCCACGAAGCCGGAGAAGAAGATGATGAAGGAAGCGCCTCCGAGCGCCTTGATATCAAGCCCGTGCACCTTGAACAGGTAGTTCGGCATCCAGGTGAGCAGGCCATAGAACACGGTGTTGAAGAACATCCAGCCGAGGCACATGCACCAGACCGACCGGTAGCGGAAGAACTCGGTCCAGCGGCCTCCCGCGCTCGCCGGCGATGCGGCATCCTCGCGGGCGTGGGCGTCCTCGATATAGCGCGCTTCGGCCTCGTTCACGGAGGGATGCTCGCGGGGCGTGTTGCGGATGTACCACCAGGCCCAGAGGCCGCAGATCATGGTTCCCACGCCGGCAAGGACGAAGGCCATGCGCCATGAGTCAAAGGCAGCGATCAGCCAGGCGATGACGATCGCTCCGACCGCCGCGCCGAGCGGGGCGCCGCCGTCGAGCAGTGTCGCGCCGCGGCCGCGCTCGTTCTGCGTCATCCAGATCGCGTTGAGTTTGCCACCGGCGGGGTAGATCGGGGCCTCTGAGGCGCCCAGCCCCAGACGGGTGAGCACAAGGACGACCCAGTTCGTTGCGAAAGCGGCAATCGCCTGGAAGAAGCCCCAGCCGAGCGTGGCTAACGCGATCACGATCCGCGGCTTGAACCGATCGGCCAGCATGCCCCCCGGTACCTGCATGAAGGCATAGGTCCAGAAGAACGAGCTCAAGAGCAGTCCCTGCATCGCGGGGTCCAGATTGAACTCCTTCGCAATCAGAGGCATCGCCACCGACAGCGAAGCGCGATCGATGTAGTTGATCGAGATCAGGAACAGCATCAGCAAAAAAATCTTCCAACGAACACTGGAAGGCTTTGCCGTCGCGATGGGTGCCACAGCTGCGACATGTGCGGTCATCGTTTCCTCCGTAAGCAGTCCACGGTTGGTGAGTGAGGTGCCCCGCGCCTGCCGAGAGCGGCATCGGGCGGCATCCTGACTTGGTCCATGCCTGAAGCGGGGCGCTCGCGCAAGTGTTTTTTGCATGTTGCATGCAATTTTGACGGCGTCGCTGAACTGTGGTTCGGGGGGTGAAAGGCGATCCTCCACCAACCACTATTCCGACGAAGCGTGTGGTCGAACCCGCCCGCATTGCCGCTGCATTGCGCAGCTGCCGGGTGGTGATGCGTTGAAGTCGGCAGGCCTGCGTCGCGCATTAGCCTCCCTCGCTCACTCGTGCAGGTCCGATGACGCTTGCCGCGTACCGAGATGCTCGAATGGGATCGATCGCCTTGTCACGCGCTTGTGTCGCACATCGGCCAACACACGTAAGCGCACATAGCCAGCACTGGCTTTTAACATTTGATAGACTACGCGCCTTTCTGAAAAGCGCAAGTTTTTTGAGCGTGGGGCGTGGAGTGTTGTCTGTAAAGGTCCGTCCGGGACGGTAGGATTTTTGATCAGCGGCTTGTGGCGGCTCTGCACAGCATGAGGCAGATCACTTTATCAACACGGGTAACATTGCCCACCTGCACGGCCCTCGTAAGCACTTACCCACGTCACAGGATGGGGGTTTAGGCTGTGACGGCTCTGAGGACGATACCGAACACGCTGGCCTCGGACGTCAGGTGCGTCGTATCAACGACGGGGCGGATGGCGGCCTCGCCCTCAGCCGCCCACATTGCCCGGTCGTTGTCGGTGACCTTGCGCTGAACGACAGCCGGTCGCAGGGCGCGCTCGCAGGCCTTATTCGTGACCTCGACCAGTAAGGCCCCCGCCCAAGAACGCCGCCCTTGGCCGCGCGCAGCTCGAGGCCGCATAGGGCTCCGGTCGAGGTGGCCGGAGGGCACGACCGCGCTACCCATGACTCGTCCTTGAGCACCCTCGACTGCCGTCCATCCGGGTCGCCGAGCAGATAGACGAGCTAGGTACACTGAAAACATTTTGACCGGGGTAACAAGACCGCAGTACATTCTTTTACTGCCGTTGGCTTCCCGTTCTCCTTGGGAGACAGATATGGCCGCACCCACCAGCTTGAGTTATCCGAGTCGTGCAAGCACGCGCGCCGTGCTCGCCGCTGCCGCGCTCGTGCTGCATGCATCCTTTGTTGGCATGGCGCTGGCCGAGGTCGTAGCCCAGCCTGAACCAGGTATCGAGGCAGCTGCGCCAGAGGCGGTCGGCGTCGACTCCGCGCCACTGATACGCATGTCCGAATGGATCCGCAAGGATAAGCTGGACGTGCGCAGCCTGCTGATCGTCAAGGATGGCAAGCTGATCTTCGAACGCTACAGCGGCGATCTCACCCGCGACCACAATTACGAATTATACTCGGTGACTAAGACGATCACGGCGCTGACTTTCGGCGTCCTTGCCGGACAGGGGAGGATCGCGATCTCCGACCGTGTCGCCCCCTTAATCCTAAAGGCCCGGCCTGAGTTCGAAGGCGCGCTGAGCGACAAAAAAGAAATCGAGCTAGGACATCTGATGTCGATGTCCAGCGGGCTGCACTATAAGCAGGTCGAGGGCTCGGACCCGCTGTACTATCAGGCACCCGATCGACTGAAGGTGGCACTTAGCACGGTAGCGCGCACCCCACCCGCCACGCAGTTCGAGTATACCGATGCCAACCCTGTGCTTGTTGGCGTGGCTATCTCGGCCGCGGCGGGCCAGCCAGAGGACCGTTCCGCCGAGGAGCATCTCTTCAAACCGCTCGGCATGCGGAACTACCGCTGGACGGGCGCTGACCAAACCGGCGCCGTCTCGGGCGGCTGGGGCCTGCGTCTACGCCCTATCGACATGGCCAAGATTGGCATGCTGATGCTGGATGACGGCCGCTGGCAGGGGCGGCAGGTGATCCCGGCGCTATGGATCCGGCAGATGTCCACCCCGTCGCCTCAGGCGACGGCGCAGGATTACGGTTACTATTGCTGGATCAGCAGCGTCGTGCAATCTGAGCCGCAGTTCGGTGCAATGGGCTTTAAAGGACAGTTCATCACGGTACTTCCCAAAAGGCGCGCCGTGATCGTCATGACCGCTATTCTACCCACCGATGGTGGCCTGCGCACCGGCACTTATCTGAACGTTTACCGGCGCATCGTGAATGACTACATCCTGCCCGCGATGATGGTGATCCCCAGGCCGACGCCGACAGAAATGTCCCAGCAGGCCCTGCGCCATGAACTCGAGCTCAGCGCCCACGTTCAGGGCCTCCCGGGCACCGACCTTGCTTTCAACGACGCGCCCGAGAAATGACGGGCTCCTGCAGGGTGCCGAATTCGGGTCCACGGCGGGTTACGGCTTGTGTTCGGCGTTTTCCGGGGCGACGGTTCGCTGAGGGCGTGCAGGGAGCCCGCATAAGGGCAGCGCAGGCCCGGGTGGTCGCCCAAATACGTCTACGCCATCTCGCATAGGCCGGGCACCTCTAAACCTCCCGAGCAAGTCTTAGGCTTGGGTTGTTGGAGTCCAAGTGCTTTTAGAGTTGACCAGGCGGTACCGCATAGTAGTTTATAAGCGCTTCCCGCTCGTGGCCCGACAAAAGAGATTCGTCTTGCCGCGAGAACTCTGGCGCGTTCCGTAACTGGGTCTCAGAAACACTAGCCTTGTAACCGCCAAGATCCTGATCGTAATGCAGCTGCTCCCAAGGGATTGTATGTGTTTCCTCGCCTAAGCCCAGGAGGCCGCCAAAGGCCGTGACGGCATAGACAACGTGGCCGCTGACCTTCTCGATGACGAGCCGTTTGATCGTTCCGATCCGCTTGCCGCTCGCGTCGTAAACCGCAGTGCCTTCGACGTGGTCGCTCTCAACAAGCGGATGAGCCGGACCTGATGAGACATCATCCTGTGCCATGCTTTGTTCCTCCGACTTTGCTTACGATTGAAGATGCCCGATCCTCTCCAGCGTTCGACTAGGCTAATCCCGCTCAGGTGAGCGCTGACTACGTCGTAGATTGCTTCGAATTGAACCGCAAGCGGAAGCATGCGATCATCTTGTCGATGCGGCGCACCGTTGCTTGAGGCATCAATGCTCCGGAGGTCAACGGCTACGGTGTGGATCACATCAAGGTCGCGGAAGGCCTTGGCTGCAAAGCGATCCGCGTCACCGAGCCGGACGGCATTCAGCCCGCTTTTGAGCAGGCGCGGGCCTGGATGAAGGAGCATCGGGTCCCTGTGGTCGTCGAAGTGATCCTCGAGCGCGTGACCAACATCGCCATGGAGATCGACAAGGTCGTCGAGTTCGAGGACCTGGCTGAAAGCAAGGCCCACGCTCCGACAGCCATCGCTCTGCTCGACTAACACCGGCTGGGGAGGCTCGCATGCCCAAGTTCTGCGCCAACTTGACCATGCTCTACAACGAGCATGGCTTTCTTGACCGCTTCGCGGCTGCCGGAGCGGACGGCTTTGCCGGGGTCGAGTACATGTTCCCCTATGCGTTTCGGAAGGACGACCTTGCCGAAGCCCTCGAGCGGAACGGACTTGTTCAGGTTCTTCACAACCTGCCGGCCGGAAACTGGGAAACGGGCGAGCGCGGCATCGCCTGCCTTCCTGACCGCACCGGCGAGTTCCAGGAGGGCGTCGGCCGCGCCCTGGAGTATGCGCGAGCCCTTGGCTGCCCGCAGCTGAACTGCCTCGTCGGCCTGACCCCCACAGGGGTGGATGCGGAGCGGGTGCGACAGACCCTTGTCGATAACTTGCGCTTCGCGGCCGGCGAGCTCGGGCGAGCGGGCGTTCGCCTCCTCGTGGAGCCCGTGAATTCGAAAGATATCCCAGGCTTCCATCTCGACCGCGTCGACAAGGCCGTTGCCGTCCTGGACGACGTGGGCTCGCCGAATGCGTTTCTCCAGTTCGACTTCTACCATCAGCAACGCATGGATGGAGAGTTGCTGGCGACCTACCGCCGCCTGAAGGACCGGATCGTGCACGTCCAGATCGCGGACAACCCCGGTCGCCAAGAGCCTGGCACCGGAGAGGTCAACTACCCCTTCCTCTTCGAGGCCCTCGATCGCGACGGGTACGAAGGCTGGATCGGCTGCGAATACAAACCGAAGACCACGACCTCGGCCGGGCTTGGCTGGGCCGCAGAATACTTGCGCACGACGGTCAGTGCGAACTGACGCGCCTGCCGGACGAGTCCTGCCGGGTCTACCGCCTGCAGACCGACGAGGGCGAGCGCGTCATCGGCCGCCTCGTCTCGCCCGCGGCCTTGGATGCCGTCTGCCGCAATCTCGGGATCGAGGGTGCGCCCGCGCTCTCGACCATGGAGGCGTGGGGTGCGGTCGTCGACGGATCGTCGACCCTCCACCTCGCGGCTGGGCTCCAGGTGCGCCGCGCCAGCGTCATGGGCGCCCTTCGGGTCGAGGTGATGGGCTTTACCGACGGAGCGGTCAGGCTCGAAGTCGACCTGATCCAAGCGCAGGGCGCGCAGCTCGGCGACGCGCAGCCCGTGCTGGTGGGCGGTCAGGATCAGGGTGGCATCGCGGTGCCCGTATC
>C688J18823_10003071_pt1 | contig 10545 bp, 2 predicted proteins | sample HopSoiMetagenom1_FD_18823 | JGI IMG/M metagenome (IMG submission 18823) | reverse complement strand
TGTACATCAAGTATTCCGGATGCTTCCTCATCTTGTGTTAAGAAGTTAGGTGCACCGTTTAAGAAACGATTTGGGTCGTGTGTACCAACTTGTTTCAATTCATCTGTAGCCATCGTGTATTGCCACACTTTACCAAGATGTGCATTTCCACCAACATCTTCCACTAATAAAACATGACCAGTGTTATCGATGGTTAAGTTGTCTAACATTTGTTGACCTTCTGTACCGTCAAGTACAGCAGTGATGGTTCCACCGGCAGGTAGATTATTAAGGTCATTGAAATGTACTTTCCAAAGTCTGCTTGGACTTCCAAATGCATTGGTGGTGTTGAAATAGAAATCACCAGGGTGGGCAGGATCCCATGCACCATCTTCAGGTCTTAAGAAAGTAGTGATACCAATGTTATTGCTAGTTGAATTGATTGTTGTTCCGGTTAAATTTTGTACTTGTCCTAAATCAGCCAATGTAAATGGAGCGTTTGGAGTAGGTGCAGAACTTGTTTCCGTTGAGAGCCCGGTAACCGAAATACCAAATAGTTTACCGTTGCTCAATCCGGCTTTATCGATATCGGTACCTGAATTTGTTTTTGTTCCGATGTAAAAATAAACTTGTCCAGGTGTAGAGTCATCCATACCAGCAACAACCGTTTTATCACCGGTAAACGGACAAGCCACAGAATTTTCCCAAGAGAATTTTCCAAGGTAAGGAAGTTCGTATGTAGTTCCCGCTTCAGTTCCGGTAACAAGGTGACCGAAAGCACGTCCTTCGGTGCCTGATTCTTCACCATTCATAAAGATGCGTTCTTGCGTTCCTAGTCCAGTTGCGCTGTTATAGAAAGCAGCAACAGGAGCTAAATCAGCAGAACAGAAACGATTGAATGCAGTTAATGCAGATGGCGTAGAAGAATTGTAAGAAGTATATCCGCTACCGTTCCACAGCTTCACGGTTTGAATTAAATCAGATCCGCTAACAACATTTAAATTTGATTTAGTTACGATCCATTTTGAAATGAATGAACCTTTTGATCCATGTGCACGAGCAACACCTGCTGTGTTACCAAACTCATGATTCATTAGGATGGTGAATGTACCATTGCCATTATCGAAAGCGCCCAAACCATCGGGTGTACCACACATTTTGTATCCGCCGGCAACATCACCAGTGGTTAACATCGCAGTGTATTGAGCACCTGGTGTAACAGGTAATAAATACGGTGATTGGGAACTGCTTGCGGCAGTTGCACCAACTGAAATAGAAAGTGTTCTAGCAATTCCCGTACAACCATTAGCGGAAGAAGTAACGCTTAATGTTCCTCCAGTAGCACTTAGTGAAAAATCAACTGTAATACTATTGCTGGTACCGTTGATAGTTGCTCCGGCACCGCTGTATGACCAGTTATAGGATACACTTGGAACAGATGGCATTTCGTATACAACAGCATTTTGACCGCGTGCAACACTTGTTGAGCTGATAGTAAATGCTCCTGGTTGTGCAGGTATTGCATTGATGATAATGTTGTTTGCATTTACAGTTCCAGTGATAGCCGGATTACTGCTATTTACTCGGATTCTATAGGCCGTTCCGGAAACCATTGCTGATGGAATAATTGCGTTGATTGTTCCAGTCGTTACACTTGCAAGTGTTCCAATAACAGTTGGTGCACTGAATGAACCGGCTGCATCAGATAGTTCCGCAGTAAAAATATTTCCTGCATTAAAAGTTGCCGAGGATGTAAAAGGAACTTGAACAACAGCTCCGGCACAAATCGCATTGTTATTAGTATAAGAGGTTGTAATTGATGGAGCAATAACAATTACTTTAAACGTATCAGCAACACATTGGTATTGATCAGCTACAACGTAAGTGGTATTGGAAACCGGACTTACTGTTACAGATGCTGTTGTTGCACTGTTATGGCTCCAGGAATATTGACCGTTCCAGGATGCTGTAAGTGTAAGGTTTTGCCCGGCATTGATGGTGTAGTTACGAACTTTGTTGGCGTCTTTGATCATTGTAAATTGATCGCGAACAACGCCATCTGCACAAACCCATTTCGCATCCAAACGACCGCCTTCAATTGTTAATAACATGGAACCTCCATTTGTAGAATTGTTATAAGCTGACATTGCATTGTGTGGCCATGCTGCCTGAACAGATGCATCTAATTGTCCGGCTGACCCCGATACCACATACACCGTTCCTTTGTAAGCATGTGATGAATCTTTCACATAGGTACATGAATTAGTTGTTCCGTCGTATCTGCCGTTTGATTGACTAAGGTTGTGAACAGCAGGATTAAATGTTGTTTCACTTCCGTAATGCCCTTGAATTAATTTACTACGCTCGTATTCGTGACTGTGACCACAAACGATCAAATCAACTTTATAGCGTTCAAGAATGGTGATCAGATTCGTATGCATTTTTGTAAGTTCCGATTCCGTATCGGAATTATGAGAACCCATTGTATAAGGAGGGTGATGCCAATACGCCACGATCCATTTTTTTGTGTTCGCCGTTAAATCTTGTTTGATCCATGTTACTTGTGCACCAAGTGTATCATATAAGCGGTTTACACCATCTTCTTTTCCATAGGAGTCAAGTGACAAGAAGTGGATATTACCATAGTCGTATGAATAATAGGCTTCCGTATTGGATGCAACGCCTCCGGCTTCACCATTGGCAGGCATATCGAAGATGGAGTAATAAGGTACAGAATGATCGAACTTAGATCCATTGTTATAATCGTGGTTACCCGGAGTAGGATACAAGGGCATATTTTTAGAAACAGTTCCTTGATACACATCAAAAAATTCAGCTTGGTACTCTGTTTCTGTTCCACTGCTGTAAGCATTGTCACCAAGTAACAACCAGCCATTGGTAACCGTGCTTCCCATGTAATTGATATACGCATCACGCACATTTTTTTGATTGGTAGAGTTGTTACCACAATCGCCCACTAACCAGAAATTATATTTTCCTATGCTTCCGGGAACTGGAGGTGTTACAAAGAAGTTGTTCGCATCACCTTGTAGTTGTCTCGTCGTTGATCCAATTGTATAAAAATATTTAGTGTTTGGTTGTAAATTGATTAAGTTAATAACGTGACTTGTAGATGAAGCTAAATCAGTTACGCTATCGGTATAAACACCAGTTGTTAAGCCATATCTTACTTTAGAGTTAGCTACTTGATCGGTTAACCATTTTACTTCCATTGAAGTTTGTGTTGCTCTTAACAAATATGGGCCTCTTGTTAACACCTCTGGAACCGGAGCCATACCAAGTACTTCCATATTAAATGTTACGTCACTGCTGCTACCGTTTTGTTGATGAACTTCAACAGCAATTGTATTATCACCAGCAACGAATAAGCTTGCTGCAAGTGTTACCGTTTGTATTTGTAATGTTTCTCCATCATCCGAAGCAGATGTAGTGAGAGTTGTATTATAATTAATTGTCCCTGCTTGTACACCATTACGGTATACTTCCGTTCCGTTAACGTAAACAATAATTCCATCATCACGGAACGTATTGAATTTAATGTTTTGGAAGCCGGCAAGAGAAGCAATATTAATTTTCTTTCTTAAATAAGTTGTTAAATATTTAGTTGTACAGGTTGGTGTTTGCTGAACAGTTCCACAAGCATTCACAAGTGTTGCTTCATCACCATCACCATAACCAAACTCTGCTGCTGCTGAAGACCATGCGGCATCATCAAAGGCAGATGCTTTCCATGCCGTTCCTTGATTGGATCCATCATCTTTGTATTTCCAGGTGGAGCCCCATGGTAAAAGAACGGTCGAAGCTGCCACAACTGGTATTGCATGTGAATAAGTAGCAATAGTTGTACAGTTTTTATTGTCTTTTACCGTTACAAAATAACTTCCTCCAACATGTGTTGTGCTCAATGTTTGTGTAGTAATGGTGCTTCCACCATTGTTATATTTCCAAGCATATGTATAAGGTAAAGTTCCCCCGGTAGGATTTGCTTTGATTGTACCATTGTAGCCTCCATTGCTGGTTGTAATTGTTGGAGCAATTAAGGTAAGTGCTGTTGGTTGTGTTACGGTGGCTGAAGTTGTATACGAACAGCCCAGTCCATCCGTAATCGTCACCGTATAGGTACCGGCAATTAAACCGCTTATGTTTTGAGTTGTTGAAGCATTGCTCCAACTATACGTATACGTACCATTTCCTCCTGATGGAACCAGGCTGATAGCACCAGTATTTCCACCGTTACAATTTACAGTTGCAGGAGTAAGTACAGCATTCAAAGAAGTAGATAGATTTACATGAATAGTATCTGAAGCAAAACAACCTGTAACAGGATTGCTAACTTTAACGGAGTAATCTCCGGCAGCATTAATAGTAATTGTTTGGGTGGTTGCTCCGGTTGACCATAAATAATTTTTACCTGCATTGTTTGCATTTAATGTCAGTACTTGTCCACATGAAATAGTGGTATCATTTCCTAAATAAACAACAGGACCCACACCGGCATTAAATATGGAAACCGAAGAAGTTGCAAGTGCTGTTGTATCCTGAACAGTAGCATACCACTCATATGTACTGTCAGCCATTAAACCGCTCCAGTTATAGGTTAACGTTCCAGAACCAATAGTTGTTTGTGTACTCAGCAATTGATAAACTTCAGGATTATCAAAAAGATTTACATTACTGATGGTGAACTGACTGTTATCATCGGTTTGAAATTGATTAAGTGTTGGCGAATATGTTTTTACAGAAGCGGTATTTGTTTCTGGTGAAAAAGTCATGATACGTAACCATCCATTACCACCGTTGATATCCTGATAATCTGAAAGAAGGGTATGAACTGTTTTTCCGTTGAAGACATCGCTTCTTCTGGCTTCTCCGTTTGGATTGATGTGCCCGCAGAGCATCAGCATTAAATTCGGATTTGCTTTTAAGCCATTGTAAACGGCTTGTCCTTGTGCACCAAATGTACCATCAGCATTGATGATCCAATGAGAAACAATAATAGCTTTGCGTGTGCTGTAGGTTTGTAATAAGGTATTGGCCCAACTGATCACACTTGCATTTGCAGCCGGATCATATTCTAAACTAATAACTATGAAATCAATTCCGTTTGCACTAAATAATTGATAGCTGTTATCTGCGTTGGAACCATAATTTCCACCCCAATAAGCACGGCTTGCAAAACGTGAAGTCCCGAAGTATTGATTAAAAAAAGTAGTTGTTCCAGCTGCACTTCCTCCCGGAGATTGATCGTGATTTCCAACATTCATCGTGTAGGGAATACCATCTGTTAAAGCTGTGGTAATAGGATTCTCAATGATTTTCATAGAGGTATCTGCACGTTTCCATTCAATATCATTTCCGCTGTTATCACCATTCTGTACACAGTCACCCAATTGAGCAACGTGCTTAATAGTTAAACTGTTTTTATTGGCAACGATCCAATTTGTTTGTGCTTTAAATGTACTGTTGTTTCCTCCATTTGTTTGCTCTGTATAAAATTGAGTATCTGGTAAACCAATTAATGTGAAATTCGCAGGAGCCTGTACTTTTTTTCTTCCATAAAATTTAACAGTTAATAAATCAGAAGTATTAATATCTGCTACACTTACGGATAAACCTGCACTTGTACCAATGCATTGTGCATTATTAGCCGGTGCATTTGAAGTAATAGTTGGAGCTACATTATTACTGAATACAAAATTGAATGGTGCAACACTGCTTGTTCGTGTATAATTGCTACCTGTTATTGTCCCACTGAGTACATTTCCGGAAATATCTCCAACAGCGGTTCCGGAAGTTTCATTTAACCCCCATCCGGCAACTAATCCAGTTTGGGGCGTATTAATTTGTGAATTGATTGTTGAGCGTATGCTTGTTAAATTTCTTGCATTGTTCCAAATACGGACTTCATCGATTACACCGGCAAAAAAACCTTGCGCCATACCATTTGTACGGAGAGAAGAACCGATAGATGAATGTTGTACACTTGCATTTTGGCAAGGCTGGTTAACAACCAGCGTAGCCTCTAAATTTCCATTCAGATATAAATTCCAGGTAGTTCCATCATAAGTTGCAGCAGCATGATACCATACATTGTTTGCAATGGTAGTGGTTCCTATAATGGGGTGATTTAAACCTGGTGATCCTCCTGTCGACCCTTCTTCAAAATCAGCGGCTAATTTATTTCCGGAAGTATTGATTCCCAAAAAATAATTGCAATCAACAGTACCTCCGTCCGATTCAGAAGTTCCTTTTGTTACAAGTGGAATACATGTTATACCACCTGTACCGGTTGAAATGCTAACTCCAGTTCCAGTACGTTTGAACCAGCACTCTAATGTAAATTGAGATAGACCCAAGGCAGGTTTGTTACCAAAGGTAACATAGGTATTCGTGTTACTGGATCCAAAACTTAAAGCAGATTGCGCATTTGCAGTGTTTCCGAAGGCGATTACTAAAAAAATCGTTAATGCATTAATAACTGCGGAATAAAACTTAAACTTTTGAAGTTTTAATTGCTCTTGCAATTTTTCCGATCTGAATATTTTTCCAATTCTCTTAAATGAATGGAAAATAAATGTGTAATTTTTTTTCATAAGGCCAATTATATGACCGCAATATTAGAAGGAAGAGGTTACTTAACTATGAAGTGAAGTTTATCATTTATGAGAAGAATGTTAAAATAAGATTATAAAAATGAAGCTATTAGATTCGATCTAATTAGCTAGAATAAAGTCTTTGAGGATTTTGGCAAAATCGGATGAGTGGTCAGGCCGGTTGTATCTGTTAACGTTTTCAAAAACAAAACGATATCTGTTTTTTCAGTAGGTGATAATTGAAGTGAATCAAATGGTAAAGTTTGATTGGGAACTTCCAGCTTCAAACCCGCACCACCACCTTTATGGTAAAACTCGACAACACTTTCCAAACTGGAATAAATTCCGTTATGCATATAGGGTGCAGTTAATTCAATGTTTCTGACAGTAGGAGTTTTAAAGGCATGCAATTGTTCATTCAAAGCAGTTACATTGAATCTTCCTCTATCTATATCCAATTGTTGATTAGATGAATCAGTTGGCACTCCAATACTTCATATTCGGAATCAGTGTAAAAAGGAGGAACAGTCCCGTTAAATAAAGGAAGAAAATGACAGCTTCCACACAATGCTTTTCCAGCAAATAAATTGTAGCCATTTATTTCCCTTGCAGTTAATTTCTTTTTGTCTCCATGCAAATACTGATCAAATCTACTGTTCATAGAGATCAATGTTTTTTCATATTCCATAATTGCTTTTTGAATAGCGTAAGAAGTAATGGCAGAATCGGATGTATTTTTAAATGCCAACTGAAAAAGTAATGTATAGGTTGTATTCTTTTTTAATTTTTCAATTACATCTTTAAAATTGCTTTGCATTTCTGTTTTGTTATGAATCACATCAAAAATTTGTTGCTCCAGTTGATAAGCTCTTCCATCATGGAAAAATGCTTTTTGAAAAGCTACATTTAATAAGGTGGGTGTATTTCGTGGCAGCGAATTGGTTTTGTTAAAATCAAGTCCCTTTGCCAATCCATCTGTAAAGCCCTTGGAAGGATCATGACAGCTGACACAGGCATTTTGATTATTGCCCGAAAGAATAGGATCAAAAAATAAAAGTTTACCAAGTTGAGCTTGTGTTTTTATATTCAGGGTGTCATCATAATACAAGGAGAAGTATTGCAGGTTCAAACTTTCTTTCCCGAATAAAAATCCATTTTTCAAATTAATTGCTTGTATACGTCCACTCCATGGAAGTTTGGATTGTTGATGGAATTTAACAAGCAGTTTATTCAAAGGAGTAATATTATTCACAATAAAATCAAGGCGCTTGAAAGAAGCATAATCCGGATGCAGTTGTAATTTTTTTTTCGCTTTTTCAACTTCCTGCAGTAATGCTGTATGGATTGGATTTAATAACGTGTCTTTGTTGATATATGGTTTAAAGCGTTTAAGTGTTTGAGCAATACCCTCCATGCACCAATAAGATTCTGTTACATTGGTTTGTGAAATGGTTTCGTCGTAACCATTTAAGTTCATAGCAGCAATACGAAATAATTGCAGTTGACACATTTCTAATAATTGTGCATCATGTATTTCAATTGTTTCATAATAGGTATTTAGGTCGGTAAGTTTAGAAAGTAGTAATTCATACTGTTCCCGAAGTGCAGTCGTATCGATTGCATCATCGGTAAAAATCAATTCTTCAATGCGTTGAAACCCGCGGGGTAGGATAACTTCATTACTGAGTTCAAAATCACTTTTGGGAACAAGCGGCCCATTGATAAAACTTTTGGCTTCCCGGGGAGAACAATATTCAACAAAAAATTCAACCTGCTTATAATGCATCCTTGCCTGATGATAAATTTTTTTCAATTGCAATTTGTCCGATAAATGTAAGAGCGAAGTGGAAAGTGTTTGTTGTGTTTTTGTAAGTTCGGATCTCAACCAAATACGCAGAGAATGATTCGCCTCATAAGAGGAAGTAGAGACTCTCCAATGAATTTGAAAGTAGGAAAATACGAGCAGAACAAAGACAACGGTAAATTTTCTCACGAATAATTTCTTTATGGGATCAACAACTCATTTTAAATACAAAAGGAGCTTTTTGTTATCACTCCTGTCTATGCATAGTGTTATGAAATAGTTAAACTTGGTTGTAGTGATAAAACGACAATTTTTCAAGTTATAATTTATTTTTTCTAGATTTATAAATAAGGAACTTCGTCTTTATTTTTCAACAAAATCAATCATTTTAGGATGTTTTGGGGTGGTTGGAATAGTAAGTTTAATGCGAAAAGAGTTGCGAAGTAGGCTTTTATTTACGATATTTAAAAAAAGAATCGACCTATCATCCCCACTTATTAAGGCCAATAAGTGAATATAAAAATCAAAAGTCGGTTGAAACCATAAAAAAAAACCTATGAAAAAAATTACAACAATGCTCACGTCCTTACTGTTGGCAGGCACTATCTCAGCAGGGACACCAACCACAATCCAATCAATTAATCCAACTCCTAAGTCAATTACAATTGAATTTAAACCAGGAGAATACCAATCCAGAACAGTACAAATGGATGGTGCGGAAGCTACCATTATTTCCGTAGAAAAAGGAACGCCCTTATTAAAAAAAGGAGCACCCGATCTTCCAAAACTAGCCAGCTCTTTCATTATCCCTGATTTAGGACAAATGCAGTTAACAGTTGTTTCAAGCTCTTTTTACGATGTTGAAAACGTAAACATTGCCCCTTCAAAAGGTAATTTATACAGAAATATTAATCCTGAAACGATACCTTATATTAAAGGAGAAGAATATGCGAAAAATGAATTTTATCCATCCAACGTTGCTTCATTAAACAATCCATACATTTTAAGAGATTTTAGAGCACAAGCAGTTTGGGTTTCTCCATTCCAATACAATCCTCAAACAAAAACATTAAGGGTGTATACCAATATTGTTGTGAGAGTTGATCAAATAGCTGCAGCAGGTGGACAAAACGAGTTTATCCGTACAGGTGAACAACAAGTAATTGACAAAGAAATGAATGCAATTTATCAGCATCAATTTGTCAATTTCCAGAGCGCGAATGCATTGGGTAAAGCAGCGTTTGCACCAATAGGAGAAACAGGCTCTATGCTTGTTATCTGCTATGATGATTTTAAAAATGACATTGCTCCACTTGTAAAATGGAAAAACCAAAAAGGAATTGCTACAGAATTGGTATTAAAATCAGTAGCAGGTTCAACATCTGCGGCTATTAAAAAATACATTGCTACTTATTATGCAAGTCACCCAACTTTAAAATTTGTTTTATTGGTTGGTGATGCACCACAAATTCCATCTTCTTCAACCAGTGCTGGAGATTCAGATAATAATTATGGTTACATAACAGGATCTGATTCATACCCTGAAGTATTTATGGGTCGTTTTTCGGCAACTACTTCTACACAAGTGCAAACGATGGTAAATCGTACAATAGCATATGAAAAAACACCTCAAAAAGGTGCGACTTGGTATAAAAAAGGAATTGCAATTGGATCCGATCAAGGACCTGGAGATGATAATGAATACGATTGGCAACATCAACGTAAAATCAGAACTAAATTAATGGCTTTTACATACACTGATGTAACTGAAAATTATGATGGTTCACAAGGTGGGATCGATAAATCAGGTAGCCCAACAGCATCTACTATTGGTTCTCAGGTAAATGCCGGAGTAGGTATTATTACATATACCGGTCACGGTGCAGAAAATGAATTTGTAACATCTGGCTATTCATCCAGCAATGTAACATCTTCAACAAATGACAAAATGAATCCTTTTGTTTGGGCTGTTGCCTGTGTAAATGGAAACTTTGTTTCAGGAACTTGTTTTGGAGAAGCATGGACACGTGCAGGAACACCTGCAAAACCAACAGGTGCAATTGCTACATTCATGTCAACCATTAACCAAAGTTGGAACCCACCAATGGAAGCACAAGATGCAATGGTGGATATCTTAACAGACCGNAC
>C688J18823_10003070_pt1 | contig 10545 bp, 10 predicted proteins | sample HopSoiMetagenom1_FD_18823 | JGI IMG/M metagenome (IMG submission 18823) | reverse complement strand
TGCGTGTCACGCAAGGTTCCATGGTGAGCCTCGTCGGCCGTAATGGCGCCGGCAAGACCACACTGATGCGCTCAATCATGGGCCATCTCAAGCCGACGAACGGCGCCGTCCGCTTCGAAGGCGCGGATTTGGCGACGCGCCCTCGTCATGCTCGTGCTGCGCTCGGGATCGGCTACATGCCCGAAGACCGGGGGCTGGTGCCCCAGCTTACTGTGGAGGAAAACATCCTCTTGCCGCTGTGGGTCGCAAACCACATCGACCGCGACGCGCGACTCGAATTTGTCTACGAGGTTATCGGCGAGCTTGCGGAGATGCGCCATCGCAAGGCGCTGCTCCTGAGCGGTGGGCAGCAGAAGCTGGTTGCGCTGGGACGCGCGCTCGGCATTGGCACAAAATGCCTACTGCTGGATGAGCCGTTCGAAGGCATTGCGCCCGCCTTGTCGGAACGGCTGTCCGAGGTCCTTGCGTCGTTGAAGCGAAAGGACCTCACTTTCCTGATGTCGCAATCGGATATGAATCATTCTCACGGCTTGGTCGACGTTGAGTTTACTATCGAGCGTGGCGCCAACGTCGTGAACGGGAAGACGAAAGTCGAGGTCAATTAGCCTTGACGGTGCGCATCGGGTTGCCTGGTTGGGTGAATTGGGTTTGAGTGCTCTCCGGTGCCGGAATGCTCGTCGCGAATTCCGCCTGCGCAGCTTCCGATATCAACTTCGAGAAATCCGGCTGGGTTATCGCCATTCCGACCAGAATGCCTAAAACCACCATCGGTAAAACAAAAAGCCCGATGCCCCAGCTCAGATAGACTCGCTTGACGGTTTCGCCTGATTTGTCGAAAGAACCATGCATGGATGCCTCCATTGTGCTGGATGAACGAGCATGGCTTACCTCAAGGTCTGTCAGACCGATGTGAACTCCCTCACATTCAAGAACATAAGTCGCGCAGGAGGCCGTCAGATCGGCTGCCACCAACCACGAATGCGGGGCTCTCGAGAACAGCGTACAATGCACTAGTCGTTATCGACGCCTGCTTCGGCCAGCGCTTGAAGTGGCCCGGCCTCCAGGACGACGATCGCCCCGTGCTCCAAGCGAACCCAGTTGCGCATCGCCCAGATCCGGAGCTGTTTGTTGATGCTCTCCCGAGTCATGCCTACCATCTCGCTGATTTCCTGCTGGGTGATCGCGATCATCCGCCCTGTGGGGGCAAGCTTGTGCTTCTCGGTCAGACGAATGAGCGCGCTGGCCAATCGACCCGGCAGATCCTGTAGGATCACCTGCTCCACCTGATCGCTGGTCCAGCGTAGGCGGGTACAAAGCAGCTCAATAAATTTCATTGCCAGCGCGGGATGGCTCCGCACGAACGGCAGAAAATCACGACGGTCGATCACAAAGATTTCGCAATTGGTATTAGCCGTGCAATCGGCAGTCCGGGCCTTGCCATCGAGCACTGCCACTTCGCCAAAAGTTTCGCCCGGCCCGATCAGGTTGAGGATAGCGCTGCGGCCATCCGGGGAAGAGACGCTGATCTTGACCGTGCCACTGAGCACCGCAACCAGGCTGCTACCTGGATCCCCCTTCGCAAAGATCGTAGCGCCCCTCTTTAGGGTCGCGTACTTGGCGTAACGACAGAGTTGGTCGAGCGCCTCGGGCGCAAGCTCGCAGAAGATCGGGTGCTTGCGTAATACAGCGAGCTTGCTGCTCGAAACGGAGCGAGGTTCACCGGCCTTTTCTTGAGGCATCCCGGGCACGCCCATTACCTTGCCGATCGATCGAACGAATCTGGCGGCGCGTAGATCCGCCCTCGCCGCGCATCTATACGCCTCAAGCAAGGCGAAGCCAAGAAAGCAGGTTCGTGCAGCTCAGGCTGGCAAAAGGAAATACCCCGAGTACCTGCCGTAAACCACATCTCCCTCGGAGCATTGAAGCAAAATGCGACAGCTATTCTCCAGCCGACACTTCGGCCTGCACCCATGCACCTTGGCTTTCCCGCCGTGGAAGCGCAAAGCCGTCGCTAATCGCCGCCGATGCGTGTTGGTGTTTGGGTCCGCTTAAGTGGACGGGTAAGAGCAGAAGCGCACTTCCTGCTTTTCTCTCGTCAGCGCGGCACCACCGCGGTCGCTTCAATCTCGACCAACGCCGCTCGTTCAACCAGCCGCACGACCTGTACTAGCGCCATCGCCGGGTAGTGGCCGCCCAAAGTTTCGCGATAGATTTGGCCCAGCGGCTTTAGGTTCGCCAGATATTCTTCCATATCAACGACGTACCAGGTGAGACGCACGAGATGCTCGGGCCGCGCGCCACCCTCGCGCAGGATCGCCTCAATGTTGCTCAAGGTTTGACCGACCTGCGCGACAAAGCTCGCCGGCAAGTCGCCCTGACGATCCCAGCCAATCACGCCACCGGTTACCACGAGGCGGCCCTCAGCGGCGATGCCATTGGCGTAACCCTTGGGCGCCGGCCAGCCGTCCGGTTGTAATATGCGTGGCCCCAAAGTCGAACTCTCGCTGTTCGCTGCCGACGGCACGCCGACTGTGGGCCCATTTGCCACGTTCACCGGCTATCCTCCATATTCCGAGACAATCACTCGGCGGCCAATCCCGAAGTCGGGCCGGCTTCCGCCATCTGCCTTAAAGCAAATCGCTTCAACTTCCCGGTGTGGGTTTTAGGCAGTTCGGTGACAAATTCTACAGCACGCGGATATTTATACGGCGCGATCTCGCGCTTGACGTGCTCCTGCAGCGCGCCCGCTAGTGCGGCATCCCCCGCGACCCCCGGAGTGAGAACGACATAGGCTTTCACGATCATGCCGCGAGCCTCGTCGGGGGAGGCCACCACACCACACTCTGCAACGGCCGGATGGGTCAGCAGCGCGGCTTCGACTTCGGGCCCGGCGATGTTGTAGCCGGCCGACACAATCATGTCATCCGACCGCGACTGGTACCAGAAGTAGCCGTCGGCATCCATGACATAGGTATCACCCGTTATGTTCCAGCCGTTTTCCACGTATTTCCGCTGGCGATCATCGGACAAGTAGCGGCAGCCGGTTGGGCCGCGCACAGCCAGTCGCCCGCTCATCCCAGCTGGCAACTGATGTCCTTCGTCATCGACGACTTTAGCTTCGTAACCCGGGACTGGCTTACCTGTGGCGCCGGGTCGCACTTGCTCTTCACAGGCGCTGATGAAGATGTGCAACAACTCGGTTGAGCCAATGCCGTCCATCAGTTTGATGCCGGTTGCCTGCAGCCATGCATCGAAGGTGGGTTTCGGAAGGGCTTCGCCGGCGGAAACGCATTTACGCAGCGAGGAAAGGTCGTGCTCGGACAGCTTGCCGAGCATCGCTCGATACGCCGTCGGAGCCGTGAAGCATATCGTCGCTCTATAACGTTCGACGGCAGCCATCAGATCATCCGGGCCGGTCTTTTCCAGCACGACGAAGGAGGCTCCGACATGCATTGGAAATAGCACGCCCCCGAAACCAAAAGTGAAAGCCAGCGGCGCCGACCCGATGAAGCGATCCTCTCGCTCCGCCCTCAGGATGTTACGAGCATAGCCATCACAGACCGCCAGCATGTCGCGATGAAAATGCATCGTACCTTTGGGCTCACCGGTCGTGCCCGAGGTAAAGGCGATCAGGCAAACATCGTCGGCGGCAGTATCCACTGCTGGAAAGAGCGGGCTCGCCTTTGAGATCAACGATTCCAGCGAGTCGGGCTCGCCCGTGCCCCAATAGACGACCCGTTCAAGACTGGGAGCGAGGCTTGCTGCGTTTTTGAGTTCTTCGGCAAGTCTTCCATCGCACAGCGCGATCGCGATCTCCGCCTTTTGAATTGGGTAAGCCAGCTCCTTGGCGCGCAACAGCGGCATGGTTGCGACCACGACCCCACCGGCCTTGAGAACGGCGAGATAGCTGGCGACCAACATTGCGCTATTGGCGGATCGCAATAACACGCGCCCGCCAGGGACAAGACCGAGAGTATCGACCAGCACATTCGCGATGCGGTTCACCAGCTCCTGCAGCTCCGAGTATGAATAGTTTCTCGTGGGGCTCAGCAGGCATGGCTGATCACCGTGACCGAGATCCACCCAGCGATCGAGAAATTGCACTACGCAGTTCAGCCGCTCCGGATACTGCAATTCCGAACGGTTGAAGATGAAGTCCGGCCACAGCTCGCGTGGGGGCAGATGCTCACGCGTGAAGGTATCGACGTGGGCGCTCCGGATCATAGCTGGCCGAGATGCGGGGACGTGCGGCTCAGCGAGATGCGCTTCAAGGGTGTTGACCATTGCACGCTCTTTCACCTCGGTGAGGTCGGCAACGCTTGACCATTTTAGGCTTAAAGCATCTTGGTGCAAGTCCAGAATCGGGTAGTCAATCTGCTTGTGAATTCGGATTTTATGCCCTTGCTCAGCGCGATGCGAGTTCCGATAGCCGAGATGTCATCGCCGATTGCGGATCACCTAGCGCCGAAATGACCGTGAAATGGTTGGCGTTGGGTATGACGTCGAAGCGAGCGGCCACACCGGCACCTCCCCAGCAATCCACGATCGTCTTGCTCTGGCGGAAATACTCAGCGCTTTCGTGCTCGCCGACCACCGCATCGAGTTTTCCAGCTTCGGGCGCTTTCCAGAACAAAGGACTGGCAGTCCTTGCGCTAGCAGCGTCAAGGCCAAGCGCGTTGTTGATGGAGGTTCCGATTAACGGCTCCAGGTCGAACAAACCGGAGATGGCATAAGCTGCAACCACGACATCTCGGGGCAGTGACGAGTCATAGGTGCTCCAGTCTGTCGCCAGCATGCAAGCGGCCAGATGACCGCCAGCGGAATGCCCGCTGATCACAAGGGAACGGCTGAACCGCGCGAGTTCACAGCACGCCATTCGCATTTGCCGGATAATATCCTGCACGGTGACGTCTGGACAAAGCCCATAGTTCGGGATCGCGACGCTGATCCCACGGGCGTTGAGGCCGGCAGCGAGATGGCTGAAATAGGAGCTGTCCAGCGCTTGCCAGTAACCGCCATGAATAAACACCACGATTGGAGATTCATGATCTGCCGAAAAGAAGTCGATAGTGTTTCGTGGCGCCGGGCCGTAGCGGATAGTGCGTTGGGCGTGCCGATCGCGGTAGGCGGCCGCGTCCCTTTTCCAGCCGGCGATAATGGAGGGATTTTCCGGAACCCGCGCCCGATTGTTGTACTCGAGTTCGTAGTCGACGTTCGCGCTCAAGGATACGATACCCTACTTTGGGTAAAATTTTTCGCCGAAGCCTTGGTCCTGGCTAATAGACGCATCAACTCACGTATCTCCTTTGGATTGAGGTCCGAAAACATCCCCGCAATCCAGGTCTCGTGCTCGGCGGCCATTTTGCGAAACTCCGCCCGGCCTGCTTTCGTCAACCGGATCACTTGCACTCGCCCGTCAGTGTCAGATGTGCGCCGATCGAGATGGCCTGACTCAACGAGACGCTCGACCAAACCGGTGACGTTTCCGTTGCTGACCATCATCCGCTTCGAAACCTCCGACAGCGTCATCCCTTCCGGCACTTTGTCGAGCTGTGCCATCAAATCGAACCGCGGCAAGGTGACGTCGAACCCCTGGCGCAAACGTGCGCGAACCTCGCTTTCGATCAGACTGGTGCAGGTCAACAGGCGAAGCCACAATCTTAGCTCGTTGCCATGGTCATGGGGAAGCTCAACGGCTTTGGTCTCGGAATCGAGAATCATGTTCGATCATGCCCCGCTGATGCAGCACGAATTCGTATGCTGCCCGTCGTCTCTGTCCGGCTGGACCGTTGCTTCGAGCTTCAAATAAATCGCGCTGCGCCGCAAGGTAGAGCAAGCATGCACTTTCAACATTACTTTAGGCTTGAAACAGTTGGCGCAGGGCTTGCATGCCCGGTCAATTACCTGCCCGGCGCATCGACCCTCGCTTGCGACGTTGGCCATCATCAGAATAAGCTCTAGCCTTGAAAGAGTTCGGTTAGCTACCCAAGGATGAAATGATGAAGCAGCAGTTGAAGTTGAGCGTGCTGGCCGTGGTCCTCAGCATCCTCGCGGGTCACGCGGTCGCGCAGGAGAAGCTCAAAATTGGCGTAATCGTCACCTTGTCCGGGCCGGCTGCGGTGCTTGGCCAACAGTCACGGGACGGTTTGCTGCTCGCGGTGAAGGACCTTGGCGGGAAGATGGCCGGTCGCGATGTCGAGGTGGTCGCGGTTGATGACGAACTCAAGCCGGACGCCGCGGTCACCAAAGTGAAGGGTCTATTGGAGCGCGACAAGGTCGATTTCATTGTGGGCCCGATCTTCTCAAATATACTGCAGGCGATCCACAAGCCCGTGACGGATACCAAAACGATCCTGATAAGTCCGAATGCCGGCCCGTCCAGCTATGCCGGCAAGAACTGCAGCCCCTACTTCTATGTGACGTCCTACCAGAACGACCAGGTGCACGAGATCCTCGGCAAAGTTGCTCAGGATCGCGGCTATAAGCGCGTCTATCTTTTGGTTCCGAACTATCAGGCCGGCAAAGATTCCGCCGCTGGTTTCAAGCTCGACTACAAGGGAGAAATTGTCGAAGAGACCTATATGCCGCTGGGGTCGCTGGACTTCCAGGTTGAACTCTCGAAGATCGCATCGTTGAAGCCGATGCCTTGTTTACGTTTATGCCGGGCGGGATGGGCGTGAGTCTGGTCAAGCAGTACCGGCAGGCCGGCCTTGCGGATCAAATTCCGGTCCTTTCGGCGTTCACCGTGGACGAATCAACTTTGCCCGCGCAGCAGGATGCGGCGGTCGGCATGTTCGGAGGGGCCAACTGGGCACCCAATCTCGACAATCCGCAAAACAGGAAATTCGTGGCGAGCTATGAAGCGACTTACAACAGCGTCCCTGGCACGTACGCGTTTCAGGCCTACGACGCGGCCATGCTGATTGATAGCGCCGTAAAGGCGCTGAAGGGCGATCTTTCGAATAAGGAAGCCCTAATCGCCGCGATAAAAAAGGCCGACTTCACTTCGCTGCGTGGGAATTTCAAGTTCAACACCAACGGCTACCCGATCCAGGATTTCTATCTGACAAAGGTTGCGAAACGCCCGGACGGCAAATTCCAAACCGAGATTGTCGAAAAGGTTTTCAGCGGCTATGCCGACCGCTATGCCAAAGATTGCACGTCGGGCAACTAGAACGGGAAGGAACAGCCATGAATAGCGAGATCACCGGGATTACCCGGGCGAACGAGGGCATGCAGGGCATTTCGTGGAACATCCTTGGGCAGACGTATGTGCCCAAGAACTGCACCGCTCACAGCTTCTCCTGGCACGCGACCTTCCCGCCAGGCACCTTCGTGCCACCCCATATCCACCCGGATCAGGACGAATATCTCTACATGCTCGAGGGTAAGCTCGATTTTATGCTTGCCGGCGCGGATGCACAGGCGAGTTCGGGAGATTTGGTCCGACTCGGCATGGGCGTTCCCCATGGCATCTTCAACAAGTCGGACCAAACCGTGAAGGTGCTGTTCTGGGTGTCTCCAACCCAAAAGCTATATGATCTATTCTGGGGAATTCACAACATGAAGGAGCAGAAACCCGAGGACGTCGTCGCTATGGCCGCGGAATACAACATTCACTTCCTCCCGCCGCCGCCCCCGGGCGCATGAGCCTTTAAGCACGCACCGCGGCCAATCCGGGCACGGCCGCAAAGCCGGCCTTGCTGGCATAGCCACGCACAATCGCCTCGCGTTGGGAGTAGCTCAGCACCTTCTCGACGTCGTCGAATCCGTTGGGCGCCAATTGCTCGACAGCATCGATCACACCTTCCGGACCACCGCGGCGATTTGAGCGCACGATTTCCGCCGTTAACGGCAGTCGCTTTTCTTCATAACTCTTCAGCGCATGCCGAGGATGCTCCGACTGCACCAGCGCGTCGGCCAAGCAGCGCGCGTCGAGGATGGCCTGAGAGGCACCGTTCGAGCCCACCGGATACATTGGGTGGGCCGCATCCCCAAGCAGCGTAACCCTGCCGCTCGACCAATACGGCAGCGGATCGCGGTCGCAGGTTGGGTATTCGTAAAATTCGGACGTTGCTGAGATCAGACTGGGCACGTCGACATGGGGCACGGAGAAACGCGCGACATGCGGCATCAACTCCTCGCGCTTCCCCGGCCGCGACCAGTCCTCCCGGCGCGGCGGCGGCTCGTTGCCGTCGCCGACCTTTACCAGCACCGCCCAATTGGTGAGGCGGCTCGCTGGACTTGACCCTTCCGATATCGGGTACACCACAACTTTTGCATGCAAGCCGCCGGCTACGATCATCGATCGCCCGGAGAGAAAGAGCGGCCAGTCGCGCGCGCCCCGCCAAAGCATCAGCCCATTCCAGCACGGTGGACCTTCCCCAGGAAACAGTATCTCGCGCACCCGAGAATGGATTCCATCAGCCCCGATCAGGACGTCGCCGCGCACCGTTCTGATATGACTGCCCGCCCGGTCGAAAAAGTAAGCCGTGACGCCAGCTTCGTCTTGGGTGAAAGCGCCCAGTCTGCACCCGGTATGAATCGCCTCACGACCTAGCCGCTCCTCCACGGCACTGTGGATAACGCTCTGCAGGCGACCGCGGTGAATCGAAAATTGGGGCACATCATGTCCAGCATCGATCCCACGAGCTTCGCGCCAGACTTCTTGTCCGTGGCGGCTCAAATAGTAAAGCTCATCAGTGCGAATTGCGACCTCGTCGAGCTTTTGCAACAGGCCGAGCCCGGCGAGTTCGCGGATGGCATGCGGAAGTGTGTTGATGCCGACGCCGAGTTCGCGGATCGATTCGGACTGCTCCAACAGTTCGCATTCGATGCCGCGAGCCCGCAGCATTAGCGCGGTGGTAAGGCCACCAATACCACCCCCCACGATAACCGCCTTCATCAGCCCGACTCCACTCAACACTTACCCGTTAAGGCCTAAGGTCGCATGAGCCGTCACTCCGCCGCAAGCGGCTTGGTCGCCTCCGCCTTCAACTCGGCCCGCGTCTTCGGCTTAGCCTTAATTTTGAGGTCCTCGAAATCCAGCCGGTCGCGCTCGCTGTTGCGGAATATCTGTTCCTTACCTGGGAGATATTGCGGTGGGCAGAACACGCCCGATGCACCGTACCAAGCCGCCGCTTTCAACGTGAACGAGGGATCAACGAGATGCGGTCGACCGAGTGCCACCAGGTCGGCCCTGCCCGCCGCAAGAATTGTATTAACCTGGTCGGCTGTTGTGATGTTGCCGACGCACATGGTTGCCACCCGTGCTTCGTTCCGAACCTGATCGGAGAACGGCGTCTGGAACATGCGTCCGTAGACAGGCTGGCNTTCACGCACCGTCTGTCCAGTAGAGACATCGACGAGATCCACCCCAGCATCGGCGAAGGCACGAGCTATCGCGACTGCGTCGTCGCCNCCGATGCCGCCCTCTGCCCAATCGGTGGCGGAGATACGCACCGACATCGGTTTGTGAGATGGCCATNTGGACCGCAANGNTTCGAATACCTCCAGCGGAAAACGGAGTCGATTGGCAAGGGAGCCGCCATACGCATCTGTACGCCGGTTCGTCAGCGGNGATATGAAGCTGGCCAGCAAGTATCCGTGGGCACAATGCAGTTCGAGCATGTCGAAGCCTGACCGTTCACCACGCTTTGCCGCCTGAACGAAGGCCGCATTGACGGCGCCCATTGCCTCGCGATCCAGCTCAAGAGGGATCCGGCTGTCAGGAAAATACGGGATTGGCGAAGCCGACACGACGTCCCAGCCGCCCTCTTCCAGTGGACGATCCATGCCGTCCCACATTAACCTGGTAGCGCCTTTACGGCCGGCATGACCTAGTTGCAGTGCAATTTTGGCCTCGGAATTGGCGTGTATAAAATCAACGATGCGCCGCCACGCCGCCTCCTGCTCGTCGTTCCATAAACCGGTGCAGCCCGGAGTGATGCGTGCTTCGCGGGCGACACACGTCATCTCGGTGACGATCAAACCGGCGCCGCCGAGAGCGCGCGCACCGTAATGTACGAGATGGAAATCGCTGGGCACGCCCTCCTTGGCCGAATACATGCACATCGGCGACACGACTGCCCGGTTCCGCAACTGCATATCGCGGAGCCTGAATGGCTGGAACATTGGGGGCTCCGGCCTCTCCACGTCGACATCGAATCCGCGAGCGCAAACCTGCCGCGCAAACGACTTGTTGACCGCGGTCACAAAATCGGGCGCGCGCAGCCTCAGATTGTCATAGGTGATCGCTTTTGCGCGGGTCATTACGCCGAACGCGAACTGCACGGGATCGAAATCCCAAAAACGGTCGACATGTTCGAACCAGACCAGCGACACATCGGCGGCGTGCTGCGTCTTTTCGACCTCCTCGCGGCGCCCCTGTTCGTACTGGCTCAACGCCGCATCGATCGTAGGGGCGTCGTGCATCGCTTCCGCGAGCGCAATCGCGTCCTCCATCGCAAGCTTGGTGCCGGATCCGATCGAAAAATGCGCGGTCGCCTTGGCATCACCCAACAACACCATATTGTTTTTGACCCA
>C688J18823_10003069_pt1 | contig 10551 bp, 4 predicted proteins | sample HopSoiMetagenom1_FD_18823 | JGI IMG/M metagenome (IMG submission 18823) | reverse complement strand
GATNGATGACCGGCGCAGCGCCTGAGATGCCGGCCAGGCGCCGCTTCAATTCAGGCGCCGCCGCATAGGATGGCTGGCCGGGTCGCGAATGCTCGGCCGCGAGCGCCAGCAGGAGACGTCCGGAGGGCTGTTCCGCTGCTTGGGCTGCCGCGACCACGGTCTTGATGATATCGTCATAGCGCTGCGGATTGATCGGGAAACGGTGGTCGAAGTACCAAGCCGAAAAACTTCCGGTATCGGCATCGTACTTCAGCTCGATCTCGCCACCGGTGAGCGCCTCGCCATAGGGCTTGCCCAACACCGGGAGCAGCACGCCCCCGCCGGTCCGGTAAGGCAGCAGCTCCCAACTGATGTCGAATGCCGCCGCGCGCGGGGATTTCTGGCCCCACTCCAGCACATCCATCCACCAGGAGTTGTCGCTGCCGACAGCCATGTGGTTGGGCACGAAGTCGAGAATGAGGCCAAGCCCGGCATTCTTCAGTGCCGCACTGAATCGTGCGAATCCTTCTTCGCCGCCGAACTCCGGATTGAGCGTGCGGTGATCGACGACGTCGTAGCCATGCGTGCTCCCCGGCCGCGCGGTGAGGAACGGCGACGTGTAAACATGGGAGACGCCGAGCGCTTTGAGATAGGGCACGACGTGGGCGGCGTCGTCGAAGCCGAACTCCTTGCGGAGTTGGAGCCGATAGGTGGAGAGCGGACGCGCCATCGCGCTACCCCGGCTCGACCGCGGCATACACCGACCACGGCGGTAGAGACCCCGGCGCTGCGCCGCCCCAGATCGGCTCTCCGGGCCGGGACACGCCGGGCCGCGGCTGCGTCTTGCTGCCGAGATTGGCCAAGAGCGACAGCGCCTCGCCCGAGTCGAATACCCATCTGGCGATCAGCACCTTGCCGTCGAACTTCGCGCTGCCGTGGCCGGGCCGAAGCTGCTGCAGGCGCGGGACGATGAATCTTCTCCGCGCCTCTAGCAGGCGTTTCACCAAATCAAGCCGCCCCGCATGCGGTGGCTGGTCGGTGGCGGACCAGTCGAGGGTAGCCCGGAGCACCGTCTGCTTTGCCAATGGATCAGGTATGTCCCCGCTATGCTGCTCGTAGGCTTCGGCGAACTCCTTTCGCCGGCCGCTGCGGACCGCCTCGGCAAGCTCGCCTTGGAAATCGCAGAAGAACGGAAACGGCCGGCGGGTGCCCCACTCGTCGCCCATGAACAGGAGCGGCGGCGCTGGCGCGAGAAGCGTGACGGCCAATGCCGCCTCCAGCGCCGCAGCCGGCGCCAGCACCGACAGCCGCTCGCCCAGGGCGCGATTGCCGATCTGATCGTGGTTCTGCAGGAAATTCACAAAAGCGGTAGCAGGCAAAGCCGAACTCGGCTCCCCGCGGCCCGAACCCTGGCGGTGCGGGGATGGCTCGCCTTGAAAGGCGAACCCCTCCGCGAGCGTCCGCACCACATGACGCTCGGCTTCCCCGTAGTCGGCGTAATAACCGTGCGTCTCGCCGGTCAGCAGCACATGGAAGGCGTGGTGATAATCGTCATTCCATTGCGCGCGATACTTTCCGCCCGGCGGATCGGTAAGCGGATCGAGTAAGCTCGCCTGGTTGGCGTCGTTTTCCAGAACCAGATGAATGTGCCGCGCGGTCTGCGCCGCCAGCATACCCACCGCTTCGCTCAGCTCCCGAAGCAGCAGCGTGCGTCCCGGTTCGACGATGGCATGCACGGCGTCGAGCCGCAGACCGTCGAACCGAAAGTCGCTCAGCCAGTAGAGCGCGTTCTCGACGGCGAACCGGCGCACCTCCGGCTTGGTATAGTCGATCGCATTGCCCCACGGCGTATCAGCGGAGGCGAAGAACTGCGGCGCGTAACGGTTAAGATAATTGCCATCCGGCCCAAAGTGATTATAGACGACGTCGAGGAACACCATCAGGCCGCGCTGGTGGGCCGCATCGACCAGCGCCTTAAGGTCGTCGGGCCGCCCGTAGACACTGTCCGGCGCGTAAAGCAGAACGCCGTCATAACCCCAATTCCAGCGTCCCGAGAAATCCGCGACCGGCATCAGCTCGATCGCGGTTATCCCCATCGCAGCGACATGATCGAGCTTGTCGAGGACGCCACGGAACGTGCCGGTCTCGGAGAACGTCCCGACGTGCAACTCCAGGAAAATGCTTTCGTGCCAAGGCCGCCCGATCCAGCCGAGCGTTTTCCAGTCATAGCTCTGATCGATCACCTCGCTCGGCCCGTGGACATCTTCGGGCTGGAAGCGCGACGCAGGGTCCGGCACCTCGATCTCGCCGTCGATCCGGAACCGGTAGCGATCCCCGGGCTTTGCACCCGGAATGGTGAGCTTGAACCAGCCCTGATCGCAGCGGCGCATCTCGTGCGTCTGCCGATGCATCAACTCGACGCGCTGGGCGCCGGGCGCCCAGAGCCGGAAGATGACGTTCTCCCCGGCAATCAGTGGCCCGAACGGGTTGCTTTCGATCATGGCTTACCCGCGAAGACCAGGATCGACGCGGGCGAGACGATGAGTTTGACGCCCGGCGATTCCTTTTTTTCGTCCGCCAGTACGGAATTGGCCGCGGTGTCGAGCACGCGCGACCAGCCGGCTACATTCGCCCACGGCGGCAAGGTGAATTCGACGCCGTTTTCCGCGGCGTTGAACACGATGAACAATGGCTCGGCGGTGTTGTCATTCGCCGCAAGGATGTAGGCCAGAAACCGGCTTTCCGGAGAGTTCCAGTCCTCTTCGCTCATCTCGGCGGCATCGGGCCGAAGCCAGAGCACGTCGTGCGTCCCGTCGGCTTTCTTGCCCTCCAGCCAGTGCCGCAGCCGGAGCTGCGGAAAGCGCCGGCGCAGCCGCGTCAGGCCGCCGACAAATTCCGTCATGTCGTCATCCGTGCCGAGGCCGGACCAGTTGACCCAGCCGATCTCGTCGTCCTGGCAGTAGGCGTTGTTGTTGCCGCCCTGCGAGTTTCCGGCTTCGTCGCCGGCGAGGATCAGCGGCACGCCGTGCGCCAGCAGCAGCGACGTCAGTTGATTGCGGCGTAACAGCCGCCGGCGCTCCAGAATCGCGGCGTCGTCGGTCGGGCCCTCGACGCCGCAGTTGAGGCTGTTGTTGTCGTCGGAGCCATCGCGGTTGTCTTCCTGGTTCGCCTCGTTGTGCTTGTGCTCGTAACTGACCAGATCGGCGAGCGTGAAGCCGTCGTGGACGGTGACATGATTGATGCTGGCGTGCGGCCTGCGCCCGTCGTGCCGGTACTGCGGCGCCGATCCGGTCAGGGCGCTGGCCATCTCGCCGAGCAGGCCTCCGTCGCCGCGCCAATACCGCCGCAGCGTCCTGCGATAGACGTCGTTCCACTCCGACCAGCCGGGCGGAAAGCCGCCGACCTGATAGCCGCCGAGGCCGATATCCCAGGGCTCCGCGACCAGCTTGACGTTGGCAAGAACCGGGTCCTGCCGGACCGCGGCAAAGAACGCGCTATGCGGATCGAACGCCGGCGTGCGGCCGAGCGTCGAGGCGAGATCGAAGCGGAAGCCGTCGACGTGAAACACCTCGACCCAATAGCGCAGCGAATCCATGACCATCTGCAACACGCGCGGATGCGTAAGCTTCAGCGCATTGCCGGTGCCGGTGTAGTTCTCATAAAAGCGTGGGGTATCCGGCACGAGCCAGTAGTAGGCGGTGTTGTCGATGCCGCGGTAGCACAGCGTCGGACCAAGATGATTGCCCTCGGCGGTGTGGTTGTAGACCACGTCGAGGATGACTTCGATGCCGGCGCTGTGCAGCTCCGCGACCGTGGAGCGGAAAGCGTTCTGGATCTGGTCGGAGCCGTAGCGCCGCTCCGGCGCGAAGAAGCTCACCGAGTTATAGCCCCAGTAATTCTTCAGGCCATGCCCCAACAGGTGGGGCTCGTCGACGAAGGAATGGATCGGCAACAGCTCGATCGCGGTGACGCCGAGCTTGTGCAGATGCTCGATCATCGCGGGTGCAGCGAGGCCCCGATAGGTGCCGCGGAATTCCTTCGGCACATCCTCGCGCAATTGCGTGAGGCCTTTGACGTGAGCTTCGTAGATAACCGTGTCTTCCCACGGCACCTGAGGATGCCGGTCATCGGCTAAGGTGTGGGCCTGGTCCACGACCATGGACTTGTACATCGATCGCGCGTTGTCGCGGCGGTCGAACGACAGGTCTTCGCGCTTGTTGCCGACCCGATAGGCGAGGTGCGCATCCGTCCAGGCGAATTGGCCGCCGAGCCGCTTGCTGTAAGGGTCGATTAGCAGCTTGTGCGGATTGAAGCGGTGCCCGGCTGCCGGATCATAGGGTCCATGGACGCGATAGCCGTAGAGTTGGCCGGGCTGAACGTAGGGCAGATAGCCATGCCAGACATCTTCGGTACGCTCCGGCAGCGCGATGCGATCGAGTTCGCCCTTTCCGGTTGGATCGAACAGGCAGAGCTCGACCTTTTCGGCGGTGCTCGAGAACAACGCGAAGTTCGTGCCGCGGCCGTCCCAGGTGGCGCCCAGCGGATGCGGCGCGCCTGCGGCGATGCGATCAGACTTCAGGAACGAGATAGATGGCAGCAAGCGGTGGAAGGACAAGATGCAGCTCCGGGCTTTCGGGTGTCACAACAGCGGACACAAGCCCTGCGTTCCCTGTGTTGCTGCCGCCATAGTAAGCAGCATCGGTATTGAGCACCTCGCGCCATTGCCCGGCGAACGGCACGCGGATGCGGTAGTTGCGGCGGACCTCGGGCGTGAAATTGACGACCACCACGCAGCGCGATTTCGGATCGCTTCCCTTGCGGAGCCACGCGAACACGCTGTGGTTGGCATCGTCGACGACGAGCCATTCGAAGCCTGCCGCATCGCAGTCGAGCTGGTGTAGCGCCGGAGTCGAGCGGTAGAGATTGTTGAGATCGCGGACCAGCCGTTGCACGCCGAGGTGATTCTGCTGTTCGAGGAGATGCCACGGCAGGCTGTGGTCGTGGGTCCATTCGGAGTCCTGTGCGAATTCGCAGCCCATGAACATCAGCTTTTTGCCGGGATGCCCGAACATGAAACCGTAGTAGGCGCGCAAATTTGCAAACCGCTGCCATTCGTCGCCTGGCATGCGGCCGAGGATCGAGCGCTTGCCGTGCACGACCTCGTCATGCGAGAGCGGCAGCACGAAATTCTCCGAGAATGCGTAGTGCAGACCGAACAGGATATTGCCGTGGTGATGGCGGCGGTAGATCGGCTCCTTCGAGATGTAATCGAGGGTGTCGTGCATCCATCCCATGTTCCACTTGTAGCCGAACCCCAGGCCGCCCCAATCGACCGGCCGTGACACCATCGGCCAAGCGGTGGATTCCTCGGCGACGGTCGTCGCTTGCGGGTGACGTGCGAACACCTGGGTGTTGGTGCGCCGCAAAAATTCGATGGCGTCGATATTCTCGCGTCCGCCGTAGCGGTTTGGAATCCAGCCGCCGGCCGGACGGCTGTAGTCGAGATAGATCATCGAGGCGACCGCATCAACGCGCAGCCCGTCGATGCCGTAGCGCTCCATCCAGAACAGCGCGTTGGACATCAGAAAGTTCGTCACCTCGACACGGCCGTAGTTGTAGATCAGCGTGCCCCAGTCAAGGTGGCGGCCCTGCATCGGATTGGCGTGCTCGTAGAGGGCGGTGCCGTCGAACCGCCCGAGGCCGTGAGGGTCGTCGGGGAAATGCCCGGGCACCCAGTCGAGCAATACGCCGAGACCCTTACGGTGGCAGGCATCGACCAGCAGGGCGAAATCTTCCGGCGGGCCGAAGCGGCTCGTCGGCGCGAACAGCCCGGTCGGCTGGTAGCCCCATGAGCCGTCGAACGGATGCTCGGACACCGGCATCAGTTCGATGTGGGTGAAGCCCATGTCGGCGGCGTAATCGGGAAGCTCTTTGGCGAGCTCTTTGTAGGTCAGCCAGCGCGCGCCATGCTCGGGATTGCGCCGCCATGAGCCGAGATGCACCTCGTAGATCGACATGGGCGCCGGTAGCGCATTGGCGTGGTGCTCGAGCCGCACCGGCCGCGGTAGCCGCTCGCTATCGACCACGATCGACGCGGTCGAGGGCCGCTGCTCGGCCGCGAACGCCACCGGGTCGGCCTTCAGCGGCAGCAGTTGCCCGTCGCCGCCGACGATCTCGTATTTGTACTTGTCGCCGGCGCGCGCCGCCGGCACGAAGATCTCCCAATAACCATTGCCGCGCACCCGCATGGCGTGGCGGCGACCGTCCCAGAAATTGAAGTCGCCGACCACGCTGACGCGCCGCGCGTTCGGCGCGAACACCACGAAGGCGACGCCGTCGACCCCCTCGTGCTGCATCGGATGCGCGCCGAGCTTGTTGTAGAGCTCCAGATGCGTGCCTTCGCCGAGCAGATGAAGGTCGAGGTCGGTCAGGATCGGCGGGAAGCGGTAGGCATCGTCCATCTCGATCTTGTTGTCGCCGAAGCGCGCCCGCAGCCGATAATGGGGATCGCGCGCCTCGACTGGGCCGGCGAACAGCCCAGCGTCGTGGATGCGCGGCAGCTCACTGACGTGGCCGGCATCGTCCAACACCTCGACCTGCGAGGCTTCCGGCAGGAACACACGAACCACCGGCTCGCCATCCTCGTGATGCCAGCCGAGATAATTGAACGGGTCGTGATGGCGGCCTTCGACGATCGCGCGGGCGGCGCTTGAAATGCTCATGATTGGACCACGTTGTGGCGTTTGAGGATGTGCCATGTGCCCTCAAGGGGCACGTGCAGCCAAGCCGGTCGGTTCATCAGTTCGTATTCCATTTCGTAGAACGCTTTCTCGAGCAGGAAGAAATCGAGCAGGTTCCGCGCCTGCGCAGAGTCTGACGGCCACAACGCGGGATCGGTGGCGGTGCGGCACGCGGTCCAGAATGCTTCCTCGGCCTTGTTGCGCCACAGTTCGAGCTTTGGTGTGAGGATGTGGCGCTCCTCCGGAGTGAGGTTGGTCGCGTTCGACAGCGCCGCGGTGGTCGAATAGTCGATCGAACGGATGAGTCCCGCGACGTCGCGCGCGGCGGGAGCTTTTCCCCGGCGCTCGGCGAGCGAGCGACCCGGCTCACCCTCGAAGTCGAGTATGAAAGCGTCTTCCTTCGCGACGAGAATCTGTCCGAGGTGGAAGTCGCCGTGATGACGAACTTTCAATGCATTGATCGTGCCCGGCAGAGAGTTGCCGATATGATCCGCAATCGCGGGGCGCGCCTCGAGGATACGGTCGGTCAGGATCTGATCGGCTTCGGCCAAGCCGCCGCGCTTCTCGGCAAGAAGGCCGAGCGTACGAGCGCTGCGCTCGATCAGGCGTTCGACCCATCCGGCAATGTCGGCAGCGGTGGCAGGCTCCGGCGCGAAATCCGGAATGTCGGCCCGGCTGGCCAATGCGGTTTGCAACTCGCCGGTTCTGCGTCCGATTTGCGTCAGAAGCCGCAGGTACGAAATCAACTCCGGACTCTCGTCAGGCGGAGCCGCCGCCGACAATACGCGCTGATCATCGATGAAGCGACCGAGATACGCTTCAGTGACTGTCCAGGCGTCACCCTGGTTTTCGACGAAACGATGCGCGACCACGAGTGCGCTCCGCCGGTCGCCTTCGACGAGTTCGATCGAACCGAGCAAGTCGGGGACGTTGCGGTAGCCGGTCTGCTCGACCAGAAAGCGCCCGATCTCGATTTCAGGATGGATGCCTTCATTGACCTTGCGGAAAATCTTCACCACGCACGCCGAATCGACGATGGCCGTGGTGTTGGACTGTTCGCGGTTGGTCGCGGTGACTTTCTCGGGAGCAGGCGGCGGCATCTGCTTGAACGCGCTGGTCGGCGAGGCTTCCAGCCGGTGGCCATCACCTTCGACGGTCTCGCCGCTGTGCATCATGCGAAGCAGCAGCGCGATAAAATCCTGATCACTGCCGGCATCGATCAGCGTGCCCTCCTGCCGGCCGCGTCGGACCGCGGCGATGGCATGCGCCGGGATGGCGCCGGAACGATCGAAGCGCGTCCATTTGACCAGCAGCGGAAGCAGATAGCGGGACGTGGCGTGCTGCTCGGCTGCGGCGCCCGTTCGCTCTCCCGAAACGCTGATAAGCGCCAGGGTCGCGGCCAAGCCGCCTCGTTCAAGTCGAACGAAGGGCCCCAGCTTGGCCGCCGGCACGCCTCGCGCCTTCTCGGCAAACCAGCGGCGCTCCATGAGAAAATGCGGCAGCACGTCGTGTTCGAATGCGAAGCGCTCCCGGGCTGCCAATGGCGACGTCCGGTCGTCCGACCACACCAGTGTGATGGTCTCGCGCGGCACGATGCACGCTTCCGGCTCCGGATCGGTCTGATTGCCCAGCAGGAACCAGAAAAAGCCGTAGGGCGGCAGCGTGATGAGATAAGGAAGCTCGCCAATTCTCGGAAATGCCGTTTGTCCGAGCATTTCGGTGGGCACGCGGCCCTTCCATGGGCTGAGGTCGATCTCGGCGGCCTGAGCCGAGCGCGACAGGTTGGCGACGCAAACGATGATTTCGTTGTCGTGCTGCCGAACGTACGCCAGGACGGTTCGATTGGCGGGGCGGATGAAGCGCAGGGTCCCTCGGCTGAAGGCTGTGGTGGAGCGCCGTACGCCGATCAGCCGCTTCATCCAATTCAGGAAAGACGAGGGACTGCGCTGTTGCGCCTCGACATTGACCGATTGGTGGCCGTACACCGGGTCCATGATGACCGGCAGATAAAGCCGCGCCGGATCGCAGCGGGAGAATCCGCCGTTCCGGTCCGAGGTCCACTGCATAGGGGTCCGGACGCCATTGCGGTCGCCGAGATAGATATTGTCGCCCATGCCGATCTCGTCGCCGTAGTAGATGATCGGCGTGCCGGGCAAGGAGAACAGCAGGGAGTTCATCAACTCGATTTTGCGACGGTCGTTGTCCATCAGCGACGCCAGCCGCCGCCGGATGCCGAGGTTGATGCGCGCCCGCGGGTCGTTGGCATAGGTCGACCACAGGTAATCGCGCTCGACGTCGGTGACCATTTCCAGGGTCAGCTCGTCGTGGTTGCGGAGAAACAGCGCCCACTGGCAATTCGCCGGAATTTCCGGCGTCTGGCGGAGAATGTCGGCGATCGGGAAGCGGTCCTCCTGCGCGATCGCCATGTAGATGCGCGGCATCAGCGGGAAGTGGTACGCCATGTGGCATTCGTCGCCATCGCCGAAATAGGCGCTGACGTCCTCCGGCCACTGGTTGGCCTCTGCCAGCAGCACTTTTCCGGGGCTGTAGGCGTCGAGCTCCTGGCGGATTTTCCGGATGATCGCGTGGGTCTCCGGCAGGTTCTCGTTATTCGTGCCGTCGCGTTCGCAGAGATAGGGAATGGCATCGAGGCGGAAGCCGTCGACGCCCATGTCGAGCCAGCGCCGCATCACCTGGATCAGCGCCCAGAGCACGCGCGGATTGTCGAAGTTGAGATCGGGCTGGTGCGAGAAGAACCGGTGCCAATAGTACGCCTTGGCGTCCTGATCCCACGTCCAGTTCGATTTCTCCGTATCGGTGAATATGATCCGCGTGCCGTCGTACTTCTTGTCGGTGTCGCTCCAGACGTACCAGTTGCGTGCGTCGGTATCCGGCCCGCTGCGCCGCGCCCGCTTGAACCACGGGTGCTGATCCGAGGTGTGATTGATGACGAGTTCGGTAATGACGCGAAGGCCGCGGCGCTTCGCCTCGGTCATGAACTTGCGGAAATCACGCAGGCTGCCGAAATCGGGATTAATGCGACGATAGTCCGCGATGTCGTAGCCGTCGTCTTTGCCAGGGCTGGGATAGAACGGCAAAAGCCACAGCGTGTTGACGCCGAGGTCCTGGAGATAGTCGAGCTTCTCGGTTAGGCCGGCGAAGTCGCCGATACCGTCGCCGTTTGAATCGGCGAACGCCTTGACATGAAGCTGATAGATGATCGCGTCCTTGTACCACAGGTCATCCTGCGTCTTCGCCTGAAAGTCGATTTGCGACAGCACATTCACGGCATGACCCGTTCAGGTTTCGCAGCGGAACAGCAAGGCGGGGTCGTCGGACGGATTGATGGTCAGCCGCACGCCGCCCCATTCGATCATGTGCCGTTCGCCGGTGACGAGATTGACGATGGCGCGAACCGGCGCGCGGTCGTCGCCCGTGCGCAGGGTGATCTCGCCGAAGTGGAACCAGAACGTGCGCGGGCCGTGGCCGTTCAAGGCGATGGCGACGGCGACTGCGTTGTCATGTGCGACGGATTCCTTGACGAAGCCGATCACCTCGCCGTCGTCGACCTGAGCGAAACGCAAGTTGCTGGTCTGCTGGAGCGCGGAGTTCTCGCGCCGGGCGCGGTTGAGCGCGCCGATATAGTCTTTGATGTTGCCCGGCTTGTCCCAGTCGCGGACCTTGATTTCGTACTTGTCGGAGTTGATGTACTCCTCGCGGCCGGGGATCGGCTCGTGTTCGAGCAGCTCGAAGCCATTGTAGATGCCGTAGTTCGACGATAGCGTGGCGGCGAGCGCCACGCGCGACTTGAACATCCAGGGCTCGCCCTTCT
>C688J18823_10003068_pt1 | contig 10552 bp, 7 predicted proteins | sample HopSoiMetagenom1_FD_18823 | JGI IMG/M metagenome (IMG submission 18823) | reverse complement strand
CTGTTCGCGTGAAAAATCGCCGCTGACCTTGTCGGCGGATTGCCAGGATCCGGCTCTGCCGCGGAGCGTTCTGACTGGTGCGGATTCGTGCCTCAGGGCACCTTCCGTCGACCGGCTATGACCATTTAGGAAGTAGGCTCCCCAGAAAGTTAGTGCGCCGGACGGCTTCTGTCGGGGGGAGGGGGGAACGCCGCCCGGCGCCGGCGTGACCACGACGAGGTGGCCACGTCTGCAGGGCCAACGGGATTGTGGCGGGTTGGTTCCGGCTCGAACCGCAGTTTCAAAAAGTTTTCGGCGGCAAGAATGCGCGGATGCCTCTATCCACGAGGCACGACGAAGCCGTGCGGCGGGCGGGCCGCACGGCATCCATGTCGGCAAAACATATCAGAGGTTAGACTCGCGCTTGTTGCGGCGCCTGTTCCCGACCCGCCACCCATTCCGCATGGAAATGGCCGTTTTCACCCATCAGACAAACCTCGGCGTTTTCGCCATAGGCGCCAAGATTTCGTGCCGCGTCGATGGCGAACACCATGGCCTCGTCCTGGCTCTTGTAGGGGCCATATTCCTCGTTGCCGTATTTGATGTGCCATTCGTCCTGAACTTGATCGTGAACGATGAAGTAGCGGGCGGTCGGCATGAAAACCCTCGCTTTCCAATGTCGCGTCAGGAGACAACAGCCAACGCAGCCTTTGAGGCGATGTTCCTGGAGGCCCTGCAAACAAAATAGCGGGGATTGTCCCATTTTGGTCATGGTCTGCGAGGCGGAGGATCGGGCTCGATTCGCTGTGACGCCTCCCAATTTCGGTCGCAGTGCATGGTTCCACACTGCAACCAGTTCCGATTTCAGGCGTTATTCCGCCGGGAGATCACACGCTCATGCCACTTTTTGCCTGCCGGGTCGCATGCCGGCCGGGGTCTTGAGTTTTCTGTGTAGATGATTGGACCTGTCCGTGCCGTTAGACGCCTACGATCTTAATCGGTTGGCCATTCTGCTCGATGTCGACGGAACGCTGCTTGATATCGCGCCGACGCCGCAACAGGTGGTGGTGCCGCCGGAGCTGCCCGATATCCTTGCGCGGGTGCGAGAGCGTCTTGGCGGTGCCCTCGCCGTGGTCAGCGGTCGAATGGTGTCGGAGATCGACAGTTTTTTTGCGCCGCTGAGGCTCGTGGCGATTGGCGGACACGGCGCGGAGATGCGCCCCGTTGCGGACGGTCCTACTCTGGCAGGACGGGCGACCCCGCTCGATACCGAATTCAAACAGCGTCTCATCGATGTCGCCGGCAGGCATCCCGGCGTGCTGATCGAGGACAAGGGTTATTCGCTCGCTCTGCACTACCGGCAGGCCCCGAAGCAGGGTGTAGCGCTGATCCACGACGTGAAACACGCCCATCAAGCCTGGGGCGATCAATCCATCGAGCTGCTTTCCGGCAAGGCCGTGCTCGAGCTCAAGTTTGCGGGATTCAACAAGGGTAGCGCCGTGCGCCAGTTGATGACCTATCCGCCGTTTACACGCCGCGCGCCGATTTTTGTCGGCGACGACCGGACCGACGAGGACGCCTTCAGGGTCATGCCGGAATTCAACGGCCAGGCGATGTCGGTCGGCCGGAAGCTTCCGGGCATCGACAAATACTTCGAGTCCCCCGCTGACGTGCGACTCTGGCTGGGACGGCTGTGCGGCGCTCTGGCGGTTGCGTCATGACCGGTCGCGGCCTGAGCCTCGCCGCCGGGCGTGAACTTCCACGCCCGCTGCACGTTGTCCGGAGGTCGAGCGACGAGTGGCGGTTATCCCGGGAGGACCGGTGATGGCGCGCGTGGTTGTGGTTTCAAATCGCGTCGCGGTCCCGAACCGTGACGGTGCGACCCGGGCCGGCGGCCTCGAGGTGGTGCTGCGTTCGTTCCTCAAGCGCAATCAGGGCGTCTGGTTTGGCTGGAGCGGTCGCACCGTCGCCAAGGGCGAGGAGCAGATCCGCGAATTGCAGCATTCCGGCGTGACCTACATCACCACCGACATTTCGCGTACCGACTTCCAGGAATACTACAACGGCTTCGCCAATCGGATGCTGTGGCCGATCCTGCATTACCGGCTCGACCTCGTGGAGTTCACCAGCCGGGATATGGCGGGCTATCTCCGCGTCAACGAGATGTTCGCCGACCGTCTGCAGGCCTTCCTCAAGCCCGACGACGTGATCTGGGTGCACGACTATCATTTCCTGCCGCTGGCGAAGGCGCTGCGCGAGCGCGGCGTCGAGAACAAGATCGGCTTCTTTCTGCACATTCCGTTTCCACCGCCGGACCTGCTGACCGCGCTGCCCAAGCACGAGCGCATCATCCTCAGCCTCTGTCACTACGATCTCGTCGGCTTTCAGACCGACAACGACGCCAACAATCTGGCGGACTACCTCACCGACGAATGCCGGATGCCGAGCCGCGACCGCCGCACCTTTATCGCGGGCACCCGCACGATGCGGGTCGGCGTGTTTCCGGTCGGCGTCGAGATGGCGGAATTCGAACGTCTGGCGCGGCGCACNACGAAGGTTGCCGCGGTNCGCGAGGTGGTCCGAAGCCTCGCGGACCGCAGCATGATCATCGGCGTCGATCGCCTCGACTATTCCAAGGGAATCGGAATGCGGATGCGCGCATTCGAGCAATTCCTCACGAATTATCCGCGTTGGCGCGGCAGCGTGACTTATCTCCAGATCACGCCACGCAGCCGTTCGGACATCCGCGAGTACGCCGACATGGAACGGCGCATCGACGAGACCGTCGGCCGGGTCAACGGTCACTACGGTGAGGCCGCCTGGACCCCGGTCCGCTACGTCAACCGCCCCTACGGCCGCCCGACGCTCGCCGGCCTGTTCCGGTCGTCCCGCGCGGCGCTGGTGACGCCATTGCGCGACGGCATGAACCTCGTGGCCAAGGAATATGTCGCGGCCCAGGATGCCGGAGACCCAGGCGTGCTGATCCTGTCTCGTTTCGCCGGCGCCGCGGTCGAATGCCAAGCGGCGCTGTTGGTCAATCCTTACGACCAGGAAGCGATGGCCGCCGCGATCGATCAGGCGCTGTCGATGCCACTGGAAGAGCGCAAAGCGCGCCATGGCGCCCTGGTCAAGGTTTTGTCGGAGAATGACATCAAGGATTGGGGGACGCGCTTCATCGCCGCGCTGGTGCGGCCTGCACCGGTGGCTGTGCCGCGGCCGGTCGTGCCCGGGCCATCCTACCTTGCCGCTGCGGAATGATCGGCACGTTGCTCGGCGGGCTTCGATGCGCGGGTGAGATTGAAGGCGCTGTTGACCAGCGCCACGTGCGAGAACGCCTGCGGGAAATTGCCGAGCAGTTCCCTTGATCCGGGATCGTATTCTTCGCTCAGCAGCCCGACGTCGTTGCACAGAGCTGCGAGCCGCTTGAACAGCGCTTGCGCATCGTCAAGCCGTCCTAGCATCACGTAAGCGTCGACCAGCCAAAAGCTGCACGCCAGGAACACGCCTTCGCCTGCCGGCAGACCGTCGTCCGAACGCGACGTGTCGTAGCGCTGCACGAATCCGCCGACCATCAGGCGGCGCTCGATCGCTTCGATCGTGCCGATGACGCGGGGGTCCTTTGGCGGCAGAAAGCCGACCACCGGCAGCAGCAGCAGGCTCGCGTCGAGCTCTCTGCTGTCATAGGACTGCACGAAGCTTTGCTGCTGCGGGTCGAAGCCCTTCCGGCACACATCAGCGTGGATGAACGTGCGTAGCTCGCGCCAGCGGTCGAGCGGACCGTCGAGCCGGTATTCCTCCGCGCTCTTGATGGCGCGGTCGAAGGCGACCCAGGCCATCACCTTGGAATAGGTGAAGTGGCGCCGGCCGCTGCGCACCTCCCAGATGCTTTCGTCGGGCTCCGTCCATGCGGTCTCAAGGTGCTTCAGGAAGGCGATCTGCATCGCCCAGCCATCCTCGCTTTGCACGATGCCGCCGCGCCGCGCCTGGTGCAGCGCATCCATCACCTCGCCGTAGACGTCGAGCTGAAGCTGATTATGTGCGCTGTTGCCGATACGCACCGGGCCTGAATTGCGAAAACCCGGCAGCCACGGCACCTCCCATTCGACCAGGCGCCGCTCGCCGCCGATGCCGTACATGATCTGCGCCTGCTCGGGACGGCCGGCGACGGCGCGCAGCAGCCAATCACGCCACGCGCCGGCTTCCTCGTAGTAGCCGCCATTCATGAAGGCGAGCAGGGTCAGCGTTGCGTCGCGCAGCCAGCAGAACCGGTAGTCCCAGTTGCGAACGCCGCCGATCCACTCCGGCAGCGAGGTGGTGGGCGCCGCGACGATGCCGCCGGTCGGCGCATAGGTCAGCGCCTTCAGCGTGATCAGCGAGCGCGTCACGATTTCGGCGAACGGGCCGTCGTTCTTGAACTTCGCGGTCCAACCGCGCCAGAACTTTTCGGTCACGGCCAGCGCTTTGCTCGGATCGGATGGCTGGGGCGGCGGCAGATGCGATGGCGCGTAGATCAGCGTGAATGGCACCGTCTCGCCGGCCGCGACGGTGAACTCGCCGATTGTCCTGAAATTTTCGCCGTGGACTCCGATCGGAGTCGTCAGCAGCACCATGTCAGGGCCGGCGACCGCGCGCAGAGTGCGGTCCGGCAGGCGCGTGACCCAAGGCACGATGCAGCCGTAGCCGAAGCGCAGAACGAGCTCCATGCACATCGTCACCCGGCCCGATTCGCCGAGCACCAGCCGTACGATGTCGGAGGTGTCGTTGCGCAGCGGCATGAAGTCGATGAGCGTCGCCACGCCCTCGTCGGTCTCGTATCGCGTCTCCAAAATGAGCGTACCGGCACGATACTTTCGGGTGGCGCGGAATTTCTCGGCTGCCGGTGCGATCCGCCACCGGCCGTTGTCGGGTGTGCCGAGCAGCGCCGCGAAACAGGCGTCGGAATCGAACCGCGGCCAGCACAGCCAGTCGATCGAGCCGTCGCGCGAGACGAGCGCCGCGGATTCGCAGTCCCCGATCAACGCATAGTCCGCGATGCTGAGGGTCATTGGGGCTCAAACTCAAAGCGTGAAATCGATGACCACCTTGATGTCGCCCGGACGGCGCTCCAGCGCCTCCTGCCAGTTCGACAGCGGCACGCGCCGCGAGATCAGCCGGCCGAGCCAGGCCTTGTCGGCCTCGGCCAGCGATTTCGCCGCCAGCTCGTAGTGCCGGCGGTTGGCGTTGACCGAACCGAACACCACGTCGTTGTTGAGCACCATGGCCTTGTTGAATGCTCCGAAATCGAATGCCACCTCGCTGTGGCCGCCGAGCCCGAGGAGACAAACCACGCCGTTTGGGGCGGACCGGCCGAGAGCCCCGGCGATGAGCGACGGCACCCCGGTGCATTCGATGACGATGTCCGGCGCAAGCTCGATGACGCTGTCGATCGTGCCGGTGAGATAAAGCGCGCCGAGGTCGCGGACGAGTTGCGGCTTCGGTCCCTCGGTCGTGCGGTCGAGCACATAGACCTCGTGGTCGCGCTGCATGCCCATCATGGCGGCGAGCAGGCCGATCGGACCGGCTCCGGTCACCAGCACCCGTCGCGGCTGCCAGGAATGAAAGCGCCGGCCGATGCGCTCGATATGGTCCCAGGCCTTGGCGACGACGCTCGCAGGCTCGAGCAGCACGGCATGCGCGCCGAGCGCCGGATCGACCTTGATCGCGTAGCTCGGTTCGATCCGAAACCGCTCCGAGCCGAAGCCGTCAATGCCCTTGATGCCGCGCTCGCTGTATCGGCCGTTGCTGCACATGTCCCATTCGCCGGCGGCGCAGGCGGGGCAGGGCACCGGGTCGGGCCGCCGCACGATGCCGACGATGCGATCGCCGACCGCGAGGCGGCTCACGGGCGGTGCCGTTATGACTTCGCCATAGGATTCATGGCCGAGCACCAGCCGTTCGGCGCCGGGGGGCGCTTGGCCATAGGCGCCGGAGATAATTTCCCGATCGGTGCCGCAGACGCCAAGCGCGAGCGCGCGAACCAGAACAGAGCCATGCGCCTCCGGGGGCTCTGGAATGTCGTCAAGTTGCGCGGAGTGGGGCACTCCCGGAAGAAGCGTGATCGCGCGCACCGAAAGACCTCATCCACGAACGGAAATTTGTTACCGGTCAAATGCTTCGCCGCCCGACGCAGATGCTTCGCTACCTCGACCAATGACGCCCCAGGACCGGAAAGGTTCCTGCCGGAAAGCCGGCGCCGCGCGTCGGTTTCATTGCGACGGCCCCCTGGTGCGGCATATTGGCCTGCAATAGAGTCGGCGCTTCCAACACGCGGCGAACCTTGAGTCGCCGCCAAGATTTCATTCGAGGGAGCGCTTCATGGCACGCAAGATTCCGAGCACGAAGGATTCCGGCCCAAAGGTCGACCGTCGTAAATTTCTGACCGGGGTGGCCGTCGCCGGCGCCGCCGGCACGATCGCGCCGCAAGCCGCCAACGCAACCATTGCGGGCGCCGCGCCGGCGCGTCTGCCCTCGGTGCTGCCGCCGACCACCCAGACCATCGCAGCCGAAACCAGCGTGCCGCAGGCCGAACTGAACCGGATCGGCGGCGTCGCCGGCTCCGACTTCATGGTCGACGTCATCAAGACCCTCGACATCAAATACCTGCCGGCAAACTGCGCTTCGAGCTACCGCGGCATTCACGAGTCGCTGATCAACTACGGCGGCAACAAAATGCCGGAATTCCTCACCTGCACCCATGAGGAATCCGCGGTCGGCATGTCGCAGGGCTACTTCAAGGCCACCGGCAAGCCACTGCTGACGCTGGTTCACGGCACCGTCGGTCTGCAGCATGCCTCGATGGCGATCTACAACGCCTGGTGTGACCGCGTGCCCGTCATGATCATGGGCGGCAACGACCTCGACGCCGCCCATCGGCCGCCGGGCGTGCCGACCTTCCACTCGGCGCAGGACATCAACGCGATCGTGCGCGACTACACCAAGTGGGACGATACGCCGGTGTCGTTGCAGCACTACGCGCAGTCGGTCGTCCGCGCCTACAAGATCTCGATGACCCCGCCGTATGCGCCGGTGATGATCTCGCTCGATGCCGGCATTCAGCAGGAGCCGATCCACAGCAACGGCGAGAAGCTCTACATTCCGAAATACACCGCAAGCTCGCCGCCCCAGGGCGACACCGGCGCGGTGAAGGAAGCGGCGCGGCTTCTCGCCAACGCCGAGCGGCCGGTGATCGTCGTCGATCGCGCGGCGCGCACCGAGAACGGCTTGCGGCTGCTGGTCCAACTCGCCGAAGCCCTGCAGGCCCGCGTCGTCGACATGGGCGGCCGCATGAACTTCCCAAAGACGCACTACCTCAGCGCCGGCGTCGCCGTGGTCAACAACGCCGACGTCATCATCGGCATGGAGCTGTCCGACTTCTGGGGCGTGGTGAACGGCTACATCGACAATGGTGANCACGGCATCGGTCACAACCGCAGCAAGATCAAGCCGGAAACCAAGCTGATCAGCATCAACTCTTCCGAGCTGCTCACCAAGTCGAACTACCAGGACTTCCAGCGCTTCCAGGCGGTCGACGTGTCGATGCCGGCGGACTCCGAGGCGACACTGCCGGCGCTGATCGAAGCGGTGAAGGCGGCCATCCCGAACGACCGCAAGGCGGCCATCGAGAAGCGCGGCGAGGCGGCCAAGAAGGGCAAGGCGGAGGCCCACGCGCGCACGCTCGAAGCCGCGGCGCTCGCCTGGGACGCAAGCCCGATCAGCACCGCGCGCCTCGTCATGGAGACCTGGAACGCCATCAAGGGCGAAGATTGGTCGCTGGTGTCGCAGTCCGGCAATGTCAGCAACTGGCCGCAGCGGTTGTGGCCGATGGAGAAGTATCACCACTGGCTCGGCGGCTCCGGCGGCTACGGCGTCGGCTACGGCGCGCCGGCCTCGGTTGGCGCTGCCCTCGGCAACCGCGATCTCGGCCGCTTCTCGGTTTCGATCCAGTCGGACGGCGACCTGATGTACGCGCCCGGCGTGCTGTGGACCGCGGCAAAGCACAAGATCCCGCTGCTCGCCGTGATGCATAACAACCGCGGCTATCACCAGGAGCTGATGCACGTGCAGCGGATGTCGAGCTTCCGCAACCGTGTCGCCAGCCTCGGCGGCGACATGGGCCCGATCGGCACCAGCATCATGAATCCGGACATCGAGTATCACAAGCTCGCGGAGTCGATGGGCTGGTGGGCGAAAGGACCGATCAAGGATCCGGCCGAGCTCGGGCCGGCGATCAAGCAAGCGATGGCGGCGGTGAAAGCCGGCCAGCCCGCGCTCGTTAACGTCTGGACGCAGCCGCGCTAACCCTGGGAAATGAACAACATGCGTTATCCAATGTTTCGCATCGCGCTGGCCACTGTGGTGGCCGGCGTGGTTCTCGGTCATGGCACGGCGTTCGCAGCGGGCGATGTGGCCAAGGGCAAGGCCGCGTTCGTGAAATACGGCTGCTGGCAGTGCCACGGTTTCGAGGGGCAAGGCTCCGTCGCAACCAGCAATGGCAAGGTGCTGGCGCCTGACCCGCTGCCGTACGAGGGCTTCTCGGCGTTTATCCGCACCAGCAACACCGGCATGCCGCCCTATAGCGAGAAGGTGCTGCCGAACGGCGACCTCGAAGACATTCACGCTTATCTGTCTTCGATCCCGAAGCCGAAGGATCCGAAGACCATCCCGCTGCTCAGTCAGTAGCAGAGTTGCAATGAACAAAAGCCTCCGGAGCGATCCGGGGGCTTTTGCTTTGTGAAGCTTCACGCGCGTAAAGGCAGGCGGTTGTTTCAACCAATTCCAGTAAGCCGTCCGGTTTTGTTTTTCTTCGAAAACGTCAACGCGTCGCGGCACATAGGACGTCTTTTTGAATTCATCCAAGTCCACGTTAGAACCTCTATAAATCATTGATATTGCAGCATAAAGCCTCGGCATCTAGGAGCGGTGTCGGGCTGTCGCGACCGCGTGAGTGGCCCGGGAATTTGTAAGGGTTGGGCACGCTCATGAGCGAGGGAGTTGCGCGCCGGCGCATTTCATATCTGCTGGCAACCACTTTCATCATCAGCACGGCGCCATGCGGCATGGGCGCGATGGCCAAAGACGAAACGCCGCCTGCGACGAGCGACGCCGACCCCACATCAAAGCCCATCTCACCAGCCGCGCGCGGCGCCAACGCGCAAGCCCAGAGCCAAACCATTCAGCTCGACACGATCACCGTCCAGACCAGGAAGCGCGCCCGCCCGCGCACCGTGCCCGCCGCGGCGCCGGTCGCACCGCCTGCGGCTGCGCCGATTGTGACGACCAACGCCGGCGGCGATATCGGTTATCACGCCAACAGCACGTCAACCGCGACCAAGACCAACACCCCGCTCCGCGACATCCCGCAGTCCGTCACCGTCGTCACCAAGCAGCAGGTCCAGGACATCGCCGCGCAGCGGATCGAGGACGCCGTGCGCTACGTTCCGGGCGTCAACTGGCACCAGGGCGAAGGCAACCGCGATCAGATCGTCATCCGCGGCCAGAGCTCGACCGCCGACTTCTTCGTCAACGGCATGCGCGACGACGCGCAGGTCTATCGCGATCTCTACAACACCGAACGCCTGGAGTTCCTCAAAGGCCCGAACGCGATGATCTTCGGCCGCGGCGGCGGCGGCGGCGTATTGAACCGCGTGCTCAAGGAAGCCTACGGAGTTCCGATCAACGAATGGAAGGTCCAGACCGGTTCCTATAACAACGCGCGCGTGTCGGGCGACGTCGGCGGCAAGATCACCGACAACGTTTACGGCCGGATCAACGGCGTGTTCGAGGATACCGACGCCTATCGCGACTTCACCCATATGCAGCGCGGCGGCGTCAATCCGACGCTGACGTGGCTGGTTAATCCGCTCACCAAGGTGAAGCTGTCATACGAGTATTTCCACGACGGCCGGACCGCCGACCGCGGCATTCCCTCGTACGTCAACGGCCGTCCGTACCCCGGCGCTGAGCCCAATCAGTTCTTCGGCAATCCAGCGCTGAGCTTCACGCCGTCGACGCAGAACGTCGCCATGGCGGTCATCGAGCACGACTTCAACAACGGCCTGACCGTGAAGAACCAAACCCGCTTCGCCGACTACAAGCGGGGCTATCAAAACGTCTATCCGGGCAGCATGGTTACGGCCGCCGGCACTTATACGCTGGCCGCGTACCGCAATCAAAACGATCGCCAGAACGCGATCAACCAGACCGACTGGACCTACAAGTTCAGCACCGACATCTGGAAGCACACGGTGGCGTTCGGCACCGAGTTTGCCAACCAGAAATCCGCCAACGCCCGTTATTCCGGTGTGTTCACCAACGGATTGGCCGCCTCGGCTCCGCTGTCGGCCGCCAATCCGACTTCGTTCCAGGACGTGTATTTCCCCGGCTTGGCGAGCGACGCCAGAAACAAGACCAATCTCAACGTTTCAGCGGGCTACTTGCAGGACCAGATCGAATTCACCCGTTGGCTGCAGTTCATCGGCGGGGTTCGCTTCGAGCAATTCGCTCTGGACTACACCAATCTCAACGCTCAGGGCGT
>C688J18823_10003066_pt1 | contig 10554 bp, 8 predicted proteins | sample HopSoiMetagenom1_FD_18823 | JGI IMG/M metagenome (IMG submission 18823) | reverse complement strand
ATGAACGGGCCCATGTATTGCAATCGTTGGGGAAAACGAATCATGAGGTCATTGATATTACCTTCGAACAAATGAATCACTTTGCCGGAAATATGCTGGAATTGAGGGATAACAATGGAAAGCACTTGTTGGTTATGTCGAAAAGTGCATACGATAGCTTAACAAGCAAACAAAAAATGCAAATTGAAAAATATGCGGAAGCAGTACCACTTACGATTAAGACAATTGAAACAATAGGCGGAGGAAGTGCAAGGTGTATGATTGCAGAGGTGTTTTTACCTATAAATGGATAGGTAATATCAAATTTAAAACTGTGAATTTGTTGTATTAGAGGCTGGGGCTACTGGAGTCGCAGGATATAACTTTTCAAACTCTGTATCCAATATGGCAAATTCATAATTGTCAACCCATTTGCCTCGAATGGGTAAATGGGCTCTGAACAAACCTTCCTGGAGCATTCCGACTTTTTCTATTACTTTTTTAGAAGCTATATTTTCAACAGCGCAACCGGCTTCAATACGATGCAGTTGCAACTCCCTGAATCCGAATTTTAGTAATTCTTTTAAAGCTTCTGTTGCATATCCTTTGTTCCAATGATTGGAATGTAGTTTAAGCCAAACTTTCCCTTTTTTATAATTTGCAGCCGCTAGATTTAAAGCAATAAGACCAATAAATGCAGGTTCAGCTGTTAGTTCAATCGTAAATGTATAAAAATTTCGAGGTGATGTTTTTTTTTCTTCTATCCATCCCAATACCCATTGTGCTGTTACTTCAGGACTTTCCGGAATACCCAAGGTATTGAATTGATCTGTTTCTTTTAAAGAAAGTAATTCATGAATTGCTTGCAAATCAGTCAATATCACTTCTCTGAGTGTTAATCGTTTTGTTTGAAGATGCATACGAGTTAAAAAGAAAAATTTGTAGTCAAGAATCTACACTAGTTTTGCTTTTGAGTGGGGAGCTTTCAAAAGAAAAATTCAACAACCAAATGTATTTCTAATTTATAGGGTGAGCAAGTTTTAGGGAAAAAAAAATTCAATTATTTAGCTAACGGTTGTAGTTATAGTTTTATAGGTTGACAGCCATTTTTGTTTAGTACATCTGTGGGTATTATTTGTAACGCATTCTTTTATTTAATAAGCATTCTGTTCGTTCTCAATAGCGTTCAACTCCTATATATACGCAATATACTATACTTTGCTTGTTATCAAAACACTTGGTACAACTATTGAATTTTCCAGCCACAGTATTAACCAAAAAATAAAATCATGGCAAAATATTCTAAAAAAGCACAAGACAAAGTTGAAAAAGTAATGCATGAAATGAAACATGGGACACTACGAAGTGGTGGCTCCGGGAAAAAAGTAAAAAGTAGAAAACAAGCCATTGCAATTGGTCTTTCTGAAGCAAGGGAAGCAGGAGCAAAAGTTCCTAAAAAGGCTACAAAGAAAAGAGCTGCAAAACGCAGTACTGCAACTAAAGACAGGCCTGCTAAAGCTTCACCAGCCAAGTCAGCATCGAAGACAAAAAGAGCAACAAAAAAGACGAGTGCTGGCAAGAAAATGGGAATGAAAAAAAGAGGTTAGCTAGCAAAAAGTTCCGTTGACGTAAGAAGGGTTCTCGATAAGAGAACCTTTTTTTATCTAACTTCTGAGCTGAATTTACTAAAAATCCGCTCCAGAAAATTGATGAATTTTTTGAGTAAATCAAAATATAATGTAATGGCCAGGATGAGTGACATGATCCAAATAACGCAAATATTTACCCAATAGGTATTGTAATATTTTCCAAATACTTTTTTGCGAGGTGCAAAAAAATGAGCACGACCCAAGTCCGAATCAACAGGATCTAAATAAATCGGATCAATCTTTTGAATGTATTTACCATCCAAATCCAAAATACGATAGGGTGTTGTTCTATTAGTAACCAAATCATTCAAACTTTCATTTTCGTAATCATCTTTTAATTGGAGGAAAGCGATTCGTGAGATACTATCTTTCGTAAGCTCACTTACTTTTTCATCTTTCCCTTTGGTTGCATTTTTAAATTTGTTTAAATAATAATTTTTTAAGTTCGCTATGAAACTCCCTATACCATTTGAAACGCTTTGAGAGAATGATTCAAGTGTAAGTTGATCCAAGCCAGGGCATTTTAAATTTGTTCTTTTTATCTCCGGAACATTTAATTCTTTCGTAATCTCATCATGGATCATTTTTAATGCATCCGTAATCTCTGCACTCTTACCTGGATTTTTATAGTTGTTTTCGCAATTGTCCAATTTTTTATTCAGCTCTGTCAGCCAATAGTCCTTTTTATAAGTAGCAATGCTTATCGATTTATCATATCTGTATAATTCCTGATTAAATTTATTGTTTTTAAACTGATTCACTGCCAATGCTTCAAATGCCCAGCGTGAAGTCATAATTTCTCCGGTAAACGGTACAACACTTTGAGAAGTGATGGAAGGATTCAATTTGTCGAATTTTACAATAACCCCACTTAATAATAATTGTGGAATAATTAAAAATGGAATTAAAATATAAATGGTAATTGCGGAGTTGAAACTAGCTGAAATATTTAAACCTAGCATATTGGCAAAACAAGAAGCACTAAACAATACCAACCAATAACTGAGGTTCATGTCTTTTATTTCCAGTACATAATTTCCAATGATCACAAATGTACATGTTTGAATCGCGGAGAGTACAAACATGATGGCAATTTTGGAATACAAGTAACTGGCTTTACTTAAGTTCAAGAACGATTCACGTTTTTGAATTTTTCGATCCCTGATAATTTCTTCCGCACTCACGGTAAGCCCGATAAACAATGCAACAACAACGGACATAAAAAGATAGGCAGGTAAATTTTCATTTTCACGGAAAATGTATCCTACTTTGTTGGAAAGATCTGTGTTGTAAAATTTTACCAGATACGCTAATATAAATGCCAATACAGGAGCTTCCAATAAATTGATGGACAGGTATTGCTTATTGGTCAATTTGGATAAAACATCCCGGGTAATGAACACCTTAAACTGTTTGAACTTAGGTGGAATTTTGAATGTACTTTCTGGAATCTTGGTAATTGTTTCTACCTCTTTCACCTTAGTTTCCATTTTTTCCTTGTACAATGTATTCCATTCTGCAGGAGAAATTTTACGACTACGAGTAATATTACCATATTCATCCAGTACTTTCGACTCAATGATATTAAATACCTGCTCGGGATTTACATTTCCACATTCTACACATTCACTTTCGTTGCAGTTAACATGGTTGACAGCCGTTTTGAAATAAATGACAGAGTCAACCGGATTACCATAATAGATTGGGAAACCGCCAACATCCAAAATCATGAGCTTATCAAACATTTTAAAAATGTCGGAAGAAGGTTGATGGATAACCACAAAAACAAGTTTTCCTTTTAAGGCCAACTCTTTTAGTAAGTCCATAATGTTTTCAGAGTCACGGGATGATAAACCAGAAGTTGGTTCGTCAACAAATAATACGGATGGTTCGCGAATTAATTCCAATGCAATGTTCAAGCGTTTACGCTGACCGCCGGATATGGTTTTATCCAAGGGACTGCCCACTTTAAGATGAGCAGTTTCAATCAACCCAAGGCTGGTAAGCACAATAGCCACCATTTCATAAATTTCCTGATCATCTTTATCACCAAAACAAAGTTTTGCATTGTAAAAAAGATTTTGAAAAACGGTTAGCTCTTCAATCAGTAAATCATCTTGTGAAACGTGACCGATAACACCTTCAATTTTATCTTTCTCCGTATGTATATTGATCCCGTTGATTTTTACAGAACCTCTCGTAGGTTTTTCATTGCTGTTGAGTACATTTAGTAAGGTAGATTTACCTGCACCCGATCCACCCATAATACCGATAAGCTTTCCGGACTCTTCACTAAAATTAATATCGTGTAAACCTATTTTTCCGCCTTTAAACTTAAACTCCAGATCTTTTACAACAAAAGAAACTCTTGCTTTAGAAGTATCCGTTAAAAATGCGCTTAAAATATCACTGTAATAAATAGGTTTTACTTTTGAGCTACGGATGGAGGAACCAGGAGTAAGGATGTAAATTTTCCCTTGGCTGATTAACTGTCCGTTTAAATATAAATCGCTGATACCAAAGTATAACAAGGCATACATACTTACGCTTGGTATCCATAAAACACGAACTTGTCCGGTTACACCTTCAGCAAACAGGTGACGTGTATTCTCAAACTCATGTGATTTGTTATCAATGACCAGGATCTTAGAAGAGTCGGGTATTTGGTTTTCTTTTGCTTGTACGAATTTTAAGCAACGAACAAATTCTTCTTCGTCAATATTAAATGTCTCGGAAACGGTAATTACAAATTCCATTTCCTGTTCAGAAATATCTTCGTTGGAATTGATGAATTCAATCAACCGGATAAGCACAACGACCTTTTGTACCTGCGTTAATTCTGCATTAATTTGAGTACAAATTTTAAGAACTTTTACGGAGTTTAGTGAAGTACGTTTGGCGGTACCATCTTTCTTTTTGGAAACATTGTGATGGGCTTCAACAAATTCATCAAAAATAGCGAGGTATTGATCAACAAGCTCTTGATTTAACTGTTGCTTTAGGAAGGCTTGAACAATGAAACGTCCGCTATCATTTACCCCATTTACCCGGGCAATAATAGCAAACATTTGCATAAGAGCTTTTAGTATTCTTTCACTCATTCCTAAATTTTATCGAAGTGAATTAGAAAAAAAAGACATTAATACCGGGGTAATAATGCCTTGTGATAACCCAAGAAACTCTTTTTTATTTCTGTTGTTTAAAACCGATAAGTACAACTGCTCTTCCAGAACTTTGAGGGCCGTCTAGCTTTGCTTCAATAATACAATCAAGCGTATTGTTTACTTTAAAATCCCAATATGGAGCATTTTTAAAATCATGATTTGTAAACAAAAGATGTCTTTCCGTATCGTATACAGAGAAAACCAGGTTTCCATCAGAAAGACCGGTACAAGCAGCAACACGGTATACAGTACCACCGTAAAGAACGGTATGGAATTCAGCAGTTTCGTCTCCATTCATTAATAGGGAACGATATTGTTGTCCGTCAGAAATAAATTTATTTTCAAGGTGTCTTGCACAGATGTTTGCAACAGTATCAGACATTTGTGCACTTGCTGTATTGATGATGAGTATACTGCAGATGGTGAACACCAATTTAAAAATTCCCTTTTTCATATCTTATTGAATTAAATGGTCAAATTTCTTATATAGTTACTGCGCCCGATGAAGCTTTTCAGCCTTCATTAAAATTACGGCTGATGATAAGCGTAGGCGGGTTAATGAACAATTTTAGCTCTAATATCGTTGATTTTTTTAGAAATCGATTCGATTTGCTCTGGAGAAATCGTTACTTCAGATCTGCTATTAATAACAGTTAATTTTTTGTCCGCATCAGTTGTAGGTTTTTCATAAATGTATTTGAATGTTACTCCATCAAATACAGAAGAAAGATCATTTAAAGCATCAACAAATTCTGTGTATTCCGGTTGACTATAAAATTGTGTCAATAATTTAATAAGGCTTTGCAGCGATGATTTTTGTTCTGCAATTCTACGTTTGATATCATCATTTTGTTTTGTTTTATAAACATTCGTTGCAAAATACAAACTTTCGATCCAGCCACCAGCTAATACTAATCCGCTGATATCATTGCGTTCATTGGTTTTCAAGTAACTATCAACAGTTCGATAAGCAACGCTTGTTAAAACAAGCATGGAATCTTTGTTACCAAGGTTTTTTTGGAAACGCTCCAATGTTGCATTGTCAAACGCATTTGTAATGTTCAATTCACCTGCTAATTTTTTAGCAGAATTCATATAACCGATAGCATCTTGTGCCTGATCATACATCGTTACATACCCTAAATCTGCACCATAAATCCCAAGATTTAATGCTTTTGCAAAATTGTTGGTGTATTGAGATGATTTGCTTGGCGCATTTAAAACATCTTTGCTATAGTTTGCACCGCTGTTTTTAACAAGATAAGCCATTTGAATAGGAGATGGAATACTGAATATTTCTCCATTGATATTGACAATAGTTGTTTGAGTACTGTCAACTTCCGGCAATTCATCGCCATCTTTAGCTGCATCATTGCCACACCCAGATGTTAAAACTGCCACGGCAGATAACATAAATAATGATTTTCTGAAGGTCGTAAAGTTCAATCTCATTTTCAATATTTGGTTTTTAAGATGGTTTTATGAATGCTCAAAAATAATACTTTATCTATTAAATCAAACAATTAGAGAAACATTTTTCAAGTTTTTCAAACAATAATCTCTAGGCTTATTGAAACCTTTTTTAAAGGCTTAATATAGCAGGGGATTACAAGATACTGCTATTATGTATATAAAATCGCTTTTTTTTTAAATTTGAATAAATTCAGGCAAAAGACAAGATATCTTTAATATGAATATCTTTGCAGAAATTGTAATGCCTGTGACCGAAAAACATGATTTTAAAATGATCGCAAAAACCATTTTTGGTTTGGAAGAGATCTTGTCAAATGAACTTCAACGCCTTGGTGCGCGCAGTATTGAGGTGCATAACCGTGCGGTGAGTTTTACGGGTGATCTCGGTTTTTTATACAAAGCTAATTTATGCTTGCGTACGGCATTAAGGGTTTTGGTGCCCTTTAAGACATTCAAAGTAAGCGATGAAAAATCATTATACAACGCCATCCAATCCATTAATTGGGAAGATTACATGGAAGTTACTGATACATTTGCCATTGATACCGTTATCAATTCTGAATTATTCACACATTCCCAATACCTCTCCCAAAAAACAAAAGATGCGATTGTGGATCAATTCCGTGCTAAGAAAGGCGAACGCCCATCCGTAGATCTGGATCGCCCAACACTACGCATCAATTTACATATTTTTAATGATATCGCCACCTTAGCTTTTGATAGCTCCGGTGAATCCCTTCACAAAAGAGGGTATAGGGATAAAACCAATTTGGCCCCCATTAATGAGGTGCTGGCGGCAGGACTTGTTTTATTAACCGGTTGGGATAAACGCAGCAATTTTATTGATCCGATGTGTGGTTCCGGAACCATTTTGATTGAAGCTGCTTTAATTGCCAATAATATCCCCCCAGGTTATTACCGTGAGGAATTTGGTTTTGAACGTTGGCCAAAGTTTATGCCTTTTGATGAAGAACTTTGGAATATCATTTTTGATGCAACTGTCAGCAAAATTACCAACCTTGACCAAAAAATTATAGGCGGTGAGCTTTCACCTAACGTTGCTAAAAAGGCAAAGGAAAATGTTAAGCTGGCCAAAGTAGAAGATATTGTATCCATCCGCAATTGTGATATGAAAGATTTTGAAGTGCCTGCCGGAAGAGGTGTAGTTGTCATTAATCCGCCTTATGGAGAGCGCATGGTTAAGGATAATATAGAAGAACTCTATAAAATGATGGGAGATACATTCAAACAAAAATTTTCCGGATATGATTGCTGGATTTTAAGTTCGAATATGGAAGCTTTTAAAAATGTAGGATTACGACCTTCCCGGAAAATAACCTTGTTCAATGGACAATTGGAATGTAAGTTTTTGAAATACGAAATGTATGCAGGAACAAAAAAAATTCATAAACTTGAAAAGGGCAAAGAATAATTAATCGAGATCACTACGAATATGAAAAAAATAGCTGTGTTAACATCCGGAGGAGATTCGCCCGGAATGAATGCTTGTATACGTGCCGTTGTGCGTACCGCCATTTATCACAAAATGGAAGTGATGGGTATCATGCATGGGTACGATGGCATGATCAAAGATGAATTTCTTGCCTTGGGTGCAAAGTCTGTTGCGAACATTATTCAACGTGGTGGTACCATTCTAAAAACAGCACGCAGCAAGGAGTTTAGAACGGAACAGGGAATGAAACAAGCGTATGCAAATTTGCAGAAATATGGAATTGAAGGAATTGTTGTAATAGGTGGAGATGGAACATTTACAGGTGCACAGGAATTTAGTAAGATGTGCAATATTCCTATTGTAGGCTGTCCGGGTACAATCGACAATGATTTGGTAGGTACAGATTTTACAATTGGTTACGATACAGCTATTAATACGGTAGTGGAAGCGGTGGATAAACTGCGTGATACAGCTGAAAGTCATGATCGTTTATTTTTTGTGGAGGTGATGGGAAGAGATGCCGGCTTAATTGCATTGCGTGCCGGTATTGCAGCAGGAGCTGAAAGTATTTTGATGCCTGAAACAAAGACGGATCTGAACAATTTAGTAACGCGTTTAAAAAATAAACGGAAAAGTAAAAACTCAAAAATTATTATCATTGCCGAAGGTGATGAAGCCGGTGGTGCATTTAGCATCGCTGAAAAAATCGGAAAAGAACTTCCGGATTATGATATGCGTGTAACCATACTTGGACATATTCAACGCGGCGGAAACCCTTCCGCTATGGATCGTGTGAACAGCAGCCGTATTGGTTTTGCATCTGTTGAAGCATTGATGCAAGGAAAACATGGTGTGATGATAGGCATTGTTGATAAACGCATTACGTATACCCCTTTTGAAAAAGCGATTAAGCATACAGAAGTATTGGATACAGATTTAATACGGATGCTGGAGATCTTGTCGATATAGAGAAGCGAAGAAATAGAGACTAGGTATTTGTGTGGTTTGATTTTATTTAAACACATAGATACATACTTTAAAAATACCTCAACAAATTAACTTATAATATAGTAAGTGAAGCAATCGAATTTGAAAAGATTGTACTGAGCATTGAAGAACATTTTAAAAATGGTTGAATTACAACAATTTAATAAAACTGATTTTTCCCGCTTAATTTCCTGGATAGATTCCGAAGAGATGTTGATGCAATTCGCCGGTGGTATTTTTAAATTTCCATTAACACAGGAGCAATTGGCAGATTATTTACAGGATGAAAAACGAATTGCTTTTAAAGTTGTAACCGTGGATAAAGATGAAGTGATTGGTCACGCCGAGGTCCTTAAAATGGATGATATGAGTGTAAAAATATGCCGAGTTCTTATTGGAGACTTGAGTCTGCGTGGAAAGGGTTATGGACAAGAACTTATGAAAAAATTGGTGACATTTGCCACTAAAAAACTGAACGCTACATCAATTGAACTGAATGTATACGATTGGAACGTTTCTGCCATTAAATGTTATGAAAAGGTTGGATTTAAAATAAATTCATCGAAATCAAAAATGGTAAAATTCAATGAGATTGAATGGTTTGCGGTAAATATGATTTTTATACCTTAAAAATCGAACGCTGAAAACAAGTATATTTGTTTCATGAGCCGCAGGACGTATTTTGTTGATGTTATTTTACCCTTAGCCGTTCCCAATTTATATACCTATCGTGTGCCGTATGAGTTGAACGAAGAAATTGCTATTGGTAAACGTGTAGTCGTTCAATTTGGTAAAGGAAAACTATACACAGCTCTTGTTCGCGTTATCCACGAAAATCCTCCTAAGCAATACACCGCCAAATACCTCGATTCTGTTTTAGATAATGAACCCATCGTTAATTCTTTTCAATTTGAATTGTGGGATTGGATAAGCTCCTATTATATGTGTACCATTGGTGAAGTAATGGTGGCGGCGCTTCCAGGAGCACTCCGCCTGGCAAGTGAAACCAAAGTAGTTGTCAATCCTTCCTTTGATAAACAAACCGTAGAACTTTCCGATAAGGAATACCTTATCATGGAAGCATTGGAAGTAAGAAATGTATTGTCCCTAAGTGATGTTTCTCAAATCATTGAGCAACAAACCGTTTATCTCATCATCAAATCGCTGATTGAAAAAGGAGCGATTCTTATACAGGAAGAATTAAAGGAAAAATTCAAACCCAAGATCGAAACGTTTGTGAACATATCCGCCACGGCGGATGATGAAGAAAATTTGAAAACGATTTTCGCTGCATTGGAAAAGAAAGCAACCAAACAATTGGAAGTGCTTATTGCCTACATTAATTTATCCAAACGTTATGCAAAAGAACGACAAGAAGTAAAAAAATCAGCTATCCTGCAAGTTGTGGAAGGTGGAGAAGGAGCAATAGCCGCCTTGGTGAGAAAAAATATTTTCGAAACCTATGAAAAAGAAGTAGGAAGATTCTCCAAAAATTTCAATGCAAATAAAATCAGCTCGCTGAATGAATTGCAGCAACAAGTATTTCACAGTATCCAACAACAATTTGGTTGGGAGCAATCAGCAACTGATAAAGCACACGAAAAGGATGTGGTGCTCTTGCATGGCGTTACCTCATCGGGCAAAACAGAAATATATGTGAAGTTGATCGAACAAGCACTCTCTCAAGGAAAACAAGTATTGTATCTGCTTCCGGAAATTGCATTAACCGCACAAATTATCAATCGTCTTCAAAAATATTTCGGCGATATCGTAGGCGTTTATCATAGTAAATTTAATGAACACGAACGTGTAGAGATTTGGAACACGGTGCTGAAAAATAAAGCGATAA
>C688J18823_10003065_pt1 | contig 10557 bp, 12 predicted proteins | sample HopSoiMetagenom1_FD_18823 | JGI IMG/M metagenome (IMG submission 18823) | reverse complement strand
CATCGGCACGCCGGTGACGCTGAACGGGATCACCGAGGGCGAATGGTTGTGCACCACCGCCGTCACGTCGGGCCGCGCCTTGTAGATCTCGCCGTGTATGTAGCGCTCGCGCACCGACTCGCGCCCGCGCTCGTCGAGGGCCTTGCTGTCGAGGTCGTATTCCATGATGTCCTCGACCTGCACGATCTCGGGCGCGAGCGAGCGCGCGATGAAATAGCGCTGCGGGTTATCCGGCGAGCGCATGCTGACGTGGCCATAGGCGTCGATCACGCCGTGCGTGGCAAGGATGCGATAGGCGGCGACGAGGTCTTCGAGGATTTCCATTAATCGGCCTTTATTCCGGCGGCTTTCACGACGCGCGTCCAGCGCGCGAGCTCCCTGCGGATGAGCTCGCCCATGCGCTCGGGCCTGCCGCCCGCGGCGGTGAGCCCCTGCTTGGCGAGAAAATCGCCCACGCCCGGATCCTTGAGCGCGGCGTTGATGTCTTCGTTCAGCCGCGCAACGATGGCGGGCGGCGTTCCGGCCGGGGCGAGGGCGCCGTACCAGGTTTCCACTTCGACGTCCGGCACACCTTGCTCTTTCAGCGTCGGCACATCCGGGTAGGCGGCCGAGCGCTCGGCGCTCATCACGCCAAGGGCGCGCAGCTTTCCGGACACGATCTGCGGATGCGCCGTCTGCAACGCCGACACCGTCGCGTCCACGTGCCCGCCGACGACATCGGCCCGCGCTCCGGCTTCGGCCTTGTAGGGCACGTGCACGATATCCATGCCGGTCTCGAGCTTGAGGAGCTCCATCGCGAGATGCTGCGGGCCGCCGCTGCCCGGCGACGAGTAGTGCAACTTGCCGGGCTCGCGCTTCACGAGGTCGATGAAATCGCGCATCGATTTCACCGGCAGCTGCGGGTTCACGATGACCACCAGGCCGCTCGTGGCAATCAGCCCGACCGGGGCGAAGTCCTTCACCGGGTCGAACGGCATGGTGTTGCCGCGCAGCGCGGGCGTAGTGCCGAACGAAGTCGCGGTGACGAGGAGCGTAAGGCCGTCGGCGGGCGCCTTCGCCACGAAGTCGGCGCCGATGTTGCCCGTCGCGCCCGGCTTGTTGTCGACGACGATCGGCACCTTGAGGCGCTCGGACAGCTTCGGCCCGAGCACGCGCGAAAGGATGTCGGCGCCGGTGCCCGGCGTGAAGGGCACGACGACGTGGATTGGGCGGCTGGGCCAGGCGTCCTGGGCGTGGACGGCCGCTGCCATCGAGGCGAGAAACAGCAGGATCAGTAGGCGCTGCATTCGCCTATTATGGAAGCATGCAGTTGATCGTGAGCGAGCCGAAGGCGCATCGTTTCGAAGTCAATCGCGCCGCGCTCGTCGACCCCGAGATCTTTGCCCGCGAGCGCGAAAAGGTTTTCGAGCGCTGCTGGCTCTACGTGGGCCACGAGTCGGAGGTGCGCGAGCCGGGCGATTTTCGCACCCGCATCATCTGCGGCCGGCCGATCCTCTTCTGCCGCGACAGCCAGAACGAGCCGCGCGTTTTCCTCAACACCTGCCGCCACCGCGGCGCGGTGGTCTGTCGCGAGGCCGAAGGCAACGCCAAGCGCTTCACCTGCTTCTATCACGGCTGGACCTACGATCGCGACGGCAAGCTCTACGCCATCCCCGGGCAGGACGCGTATCCGCCGAACTTCGACCGCGCGCAGTACGGCCTGCAGGCGCCGCCGCGCGTGGATTCCTATCGCGGTTTGGTTTTCCTGAACTTCGACCGCGCGGCCGTTCCCCTTGCGGACTATTTGGGAAAGGCGCGCGAGTACATCGATCTCGTGCTCGACCAGTCGCCCTCCGGCCGCATGGAGGTGATCCACGGCACGCAGGATTACGACATCAAGGCGAACTGGAAGCTGCTGGTCGAGAACAGCTTCGACGACTACCACCTCATCACCACGCACGCCACCTGGCTCGATTACCTGAAGAACTCCGGCGTGCAGGTGAAAAAGCCCGAGAAAGGCCACGTGCTGCCCTCGCATGGCCTCGGCAAGGACCTCGCCAACGGCCACGGCACCACCGACAACGTCAACTTCCGCGGCCGGCCCGTGGCGGCGTGGATTCCGATCTATGGCGACGAGGCGAAGCCGGAGCTTGATCGCATCCGGCAGGAGATCACGGCAAGGCTCGGCGCCGAGCGTGCCAAGCGCGTCTGCGACACCAATCGCAACCTGCTCATCTTCCCGAACCTCGTGCTGCTCGACGGCTCCTCGGTCTCGATCCGCAGCTTCCAGCCGATCGCGCCCGACCGCATGCGCGTGCGCGCGTGGGCGCTTGGGCCGGTCGAGGAAACGCCACTCGCACGCCAGGTTCGGCTGGATAGCTTTCTCACCTTCTACGGGCCCGGCGGCTTTGCCACGCCCGACGATATCGAGGCGCTCGAATCGGTGCAGCAGGGCGTCGGTAGCTACAAGGAAGTGCAGTGGTCGCCCATCACGCGCGGCATCGCAAAAGAGGGCGAGCAGCTCAACACCGATGAAGCGCACCTGCGCGCGTTCTGGACGCAATGGGACAAACTGATGCGGCAGTGACCCGCTCCGAGGTGGAGGATTTTCTCTACCACGAGGCTGCGCTGCTGGATTCCTGGAAGCTCGACGAATGGCTCGCGCTGCTGACCGAGGACGCGACCTATCGCGTGCCCTCCAACGACCGGCCCGAGTCGGATCCGAAGAGCGCGCTCTTCATGATCGCCGACGACATCCGCCGCATCCGCGCGCGCGTCACGCGCCTCAAGGACCCGCACGCGCACGCCGAATTTCCGCGCTCGCGCACGAGGCGCATGATCTCCAACGTCCGGATCGTCGAAAAAAATCCCCTGCGGGTGGAAGCGAACTTCATCGTGCACCGCTTCCGCAGCAACGACGACGTGCGCCGCTACGTCGGCCTGTACCGCTATACGCTGGTCCGTGAGGGATCTGCGCTGAAGATCCGCAGCCGGGAAGCGATCCTCGACGCAATGGAGCTCGCCTCGCTCGGCACGGTCAGCTTTATCCTGTAGCGATGGATCGTCGCACCTTCCTGAGCAACGCACTTTTGGTGGCCAGCGCCGCGCCGGTTGCCGCGCTCGCCCAGTCGCGCAACGTGCCGCGTATCGGCTACCTCAGCTTGCAATCGAAATCGGATCCACGCCTCGATGCGTTCGTGTCGGGATTGCGCGACCTCGGGTACGTCGAAGGCAAGACCATCGCCATCGAATGGCGTTTCACTAGCGGTGATGCCGGGCGCCTTGCGACGTACGCGGACGAACTCGTACGCATGAAGCCCGACATCATCGTTGCAGTGCACCCCCAGGCCGTAGAGGCAGTGCGGCGGCTGACCTCCACCATTCCGATCGTGTTCACCGTCGGACAGGACCCGGTCGGGATGGGATTCGCGAGGAGCCTTGCGCATCCCGGCGGCAACATCACCGGCCATTCGTCGATGGCGAGCGACATCGGCTTGAAGCACATCGAGCTCTTGCGCGGCACGCTGCCGAATTGCAGCCGCGTCTCGGTGCTGCTCAATCCGACGAATAGCGCCGGCGCCGTGGTCTTGCACAAATCGTATGAAGCGGCGGCGGAAAAGTTCGGCGTGAAGCTTGCATTCCACAACGCGCGGGTCGCGGACGAGCTTGATCCGGCGGTGCTGGAAGCGAAGAGCGCGCGCGCCCAGGCTCTCGTCGTGACGCCGGACGGCGTGCTGATCGAGCAAAGCGGGCGCATCGCCAAGGCAACCGTCGAGCACGGCTTGCCGTCGCTATTCTTCCAGCGCGAGGCGGCGCATGCCGGCGGGCTGCTATCGTACGGCCCCGACGGGCGCGAGCAATACCGGCGCACCGCTTACTACGTCGATCGAATCCTGCACGGTGCCAAGCCTGGCGACCTGCCGATCGAGCAGCCGACGAAGTTCCTGCTCGTCATCAACCTGAAGACGGCGGCGGCCCTTGGCATCAAGATCCCCTCCGACGCCATCACGCGCGCCGACGAAATCATCCGCTGAAGTCCTGCGCGTAGGCGTCATCTCCGACACGCACGGCCTGCTGCGGCCGGAAGCGCTGAAGTTTCTGCGCGGCGCCGATCACATCATCCATGCCGGTGATATCGGGGATCCCGCAATCCTGGAGGCGCTGCGCGAGCTCGCGCCGGTCACCGCAGTGCGCGGCAACAACGACACGGCGCGCTGGGCGCGCTCAGTGCCGCTCAAAGCCAACCTCGAGCTGGAAGGCGTCGCCATCCACGTCGTGCACGACATCGCGGATCTGCGCGCCACGGCGCGCGTCGTGATTTCCGGGCACTCGCACAAGCCCCTGATCCGGGAAGAAGACGATGTCCTTTACGTCAATCCCGGCAGCGCCGGCCCGAGAAGGTTCACGCTGCCGATTTCGCTCGCTGAGCTGAGAATCAAGGGCGGTTGCGTGCGTGCTCGGATCAAGGAGCTTGCGCCACAATAGGGCGCATGCCCGATCTGCGCTCCACGTTTGTCGTCGTTAATCCCGATCTCGCGGCGACCCCGGTTGCCGTCACGCCCACCATCTGGCAGGAGCTCGACCAGCGATTCGAGAACTTCAAGGGCCGGATGCTGGTGTCCTGCTTCAGCTTCGATGCGGACTGGGAAACGTGGGAGATGCATCCCGCCGGCGACGAGATCGTGTGCCTGCTCTCCGGGCGGGCGACCTTCGAGTTCGAGGGACGCGGGCAGGTCGGCGAGCTCGCCAAGCCGGGCGAATTCCTCATCGTGCCGCGCGGCACCTGGCACACGGCTCACACCAACGTACCGACCACCATGCTCTTCGTCACTCCCGGCGAAGGCACGCAGAACAAGGCGCTAGCATAGGGAGTGCACTCCATCTTGCGCCGGCTGGTATTCATCGCCTGGCTCCTCGTGCCGGCCGCTGCGGCAGCTCAAGCCTTGCACACGGTGGGCGTAATCACGCCGCACCGCGATGATCCGAATTGGCACGTCTTCTTCGAGACGCTGCAGCAGCTCGGCTACCGCGAAGGCAGCAACCTGCGCCTGCTTTTTAGTTCGGCGGACAATAAACACGAGCGCCTGCCGGCCCTCGCGGCGCAACTGGTGAAGGAGCGCCCGGAAGTTATCGTCGCCGTGAATACGCCCGGGACTCGAGCCGCGATGCGCGCGACCAAGGGCATTCCGATCGTGATGACCCTCGTCGGCGACCCGATCGGCATGGGGTTCGTGTCCAATCTCGGGCACCCGGGCGGCAATGTGACCGGTGTTTCCAACATGTCGGGACAATTCGCCGCCAAAAGGCTGCAGCTGATGAAGGAGCTCGTGCCGGCCGCGAAGCGCATCGCGTTGCTTTTCAATCCGGTCGATCCCGTGACCACCCCGCAAATACGCGACACCGGCGCCGCCGCGCGCCGGCTCGGCGTCGAAGTGCGTTCATTTGGCGTCAGGACACCTGGCGAGCTTTCCGCCGTCTTCGGAGAAATGGCCGACTGGCACGCCGATGCGGCCCTGTGGCTCTCCGGTCAGGGCACGGCGATGCAGGGGCCCACTGTCGAGCTGGCGAAACGGCAGCGTCTGCCGGTCATGGTCACGCAGCGCGCCGACGTGGAGAGCGGCGGCCTCATCTCCTACTATCCCGACCATGGCGAGCTCTTTCGTCGTACCGCGCAGTACGTCGACTTGATCCTGAAGGGTGCGAAAGCGGGTGACCTGCCGGTCGAGCAGCCGACGAAATTCGAGTTGGTGATCAATCTCAAGACGGCGAAGGCGATCGGCCTCGCCGTGCCGCCATCGATGCTCGTGCAGGTCGATCGCGTGATCGAGTGAGCACCCATGGCGCTTGAGCTCAGACCTACGTGCGAGCACTGCAACAAGGCGCTGCCGCCGAGCTCGACCGAAGCGCGCATCTGCAGCTTCGAATGCACCTTCTGCGCGGCGTGCGTGGCGCTCCTCGCCAACGTGTGCCCGAATTGCGGCGGCGGCTTCGTGCCGCGGCCGGTGCGGCCAGCGAAGCGGTGGAAAGGCAGCGCCTGGCTCGGCGAGCGGCCCGCGGGCACGACGGTGAAGCACAATCCGGTCGACCTCTCGGAGCACGAGCGCTTTGCAGCTAAACTGAAGGGGATATCACCGCAGGAGCGCTGACATGCTTGGATCGCAAGGCCCCGAAACCCAGGGCTTCCTGATGAACTGCTGGTACGTGGCCGCCTGGNACTNCGAATTGATCGACGGCAAGCTCCTCGAGCGCACGATCCTCGAGAAGCCGGTCGTCNTGTANCGCGGCGACAGCGGCCGCGTGGTCGCGCTCGACAACCGCTGCTGCCATCGCGGCGCNAAGCTTTCCAATGGCCGGCGCGAGGGCGACGACCTGCGCTGCATGTACCACGGGCTGAAATTCGATCCGAGCGGCAAGTGCATCCAAATCCCCGGGCAGGACAACATTCCCAAGGGGCTCGGCGTGCGCGGCTACCCGACCGTGGAGAAGCAGCATCTCATCTGGATCTGGATGGGCGATCCGGCGCAGGCCGATCCGGCCAAGATCCTGGAGTTCAACTATCTCTCGGATCCGAAGTGGCGCGGCAAGCCGGACTACATGCACTACGACGCGAGCTATCTCCTCATCGTCGACAACCTCTCCGATTTCGCGCACCTTGCGTTCGTGCACACCAAGACGCTCGGCGGCTCGGAGGAGTACGCGTACAAGTCGAAGCCCACCGCCATTGAGCGCCTCGACGATGGCTTCCGCGTCGAGCGCTGGCATCTCAACGCCGACAAGCCGCCGTTCCACAGCAAGGTCGATCGCGGCGCAGGCAAGGTCGACCGCCGCAACATCGCGCGCATGTACGTGCCGGGCATCTTCTTCATGGAGACCCTGTTCGCGCCGGCGGGGCAGGGCGCGGACAAAGGCAACCCCGCGGAGGCGAAGCAGTACCGCAACTGCCAGTTCTTCACCCCGGAGACGAAGCGCTCGACGCACTTCTTCTGGGACTACCTGCACGACTACGAGCTGAACGACCCGAACATCGCGCTCAGCCTGAACAAGAGCATGATCGACGGCTTCCTCGAGGACAAGTTCATCATCGAGGGACAGCAGCAGATGCTCGACGCCGATCCGAACTTCAAGATGAATCCGATCGTCGCCGACGCGCCGCTGGCACACTTTCGCCGCACGCTGGGCCGTCTGATCGACGCCGAGCGCTCCTCCCTTCAATCCGCGGCGGCTTGAATGCGTCCTTCTAGAAAACTACCGGTACTCCTTGGCGTCCTCGCCATAGCCCTCGCCGGCTGCTCGACGACGCGCGATCCGCACCGACCGAAGCTCGTCACCGCCGGCGCGAACGGCGGCGCGGTCACGGTCAAACACGGCCAGGGCCTTTGGATTCCCCTGGTGGCCGAGAGCCCCGGCACGCACGAATGGCGCCGCGTCGAGCCGCCGATCGTGACCGTGGCGGCGATCGGCGCGCCGTATCCGCACGGCATCTACATGACGCCAGTGCGCACCGGCACGGAGAAGCTGCGCTTCGAATATCGTCCGCTGAGCGGCGAGGGCGATGCGCAGAAGACCGTGTCGTACGACATCACGGTCCGCTAGGAAAAAGGGGTCAGAGCAATTTCCCTGTAACACCTGCGAGCGTTAGTAGTTACAGGAAAATTGCTCTGACCCCTTTTATTGCTTGGGTATGTGAGCGGCTTGGGCCAGGTCGCCCAGCTTCTTCATGTCGTGCTCGAGNAGCGCGCGCAGCTCCGCGGGCGAGCAGCCGTCGGGCTCGGCGCCGTCCGCCGCCACGCGCTCGATGAAATCGCGTCGCTGGATCGCGCGCACGACTGCTGCGTGCACTTTCGAGATGATCGGCGCCGGCGTGTGCGCGGGCGCGAGCAAGCCGAAGTAACCGACCATCTCGAATCCCGGCACGCTCTCCCCCACGGTGGGAAATTCCGGCACCGCTGAAGAGCGCTTGAGCGACGTTACCGCGAGCGCGCGCACCTTGCCGGTCCTCGCGTGGTGCACGGACGAAACGATGCTGGCGAACATGAGGTCCACCTGGCCGGCGAGCACGTCGGCGAGCGCGGGGCCCGCGCCGCGATAGACGATGTGCGTCATCTCGATGCCAGCGGCGCGCTTCAGGAGCTCTCCCGTGAGGTGCGCCGTGCTGCCGATGCCGCTGGAGGCGTAGTTGAGCTTGCCCGGATTCGCTTTTGCGTAGGCGATGAGCTCCGGCACCGACTTCACCGGCAGCGAGGTGCGCACGACCAGCAGGAAGGGTCCCGACGCCACGTTAGTGATCGGCTCGAAATCGGCAATCGGGTCGTAGCTTGCAGATTTCTGAAGCACGAGGTTCGACGTGAAGCTGCTCGACGCGAGGAACAGCGTGTAGCCATCCGGGGCCGCCTTCGCCACCGCGAGCGCGCCGATCGAGCCAGCGGCGCCGGGGCGGTTGTCGACGACGACCGGCTGTCCGAGCTCTTCGGACAAAGGCGGCACGAGGGTGCGCGCCATGATGTCCGTCGCGCCGCCCGGCGCGAGGCCGACGATGAGGCGGATCGGCTTCGCCGGATACTGGGCCAGTGCAAACTGCGAAACGACCAGCAGGACGACTGCGAAAGCGCGTCTCATGGCCGATGTATACCCCACTAGAATCGCCTCATGCGAGACGGTTTCAAGATCTTCGATTCCGACACGCACGTCGGCCCCTACATGGATGTGCTCGAGCGCTACCTCTCGGCCGACGAGAAAGCGCGCCTGGCCGGTTGGGAAGCATTCAAGTCGAAGAGCAAGGGCCACCCCGTCTACACCAAGGGCCAGCGCCGCTACCTGCGAAAGCTCGGCACCGCTGAAGCCGCGCCCGACAAGGGCGCCTACATGGCGGGCTTTACCGGCGCCAAGCGCAGCCGCGAGCCTTCCGAGCGCGGCGACCACGATCCGGCCGAGCGCATCAAGGACCTCGACTTCGAGGGTGTCGACGTGAATCTGACGCTGCCCTCGGGCTGGTTCGGCACCTGGACCGCCGGCGACGACGTCGCGCTGGAGATGGCGATGTATCGCGCGTACCACCGCTGGATGGACGAGTACTGCGGCGCGTATCCGCAGCGCCTGGGCGGCATCATCATCGTCGGCACGCGCGACGTGAAGGCGGGCTTGGAGGAGATCAAGCGCTGGGGCAAATCGCGCTGGGCCTGGGCGGTGATGGCCTACGCGCCGTACGGCGTGCCGATCGATCACCCGAGCCTCGAGCCGGTATGGGCGGCGGCGCAGGACCACGATCTTGCGGTAGTGCTGCATACGTTCACCGTGATGCCGCCGTACGCGCCCGGCGGCCTCGATACGTGGGAGAACCTGTGGCTGCAGCGCTCGGCCGCGCATCCCTGGTGCGGCATGCGCAACATGGCGGCGATGATCGGCGCTGGCGTGATGGACCGCTATCCGCGCCTTCGCCTCGCCACGCTCGAAGCTGGCCACGGCTGGCTGCCGTTCTGGATGACGCGCATCGACGAGCATGCCGAGACCATCGCTGCCGCGATCCCGGAGCTGAAAGCGAAGCCGAGCGAATACGTGACGGGCGGCCGCTACTTCCAGAGCATCGAGATTCCAGAAGGCGAAAAGCTTACCAACGCGGTGATCGACCTCGTCGGCGAAGAAGTGCTGATGTATGCCTCCGACTACCCGCACGGCGAGAGCCACTTCCCGAAATCCGTGGAGAAGGTGCTCGCCTGGGACATGCCGAAGGAGAGGAAGCGCAAGCTTTTCTGGGACAACGCCGTGCGCCTCTACGCGCGCTGTGGCCTCCAGTAAATCCCGGCGCCTGCGCGATCTCCTCGCGCGCAAAGGCCGGGTTCTCGCCGTGCTCCATCCACCGACGGCGGCGCTCGCGCGCGTGATGGAGCAGGCCGGCTGCGAAGCCGGCTTCGTCGGCACTTCTGCCGTCGTTGGCGGCTACACCGGCCTTGCCGACGTCGGCACGGCGACGATGACCGAATGCGTGCAGATCGGCAAATGGATCGCGCAGTCGGTGGAGTTCCCGGTGATCCTCGACGGCGACACCGGCCACGGCGGCATCATGGCGGTGCGGCGCCTCGTGCGCGAGTGCATCGAGGCGGGCCTTGCCGGCGTACGCATCGACGACCAGCCGATCGAAGGCAAGCGCCGTACGCAGTCCGCCGGCGTGCAGGTGGTGCCGCTCGACCAGGCCGTGGCGCGCTACCGCGCCGCAGTTGATATGCGCAACGAGCTCGATCCGTCATTCGTCGTCATGTCGCAGTGCTACGCGCGCGATGCCACTAATGGCGGCCTCGACGCGTGCATCGAAAGGCTGCGCGCCTATGAGCGCGACGCGGGTGTCGACTGGGTGCAGTTCGAGTCGCCGCACTCGGTGGACGAGATCAAGAAGGCGCGCGCGGCGGTGAAAGGCGTGCTGTCCTTCATGAAGGGCAAGCTGCCGAAGTACCTGTCGGCGCAGGAGCACCTCGCCCTCGGCGTCAACGTCGCCTGGTATCCCGGCTTCACGCACCACGTCATCTGGGCCGCGCTGCACGAGTTCATGCGCGACTTCGACAAGCGCGGCATCGCCGCCTGGGAAGA
>C688J18823_10003064_pt1 | contig 10559 bp, 10 predicted proteins | sample HopSoiMetagenom1_FD_18823 | JGI IMG/M metagenome (IMG submission 18823) | reverse complement strand
GGAGAGATGGACCTTTCGGGCATCTCGCCACCCTCACGGCGCGCGGGCGCGCGCCAGTAATCTCGCGCCGCGTTACACGCGGCCGCGACGAGCCATGCCCGTTCATCATGAACGCGCATTCGATTCCGCAGAAACCGCAGGAAAACGTCATGGACGATATTCTCGGCGTCAGGGCCGGGGACGCGGAAGCGGCTGCCGACGATGAACAGCAGCAAACTGTAGTGCTCGCGATAGGCGGTTGCGTCCTGATCGTCCGCCTCAGTGTCAGGAATCGCGAGCAGTTCATTGGCCATATCGAACCGAAGAAGGGTTGCGGGTGTAACGGTCAGTATATCGAACGACACCGATCCTTCTTCCCCGATCTGATAACGCTTTTCCTTCTGCCTCGTCTCCTCCGGCGAGAGCGCTCTCCGTCCGATCACCAGTGAAACCGCGCGCCAGCGCGGAAGGAGGCGCTCTATGTTCGACGTGGCGTTGATCGTCATTCTTGCGAGCATGCTGTCTATTCCCAAACCGTAGTTGTGTGAACCTTGCCATCGTGGCCGGGTGATGCTGACCCGGTCACGACGGCGGTGAGAATGTTGCCGCCGCATCGTGTTGCGCCAGCTCGATGAAGCTGCGTACGTCATCGACGAGACTCCCAGTCGCAGTGTTTCGTTGAATCGCGTCGCGCAAATACGCGAGTGCTTCGAGAGCACTCTTCGTCACACCCGCCAGCTCGAATTCGCGGAACACAACTCGCGCAACCTGTTCAGCCTCGCCGGCCGCATCATGCTTTCCGAAGAGCGCCTTCAGCATGTCAAGACCAACGAACGCGGAATCCGCGAGCATCTCCAAATTCGCAAAGTCAGAACGCGCCTTGCGCAGCAGTACTAGACCTCTTGTGAGGTTCTCATGGAACGCGACCAGGTGCGCCTCGTTCCAGCGAGCGCGGACCGCCTCCCCATGCATTCCGAGTTTCACGAACTCCTGGGCTGCTTGTCGAAACGCACCTCGCGCCGTATTCAGATGGCCCAATCGCATCTCTGTTGAACCAAGGTTCAGATGGGCGCACGCGGCGGATTCCCGATCGCCGAAGACAGCGAACGCGGCAACCGCATCACGAAACTCGTCGCGTGCCGCGGCCAGTTCTCCGCGATCGGCCAGGACGCAGCCTTCGATCATCCGCGCTTTCGCGGCACGGCGGCGGTCGCTGGTCAAAATGAAGATACTCCGCGCCTGTTGAGCAAATCGAACCACCACCTCGAATGCGCGCAGCTTGAAATGCATCGCGGCGCGCTCGTACCACGTCTGTGCCAGTTCGTGCGTGCAGTACGGAGTCTTCTGGAATTCCGCTTCTGCTCGATCGAGCATCGTCCGCGCTTCGTTGAAGCGGCCGAGGGATCGCAGTGCAAATGCGCGATCGAGACAGCTTCTTCCGCGAAGGACGATCACGACGTCGCGCTTCATCAGGGCAGGGAGTTCGATGGTGAGCCGCTCGGCGACATCGAGAATGGCAATTGCCCGCGCTGGCCTGTCGTCGAGCAGGCGATGGGCTGTGAGAACGAGCTGACGAACGAGAGCTTCGGAGACTCCATGCGCAAGAAAGCGCCGCGCCCATTCCTTCTGCGCGCCACCGAGTATTCGGGCAATGACTGCCGCCGTTGCGCGCATTCGCTCGCGGAAATTCTCCGTGCGCGCTGCGACATCCTCACGAACGCGCGCGAGCGCCCATAATCCGTTTTCTTCAAGCGACAGTTCAAATAGCTCCGACGCCTGAACGTCGAGGAGCGTCATGCGCCTAAGCGCCGAAACGATTTGGGCGATTTTCCAGCGAGTCGGCTCCATGATTCCCTTCCGTACGCGGAGCAGATGCTGACGACTGATGCCAGCCTCTCGGGCGAGGTGCGCCGGCTTTACTTCGTGAGTGACGATGAAGAATTCGAGACGTGTGCGAACGTCCGCCTCATCGAGTTCATCGAGCAGCGACAATAACGCTTTCCTTCCGCACGAAACGTAAACAGCTCTGTCGGTATTGGAGTAGCGCGAGGCGCACTTTTCCCTACCAACCGTCTCGATTGGGAACGGATATGTTCCGTTCTACGTTGGAAGTGAGTATTCGACTTGCTGAACCCCGATGAGACGCGCAGATCATCAGGCTCGGCCTGAAGCGCGATGGAAGCAGCGGCCCGTGACAGTTAGACGCAACGCGATCATCTTCATGCAATCCGTCGTCACATTGATGCCATCCGCGGTCGTATGAATCCATCAGCGAATCGCATTCATCCGACCCTGTGACGTATTCACTCGAGCCGCGATCGCATTCATACGATCGGCCATGGTATTCGGCTCATCTGCGGTCGAATTCACCCGATCCTTCATCGCATCGATCCGATCCGTGATCGCATTCATCCCATCAGCGATCACGTGAATGCCATGCGCCATGGCAATCACGTGTCCATGGCTCAGCTGAATTGCCTACGCTGACTTCGATATCTCGCCCGGCACCGGATCTCCTGCAAAGTGACACGCCGCGAACTGCCCTGGTTTGTGTTCAACCAGCGGCGGGACGATGTCTTTGCAGATGGGGAACTGCGCGATCGGACAGCGCGTGTGGAAGACGCAGCCGCTCGGAGGATTGAGCGGCGTGGGGATGTCGCCTTTGAGGATGATCCGCGACTTCTTCACGTTCGGATCGGGGACCGGCACGGCGGAGAGCAGCGCTTTCGTGTACGGATGGAGCGGATCCGCGTAGAGCGCGGCGCGCGGCGCGAGCTCCATGATCTTGCCGAGGTACATCACGGCGACGCGCGTGGAGATGTGCTCGACGACGGAGAGGTCGTGCGCGATGAAGAGATACGTCAGCCCGAGCTCGTCCTGCAGGTCCATCAGCAGATTGACCACCTGCGCCTGCACGGAGACGTCGAGCGCGGAGACCGGCTCGTCGAGCACGAGGAACTTCGGATTCGTCGCCAGCGCGCGCGCGACGCCGATGCGCTGCCGCTGTCCGCCGGAGAATTCGTGCGGATAGCGCTTGCGGTACTCGGGACGCAATCCGACTTTCTCCAGCAACTGCGCGACGCGCTGCTCGCGCTCCGTCCCGTTGGACGTGCCGTGGATGATCAGCGGCTCCGCGACGATGGATCCGACGGTCATGCGCGGATTGAGCGACGCATACGGATCCTGAAAGACGATCTGCATGTTGCGCCGCATCCGCCGCATGTCGCCGGAGTGAAGATCGAGGACGTTGGTGCCGTCGAACGAGACTTCCCCCGAGGTGGGCTCGATGAGGCGGAGGATGCAGCGCCCGACGGTGGTCTTGCCGGAGCCCGATTCGCCGACGAGACCGAGGGTTTCGCCGTGGGCAACGTCGAAGGAGATGCCGTCGACGGCTTTGACCTGGGCGACGACGCGGGCGAGGACGCCGCGTTTTACGGGGAAGTACTTGGTGAGGTTGCGGATGGAGAGAAGGGCGGCGCTCATGGGGCGCCTCCGGTTGAATTCAGAATGCAGAATTCAGAATTCAGAATGAAGAATTGAGGTGGCGCTTCGCGCACGTCCTTCATTCTTAATTCTTCATTCTGAATTCTGAATTCTGCATTCGTCCCAGACCTTATGGATCGGACGTATCGCCGTGCAGGTAGCGCCGAGCCACGTGTCCCTACTTTCCGGATGGAGAGGAGCGCCTCGCTCATGGGGCGCCTCCGGATTGGATTGAACGCAGAACGCAGAATTCAGAATAGAGAATTAAGAATGAAGGACGTGCGCGAAGCGCCACCTCAATTCTTAATTCTGCGTTCTGAATTCTGAATTCTGCATTCATCCCAGTCTCTCCGGATCGGGCGTATCCCCGTGCAGGTAGCACCGCGCCGTGTGTCCCTCGCCTACTTTCATCAGCGCCGGCTCGTTCCCATAGCAGATCTCCATCACGTCGGGGCAGCGCGGATTGAACTTGCAACCACTCGGCAGTGCGTGGATGGCCGGCACCATGCCTTTGATCGTCGGCAGGCGCTTTCCACCCTCCTTCGTCACGCTCGGCAGCGATGCGAGCAGACCGCGCGTGTACGGATGCGCGGGATTGGCGAAGAGATCGTGCACCGGCGCTTCTTCGACGATGCGGCCGGTGTACATCACGACGACGCGCTCGCAGAATTCGGCGACGACGCCGAGGTCGTGCGTGATGAGGAGAATGGCCAGTCCGAGGCGCTCCTGCAACGATGCGAGGAGCTCCATGATCTGCGCCTGGATCGTGACGTCGAGCGCGGTCGTCGGCTCATCGGCGATGAGCAGCTCGGGATCGCACGACAACGCCATCGCGATCATCACGCGTTGCCGCATGCCGCCGGAGAGTTGATGCGGATAGTCGTCGAGCCGTTTGACCGGATCGGGAATCGAGACCAGCTCCAGCATCTCGCCGGCCTGTTTCCACGCTGCTTTCTTCGACAATTTGCGATGAATGCGGATCGCCTCCGCGACCTGCACGCCGATCCGGAAGACCGGGTTGAGCGACGTCATCGGCTCCTGGAAGACCATGGCGATGTCGTTGCCGCGGACGGTGCGCATCTCTCTTTCCGGCAGGTCGGCGAGATTGCGTCCTTTGAACCGGATCTCGCCGCCGGTGATCTTTCCGGGCGATGCGACGAGCCGCATGATCGACATCGCGGTCACACTCTTGCCGCATCCCGATTCGCCGACGAGTGCCAGCGCTTCGCCGCGCCGCACGTGGAATGAGACGTTGTCGACCGCGTGCACGACGCCGTCGGCGCTCGGAAAGGAGGTGCGGAGGTGGCTGACCTCGAGCAGCGGTTCGCGCGCGTCCACGGCGAGCGATGGTAGCAAGAACGACGCCCTCGAATCGGAATTCATCCGCCATCGACACGTGCCATTCCAACGAGCCGAGGCTCCCCTGGAATGGGTGGTGGTGCAAGTTTTCGGATCGATCAACCGGTGCTCGGCGTCGAAGGGTGTGGCGCCGCCGACTCGGCGGCGGATGACGCCGGCGGGTCGCCGGCGCCACACAAAACCGGCTTGTGGCGGATGTAGATCATCGCCTCACGAAACGGCGCATCGTCGCTTCCGCTTCCGGGACGCCGAGGGCAAACGCGACGAAAAAGTAAAAGACGCCGAACACCCCGCAGACGAGCGCGGCCTCGACGATGTGCGGGAACGGGAGATGGGAGGCGAGACCGCCGGCGATCGTCTCGACCGCGACCGCGACGATGCCTGCGCCGATCGCCGCGATCCAGAGCTTCGACTGAAAGGCTCCGGGCAACGCGATCGCGCCGATGCGCTTTCCGAGCGCGCGTCGCAGCAACAGAAATTCGAGCCAGCCCGCGATGCCTGCAGTTGCAGTCAGCGCGATCGCACCGAGGGAGCTCAGGCTGCCGCCGACCGTGGGCAGCGGAATCTGCGCGAACTGCAGCGCGCGAATCAGATACGGACGCAGCGGAATGGCGAAGATCCATCCGAGCGCCGCGGTCAGCGTCACGCGGATCATGGCGAAGCGGAGCGGCGTGCGCGTGTCGCGCAGCGCGTAGAACGCGTTCGAGTAGAGGCGGCCGAGGGTCACGGCGAGCAGGCCGAGCGTGGAGCCGATGAGGATGTACCAGACGAGGAGCGTGTCCTCCGCTTTGAAGCGGCCGCCCTGGTAGAGCGCGGCGATGATCACGTTGCCGATTACCGCGAATGCGACGACGGTGGGCACGACGAAGAACGCGATCTGGCGCAGTCCGCGCTCCAGTCGTTTGCGCATCGCGCCCGCGATCTCGTCCACCGATCCGCGCAGCCCCGACATCTGCGGCAGCTCCGCCGCGGCGACCGACATCCCGAAGAGCGAGATCGGCAACATGTTGACGATCTGGGCGTACGACAGCGCGGACACCGCGACGGTGCCGAGGAGCGTCGCGAGCAGGTTGTCGATGTAGCCGCTCAGCTGCACGACTCCTTTGCCGACTACGACCGGCGTGAAGTTGCGGATCACTTCACGCACCGGCTCGAGCGTGGTGTCGATCGCGAAGCGGAGATGCTTTGCGTAACGGAACACCGCAGGTAACTGGACCAGGAACTGCGCCGCTGCGCCGACGACCATGCCCCACGCGGCGATGACCACCAGCGAGCGGTCGTTGGTGCGCGCGCCGAAGATGGCGAGCGTCGCGATCATCACGATGTTCATGAACACCGGCGCGACGTACGAGAGAAAGAATTTTCGGTGGCTGTTGAGGATGCCGAGGCACCACGCGGAGAGGACGAGGATGCCGACGCCCGGCCACATGATGCGCACCACGGTGATGGTCAGCTCGCGGATGTCGCCGTGATAGCCGGGCGCGATGATGATCAGCAGCCACGGCGTGAGGAGCACGCCGACGAGCACGAGCACCGCCATCGAAAGCGCGAGGAGCGACGCGACGATGCCGGCGACGCGGCCCGCGGTCTCTTCGTCTTCGTGCGCGAGCAGCCGCGCGTAGACCGGGATGAACGACGCGGAGAGGACGCCTTCGCCGAAGAGGTTTTGCAACACGTTGGGGATGCGGATCGCGGCGCGGTAGATGCCGGCTGCGTCGGAATTGCCGAGGAAGTGGGCGAAGACTTTCTCGCGGACGAAGCCGGAGATGCGCGTCAGGAAGATGCCGGCCGCGACCAGGACGGCGAATCCGCCGCGATGTTTGGTGTCGCTCATAATGGAGTGCGGCAGCTCGCTGCCGCCCCAGGATTGCGGTGGCTTGCCACCGCGTTACGTAACCCGCGGCGGCACGCCGCCGCACTCCAACGATTACGGTTTTGAGCGACCTCAGTCAACAAGTCATTCGGATTGCAGGCGCGGGGCCATCCGGTCTCGCCGCCGCGATCGCGCTCGCGCGTGCGGGCCGCGAGGTCGAAGTGCACGAGGCAAAGCGCGACGTCGGCACGCGCTTCATCGGCGACCTGCAGATCATCGAAGGCTCCTCGGAGCGCGAGCCGGTGCCGCAGTTTCTCGATCGCATCGGGATCGCGCGCAACTTCTACTTCCGTCCCGCCAATTGGGCCACGTTTTACGACGCCGCCAATCGTCCGCGCGTGATCCGCAGCGGCGAACCGTACGGCTACTTCATCCGCCGCGGTGCCGAGGACGGGACGCTCGATCGCGGACTGCTCGCGCAGGCGCGCGATGCCGGGGCTCGCATCCTCTTTAATAGTCGTTTGACGGAAGCGGACATTATCGCGACCGGTCCGGCGACGCCGGACGGCCTGGCGAAAGAGATGACGTGGAAAACGGACGAGCCGGAGCGGGTCGATGTCTTTTTCAACCATCACCTCTCGCCCGGCGGCTATTCGTACCTCTTCATCCTCGACGGCATTGCGACGTTCGGCTGCGCGATCGTCGCCGATTTCAAGAAGATCGATGACTACTTCGATCACTCGTTCGAGGCGGCGCAGCGGGTGCATCGGTTCGAGCTCCCAGCCGAGCGGCGCACCGGCTACTCGTACATGAACTTTCATCTGAAGCAGCAGGCGACGTCGAACGGCTCGCGCTTCGTCGGCGAGGCCGCCGGGTTTCAGGATTACCTCTTCGGCCTCGGCATCCGCTACGCGCTGACGAGCGGTTGGCTCGCGGCGCGGAGCATCATCGAAGGCCGCGATTTCGACGAGCTCTGGCGCGCGGAGCTCGGCGCGAAACAGGAGACGAGTCTCGTCAACCGGTTCCTGTACGAAAGCGGCGGGAACTTCGGCCTGTCGATGTTCGTGCGGCGGGCGGGCGTGGCGAAGGACTTCCGCAAATACCTGAGCTCGTGGCATCAGCGGACGTGGTGGAAGCGCGCCCTCTCCCCCATCGTGCGCCGGGTGTGGCAGCATCGCGGACGATGCCAGCACAAACCGGGCGAGCACTGGTGCCGGTCGCGGGACACGGAGATGAAGGTGCCTCCGCTCGGCGAGATCACGTGATGACGATCGACGACGCGTACGCCGAATGCCGCGCGATTGCGCACAAACACGGCGCGAATTTCTCGGTTGGATTCCGGTTCCTGCCGCGGGAGAAACGGCGCGCGGTGTATGCGGCGTATGCGTATTGCCGGGTGGCGGATGACATCGCGGATGATGAAGCAACTGTCATCCTGAGCCGCGAAGACGGCGAAGGACCCGTAGATTCAGGCGCTGCGTGCGATGCTACGGGTCCTTCGCCGTCTGCGCGGCTCAGGATGACACGCTCGCGGCTCGATGCGTGGCAGCGCGAGCTCGATGCGTGTTACGCGCAAAACCCAAATCATGCGATCACGATCGCGCTCGCCGATGCACTGACCCACTTCGACATCCCGAAATCCGCGTTCGTCGCGCTGATCGACGGCTGCCGTCAGGACATGACGAAGTCGCGCTACGAGACCTTCGACGAGCTGCTGCACTATTGCGATCTCGTCGCGACGTCGATCTCCGACATCTCGCTCTCGATCTTCGGCTATCGCCACGATCGCGCACGCGAGTACGGCCGCAACCTGGCGACCGCGCTCCAGCTCACGAACGTCACGCGCGACGTCGGCGACGACCTCGGGCGCGACCGCATCTACCTGCCGCGCGAAGAGCTGCGCCGGTTCGAGGTGAGCGAAGAAGAGCTGATCGCGCGCAAGGAAACGGATCGCATGCGCGCGCTGATCGCGTTCCAGATCGATCGCGCCGAACGCTATTTCAATGATGCCGAGCCGCTCCTCGGCGAGCTCGAATTCGACGCGCGCTTCGGCGTCCTGCTCATGGGCGGCATCTACGCAACCGTGCTGCGCAAACTCCGCAAGGACCCGCTCGTCGTCATCCGCAAACGCCTCTCGCTCACGAAGTTGCAGAAGGTGATGGTCGTCGGCACGCGGATGCTCCGGCCTCATTTCGTGTAACCGGCCGTGCCGCGCGATCGTCTACGAGCCGTGAATGTTCTGAAGGCGCTGGCGATCGCGGCGCTGCCTGCGATCGCGCTCGCGCAGGCGCCGCCGAGCGTGCGGGTGATCGTGCCGGTGGTCGGATCGGTGATCGGCGCGGGCGAGGTTCGCTGGCGCACCGCACTCGAGCTCGTCAATGACAGCCGCGCCGATGTGACGGTGGCGATCACGCTGATGACCGTGCCCGATCAGCCGGCGTGGCTCACGACGATCAGTGCAGGCGAGACGGTCGCGTTCACCGATGTCGTCGGCGAAGCATTCGGCGGCGATGCGGTGCTGTCGCCGCTCGTCGTCGACACGCTCGGCCGCCGATCGGTGACGGTGCGCGCCGCGGCGTACGGCACGAAAGAGGACAAGGTCTTCAGGCCCGAGCCGATCACGATCGCGTACGGTGCGACCTGGACGCCGATCCGCGTACTGCAGGGTTTGTCGTTCAGCGACGCGTTCCGCACGAACGTCGGCCTGGTGAATCTCAGCGCGCGCGAGACGACGTTCCACATCGCGGTGCAGCGTCTGCCCGGACGCAATCTCGCGGTCGCGCATGTGCCGATGCCCGCGTACGGGATGTGGCATGTGCCGATTCAAACGCTCTTCCCGATGATCACGAAGGGCGACGATTTCACGCTCGTGATCGAGACCGCCGATCCCCAGACGTACGTCTACGCCTCGGTGGTGGAGAACGAAACGAACAGTGCGACATTCGTGCAGCCGCAGGTGGGGACGAGCGCGGTGGTGCAGTAAAATCGCGCCATGTCCGACGAACCCGAATACCTCATCTGTCTGCAGTGCGAGACTCCGACGTATCAGTTCGAATACCACAACGGCAAACTGGCGCAGGTGGTGTGCAACACGTGCGGCGCAGATGACGTGTCGGACTTCGTGACTGAAGCAGAGCTCGAGGAGCAGTCGTAACGGATGAAGACACCAGTCGTCATTGGCATCGCCGGAGGCACCGGCTCGGGAAAAACGACCGTCGCGAAAGCGGTTTACGACCGCGTCGGGAAAGATCGAATCGAGTGGATCTCGCACGATTCGTACTACCGCAACTTCGACGGGCTCTCCGCCGAAGAGCGCCACAAGATCAACTTCGATCATCCCGATTCGCTGGAGACCGAGCTGCTCGTGCGGCATCTCGACGTGCTGGCGAAAGGATCGTCGGTCGATGTGCCGCTCTACGACTTCACCACGCACTCGCGCAAGATGGAGACAGTGCGCGTCGAGCCGCGCAAGGTGCTGATCGTCGAAGGCATCCTGATCCTCGCCGAACCGGAGCTCCGCCGCCGCCTCGGCATCAAGTTGTTCGTCGACACGCCCGCCGACATCCGCTTCATGCGCCGCCTGATGCGCGACATCGTCTCGCGCGGACGCAGCCTGGAGTCGGTCGTCGAGCAGTACATGACGACGGTGCGTCCGATGCACGAGGAGTTCGTCGAGCCGTCGAAGCGGTACGCCGACCTGATCATCCCCGAGGGTGGGGAAAATCAGGTCGCGCTGGACGCGATCGTCGCGCGGGTCGAGCATCTGCTGTCGTGATGGATGAGTCGCAGACCGCAATGCGACGGCGGAGCGCGGCCGTCTCGGCCGGCGACGATTGGTCGTCGAGCGAGACGCTCGCCGACTGCGGACGAGACGTCCGCGCTCCGTCATCGATTCAGCGGCGAATCTGCGGCGATCGGCTCGGCC
>C688J18823_10003063_pt1 | contig 10562 bp, 8 predicted proteins | sample HopSoiMetagenom1_FD_18823 | JGI IMG/M metagenome (IMG submission 18823) | reverse complement strand
AAAATATATTTTTCAATTTCGTTTAATCTATGCATTGAACTTTCATTTTGCAAAATAGAGGCAAAAGATTCATCTGATTTAATTTTTTGTAAAACTGAAAAGACTTCTTCAATTGTTACACCATGTTTTAAATCATAATCAACCTGTTTACAACAATTTGCAATTGTACCATATTTTTTATGTTGTCTTTTTTCCCATATACTAGCAGATTCAGAAAGTCCAATTATAAACTTTCTAATAGTTTTTTCAACGTGTTCTAAATGCCACTGTTTCATGGGAAAACTGTTTTGTGTCAAAAAAATATCATTATAATTACGTTATACGTATATATAAGTGAAGCATACTGAAATACAAAAAAGAATTAATAAAAATTATACTCCAGGTAATTCTCATTTAAAGAAATATAATTATGATCAATGTTGTTCCTTTATATCCCTATCCCATATTAATGATCGAAGATTCAAATAAAGAAAAATATATCGTCATAACAGATATTCATGTCGGCTTTGAAGAAAAAATAATAAAAAAAGGTATTTTTATAGATTCAAAGGAAAATGTAGATGAGATAATAAATATTTTATTAGATATAGAATATAGAGAAAAAATAAAGAATTTGATTATCCTAGGCGATCTAAAGTCATCGATTAATATAATAACGAGATCAGAATGGAATAATATTCCTTATTTTTTAAACGAACTATCTAAATTATTTAATAATTTTATAATTCCAGGAAATCATGATGGAAATATAACTCATTTAATATCAAACGATAACATTCATTTAATGTCCATAAAAGGAATGGAATTTGATAATATTTTATTAACTCATGGTCACGCTATGCCAAAAATCGGAAAAAACATCGAGAAAATAATAACAGGTCATCTTCATCCTATTTTAATAAAAGAAGGGAGTATAATAAATGGTCAAAGAGTATGGATTAGAATAATTTTAAAAAAGAGTGAAAATAAGGAAAGAAAAGAAGATGAAAATAATCAAAACAAAAGGCATGTACAAAGAGATAAAAAAATAGAATTTATAATTATTCCTCATTTTAACAAATATTTAAATCATTCTTCTAGTATTAGTTTAGAAAATAAACAAAGTAAAAAAAATCTTAAATCTAGGCTTCCATTATTAAATCATTTAATAAATAAAAAGGGTTGGAAAATAGATAAAGTATTTGTCATTTCTCTAGATGGATCCATCATAGGATCTGAAAATGAGCTAAAAAAAATACTATAAGTTTAAAAAAATTAAAAAATAGTTTTCAACTTAATCATTAAATTCTATAGAATTGGTTGTAGGAGAATTACTTTGGATCCAACTTAAAGTTTTCACAAATGAAATAGCAGATTCAACTGTTGTTAAAACAGGAATGCCCATTTCAACTGCTTTTCTTCGAATTAAATATTCATCATATAACATTCCTACATATTTTTCCAAAATTGATGTAGAAGGAATATTAATTATAAAATCAATTTTTCGTGTAGTTAATAAATTTAAAATATTTGGTTGTCTTTCCGGTTCGCTTATTTTATAAATTAAATCTACATTTTTTATACCAGATTTTTCAAAAAATTCAGCAGTATGCTCGGTGGCAAGAATTCTAAAATTCATTCTTGAAATCATCGAAACTAAAGGAAGAATTTTTTCTTTGTTCTCAATACCACCAACTGTTATTAGGGCAGAGCCAGATAAAGGTAAAGAATAACCTGCAGCAATATAAGCTTTCGACAGTGCATCGTAAAAAGTATTTCCAAAACAAGCAACTTCGCCTGTGGATTGCATTTCTACACCCAACACAATATCTGCTCCTTCTAATTGCATAAAAGAAAATTGTGGAACTTTTATTCCAAATCCGGATTTTTTAAGCCAATGATCATTATCTATTTTTGGAAGTTTGATGTCTAAGACAGCTTTTGCAGATAATGATATAAGATTTATTCCAAAAAACTTTGAAACAAAAGGCATAGAACGGGAAGCGCGAATATTTGCTTCAATCACATAAACTTCATCTTCTTTAACTAAATATTGAATATTAAAAGGACCTTTAACATTAAGAGCTCTGCCAATTTTAATTGTATTATCCATGATTATATCAATAGTCTTTCTATTTAATCGCCATGGAGGAATACACATCATTGCATCTCCCGAATGGATCCCAGCATTATCAATATGTTCAATAATTGAACCAATTATAATTCCTTCCGAACTGCCAACTGAATCTACTTCAACTTCCGAAGCATTTTCTAAAAATTTGCTTATTACAATTGGATAATCTGGACTGACATTGGAGGCTTCATTAATAAATTGCTCCATTTGATCCTCATTCCAAACTACCTTCATAGCAGCGCCGCTAAGTACATAAGAAGGTCTGACAAGCATTGGATATCCAACCTCCAAAGCAAAGTTCTTTGCTTTTTCTAAATCAGTAAATGTTTTCCATGGAGGTTGTTTTATTAAAAGTGAATCCAAAAGATTACTAAATTTAGATCGATCCTCAGCTTTATCTACATCCTGACTTGAAGTTCCTAATATTTGGATGTTACTATTATTTAATTTAGAAATAAGATTGTTTGCACTCTGTCCACCCACGCATGCTACTAAACCAAAGGGATCTTCTTTTTCACAGATATCTAATACTCTCTCAATCGTTAATTCTTCAAAATATAGTCGATCAGGAATATCAAAATCGGTAGAAACAGTTTCTGGATTACAATTAATAACGCAAATATTTTTTATCCCATTTTCCCTCAATCCATATACCATATTTACTGTTCCCCAATCGAATTCGACACTACTGCCTATTCTATACGGTCCCGCTCCTAAAACAATGACACTTTTATCTGTAATAGGAGTAGAATTAGTAATTGCAGGAGTTATATCAGTAACAGTAGATCTGTTTGTACCAATTGAAGATGAAGAAGAAATAATATTATTTGAAGTCAGAATATCATCATATTTACCACCATAAGTAAGATACAAATAATTTGTTTTTGCAGGCCATTCACCCGCTAAAGTATCTATTTGTTTTATAACTGGAAATATGCCGAACCTCTTTCTAAGTTGCCTTACCTGGTGTTCATCTAAATCAAAACAACGTCCTATTTGTCTATCAGAAAACCCTAATTTTTTGGCTTCTGCAATTAAGGATATATTAAATTGTGATTTTCTTAATTTAATTTCTTCATCTACGATATTTTTAATCTTTATCAAAAACCATGGATCAATAGAAGATAATTTATATATTTTATCTATACTTAAACCGATTTTGATGGCTTTTACAATATTAAATATAATTTCATCATCAGGATGAATTAAAGAATATTCAATTTTTTCTATTTCAGATGATTCAATTGAGTTATATTTCAGATGATCATTTTTTATATCCATTTCCAAGATATCATTATCATTATTTGCAACTAATCCATCTTTACCAATTTCACACATTCTAACTGCTTTTTGAATTACCTCTTCAAAGTTTTTTCCTATGGCCATAACTTCTCCAACCGATTTCATAGCACTTCCTAGTTTTCGTTTTACCAATTCAAACTTTCTAAAGTCCCATCTAGGCATTTTGACAACCATGTAATCTAAAGAGGGTTCAAAACAAGCTGTAGTAACTTTTGTTATTTTATTTAAAAGTTCAGGCAAAGAGTAGCCTAAGCCAATTTTTGCAGCTAGATATGCCAGTGGATAGCCTGTCGCTTTACTTGCCAGTGCCGAGGATCTAGATAATCTAGCATTTATTTCAATAGCACAATATTCATCAGAAAATGGATTTAAACCAAATTGTATATTGCATTCTCCCACTATCCCACAATAGGCAGTTGCTCTTAATGCAGCATCCCTTAGCATCTGATATTCATAATTATTAAGAGTTTGCGATGGAGCTACAACTATATTATCTCCTGTATGTACTTTCATACCTAATACATTTTCCATATTACAAACAATAACACCATTTCCTTTAGAATCTCGCATTACCTCATATTCAATTTGTTTCCATTCACCAACGTATTTTTCAATAAGAACTTGTTTAACCATACTAAGAGAAAGGCCTCTTTGAACAATTTCGTATAATTCATATTCATTATGAGCTACTCCTCCACCTCTACCTCCCAAAGTATAGGCAACTCTTATGATTACAGGAAATCCTATGTTTTTTGAAATTCTAAGAGATTCTTCGTATGAATATGCAGGAGCACTATTTAAAACAGGAACACTGCTATTAATCATAGCTTCCTTAAACTTCTGTCTATCCTCTGTTATTTTTATACCCTCGATAGAAGTATTTAATACATTTATACCATATTTTTTTAAAACTCCGGATTCAAACAAATCAACTCCGCAATTTAAAGCAGTTTGTCCACCAAAGCTAAGCATAATAGAATCTGGTCGTTCCAATTCTATGATTTTTTCAACATAATGTCTATTTATTGGTAACAGATAAACCTTTTCAGCAAATTTTCTATCAGTCTGAATAGTAGCTATATTAGGATTAACAAGTATACTTGAAATATTTTCTTCTTTAAGAGCTTTTAAACATTGAGAACCAGAGTAGTCAAATTAGCGGCTAAATTAAAATTTAGCTTTCGCCTGCTTCTCCGATTTTTATAGCTCCACTGCCCAATACCATAACTTTTTTTATATTTTTATTCCTTGGCATTACTCATCCTCATAATATTATTCGTATGAAAACAATACATTAAGAAATTTACAATCATTCCTTTTTCAATTATTTTTATTGCCGTTATTTATAATTAGATCCTTGAACTTTTCAAATACAAACAAACAATCAAATGGACCTGGAGAGGCTTCAGGATGAAATTGAACTGCAATTATTGGTTTTTCTTTGTGCTTAATTCCTTCCACAGTATTATCATCAATATTCTGAAACCAAAGTTTAAAATCGGTATGAACAAGGCTCTCTAATTCAACACCATATCCGTGATTTTGGCTCGTAATAAATGAATGATTTGAATCCAAATCTTTGCAAGTTTTATTTTGTCCTCTATGACCAAATTTTAATTTATGTGTTTTTGCCCCACCTGCTAAAGCTAGTATTTGATGGCCTAAACATATCCCTAAAGTAGGAATTGAATTTTCAATTATTTTAGATGCAGTTTTTATTGTTTCGCTACAAATAATTGGATCGCCAGGACCATTACTAATAACAATCCCCTGCGGATTAAAGGACAATATTTGCGAAATTGAAGAATTCCATGGCATACGTATAACACTTAGACCCATCTTTATCAAATTTCTGATTATACTATATTTTGTTCCAGTATCGATTAAAGCAACAAGAGGATCATCCTTTTTTCCATAAAATTTTGGGAATGGAATCGAGACATCATTCATAAAATTACAATGATCATAATCAAATGCAATATCTTTATTTTCTTTAGAGTTTGAATTTGATTCATCATTAATTATTATTTTACCATTCATTACTCCATTTATTCGAATTTTTTTTGTTAGCTCTCTTGTATCAATTCCATAAATTCCTGGAACTTTTTGTCCATATAACCATTCATCAAATGTTTTTACACATGTATAGTGACTAGAAACGTTAGATAGGTCATGAATTACAACACCAGAAGTTTGAATACTATCGGATTCAAAATATTTAGGAATTCCATATTCATCTAAATCCCATTCAGATGGAACCCCATAATTTCCTATTGATGGATATGTAAAACAAAGTATTTGGCCTCTGTAAGATGGATCGGTTAAGGTTTCAGTATATCCTACCATCCCCGTATTAAAAACAATCTCGCCTGATGTGGATTTTGGATAACCAAATCCAATTCCATCAAATATAGTTCCATCTTCAAGGATCAATTTTGCATTATAGCCTACATATTTACTAAAAAGTGTTGGAATATTTATCCCCAAATCCCAAAAAAAGTCATCCTTTATAAATTTTTGCAAAATAAAAAAGATACATGATATAAATATATCAATTTATTTACCATAATGATAAATTCTATCTCTCCACTTTATAGATCCCTTGTTTAATAAAGATATTATAGACCAAATAAAAGATATGGATACTATAATACATCCTATTATTGCTCCTAAAAAATATAAAATATTATGAGTTTTTGCCATTTTTAGTTGATAATAATTAGTTAGATATATAGATAAAACAGTTAAAGAGCTTGATATCAATAAAAAAATTAAGTAAAGATTATCTATCCCATTATCTTTTATTATAGAAACAGTAATTATAGAGTATAACAAAGTTAAAAAGGGCATGACCATTAAAATAAAAACTCCTACTGTCATTATAATTGAATTTCTTTTATTTTTAAAATAAATAGGAATTATTAATCTTTTTAATGAATTCCATAATGTATGAAAATCTCTTGCCCAATAGGCACTCATAAGTTCTTCTCCCCTATACATTTTTAATTTATATCCAAATTCCTTGATCCTCTGTCCTAATGCACCATCCTCCACTATTTCGGTTTTAACAGATTCATGAGTTCCTATTTTCTCATATACAGTCTTTGAAATAACAAAAAAGCTACCAAATAAATAACCCAATTTTATTTTGGGATTATTAACCTTGGCAGGCGAATATCTCGAAAACATAAATATTGAAAGAATAGGTAAAACCATTTTAACAATAAAAGTAGGATATAATAGACGAGGAACAGCGGTTAATACATCAAGATTATGATTTAAAAGAGTATACAAAGAATCGCTAATACTGTGATTTGAATGTATTGTATCAGCATCGGTAAAAAACAAGTAATCTCCCTTTGAGTTTTTGTAACCTATATAACAAGGCCAATTTTTTCCAACCCAATTCTTAGGTTTTTTACCTGCTTGAATTATTTGTATTAATTCATTATTATTCTTTAATGATTTCAAAATTTCTAAAGTTCTATCAGAAGAATTATCGTCTACTATGATTATTTCATATTTATTATAGTTTTGATTTAAGAGACTAGTAATACAATTTTTAATATATTTTTCCTCATTTCTAGCAGGAATTATTATGCTTATATAACAATCATCAATACTTCCTTTACTTTGTAGTTCACTTGATTGTATCATTTTTGGTGAAAAATCAAACGATTTTTTTAATGCAAATAATAGATAGACCCAAATTCCAAAAGAACCCATAACCAGTACAGAAAAAAAAATAATAACTATTAGTTCTAAATTAACCACAAATTTAGAATTTATAAAGTTATATAAATATGATTGAATAAAAGTGGATATTTATTAATTACTAAAAGATTATTTAATAATATCAAAAATTATTAATTTATCAAATAAGAAACATATATGTTAATTTAATTTATATTTAAAGATAAATTTAAAAATGAATCTAGCATAAAAAATAAAATATATAATTTGATTATTATTTAAAAGCAATTTTTTCAAGACATTAAGAATAAATAAAAAGCAATTTTTAATTGATCTAGGCTTTTTTTATGGAAAAGGAAAAAAATAACAATATAATCAATTTGCAAGATTTTAAAAAAATTAATCTAAGGGTTGGCAGAATAATAAATGTAGAAAATTTACAAGGTTATAATAAAATTTTAAAAATTTTAATTGATTTAGGAAATGAAAAAAGAGAAATAATGTCGGGAATAGCAAAATATTATTCAGCAAAAGACCTTATTAATAAATATGTAGTAGTGTGTACTAATTTAGAGCCTAAAAAATTTGGAGATCATGTTTCTAATGGAATGATACTTGCTGCAGAGGATGGCAGTAGACCAATTCTATTAACAGTTTTTGACGAAGTACAGCCTGGATCAGAAATATCATAAACCAGTTAATATCCTTTTTAGCAGTTCAAAAAACTAGACAAAATAGAAAACATTAAAGTTACATAATAGTAAAAATTTTAAAAAATATAATGATAATAATATATGGTGAAAGCAAAAGAATCAGTAATCACTAAAGAAATAATTGATAAAATTGATGGATTGATTAATGAAGAAAGAATTAGAAAGGTCATCTTTATTCCTTCAAATACTAATTTTTGGGAAATCAAAAGTAATACAAATAGTAATATCTATTGTGTAGATTTAAAAAGAAACTTTTGTTCTTGCAAAGGCTTTTATTTTAATTATATAAAAGGAAAATGCTATCATATTCGAGCGGTATATATTGCATTTGAGCAAAATAAATATAGAGTTGAAATTCTAAAAGATTTCCAACTAGACAATTATATTAAAAATCTCTTAAAAAATTTTTTTAATTAGACACTTTAAATTAATAACTAATTTCAAATATATAATGATTTAATACTTCTAAAACAATATGTTTGAGTTTGAAAATGTTTTAATTATAGGATCAGGTGGAAGAGAACATGCGTTAGGTTGGAAAATTTCAAAAAACAAAAATATAAAGAAGATATTTTATGCTAGTGGAAATGGAGGGACATCCGAGAATATTAACATAGCTCCAACAGAGATTAAAAAATTAGCTGAATTTGCTAAAAACAAAAAATGTATTACAATAGTAGGTCCTGAAATACCTTTATCAATTGGCATAGTTGATTTTTTTGATATAGAAGATATTCCTATATTTGGACCCACAAAAAATGCATCAATGCTTGAAACTAGCAAAGTATTTTCTAAAAATTTTATGAATAAAAATTTTATACCGACAGCAGATTTTCAAACATTTAGTGATAGTTTAAAAGCTAAAGAGTACATAAATAAAATAGATCATGATATAGTCATAAAAGCTGATGGATTAGCATCAGGAAAAGGAGTATTTGTTCCAGATAACAAGAATGACGCTACAACAGCAATTGAGTTATTATTAAATAAAAAGATATTTGGAAAATCTTCTGATAAAATAATAATAGAGAAAAAAATCATTGGAAATGAAGTTTCAGTAATTGCAATATGCGATGGAAAGTCATTCATGATTTTAGAGCCATGTAAAGATCATAAAAGAATTTTTGATGATGATAAAGGTCCAAATACAGGAGGAATGGGAAGTTATTCGCCGGTATCTATTTTAGATGATGAAAAACTTTATCAGATATCAAAGGAGATATTTAAACCAGCGGTTAACGGAATGATTCAAAATGGAAATCCATTTAAAGGATTTCTTTATGCAGGGCTATTAATTGAAGAGCAGACAGATAAAATATATGTTCTCGAATTTAATGCAAGAATGGGAGATCCTGAATGTCAACCACTAATGATGAGAATGGACTCGGATCTTTTAAACTACATTAATGCAGCATTAAATCATTCAATTGATTCGATGAAACCTATACAATGGAGTAATAAATATTCTGTATGTGTTATAATGGCCTCAAAAGGTTATCCGGATAAATTTAAAACAGGATATGTAGTACATGGATTGGATAAAACAGAAAAAGACAATCTCATGGTATTTCATGCTGGAACAAAATTAAATAGCAGTAAAATAATAACAGATGGTGGACGAGTTCTCGGGGTAACTTCTTTAGGAAATTCTATTCAACAAGCAATTGAGAAGGCATACTACAATGTTAAAAAAATATCTTGGGGAAATAATCAACAACAGTACAGAACAGACATTGCAAGGAGCAAATCAAATTTAAATACATAAGATTTCTCTGTTAGTAATTAGAGCATCTAATTTAACGTCATGAGGCTCATGTTTTATAATATCAGATATTAGTTGAAAATCATATCCAAGTCCTATTGAAATGATGTTTTTTTTTGAAAACTGTTTCAAAAATTTATCATAAAATCCTTTACCATAACCTATCCTATAACCAAACCTATCAAAGACTATCCCAGGTGTAATTACAGTATCGATTTCAATGCACTTGTTATTTTCATTTATTATTGGTTCTTTGATATTGAAATTACCTACAATTAAATCAATTAAATTTGTAATTGAAAAAAAAATAATTTCATTATTTAGTAATTTAGGAATACAAATTTTCTTTTTTGCAGATATCGATTTATTTATGATTCTAAATGTTTGAACTTCATTTAAAGTTGGATAATATACGCCTATTGTTTCACTCCGTGAAAAAAAAATTGAATTTAATAAATTTTCTTGAGCAAACCAACTTTTTATAAAAACATCATAAGAAGAAAGTCTTTTTCTTTGTAAAAGAAACCTTTTTCGCAATATTTCTTTATTATTTGTCATTGATAAATTGAATTTAATATTTTGGCTGCTCTAATGGTGTTTTTTAATAACATCGTAATGGTCATTGGTCCTACTCCTCCTGGGACAGGAGTTATATAAGATACTTTGTCTTTAACATTTTCAAAATCAACATCTCCTAATAATTTACCATTAATTCTACTAGTACCTATATCAATAACAGTAGAATTTTCGCTTACCATATCTTTTGTTAATTTAAATTTACTTCTATTGCCAATAGCAGTTATAACTATATCAGAACTTTGTAAAAGACTAACAATATTTTTTGTATGGGAATGACAAATAATTACTGTTGAATTTTTCTCAAGCAATAAAGTAGATAATGGTTTACCAACTAAATTACTTCTATTTATAATAGAGACAACTTTACCATCCAATTGTATATTATAGTATTTTAGTAATT
>C688J18823_10003062_pt1 | contig 10563 bp, 9 predicted proteins | sample HopSoiMetagenom1_FD_18823 | JGI IMG/M metagenome (IMG submission 18823) | reverse complement strand
GCCGCAAAAGCGTTTTTCCAGTACTCCGGCTTGTTGAGCAAAGGACGGACCGGCGGCGCCATCATGGCGGGATGACCGACGATTGGCACATCCCAGCCCATGTCGCCGCGCGTATTGAACAGCCGCGCCAGCAGGCCGGTCGCCGCCGACCAGGGCATGATCACTTCCGCGCCGGCGGCTTTGGCCTTGTTGAGCTCATCGGTCAAGTCGGTTTTGTTCGCATCCACCAAGGCTACATAGACGGGCTTCACGCCTGCTTTGTCCAGCAGATCCTGTGCGAGTTTAGATGAAGCGGTCCCGTAGCCCGAGGTGTCGCCAATGACCGCGATCTTGCGTTTCTTGAGCACATTTAACGCATAGTCGTTGGCCGCTTGGATCCATTGCTTGTTGGTATTGATGGCACGAAATGCCAGCGGAAACTTCTGTGGGTCGACCAGTTCATCGATGGTGCCGATGATGAGATTCGGAATGCCGGCTTTCGCCACGATCGGCACGGTCGCGAGCGATTCTCCGGAATTCACCGGGCCGATGATGAAATCGACCTTGTCGACGAATGCGAGTTGCTTGGCTAGATTTACCGCCTTGGTTGGTTCGCCGCTGGTATCGCGCGTAATGAGTTCGAGCTTGCGGCCATTGATACCCCCGGCAGCGTTGATCTCCTCGACGGCGAACTGTACGCCCTGATTTTCCGCTAAAGCCGCGGACGATAAGGGTCCGGTCAGCGAAGATAGCCATCCGATGCGGATCGGGGACTGCGCCGCTGCACTGAAGGCGGCAAACAAGAACGATAATGCCAGCAGCCGCGCAAAGCGCGCGATCGAGCAGCTCAACATTGATTTTCTCCTCGGGAAAGGGGCACGCAAGGCGCCTTTTCGAGAAATATTCGTTGGCCGGTAGCATGTTTGTCAAGATGAGTTCTGCAAGCCGGAATTCATTGTTCGTAGCTTTGACAGGGGATTAAGGCGTTTAAGCTGCTTCGGTTACCACCTGGTTCCGGTCTGTGGAATCTGTGTGGATTGACGCGACCGCATCGGCCCTCCAGTATTGCGCCGGCGAAAGCTGCACAGTATTTGTCATCAAAATAACGGGGGAGCGATGTTCAGGTTGAGATCGGAAACTAGGCAATGAAAAGCGTGGTGCGCATCGGGGCCGCCTCGGCGTGGTGGGGAGATCGTATCGAACCGGCCCGGTGGAATGCCGAGCGTGGCGACCTGGACTATCTTTGTTTCGAGACCATGGCCGAAGCCACGATTTCTGCGGCACAGGTGCGCAAACGGCGCGACCCCTCTTTTCCCGGGTACGACACTTATCTGGATGATCGCATGCAGGCTGTATTGCCCGGTTGCCTCAAGCGCGGCACGAAAATCATCACCAACCAGGGCTGGATCAATCCGGACGGTGCTGCAGAACGCATCGTTTACTGGTTGAAGAAACTCGGCGCCAGGGGCATCAGGGTTGCGGCCGTCAATGGCAGCCTGATTACCGAACGGGTCTTGCAACTCACCGGCAACATCATGGAAAACGGCAAACCGACTGCAACACTCGCAGACACGCTGGTTTCTGCCGAGGCTTACCTCGGTGCCGAACCGCTGGTCGAAGCACTGAAACAGGGAGCACACATTGTGGTATCGGGACGCGTGGCCGATCCTTCGCTGTTCATGGCACCCATGATGTATGAATTCGGCTGGGACGCATTGGACCATGATCGTCTCGGTGCAGGGAATGGGCTCGGGCATTTGATGGAATGCGGCGCTCAGGTTACCGGCGGCTATTTTTCGGATCCCGGATTCAAAGACGTGCCGGAAGCTTGGAACCTGGCCTTTCCAATTGTAGAAGCGCAAGCGGACGGGTCTGCCGTACTGAGTAAAATCTCCGGAACCGGCGGAGCGGTGAACCTGATGACCGTGAAAGAACAAATGCTCTATGAAGTCCACGACCCCGCGAACTACATCACGCCGGACGTCATCGTAGACTTCACCAGCGCGAGACTTGAACAAACCGGCACGGATCGGGTTCGCATCACGCACATTTCAGGCAAACCGCGCACGCCGACCTTGAAGGTGTCAATTGGTTGCACGGAGGGCTACATTGGTGAGGACATGTTTTTCTATGCAGGACCCGGCGCACTGCGGCGCGCTCAGCTCGCCAAAACAATCCTCGAAGAGCGTTTCAAAATCGTCAAGCTTGACGCCGAGGAAGTGCGTATTGATTTTCTAGGTGTGAATGCAATTCACGGCGCCATGACGCCCCGGGATGCGCCGGAACCTTACGAAATCGCCGTGCGCGTGGCGGCTCGCACAAGGACGCGCGAGGAAGCCATCAAAGTTGGCCGCGAGGTGGACGGCATGGCAGTATCGGGCATCGGCATGACGGGAAAACGCGTGCCGCACCAGGACCGCACGCGCGAGATAATTGGGGTATGGTCCTCGCTCGTGCCGAGGGACAAAATAGTGCCTTCCATTAATTTCCTTGAAACGTGATGACGGCGCGGATGCGCTATGGCTGTCAGCGTTAATTTCAATGTGGCTCCATAAATATTTCGCGATATCGTGATCAGATGAAGGTCTTGCTCCAGCACCTGGCCCACACCCGCTCCGGCGACAAGGGAAATACCTCGAACATTGCAGTCATTGCATACGCTCCCGAACTGTATCCCTACCTCAAGCAACAGCTCACGGCGGACAAATTCAAGGCGCACTATGCCGGTGTTGTCACCGGCAAGGTCACACGTTATGAAATCGACGGATTGCAGGCGCTCAATTTCGTCGCCGAAGGCGCGCTTGGCGGCGGTGTATCGCGCAGCCTGTGCCTGGACAACTATGGCAAGGCGCTGTCAGCCAGGGTGCTTTCGTTCGAGTTGGATGTTCCAGAAACGCTACGAAAGAACTTGCGCAATTTCGGCTGATATAAAAAACGTTGCACCCCGTACGAAACGCCCAGCGCTCAGCATAAAATTCATGAGGATCCATCGATGACTACAATACTTGGAAGCGGCGAATTTCGGTACAAAGTGCAGGAAAACTGGGGCAAGCTGCCCGACGGCTGGTCGTTCCGGGATGTCGCCGCCGTGGCGGTGGATCACAAGGATCAGGTGTACATCTTCAATCGCGGCGAGCATCCCATGATCGTGTTCGATCGCGACGGCAATTTTCTGCGTTCCTGGGGCGAGGGCGTGTTCAATCGTGCGCACGGACTCCACATCGGGCCGGATGAAACGCTGTACTGCACGGACGACGGCGACCACAGCGTGCGCAAGTGCACGCTGGACGGCAAGATATTGCTGACGATCGGGATCCCGGGCCGGCCGTCGCCTTATATGAGCGGAAAACCTTTCCATCGCTGCACGCACACCGCACTTTCCCCGCGCGGCGACATCTACGTCTCGGACGGTTACGGCAACTCACGAATGCACAAATATTCGCCAGACGGCAAGCCGCTCAAGTCGTGGGGCGACTCCGGCACCGGCCCTGGTGAATTCAACATCCCGCACAACGTGTGCTGTGACGAGGAGGGCTGGGTTTACGTCGCTGATCGCGAAAACCACCGCGTGCAGGTGTTCGACGGCGAAGGCAACTATGAGACCGAGTGGCACAACCTGCATCGGCCCTGTGGCATGTACATGGAAACCAGGCGCAATCCGCTCTGCTACATCGGAGAAATTGGGCCCACCATGCCGGTCAACCGCGACGTTCCCAACCTCGGGCCGCGCATCAGCATCGTCGACAACGAAGGCAAGCTGGTGTCGCGCTTCGGTGCTGCGCACGCAGGCTATGACCGGCCGGATCAGTTTGTCGCCCCGCACGGCATGGCGGTGGATTCGCACGGTGACATCTATGTCGGCGAAGTTTCATACACGGCCTGGTCACAAATCTATCCCGGCAAAGATATTCCCGCAGGGCTGCCGACGCTGCGGAAGTTAGTGCGAGTGCGCTAGGGTTGAGCCCGTGCGCAAGGGATAAGCAGGCGTGAGCCAGTGGTTCTGCCAGTCTGTTCGATCATTGAGCTCGGATCACCTTACTCCGGCAGCCCGTTCAACAAGTACATCACCGTGATGAACTGGCTCGCCTTACCGAGTTTGCCGAACCAGCGATCATAGATCGGCGCAATCTGCCCAGTTCGGTACAGGCGCGCAAGAACCGCATTTACTGCCTGCCGGAAATCCTGGTCGTTCCTGCGCATCATCAGACCATACGGCTCGTACGACAGGTTGCCATCTCCAAGTCTTACCTTGAGCGATTTGGCTGCTGCGAGCGCCAGCCCGATCAGCACCGTCTGATCGGAAGCATAAGCTTCCGCGTTGCCCTTGCTCAAGGCTTCCAGACCCGCGACATGAGTTTGCACCGTGAGAATTTCCGCTTTGATATAACTTTTCGCGAGCGCTTCCGAGAGCGCGGCAACGGTTGTAGTGCCCGGTATGACTGCAATCCTTTTACCGTTGAGGTCTCCCAATGTCTTGAAAGGAGAATCATCCCGTACCAGGAAGTTGGCCCCGTCCACCCAGATCATGAGGCTGAAGTCGACCTGCTTTTGACGCGAAAGCGTATTGGAAGTGATGCCGCATTCGAGATCTATGGTTCCCGACTTCACCGCTTCAAAACGGCTTTGAAGCGTGATCGGCACCCATTCCACATCGAGTTTCGGCAATCCCAGTTGCTCCTGAATTCCAGTGGCGACGCGCGTGCACAATTCGGTTGAATAGCCCATTGGCTTGCCACCGGCTCCTTCGAACGAGAATGGAATCGACTCGGGCAGAAAGCCAAGCTTGATGACGCCGGTATCCTTGATCTTTTTCAGGGTGCCGGAAATATCATCCGCGAGCACGGTATTGACCAGCACGAGCATGGCGGTTGCAATGATGAATTTGATTCGCACATTGGTCTCCAAAAGGGGAAATTCAGAAGGGGCGCTTAAGGTGCAGCGCGCTTATTATGCGGGCGCGAGAATAGCATACCCTTCCAGATTATTCGGGGGCACAGGCAGTAAACATCGAAGCCGCGACAAGTTGAGAACGGTTAGGAAGGCACGCGCTGGTTCTATCCAGCTCTAGGCATGGCAAAAGCAACAGCCAGTTTGCGCTAGCATTGCCAGACATTAAATTGAGGTTATTGATGCGCTTCGCCACTTTCGCCCGCCTTGCCGCGTTTGCGCCGCTGTTGTCGTTCCTCCTTGGCGGTTGCCAATCGATCCAGGACATCATTGGCGGCGCACCGAAACCGTCGGCTCACGTGATTGGATCAAGCATTCGCGGACTGTCACTGGAAAATATCGTTCTGCTGTTCGATGTGGAAGTGGAGAACCCGTACGCCACTAACCTTCCTTTGGCGGATCTTCGCTATTCCCTGGCCAGCAACGGCACACACTTTGCCGAAGGATCAATGCACCCAACCGGCTCAATACCCGCCCGAGGCAAGCAGATTATTCAGCTTCCAGTCACCGTACAGTTTGCTTCGTTGGTTGCTGCGCTCAAAGGCGTAAAAGCCGGCGCAGTGGTGCCATATAGGGCCGAAGTCAAAATCGGTGTCGATGCACCGGTGCTGGGCCGGGTCGATGTACCGCTGTCTAGAAGCGGGGAGTTGCCGGTACCTTCGGCGCCGCAAGTCCAGCTGAGTTCACTAGCCATTGGCAAACTGGGTCTGGATCAGGTGACCGCTACGGCAAAGCTGCAAATCAAGAACCCTAATCAGTTCACGCTCGACTTCACGAAGCTCGGTGTGCAGTTCGCGCTCGGGGGCCTCGATGTTGCCAGCACCAAATTGCCCAATCCCGTGAAGCTTCCGGCGGGACAGGCGACGATTATAGAAATACCGTTGTCGTTTTCGCCTCGCGCAGCAGGCGTCGGCATCGTTAACCTGCTCAAGGCCAATCAGATCGCTTACCAGGTTTCCGGTTCGATCGACGCCAATTCCCGCTTCGGCCCGCTGACGCTGCCTTTCAATCACATCGGCAATACAACCGTTAGCCGGTAATAACGGTTAGCCGGTAATGGCGGCCTTGATATGCTGCATGAATGGAAAAGCTGAACAATGCCGACGAGAACACAATCACACCAGTCAGGCAACGGCGACGAGGCACGGAAAGTGAAAGGAACCAACGATGAAAGTTAAAACACTTGAGACGCTGTCCTGCGACGCAGGATGGCGCAATTATCACTTCGTCAAACTGACTACCGATACGGGCGTCGTCGGTTGGAGTGAATTCGATGAGGGATTTGGCGCCCCGGGCGTCGCCGCCGTTATAGCGCGCTTAGCTCCACGCATCATTGGTCAGGACGTTGGTGCGCATGAACGCATCTACGCCGAGCTTTATAGTGCCACGCGTCCGGGCGCCGGCGGCATCGTCGCAATGGCCATGGGCGCAATCGAAAACGCGCTGCTCGATGCCAAGGCGCGGGAACTCGAGGTACCGGTCTATGAATTGCTCGGCGGCAAAATCCGCGACCGCATACGTGTCTACTGGTCGCATTGCGCTACCTGGCGCATCAACCATCCAACGCATTATCGGCCCGCCATTACGGATCTTGCAGGCGTAAAAGCGATTGGCCGGGAAGTGCGCGAGAAAGGCTTCACGGCGCTCAAGACGAATATTTTTACTTACGACCAGCACGGCGCCAATGCGCGCGGCTGGCGGCCTGGCTTTGGCGTGCCTTTCGAACCGGGGCTCAACGTCGAGCGTGATGTGCTGCGCAATCTGGTCATGCACCTGGAAGCTTTGCGGGAAGGCGCTGGGCCGGACATCGACATCCTGCTGGATTTGAATTTCAACGCCAAAACCGAAGGCTATTTGAAAATCCTGCGCGCCATCGCCCACCTTGACATGTTCTGGGTCGAAATCGACTGTTTCGTTCCGGAGGCGCTGGGTTACCTGCGCCGGCACAGCACGCACCCGATCAGTTCCTGCGAAACCTTGCTTGGGTTACGCGAGTTCATGCCGTACTTTCGCGAACAGGCAATGGATGTCGCCATCATCGACGTGCCATGGAACGGGGTATGGCAATCAATGAAAATAGCTGCGGCCGCCGAAGCACACGAAGTCAACGTCGCCCCGCACAATTTCTACGGGCATCTCTGCACCATGATGAATGCCCACTTTTCCGCAGCGGTGCCAAACTTGCGCATCATGGAAACCGACATCGACCGCATCGCCTGGGACCATGAGCTATTTGACCATGTACCAGAATTTGTGGACGGGCATTTGCTCATGCCACAGCGCCCGGGATGGGGAATCGTGCCGAACGAGGATGCGATACGCGCGCATCCGCCGACTTCGCCCCAGGGATTGCTGAGCTATGGCGCGAAAAAAGCGCCGCCAGCTCAGGCCGGGACCAGCCGCAAATGAGTGATTTCCGAGGGCGCGCCAAAGCGCTTTGGTGGACCCCAATAGCCCGTGCCACGGCTGACATAGAGCGATAGTTCGCCGAGACGGTACAGTCCGTTGGTGAAAGGCTCCAGGAACTTCACGACCAGGCTCCATGGAAAAAACTGTCCGCCATGTGTGTGCCCGGACAGTTGCAAGTGGTAACCGGCCTGCTGGGCAGCAAACGCAGAGCGCGGCTGATGCGCAAGCAGCACTTTGACAGCCTGCTTCGGCGCGCCCGCGATAGCCTTGGCTGGATCACTGCGGTGACTGGGATCGAAATGATGCGCGTTGAAGTCGGTGACGCCGGCGATAACGATGCATTCGCCTTCATGAACCAGCACGATGTGCTCGTTCATCAGCACGGAAAGGCCAAGACGGCGTAGCTCCGCTATCCAGGCGTGTACCCCGGAATAATATTCATGATTTCCNGTGACNAAGAAAACCCCGTGGCGCGCNGTCANCCGCNGCATGGGCTCGGTATGTCCGGCNAGGCGNGCGACGCTNCCGTCGACCAAGTCNCCGGTTACGGCCACTACGTCGGCCTNAAGCGCGTTCACCGCATCGACGATCCTGTTGACATAGCCGCGCTTGATGGTGGCGCCGACATGAATATCGGTAATTTGNGCAATGCTGAATCCGTGNAGGNCNGGCGGCAGACCATCGATCGGCACATCGACGTTCCGNATTCCGGCCCGCCGCCGAGCATTGATGAAACCGACAAGGGTCACCNTCAAGGCAATCGAAGGCACGGCCGCGGCTGACCAGCGGCGCAGTTCGCCAAGTATCGATGCATCGATCAACCAGCCGGTTGCTGCATGGGCAGCGAGCAGCACGACGTCCCGCAGCAAAGTCAAGATCAGCAGTGAAGAGAAAAATCCCAGCGCCAGGAAGCCAGCTCCGGCCAGATAATCGGAGCACGGGTTTTGTTTATGGCGACGTGCGTACTCGGCAAATGGCAGTACACAGAGCGGTGTCGCTAGCAGAATCCCGCTGATGACCGTGCCGACCATGCCAAATGGCATGTCCGGCAGTAGTCGCAAGCCCATGTAGACGTGGATCAGTGCGACAAGTAAAAACAATCGAAGCATGATGTACCGAATTCATCCCTGCAGATACCGGCCTTCAAATGAGGCCGATTGCCTGAAGCGCAAGCTAAAGGAGAATGTACCTGAGATCGCAACATTGCCCGGAAAGACGTGAGTTGCGCATAGACGCCTGCGATAACTACGCAATTTTCCACAGCAGTAGACAGGGCTAACCACGAGCGCGGGGGGCTCAAAAAATATGACCAGCGTAGGAATTCGTGCGTTCGACGGTTTTACTTTGCCAGCGGCTTACTTTGCCAGCGCCACGACTGCTTCGATTTCCACCAGCAGTTCGGGTTGTACCAGCTGGCTGATGCCCACCATCGTGGCAGCAGGTGGATTTTGGTGCGAGATGTACCGGCCGCGCACATCCATGACCGCCTTACGGCTCGCCTGATTCAGGCCGACAATGAAGATGGTAAATTTGATGACGTCTTCGAAGCTCGCGCCGATTCCCGCAAGCGCCAATTTAAGGTTTTCGAACACTTGCACCGCCTGGGCTTCGATGTTCCCGGGGCCGACCACCTTGCCTTGCGGATCAACCGCCACCTGGCCGCTGATGAACGCAATGCTGCCACCAGTCGCCACGGCCACTTGGGAGTACATGCCAAGAGGTTTCATTCCAGGCGGATTTACGAATTTCTTGCTCATAGTCCCCTCGCAGCCGTGCGCGATAGCAGCTTTATTGCAGTTTCTCCATTAGCTCGGGCAGCTACTCACGCAGCCGCGCTTTTCTCCACCAGCGCAAATACATAGTGTTCCAGCTTACCTGCATCGACATGGAAACGCCGGATACCGTCCGCCAGTTTGTCGGTCGCCATGGCGTCCTCGTTGTGTAACCAGCGGAACGTCTTCTCATCGAGCGATAACTTCTCCACCGAGCTCGCTTTCGCCGATTCAACCGACAGCCGGCGCGTCAGCGAGCCGGCCGTTTTTTCCATTTTGTCCAGGAGGTCGGGCGCAATAGTCAGCAAATCGCAGCCCGCCAGGCCGGTAATCTGCTCGACTTTGCGGAAGCTGGCACCCATGACTTGCGTGCCGTAGCCGGATTTTTTGTAGTAATTGTAGATTCGCGTCACCGATTGCACGCCCGGATCTTCCTCCGCTGCAATATCTTCGACCTTGTGTTCCTTCTTGTACCAATCATAAATGCGACCCACGAACGGCGATATCAAAGTCACGCCGGCATCGGCGCAAGCGACCGCCTGAGCAAAGCTAAATAGCAAAGTCAGATTGCAATGTATGCCTTCCCGCTCAAGCTTTTCTGCGGCGCGGATGCCCTCCCAGCTGCTCGCCAGCTTGATCAGGACCCGCTCCGGTGAAACACCAGCCTGCTGGTACAGCGCAATCAGCTGGTGCGCCTTGGCCAGGCTCCCCTCCTGGTCGAACGACAAGCTTGCATTGACCTCGGTGGAAACCCTTCCTTTTACATGCTTCAGAATCTCGCAGCCGAAATTCACCGCCAGCTTGTCCATTGCCAGCTCGACTTTGACTTTCCGGTCACCCCGTGCACGCATGCCGACGGCGAGTGCATCTTCAACCAGCGCGCGATACCTTGGATTCTGCGCCGATTGAAACAGCAGTGAGGGATTAGTCGTTGCATCCTGGGGTCGCAAGCGCGCGATAGCGTCTACGTCCCCCGTATCGGCCACAACAACCGAGTAGTTCTTAAGGGATTCCAAGATATTCATGATTCACTCCTGTGACCGATGCCTGATCGGGATTGCTACACAACATTAACTTACCACGGCACAGCAAATTGTCGCCGTACGGCGTCGTTTCGGGCGAACGTGATGCCCCATTCCAAAGGCATCGCAACCTATAATGTTTTCACCGCAATTTGCAGGAATCACTCTCGATGTTACGTAGTCTGTTCCAGGCCGTCGAACAATTTCTTGGCCCATCGCTCGAAACGGCAGCAAACACGGTTTACTGGTTGAGCATCGTACTGCTTGCGCATCGCCTACTGTCGCCATTATTGCGCTTGCGTATGGAATGGCTGTCCGCGCGGCTGAAGCTCCAGGACAGCGTGGTAATGGAATGTCCGTACTGCCATCGGGAAACCGTGGTCCACGATGGGCAGTGCGCCTTCTGCCGAAAAAGCCTCGAATTGCCGATGAGC
>C688J18823_10003061_pt1 | contig 10564 bp, 11 predicted proteins | sample HopSoiMetagenom1_FD_18823 | JGI IMG/M metagenome (IMG submission 18823) | reverse complement strand
CCGGCTTATTTTCGATTTGACCCGCCATGCTCACTCCGTAAACGAAGACCCCTCATGCCGGGGCATGGTGCGGACGGCGGCGAGCGAACCAGACTTGCAACCCCTCGACCAAAGCCGCGTCCCCATTACCAGCGATGAACACCACCTGCACGCCCCGCGAAAACGCCGTGGTGGCCACCCGCGGGTGGGCCACAAAAAACGGGACACTGCGCAACCACGCTTCTCCTTCTGCTCCCGCCATCTCAAACAGGTTGTCCACAATCATAGGGCTAGTTGCCAGGCAAGCGTTGACTGCTGGCTCATCCGAGTTAGAACGCAGCTTCAGCATGTCGTTATGAGGTTTTAAACGCCGATAGCATTCCAGGTATTCCACGATTGCGCCTCGAGAGCGCAACGTTTCCCCCAGCAAGGCCCGTCCGCCCTGCCCGCGGACGATCACGACATGGCTTCCGTCCAGCGGCAAAGCAGAAAGTTCCTCAAGCAAGGCTTCGCTGTCAAAGCCCTTCTGTGACGAGATGATCTCCCGCAGTCCATATTTTCTCAACTCTGCTGACGTTGCAGGTCCCACTGCTGCAATTTTGGTGTTTGCAGCTAATGCGCCGCGCTGCAGAATATGCGGCATCGACATACGCACAGCATTCGGGCTAATGAAGATTAGCAGGTCGGTGCGCGCCAGACGCTTGAGCACGAGTTCCGCCGACGCCAAGTCCAGCGGCTGAATTTCCAAGGCCGGAACCAAAATCGGCTTCCCGCCAGCATCTTGTATAAGGCGGACGAGTCTGTCGGATTGGGCTGCGGGCCGGGTGACAAAAATGCCGATGCCTGCCAAATCGTTGGTCACGAACTGTGCACCCCGGCCAGTATCTCACGCGCCCCCCTTGCAATCAGTCGCTGGGCAACGGCACTGCCAAGTTCTTGCGGCGCGCGCGATATCGGCCAGGTAAGCTCATCATGGAGCAGGCGGCTGCCATCTACGCTGGCCACGAAACCACGCAGGCGCGCATTCGTACCGGTAATTTCTGCGAACCCGCCCAAGGGTACAGTACAACTACCGGCCAGTTCGCGGCTAAACGCACGTTCCGCCTCTACGCACCATCGGCTATCCGCGTCATCCAGCGGATTTAGCAAGTCGATCAAGTCCTGACGTTCGGCACGGCATTCGATGCCAAGCGCTCCTTGCCCAACTGCGGGAAGGCTGTAGGCCGGTTCAAGAATCAAGGTTATTCGCGCGGACAAGCCCAGGCGTTTCAGTCCTGCGGCCGCGAGAATGATGCCGGCATACCGGCCTTCATCGAGCATGCGCAAACGGGTCTGTACATTGCCCCGCAAGGCCTCCACCCGCAAGTGCGGACAGCGAGCCTTGAGTTGCGTTTCGCGCCTGAGACTTGATGTGCCCACTATGCTGCCCGGTGGCATAGATTCCAGGTCGCGATAGTCATTCGATACGAGAGCATCCCGTGGGTCTTCGCGCTCGCTAATCGCCGCGATTGTCAATCCAGCCGGCAAATTCATCGGCATATCTTTCATTGAGTGCACTGCCACGTCCGCTCGGCCCGATTCGAGCGCGACTTCCAGCTCTTTGATGAACAGGCCTTTGCCGCCTAGTGCCGCGAGCGGCGTGCCGAGCTTGCGATCGCCCTCCGTCGTCATCCCGAGCAGCTCAAGATGGATACCTGGATAGATTGCTTGCAGCCTGGCTGCTACATGACCTGCCTGCCACATCGCCAACGCGCTCTCGCGTGTGGCAATAACGATTTTGGTTGGAGAATTCAAGACAATATAAAAAGAGGATGACTAGCCTCGGAAATATTACGACGGTGCGTGCTCTTGACGTCTCAAGGCTTGACCTTGCCCCGACGGCTCGAGGCTCAGGTATCAGCGATTATCGAAGTGCGCCGCCGTTTCCGGCAACGAAGCGTTCCGGATCTCGTTACTCGTTATTTCTCCAACAGGCTCCTCAGCATCCAAGCCGTTTTTTCATGCACTTCCATGCGCTGAGTCAGCAAATCCATGGTCGGCTGATCGCCCCCTTTTTCTGCTGCAGGAAAGGCCTTGCGTGCCGTGCGGGTTACGGCTTCATGGCCTTCGAGCAATATCCGAATCATGTCTTGGGCCTTGGGCACGCCTGGAGTTTCCTGGATTGTCGCTAGCTGCGCGAACTGCGCATACGTCCCTGGGGCGGGTGCATCCAGGGATCGAATTCGTTCAGCGATCAAATCGATGTTGTTCCAGAGCTCAGTGTATTGCGTCTGGAACATCAAGTGCAGTGTCTGGAACATCGGTCCGGTGACATTCCAGTGGAAATTATGCGTCTTTAGATAGAGCGTGTAACTGTCCGCAAGCAGTCTGGAAAGGCCTTCCACAATTTTTATGCGGTCCTTCTCTTCGATACCGAGATTAGCAGCCATGTATTTTCCTTGAGGGGTTATGTCGATTGGAACGGTTCGCCGAATCATAGGCCAAATCGGCGCAACCTTCAGGTGGCCGATTTTGGGCGGAATATGGGTGGCCTATTTCAGATTTCTTCCGAACTCCTTGACGATGTACTGTTGTCGGCGGCTGACTGGCAATCTTTCGTCTATGCCGTTGAGCAGCACTGACCAGCGGGAATCGCCCGCTTCAATGACATCCTTTTCGAAGCCGGTGATATGCGCTTTGGCCACCAGGCAACTGCGATGAATACGGACGAACTGTTCGCTGAACTCCTGCTCAAGCCGAGACAGTGACTCCTCCACCAGATGTTCGCGAGCTCCCGTGCGCACCGTTACGTATTTGGCCTCGGCTTTCAAATATCGAATGTCGGAGACGTCTATCAATATGATCTTGCCGCGTTCCGGTACCGAAATATGTTTGCGCGGCTGCGTAGCAATCAACTGAAGGACATCGAGGCGCAACGGCGTAATTGCGCGCACTCGTGACAATGCATCGTGCAATCGCCGTAATCGTATGGGTTTGACCAGATAGTCCACTGCGTGTAGTTCAAAAGCCTGCAATGCATGGTCGTTGTATGCGGTAGTGAAGATTACCGAAGGCGGTTCCGGCATTCGAAGCAAATGCTGGGCTGCTTCCAGACCATCCATCTCTGGCATGCGAATGTCGAGCAGAACGACGTCCACGGCCGCTTCACTCACTAATGCCAGCAACTCACGTCCACTCGCGGCTTCGCCGATCAGTTCGATAGGGAAGCTGCTGGCGCAATCCTCGAGCAGATCGCGAATCCGACTGCGCGCGGGTGTTTCATCATCTGCTATGACCACCTTCAAAGCCTGGGGATGCGTCACACGTCTGCCCTGACATACGGAATTGTAATGTGCACCTCATAGTCACTGTCGCCCACCCGTACCTGCAGGCTTGCCTCTGCATCAAAGTGCAAGGCAAGCCTCTCTCTGATATTGCCAAGGGCCATCTTGTTGCCGGCGTGGTGGCTGCCGTCCTGGCGATAAGGGTTACGCAAGACCATGTGCACCTGGTTGCGCACATGGAAAATATTAATGCTCACCACACCGGGCTCAATTGAGGGCTCGATGCCGTGGTACACCGCATTTTCCAACAGCGGCTGCAATACAAGAGGCGGCATCAAAGCATCCTTAGGCATCTTGTCCACGTGCCAATCAATGCGCAGGCGCTCGCCCAGACGCAAGTGCTCGAGTGCAAGATATTGTCGACACAATTCGACCTCGTCTTCCAGTGGCGCCAAGTTACGGTTGTCGGCCATCAGCACACGGAAGAGATCGGCCATATCTTCCAGCGCGGCCTCCGCACGTCTGGGCTCGGCGCGTATCAGCGACAATACCGCATTGATACTATTGAATAGAAAATGGGGCCGAATACGGGCTTGCAGTGCTTGCAGCCTGGCTTCAGCTAACGCGGGGGACAGCGCCCGGTTACGCAAATTGAAATATCCGAGCAGCATGACAGTCGTGGCCGCGGCAAAGACAGTGTAGCGCAGGGCATCCTCCATTCCCGTGTCCAGAAGCAACGCTCCGAATCGCAGCACGAGCAGCGTGATGGCAATCTCCGCAAGTACAATGATCGAGGCCGCCGATCGATACTCCAGTCTATGCAGCCACGCATTTGCTGCACCAAGCAACAACACTGAAAGGATTGCGATCGGCTGCACAATTGCCGTGATACCAATCCAGTGCTGCACCACAGAGCCCCAATTAGATGACTTTAATATTGCGGCAAAAAGAGTGAGCCCAGTGACGACCACAAGCACACGCAACATGACCCCAAGGTTACGAAAATCAGGCAACAAGGATGCGACGGGGTTTTGATTTATACTTGCCATCTCTAAAGCGTACCGAAACGCTCGCCAAAACAATTGTTTAACGCATTCCATTGTGAACGGGGCAGACCTTCAATGCAACAGCAGGAACCCAGCGAAAACAATGACGGCAAGACCTGGTCCGGCCGGTTCGACGAACCCGTTGCTGACCTGGTAAAGCGCTATACCGCGTCGGTCGGCTTTGATACAAGGCTCGCGGAATACGACATACAAGGTTCCCTCGCACATGCGCAAATGCTGCAGGCGGTCGGCATACTGTCCCAATCCGACCTGACGGATATCGAGCGCGGCATGGCCAGCATAATGAGAGAGATTGCTCTGGGTGAGTTCCCGTGGAAGATCGAGTTCGAGGATGTTCACCTCAACATCGAAAAACGTCTGACCGACCTGGTCGGCGATGCAGGTAAGCGACTGCATACCGGGCGCTCCCGCAACGACCAGGTAGCAACCGACATCCGGCTTTACTTGCGCGCTGCAATTGATCAAACGCTCGCCCAGATCGTTGCCTTGCAAAGCCGACTAATCGATTTTGCTCACCTGCACGTGGATACGCTGATGCCTGGTTTCACGCATCTGCAGGTTGCACAACCGGTCAGTCTCGCGCATCACATCATGGCTTATTACGAAATGCTGAAGCGTGATGCTTCACGGCTGGTNGATTGCAGAAAGCGGCTCAATCAACTTCCGCTAGGCGCCGGCGCGCTTGCCGGTACNACGTTCCCGATCGACCGCGCGCTGGTGGCAAGAAAATTGGGCTTTGATGGGGTTTGCGAGAACTCGCTGGACGCAGTGTCAGANCGGGANTTCGCCATCGAGTTTTGTGCCGCTGCCGCATTGATCATGACGCATTTGTCCCGGCTTTCAGAGGAACTGATCTTGTGGATGAACCCGCGCTTCGGCTTCATCCGGCTGGCTGACCGTTTCTGTACCGGTTCATCGATGATGCCGCAGAAAAAAAATCCGGATGTGCCCGAGCTGGTGCGTGGCAAGACTGGCCGAATCAACGGGCACCTGGTCGCCTTGCTTACGGTCATGAAAGCTCAACCACTCGCTTACAACAAAGACAATCAGGAAGACAAGGAACCTCTATTCGACACCGTAGACACGCTTAGCGCGACCTTAAGGATTTATGCTGACATGGTAGACGGGATCAGCGTGGACAAGCAGGCGATGCGCGAAGCCGCAATGGAAGGTTTTGCGACGGCTACGGATTTAGCGGACTATCTGGTCAAAAAGGGCATGCCTTTTCGCGAAGCGCATGAAGCAGTCGCGCGTGCCGTCCGTCGTGCCGTTGAGCAGGGCATCGATCTGGCACAGCTCGGGATGGAAGAATTGAAACGTTTTTCGAGCCTGATCGGAGCGGACGTCATGGACAAGTTAACGCTCGAAGGTTCGCTCGCAGCTCGCAACCATATCGGCGGCACCGCGCCAGAACAGGTACGCGCGGCCATTGCGCGCGCACGCGCGCACATCAAGGAGCAGGCGCTGGTTACATAATCTTGCTGATCATCGCAAGTCATGTGGTGGAATGATGCATTGCTGTACGGCGCTAAAAGCTGATAGATTCCGAGCGGTTCTAAGTGTTCAGTACAGCGTTACTGTTCTCGAATGCTTGCTGAAGAACGAAAAATACTGGGGGAGACATGAACAAAAATTGGAAGTCATGGACAGCGACCACGCTCACGGCACTCTTGAGTGCCATCTCGATTAACTGCGACGCACAGGAAAAACCGATACGCATTGGTTTGGTAACGTTCCTGTCGGGGCCGGCAGCAGGTCCGTTCGGTGTACCCGCGAAGCTAGCTGCCGAAGCGATTGTCGATTCACTCAATGCAGGGAAGGTGCCGGCGCCCTACGCCGCCAAGGGCTTTGGCGGCACCCCGCTTGAGCTGGTCGTCATCGACGAGGCAGGCGGCGCTACCAAGCAAGTAGCGGAACTGCGCAATCTGGTTGAGCGGCAAGACGTCGATTTTGTGATCGGTTACATCGGTAGTGGTGATTGTCTGGCCGTCGCTCCGGTAGCCGAGGAGCTCAAGAAGATTACGGTTTTATTCGATTGCGGAACGCCGCGCGTATTTGAAGACGCAAGTTACAAGTACGTGTTCCGGACGCGGCCGCACGCCACCATGGATGCAGTAGCCGGCGCGATGTATTTGCTGGAAAACCGCCCCGGCATGAAAAGCTATGGCGGCATCAATCAAAACTACGCGTACGGTCAAGATTCTTGGGCCGACTTCACTGCCGTCATGGGGACACTGAAGGCAGACGCGGTCATCACGACATCCCAGATGCCCAAATTCGGTGCCGGCCAATACGGCCCGGAGATTTCGTCATTGCTGCAGAGTAACTCCGACGTTATTCATTCCAGCCTGTGGGGTGGAGACTTGGAAGCCTTCATGTTGCAGGCCGCGCCCCGCAATCTGTTCGCGCGCAGCCAACTCATTCTCGTGGCCGGCGAACCTTATTTGCATAGACTGCCTGGCAGCATTCCTGACGGCACCATCATCGGAGCGCGCGGCGCGAGCGGAGTCTATGCGCAAAAAAGCCCTTTGAACGACTGGTTGCGCCAGATCTACAAGGAGCGCGCAGACATATACCCGAATTACCCCGCTTACAGCGTCGCGCAAGCATTTCTCGGGCTAAAGACAGCTTATGAAAAAGCGAAGGCACAAGGCACGACTGGAACTGATGACATCATCAAGGTTTTTGAATACCAAACGTTCGACTCTCCCAGCGGCAAGGTGATGATGAAGCTCGGCAAGGGCCACCAGGCAGTAGCGGGCACCGCGTATGGCACCACGCGTACCGTGAATGGCCAGATCACCGTAGGGAACATCAAATATTATCCGGTCGAACGAGTGCAGCCTCCAGAAGGTGTCAAGAGCATCGATTGGATCAAGGCGGGAATGAAACCTGGCAAGTGGTAACACCCTCTAGCACGCCATGGGACAACTGGCTGCCGTTCTGCTCGATGGGCTGATCTACGCATCCTGGCTTTTCATCATCGCCGTGGGTCTGACACTGATCTACGGCGTAATGAAAATTCTCAATATCGCTCACGGTAGTCTGTATGCGCTCGGCGCCTATAGTGCGGCTTCGTTCGGCGGCTACTGGCTCAAACAGGGCTATCCGCCAATGGGTAGCTACGCCGCCATGCTGGTGGCTGCCATCGTGGTTGGTTTGATAGCGGGTCCAGTAATCGAACGTGGCTTGCTGCGTTTCATGTACGGCAAAGACGAAATTGTGCTGGTTCTGGTGACGTATGCGGTGTTTTTAATTCTCGAAGATTTCGTCAAACTGGTATGGGGAGTTGATCCCTATTTCATTGCTCAGCCTTATGGCCTGTTGGGTAGTTTCGATATTGCAGACCTGACTTACCCGAATTACAACCTCCTGCTGTTCTGCGCCGCCGTCTTCCTCGGTGTGAGCCTCGCTTGGGTACTGACCCGGACTCGCCAGGGCAAAATGCTGGCCGCGGTAATTCATGATCGTGAAATGTCGGCAGCCATGGGGATCAACGTTGGTCGGGTTTACTTCATTACCTTCACGGTCGGCGCGATGCTCGGCGCACTCGGCGGCGCATTGACTGCACCGATGATTTCGGTGCAACCCGGCATTGGTGCGGAAACGATTGTCCTGGCATTCGCGGTAGTCGTCATTGGCGGACTGGGAAGTCTGCCAGGCGCCGCGCTGGCAGCTTTGCTGGTCGGGGTCGTACGCTCCGCAGCCGTGCATTACCGGCCCGAGCTTGATTTGTTCAGCATTTATCTGGTCATGGCGGTGGTACTGATCGTCCGGCCCAAGGGTCTGTTCAGCGTGCAGGAAGCGCGCAAGATATGAAAAAAGATCCAACACTTGCAATACTGACTGCAGCCTCACTGATTTTGTTGGCGATCGGTCCCGTTCTGCCGCGCTGGGCAATGTTCCTCATCAATGTGTCGTTGTGCTACGGCATTGTCGTGCTCGGCATGATGCTGCTCATGCGCACGGGTGTGGTGTCGTTTGGACATGGCCTGTACTACTGCCTGGGGGCCTATGCTTCCGGCACGATCGACCAGGTATACAAGATCTCGGATATGTCTGTAATGCTGCTCGCGGCAGTTCTGGTAACGGCATTGGCGTCAGCTGCGCTCGGACTGCTGCTTCGCAAGTACAGGGACATTTTCTTTGCCATGTTGTCGCTGGCGTTCTCCATGATTCTTTACGGCTTGCTCGTCAAGACTTCTGCGCTTGGATCGAGTGACGGGTTCAACATTACGGCGTCAAAGATCGCGGGCATCACCGTCGCGGGAACAGCTGGGGATCGCTACGTTCGCTATGCCCTCACAGTGGTATGTGCGTTCCTGGCAGGCTTGTTCATGCACAAATATGTCAACTCGCACATGGGGCGGCTGGCGCTCGCTATCAGAGACAACGAGTTGCGCGTGGAATACATGGGCGCGTCGGTTTCCAATGTCATCCACGTGAACTATGTGATATCCGCAGTTTTGGCCGGCATCGGTGGTGCGCTTGTGGCGATCGCCGTCGGCCATATTGACCCTGAAATGGCTTACTGGACGACATCAGGTGAATTTGTCTTCGTCGGTATTCTGTCGGGTACGGGCAGCATATTGGCGCCGTTTTTGGGGGCCTTTATCTTTGAGACCATACGCAGCTTCGCTTATGAATATTCGCCGAACACGTGGCAACTAGCGCTCGGTATCACCATGCTCATGGTAATCATGTTTCTGCCTGGTGGACTTTGGTCTTTATTCATGCGCAAACGCAAGGCCGCCTGACATGGCAATCGTCCTGGAAGCGCGGGGTCTGAACAAACGTTTCGGCGCAGTGGCCGCGGCAAGCAATATCAATGTTGCAGTCGAACAGGATGCCATCGTTGGTTTAATTGGCAGCAATGGCGCCGGCAAGACTACATTCATCAACATGGTGACCGGGTATCTCAAACCGAGCTCCGGCACCATAACGTTCGGTGGCCGTGACATCACCGCTTTGAGCCCGCGTGAGATTACGCGGCTAGGCATTTGCCGTTCATTTCAGATTCCGCAGCTGTTCAATACGCTGTCGGTCTACGATAACCTGCTCGTGGGCGTTGGGATCGTTGTATCGGGAGCAAGGGGTTGGGCGCAAGTCACCGAACGCGCCGGCACGCCGGCCGATACCGTGAACAGCATGCTAGAGCGTTTCAAGCTAACGGATTATCGTGACAAGCTGGCCGGTGTTCTGCCCGAAGGCATTCGCAAACTGCTCGATATCGCGATGGCTATGGTGGTCAAACCGAAGGTCCTGCTGCTCGACGAGCCAACATCCGGCGTGTCAGCGGAAGAAAAGTACAGCCTGATGGATATGGTCATGGAAGCCGTGCGTGCACAGAAAGTCACTGTGCTGTTCGTCGAGCATGACATGGAGATAGTCACCCGCTATACGCAACGTGTACTGGCGTTCTACGAAGGCCGCATTATTGCTGATGGCCTGCCGGCGGTAGTCTTGAGCGGCAGTGAAGTGCGGAAGTATGTTACCGGCGAAACGCTTCACGCCACGGCCGGAGCAAACCATGTTGCACATTGAGAATCTTGATGTATCGATCGCATCGGTCGGCATTCTGCGCAATGTCAGCATGGCAGTGCCCACCGGCAAATTCATCGGACTTATCGGTCGCAATGGCGCCGGGAAGACCACTTTGATGCGGTCCATCATGGGGATATTGCGACCCCGCCACGGCAGCATCCTGTTTGACGGAGTACCGATCGGCAAAGAATTGCCCGTGCATCAACGTGCTCGCAATGGAATGGGGTACATGCCTGAAGACCGTCGTCTGGTTCCATCTCTAACGGTGGAAGAAAACGTGCTGATTCCCGCCTGGTCGGCGGGCATTGCCGACCCGCGTAAACAGCTGGCTGACATCTACCGGATGGTTCCCGAAGTGGAAGCATTCTCCAACCGCAAGGCGCTACAGCTTTCCGGCGGCCAACAAAAACTGGTGGCGCTGGCACGGGCGCTGATGTGCGGCACGAAACTGCTATTACTGGACGAACCGTTCGAAGGCGTGGCACCCGTATTGGCGAAGCGGCTTGCCGAAGTCATTGCCGGCTTGAAGCAACGCGGTCTATCGATCGTACTGACGGAATCGGATCTCGCGCATTCACGCGAGTTGTTGGATGTGATCTATTCGATCGACCGCGGTCAAGTCTCCATCGTGAATTGAAATCGGCGCCACGCATCGTGATGCGGCATCGATTTGCTAGTGTCGATGCAGTTGTATTGGCTTGACGAGCGGAT
>C688J18823_10003060_pt1 | contig 10565 bp, 10 predicted proteins | sample HopSoiMetagenom1_FD_18823 | JGI IMG/M metagenome (IMG submission 18823) | reverse complement strand
GGTGTCGGTGCCCATCGACCAGTTGTTGTGCTTGCCCGAGCCGTTGACGCCGGCGAACGGCTTCTCGTGCAGCAGGCAGACGAGCCCGTAGCGCCGCGCCACCTTCTGCATGACCTGCATGGTCAGCTGCTGGTGGTCGGAGCCGACGTTCGAGTTCTCGAACACCGGCGCGACCTCGTACTGCGCCGGCGCGACCTCGTTGTGGCGGGTCTTGATCGGCACGCCGAGCTTGGCCAGCTCGCGCTCGACCTCCAGCATGCACGCCAGCACGCGCTCGGGGATCGAGCCGAAGTAGTGGTCGTCGAGTTCGTGGCCCTTGGGCGGCTTGGCACCGAAGAGCGTGCGGCCGGTGTGAACGAGGTCGGGCCGCTCGAAGTAGTACTGCTCGTCGACGAGGAAGTACTCCTGCTCGGGCCCGACGGTGGTGAACACCTTGCTCGATGTGTGGTCGCCGAACAGCCGCAGCGCCGCGATCGCCGCCTTCGACAGCGCGTCCATCGAGCGCAGGAGGGGGATCTTGGTGTCGAGCGCCTCACCCGTCCACGACGCGAACGCGGTCGGGATGCACAGGACCGCTCCATTCGGGTTCTCGAGGATGAACGCCGGCGAGGTCGGGTCCCACGCGGTGTAGCCACGGGCCTCGAAGGTCGCACGGATGCCGCCGGTCGGGAACGACGAGGCATCGGGCTCGCCCTGGATCAGCTCCTTACCGGAGAAGTCGGCCATGGCGCGGCCGTCGCCCGCGGGCCCGTAGAACGAGTCGTGCTTCTCGGCCGTCGAGCCGGTCAGCGGCTGAAACCAGTGCGTGAAGTGCGTCGCGCCCTTCTCGAGCGCCCAGTCCTTCATCGCCGTGGCGATCGCGTCGGCCAGGGTCGGCTCGAGCGCGTAGCCGCCCTCGAGCGTGTCCTGGAGCGCCTTGTGAACCGTCTTGGGCAGCCGCTCGCGCTGGGCGGCCGGGCCGAAGACGTTGGCGCCGAAGACCTGGTTGGCGGGCTCGGTGAGGTCGAGCGTGCCCATGGCGCCGCCGTTGGGGCTCCACTGGGCGGCATTGACGTTTGTCGTCCGTGTCTTGTACATGAAGGGCTCCCGTTCAGATGACTAGGTGACAGCGAGGTACTGCTCGAGCTCCCATGGGGTGACTTGCACCCGGTAGTCGAGCCATTCCTCGCGCTTGAGCTCGACGTAGCGAGAGAAGATGTGGTCGCCCAGCGCCTTCTGGACGACCTCGGAGCGGGCCATCTCCTCGACGGCCTCGCCAAGCGTCTCGGGCAGGTGGTCGACGCCCATGTCCTGACGCTCGGCCTCGGTGAGGTCGTAGAGGTTGCGGTCGATCGGGGGCGGCAGCTCGTAGCCCTTCTCGATCCCCTCGAGCCCCGCGTGCAGCAGTGCCGCGAACGTCAGGTATGGGTTGCACGACGGGTCGGGACAGCGCAGCTCGGCGCGCGTCGCGCGCTCCTTGCCGGGGTGGTAGACGGGCACCCGCACCAGCGCGGAGCGGTTGCGGCGCGACCACGCGATGTACACCGGCGCCTCGAAGCCGGGCACGAGCCGCTTGTACGAGTTGACCGACGGCGCGAACAGGGCCGACAGCTCGCGCGCGTGGCGCAGCTGGCCGGCGATGAACGCCTTGGCCTCGGCTGACAGGAAGTACTCGTCGTCGGCGTCGAAGAACGCGTTGTTGTCGCCGCGGAAGAGCGACTGGTGGGTGTGCATCCCCGAGCCGTTCTCGCCGAACAGCGGCTTGGGCATGAAGGTCGCGTAGTAGCCGTGGGCCATCGCCACTTCCTTGACCGAGATGCGGTAGGTCATGGTGTTGTCGGCCATGGTCAGGCCGTCGGCGAAGCGCATGTCGATCTCGTGCTGCGACGGGCCGACCTCGTGGTGCGTGTACTCCACCGGGATCCCGAGGTCGCGCAGGGTGAAGACCACGTCGCGGCGGAAGTCGGAGGCGACGTCGAGGGTCGTCAGGTCGAAGTAGCCGCCCTTGTCCAGAACCTCGGTGCCCTGGTCGTCGCGGAAGAGGAAGAACTCGAGCTCCGGGCCGAGGTAGTAGTGGTCGAAGCCCATGTCCTTGGCGCGCTCCAGCGCGCGGCGCATGACGTAGCGGGGATCGCCCTCATAGGGGTCGCCGCCGGGCTTGAGGACGTCGCAGAAGACGCGACCCACCGGGTACTCGGTGCCGCGCCACGGCAGGATCTTGAACGTGTCCGGATCGGGCATGGCGATCATGTCGGACTCCTCGATCCGGTTGAAGCCCGTGATCGAGGACCCGTCGAAGCCCATGCCGTCGGCGAACGCATCCTCGAGCTCGTCCTTGCCGATCGCGAACGACTTGAGCTGGCCGAAGATGTCCGTGAACCAGAACCGGACGAACTCGACCTCCTCGTCCTTGACGCGCTTCAGGACCTCGGAAGCGTCCGAAGCCATGCGCCGACCTCCTTTCTCTAGAGCGGTCGAGCCGGCGGCCGCCGAAAGGCGGCCCGCCGGCGACCGTATTTGACCCGGAGCGGCGCAGACTAGCCGCGCGCGCGTAGGGGGACCATCGACAGCGGGGCGAAACCGGGGTGCGGATCTTTCGACACCCGGACAATGGAAAGGCCGGGGCCGTCTTCCACACTGGCGCTCGTATCCAACCGAGGAGGACGCATGCGCAAGAAGGTGTGGGTGCCGCTGGCTCTCGGCTTGCTGCTCTTGCTGCTTCTGCCGGCCACGTCGCTGGCGGATGCGAATGATCTGAAGGCGGCGATCGACGGCAAGTTGAAGGATTCCGTCGGCATCAACTCGACCTGGGTGATCGTGGCGGGGTGCCTCGTCATGTTCATGCAGGCGGGGTTCGCCTTCCTCGAGATCGGNTTCTCGCGCGGNAAGAACGCGGGGACCGTGGTGGCGAAGATCCTCACGAACTTCTCCATCGCCGCNCTNATGTGGTGGGCNNNCGGCTTCGCGATCGCGTTCAGNGNNCCNAAGTGGCTGGGCTTCTTCGGCCACACGGGNTTCTTCCTGNNCGACTACGGCGACCCGCTCAAGTCGTTCCCGGTGATGGGCACGTCCGACGCGACGATCGAGGCGAAGTTCTTCTTCCAGTTCGTCTTCTGCGCCGTGTCGCTCGCGATCGTGTGGGGCACGACGCTCGAGCGCATCAAGTTCGGCGTCTACATCATCTACGCGTGCGTCTTCTCGGCGCTCATCTACCCGATGGCAGCCGGNGCGGTGTTCGGCGGCGGCTTCCTGCAGGAGGGCCACTGGCTGGGCACGTCGATCGCCGGCATGCAGGACTTCGCCGGCTCGACCGCCGTCCACCTGATCGGGGCCACCGGCGCCCTGGCGGCCCTGCTGCTGCTCGGCCCGCGCAAGGGCAAGTACGGGCCTGACGGCAAGCCGCGGGCGATCCCGGGGCACTCGATGCCGCTGTTCGGGCTGGGCGTGCTGATCCTGTGGCTCGGCTGGTTCGGGTTCAACCCGGGCTCGACGCTCAACGCGCTCGACGGCCGGTTCCCGGAGATCGTGATCATCACGAACATGGCCGCCGCCGCCGGCGTGCTGTTCGCGGTCCTGACGGCCTGGCTGAAGACGAAGGCCATCGACATCGGCATGGCCGGCAACGGCGCGATCGCCGCGCTCGTCGCCATCACGGCGCCTTCGGGCTATGTGGAGCNGTGGGCCGCGCCGATCATCGGCGCCGTGGCCGGCGTGATCGTGGTGCTGGGCGTCTACGCGATCGACAAGCGGATCGACGACCCGGTCGGCGCCCTGTCGGCGCACGGCCTGGCCGGCGTCTGGGGCACCCTCGCGTGCGGGTTGTTCACCGCGCCACGGCTGGCCCAGTACAACGGCTTCGGCGATCCGCAGGGCGGCCTGTTCTACTCGGGCCACCTGACCCAGCTCGTCGCCCAGGCCATCGGCGTGGCGATCGTGTTCACGTTCGTGCTGACGGTGTCGCTGTCGGTGTTCTGGCTGATCAAGAAGACCTACGGCCTGCGCGTCAGCGAAGCCGAGGAGGACGCCGGCCTGGACATCACCGAGCACGGCATGTACGGCTATCCGGAGCAGTTCATCCCCGCGCCGGAGCTCGTGGGCTTCAAGCCCGCGGCTGAGCCGGCTCCGTCACCCGCTGCGGTGGGGGCGACGCCGAAGGAGGTGCCCGCCTCATGAGGATGGTTGTCGCATACGTTCGCCACGAGGCGTTCGAGCCGATCCGCACCGAGCTGCTCGACCTCGGGTTCCCCTCGCTCTCGATCACGGAGGTCAAGGGGTCGGGCCGGCAGAAGGGCATCACCGAGAAGTACCGCGGCGCGGAGGTGACGAACTATCTGCGTCCGAAGATCAAGGTCGAGTGCGTGGTGGCGGACAAGGACGTCCAGACCATCGTCGACACGGTTCTCAAGCACGCCCGCTCGGGCTCGATCGGCGACGGGAAGATCTTCGTCATGCCGGTCGAGGAGGCCTACCGCATCCGCACCGGGGAGTCCGGCGAAGAGACGCTGCAGGCCCATCCGGACGCGGCGGCCAGCGTGGCCTGAGGGTGGCCGAGCCGGGGGAGAAGGCGGCGGGGCCGTTCGGCTCCGCCGCCCCCCTCGCCGAGCGCCTGCGGTCCGTCCACCTGGAGATGGTCGACGCCGTGCTCGGCGGCGAGGGCCTCGGCCGCGTGGCCGAGCTCACCGCCGCCGCGGCCGGCGCCCCGGTGGCCATCGTGGTTCCCCGGCTGGACGAGGCGGTGGCGGCGCCGGCGCCGGTCAGGCGCTTGGAGGCGTTGCGGGGCTATGTGGTCGACAAGGCGCGCGAGCGGCCGGTGCGGGTGCCCGACGCCATCGCCGCCGAGGTGCCGATCGCCTCGGGCGACGAGGTCATCGGGGCGGTGCTGCTGCTCGGTGTCGCCGCCGACGAGGCGGCGCCCGAGTTCCTGCACCTCGCCGCCGTGGCATGCCTGACCGAGGTCGCGATCGCCGAGGCGCGCGACGAGGTCGAGCAGAACCTGCGCGGGTCGCTGCTCGAGGACCTGCGCTCGCGATCCCAGTCGCTCGATACGCCGGAAATCGGTCGCCGCGCCGACAGGTTGGGGTGTGACCTGTCGTTGGGGGCGGTGGCGCTGTGCGCGAAGCTCACGACCGACCGGCCCCGCCACGTGGTGGCGCTGATCACCGGTGAGTACCCGGGTGCCTTGGCCCAGTACATGGAAGGTCGCGTGTACGCCCTGCTGCCGGCGGTCGACGAGGGGTCGCCGGAGGAGAGCCAGGACGCCGCGCGCCGCCTGGCCGCGCGGCTGCAGCGCTACGGCCCCGTCGGGCTGTCGAGCTTCTACTCCGACGTCGACGATCTTCCGCGTGGCCTGCAGGAGGCCGAGCTCGTGGTCGACGTGCTCGAGCAGTCCGACGGCGAGATCACCGGGGACATCGGCACCGGCACGTACCGGCTGCTGTTTCGGGTGCTCGCCTCCCATCCCGAGGAGGTGCGGTCGTTCTTCGAGGACACCGTCGCGCCGATCGTCCGCTACGACGACCAGTACGGGACCGACCTGGTGGGAACGCTGGACGCTTACCTCGACAACAACTGCAACATGAATGCGACAGCGGCGACGATCTACGCCCACCGCCACACCGTGGCTTATCGCCTGGACCGCGTGCGCGAGCTGACGGGCCTCGACCCGGTGCGGTCCGAGGACCGCGAGCGCCTCGGGCTGGGCCTGAAGGCCTACCGCATCATCGCCCCGCGCCTGCCGCGCTAGCGCGCGTGGCGGCGAGGCGTTCGATCTCGTAGTGGAGGGTCAGGAACCGCTGGCCGGCCAGGAGAAGCTGTGGTCGGTTCTCAGGTCGCCGTCGGCGATGTAGACGAAGATCTGTTCCTGAAAATAGAGCAGCTTGAGAACCGTCAGGGCGCCGCGCTCGCTGTCGACGGAGCTCAGGTAGTGGCCCGGGAATGCGAGGTCGCTCCGCGAGGTCAGCAGGAAGTCGTGTTCCCCTACGTTGCGCGGCAGGAGGGTGGCGGTGAAGTTGGCGCTGGGTATCGGGAACCCGACGCTCACGTAGCCACGGTCCTCGTGTCGGAAGCTCGTGTAGATGCCGACGTAGATCGGCTTGCCCGAGTCCGCATACGTCCGGATCCAGCCTCGGATGTCGATCTCCTCGTTGCCGTGCAGGGCGATCGTGTCGATCGTGCTCACCATCCCCCGTTGGGCCTCTTCGATGTTGGAGGGGATCGCGGCTTGGCCGAGCGGCTGGGCGACGAGTCGCTTGAAGATCTCGTATCCGGGCTTCATCCATTGCCGCCATTCGGGAACGATCGAGAGCCGGAAGCGGCTGGTGTGTTCGTAGAACTCGCAGATCAGCGGGTGCACTCGGCCCGGGTCGAAGTTCGGCCCGTCCAGGTTGCCGAGCGAGGCGAGGATCCCGACGTCGGGCGGGTTGCGGCGGAACGTGCCGCCGCGGATCTTCGCGAGCTGCTCGACGTAGTCGGCGCCGACGTACCTCGAGCGNGCCTCGAAGGGCACGACGTAGCGCAGCTCCGACGCCGGGACCTCCTCTGCCATCACCCGGACCAGTTGCCGCCCGCGGTAGGCGATCGCCGCGACGACGCGATAAGCGAGCGTGACCACCGCCGCGATCAGGGCCGGTTCGATACTGCTGTCGAGCGTCTGGAACAGAGCGCCCACGGCGGCGCCGATCAGGAGCCCCAGGGCCGCCTTGACCGGGCGCAGGCCGAGCAGACCGACCAGGGCGCCGCTGATGATCCCGGTGAGCAACGGCTCGTCGGAACCGTAGATCAACCCCAGCACCCAGCCGAACAGCCCCATGAGGAGCGTGCTGCTGAGGATGCGGTGCGAGAGTGGCTTCGGCTCGGCGGGTCCACGCCGGATGCTGGTGATCACTTCGGCCGGCGCGTAGAGGGCGGCACCGATCACGGCGCCGAGACCCGCCCCGACCCCGTCGATCGCATCGCCGAGCACGGCGCCGGAAGCGGCGCCGAGAGCCACACCCCAGAGCAACGCGTCGAGAACCTGGCCGGAGCGGCTTCGTCGGCGTCGGTCGGGATCCCCCATGCCGCGGGAGTATCGCGGCGTGGTGCGTACCATCGGCTCGATGAAGGAAAGAGACCTGGCGGTCAGCCTCGCGCGCGGGAGGATTGCCATCGGCGTCGTCTCGCTCGCGGCGCCGGAGTTGGTGGGCCGCACGATGACCGGCCGTGACGGGTCCAGGGGCGGGACGCCCCTCTTCGCCCGAATGGTCGGCGCCCGCGACCTCGGCCTGGGACTTGGGCTGCTCGTCGCCTTGGACCGCGGCGCGCCGGTCCGCGGCTGGCTCGAAGCGTCCGCCATCGTCGACGGCATCGACGCGGCCGCATCCCTGCTCGCTCGCCGCCACATCCGCACGAGCGTGTTTCCCGTTGCTTTTGGCCTGGCGACTGCGGGCGCGCTGCTCAGTGCCCGGCTGGCACGACAGCTCGACCAGGCGGGCCGAGCAGGTTGGATCAGGTGAGCAGCGCCGCGCCGGTGGCGAGCAGCCAAAGCGACCAGGCGATGTACGCGATGGGCGTGAGCTGGTCCGCGAGCTTCCAGCCGGTCCGCTCGAAGCCGCCCACGAACTCGAGCGAGCAGAGCATGAGCGTCGGTCCGATGACGACGCCGACGATCCCCAACCAGCCGGGGACTGTGGTCGATTGGGTGATGGCGACGCCGGTCAGCAGGGTCCATCCGCCGGTGAGGCCGTAGCCGAGGTGCTCACCGACCGCAACCCCGAGATAGCGGTTGAACGACTGAAAGACGACGTCGACCGCTTCGCGGCGCGCGGCGGTCACATTCGGCTCGGCAGAGACGCGCGCGAGATACGGGACAAGGAACGGCCAGCGGATGAGTCCGAGGAACTGGACGGCCGAGGCGAGCACGCCGACGACGGTCGCGACCGCAAGCAGGCCGCCATCGGCGCCATCCAGCGACTGCGACAGCAAGACGACGAGCGGCGTCATGAGCACCGCCGTCAGCGCGAACCCCCACCACAGGAGCACGAGCCCTACGCCTCCGGCGCGAAAGCGCGTCAGGATCTCCCCGGTCGGCCGGCGCAGGATGTCCGGGTAGTCGAAACGCGACCCGAGCAGCCCGAACGCCACGTTGAAGGCGATCGGCACGACGATCAGCAGGAGCCCGGCGAGGGTGGCCGTGGTCACTTCTCGTCCCCTGCCTAGCTCGCGTCGAGGGCCGCCCGCAGGCCCGGCAGGTCGGGCGAGCCGAACACGACCCGGTTGCGCGTTGCGACGTAGACCAGGTCGAGGTCGACGCCTGCCCGGGCGACCTTGCGCGTGAGGTCAGCCAGGACGCCGGGGCGGTCCTGGACGTCGACGACGACGACCTCGCGCTCGCGGGTGATCGCGAGGTGGGAGATGGCCAGTGCGTGCTTCGCCGCCCCCGCGTGGGGAACGAGGATGTGGAGCTCGGCCCGCTCGCCCGGCCCGAGGCAGGTGGCCGCCGCGATGTTGACGCCGGCGTCGCTGATCGCCGTCGCGACCTGCGCGAGCGCGCCCGGGACGTTCTCGATGTCGATGACCAGGTCGACTGGCATGCGTCGGCGGCGCCGCCAGCCTATGCGATCTTTTTCCCGCGTGGCAGCGCGCGTCTGGGATGCTTGCGCCCGCCGATGACCGTCATCGCAGCCGACAGCGTCACGTTCGTGGTGGGGGGCCTCCTCTACTTCATCCTCCTCGTCACGCTCGGGGTCATCGCGATTCGCAAGGGCCACTGGGTCATGTTCATCATCGGGATCTTCCTCCCGCTGTTCTGGCTGATCGGCGCGCTGCTGCCTCCGACCGCCACGGCCCGCGCGAGCTAGACGGCTCTAGCCGGCGGTGATCCGCACCCGGGTGCGGGAGTGCGCTTCAGGCCGCCATCGCCTAGCCCGGGCGATACGGTCGGCGCAGGATGGCCACCAGCGTTGCGCAGGCCGAGCCGGAGAGGACCGCGCCGAGCGGGAACGGGCGCGTCGTCGCTGCGGTCGCGCTGGCCGTCTTCTGCGTCGACGTCGACTTCTTCGCGCTGAACCTCGCGCTGCCGGCCACCGCACGCGAGCTCAACGTCACGACAACCGACCTGCAGTGGGCGATCGCCGTCTACCAGCTGACGCTGGCGTCCTTCCTGATCCCCGGCGGCCGGCTCGGCGACCTGCTCGGGCGCAAGCGCGTGCTCCTCGCCGGCATCGGGATCTTCGGTCTGGCCTCCGTCCTGTGCGGGGCCTCGCAGTCGGCCGAGATGCTCATCGCGATGCGCTTCGTGCAGGGCATCGGTGCGTCGCTGCTCTTCCCAGTGGGGATCTCGGTGATCTCGAACGCGTTCCCGGTCGCCGAGCGGGGGAAGGCGATCGGCAACGTCTACGGTCTCGGGGCGATCGGCACCGCCATCGGGCCGTTCGTCGGCGGGCTGCTCACCGACGCGATCGACTGGCGCTGGGTCTTCTTCTTCAACGTTCCGTTCGCCATCGGGGCGCTGCTGCTGGCGTGGCGCTACGTCACCGAGTCGCGCGACACCTCGGCCGAGCGCATCGACTACCGCGGCGTGGCGACGATCACCGCCGGCATCGCCGCCTTCACCTACGCGATCGATCGCGGCTCGACCTGGGGCTGGCTGAACGGGCGCACGCTGGGACTGGCGGGGGCGGGCATCGCGCTGGTGGTCGTCTTCCTGCTCCTCGAGCGACGGGCGCGCGACCCGCTCGTCGACCTCGCCCTCTTCCGCAACGTCCCCTACGTGCTGGTCACCGCCGCCGGCGCCGTCGGGAACACCGCGTTCTGCCTGATGCTGTTCCTGTCGACGATCTACCTCCAGCAGGTGCGCGGCCTGTCCCCACTGAGCGCCGGCGTGGTGTTCCTCGGCCCCGCGCTGGCCAACGCGGGCGCGGGCCTGCTGGCCGGGCGGCTGGGGGCGCGTGGCATCGCGCCGAACCGGGTCATGGGAGCTGCGCTGGCCATCGGGGCGCTCGCGCTCTTCGGCATGTCGCTGCTGACCGCGTGGCCGGCGTACATCAGCGTGTTCGCGCTGGCCGGCTTCGGCCTGGGGATCAGCTGGGCGTATACGAGCGTCGGCACGCAGGCGGTGGTGGCCGAGGCACAGGCCGGCGGCGCCTCGGGCATGACCCTCGCGATCGTGGTCGGGATGGGCGGCATGGCGGTGGTGGTGGGTGCGACGATCCTCGAGGTCCTGACCGCCGAGGGCCACACGGCCACCGACGCCGTCCACGCGATGCTCGCCGTGCTCGGCGGGCTCGCGGCGCTGGCTGCTGTCGCCCTAGCCGCCTCCGGTCGGCTCTACCGTGCGGGAACCGCTTCCGGGTCCAGCGGCAAGTGAAGAGCGATGAGGTGCGGATGCGACGGAGCGCGGCCCGGGTGCGACGGCACGGCGATCGCCGCCTCCCTGCGCGACCCGCGCGCGTTCGAGGCGGTGTTCGAGCGCCACTTCGACGTCGTCTGGCGTTACGCGTGCCGCCGGGCCGGTGCGCAGGTGGCCGACGACGTCGCGGCGCAGACCTTCGTGGTCGCGTTCGACCGCCGGTCGCGCTTCCGCGACGGCGTGTGCTCGGCGCGGCCGTGGC
>C688J18823_10003059_pt1 | contig 10566 bp, 3 predicted proteins | sample HopSoiMetagenom1_FD_18823 | JGI IMG/M metagenome (IMG submission 18823) | reverse complement strand
TTGGAGTCGAACTCATAGCCCGCGCCCGGCTCGTTCGGCTCGATGATGAACTTGACGCGCGCGAATTGGCCCGAGCCACCGGTCTGCTTCTTGTGCGTGTAGTCGATCTCGGTGCGGCGCGTGATCTTCTCGCGGTACGCCACCTGCGGGGCGCCCACGTTGGCCTCGACCTTATAGGTGCGCTTCAGGATGTCGATCTTGATGTCGAGATGCAGTTCGCCCATTCCTTTGAGAATGGTCTGGCCCGACTCCTGATCGGTCGAGACGCGGAAGGACGGGTCCTCGGCCGCGAGCTTCGACAAGGCGACGCCGAGCTTCTCCTGGTCGGCTTTCGACTTCGGCTCGACCGCGATCTCGATGACGGGGTCCGGAAACTCCATCTTTTCGAGGATCACGGCCTTGCTCGGGTCGCACAGCGTGTCGCCGGTGCGGACGTCCTTGAGGCCGGCCAGCGCGACGATATCTCCTGCGAAAGCCTCCTTGATGTCCTCACGGTTGTTGGCGTGCATCAGCAGCATGCGCCCGACCCGCTCGCGCTTGTCCCGCGTGGAGTTCAGCAGCGAGGATCCGGACTCGATCTTGCCGGAATAGACGCGGCAGAAGGTGATCGTGCCGACAAAGGGGTCGTCCATGATCTTGAAGGCGAGCATGGAGAACGGCTCGTCGTCGGACGGCCTGCGCGTGACTGGCTCCTCGGTCTTGAAGTCGATGCCATCGACCGCGCCGCGGTCGGCGGGCGACGGCAGATAATCGACGACGGCGTCGAGAAGAGGCTGCACGCCCTTGTTCTTGAAGGCCGAGCCGCACAGCACCGGATGGAAGGCGCGCGCCTGCACGGCCTTGCGGACAAGACGCCGCAAGGTCGCCTCGTCCGGCTCCTGGCCGTCGAGGTAGGCCGTCATGGCGTCATCGTCGAGTTCGACGGCGGCTTCGACCAGCTTGGTGCGATACTCGACGGCTTGGTCCTTCAGGTCGGCCGGAATCTCGACCTCGTCGAACTTGGCGCCGAGCGCCTCGCCCGACCAGACGACGCCCTTCATCTTGATCAGGTCGACGATGCCCTGGAAATTATTCTCGGCGCCGATCGGCAGTTGCAGGCAGACCGGCTTGCCGGCGACGCGGTCGATGATGTCGCTGACGCATTTGAAGAAGTCGGCGCCAATCTTGTCCATCTTGTTGACGAACACGATGCGGGGCACGTCGTACCTGTCGGCCTGTCGCCAGACGGTCTCCGTCTGCGGCTCGACGCCCTGGTTGCCGTCGAGCACGCACACGGCGCCGTCGAGCACGCGCAAGCTGCGCTCGACTTCGATTGTGAAGTCGACGTGACCGGGCGTATCGATGATGTTCAACCGCTTGTCGCGCCAGAAGCAGGTCGTGGCCGCGGACGTGATCGTGATGCCGCGCTCCTGCTCCTGCTCCATCCAGTCCATGGTGGCTGCGCCCTCATGGACCTCGCCGATCTTGTGCGATTTGCCGCTGTAAAAGAGGATCCGCTCGGTTGTCGTCGTCTTGCCGGCATCAATGTGGGCCATGATGCCGAAATTGCGGTAGTCCTCGATCGCGTGCGTACGGGGCATTGTCGTGCTCCTGAAGGTCCGGCCTTACCGGAACAGGAGCATCATCCATGTTCCGACGGGCCTCGCCCGAATGGCCAAAACCGCTACCAGCGGTAGTGCGAGAAGGCCCGGTTGGCCTCGGCCATTCGGTGCGTGTCCTCGCGCTTCTTGACGGCGTTGCCGCGGTTGTTGGCGGCGTCCAGCAGTTCAGCGGACAACCGGTCCACCATGGTCTTGTCGTTGCGCGCCCGAGCGGCCTGGATCAGCCAACGGATCGCCAGCGCCTGACGGCGCTCAAGGCGCACCTCGACCGGAACCTGATAGGTCGCGCCGCCGACGCGCCGCGAGCGGACCTCGATCGCCGGCGAGACGTTGTCGAGCGCCTGCTTGAACACTTCAAGCGGGTTCGCCTTTGCACGGCCCTCGATGACGTCGAAGGCGCCGTAGACGATGCGCTCCGCCACGGACTTCTTGCCCTCGTACATGACGGAGTTCATGAACTTCGTGACGACGACATCCCCGTACTTCGGATCGGGAATAATCTCGCGCTTCTCGGCTCTATGACGGCGGGACATGTGGATCGCGTCCTAAATTCCTGTGTGTCATGGCCGGGCTCGACCCAGCCACCGCGCCCCGAAGAGCGCAAACTCATCTCAAGATCTTCGGGTCTCGCTGCGCTCGCCCGAGGATGATGCCGGCGAGACCGGCGTCACTTCGGCCGCTTGGCCCCGTAAAGCGAACGGCGCTGCTTGCGGTTCTTGACTCCTTGCGTGTCGAGAACGCCGCGCAGGATGTGGTAGCGCACGCCCGGTAGGTCCTTCACGCGGCCGCCCCGGATCATGACGACCGAGTGCTCCTGAAGGTTGTGGCCTTCGCCCGGAATGTAGCCGATGACTTCGTGGCCGTTGGTCAAGCGAACCTTGGCGACCTTGCGAAGCGCCGAGTTCGGCTTCTTGGGCGTCGTCGTATAGACGCGCGTGCACACGCCCCGCTTTTGGGGACAGGCTTCGAGCGCCGGGACCTTGTTCCGGCTTTTCTGGGCCGACCGCGGTTTGCGGATCAGCTGGCTGATGGTCGGCATCCTATGCCCTCTTGCCTCCAAAGCCGCTTCCGCGGCCACCCTCACACAAGAATACCTCGTGCGGCGGAATGTCATTCCCGCGCAGACGAAACCGCACCACAGACCTTTGCAAGCCTTTGGCGCGATGCGAGCGCAGAGGACCACGATGGTTAACCATCGCGATCATGCCCCAAATCCGACGCGTGTCGGTCAGTGTTGAGTTCGGCAGCGTCTAGGCGGCAATAATCGGAGCTTGAGACAGCCTCGATCGAAACTCGCCTACGGCCAGCCGGAAAGTCCGCGCGTTCTAAAGCCCGAGTCGCCGCCCGTCAACCGTAAAAGCCGGGCGGCGCCGAGACCGGGATGTAATGACGCGGGCGCCAATTGAAAAGGCCGGCTCGGAGCCGGCCTTTTCACCTTCCTTTGTGGCTACTCCGCAGCCGGCGGCAACTCGTCGAGTTGCCGCGGTGCGGCGGCCTGGGCCTCTGCGGCCTTCTGAGCCAAGATCAGGGTATCGCGCCGCGACGCGACGCTCTTGATGCGGGAGTTCATCGCGCCGGTCCCGGCCGGGATCAGGCTGCCAACGATGACGTTCTCTTTTAGGCCCTCGAGCGAGTCGACCTTTCCGTTGACCGCCGCCTCAGTGAGGACGCGGGTGGTCTCCTGGAAGGACGCCGCTGAGATGAACGACCGGGTCTGGAGCGACGCCTTGGTGATGCCGAGCAGCACCGGCACGCCGGCGGCGGGTTTCTTGCCCTCGCTCGTCAGCCGTTCGTTGATCTCGTCCAGCTCCAGGCGGTCGATCTGCTCGCCGTTGAGAAGGTCGCTGTCGCCCGAGTCCGTGACCTCAACTTTTTGCAGCATCTGGCGAACGATCACTTCGATGTGCTTGTCGTTGATGCTCACGCCCTGTAGCCGGTAGACCTCCTGGATCTCGTTGACCAGATAGGCGGCGAGTTCCTCGACGCCTTTGATCGCCAGGATGTCGTGCGGCGCCGGGTTGCCGTCGACAATGAAGTCGCCGATTTCGACCACGTCCCCGTCCTGCAAGTGGATATGCTTGCCTTTCGGGATGAGGTACTCGACCGGCTCCGAACCGTCGTGCGGGTTCAGCGTCAAGCGGCGCTTATTCTTGTAGTCGCGCCCGAACTGGATCGTGCCCGACTTCTCGGCGATGATGGCCGCGTCCTTCGGCCGGCGCGCCTCGAACAGCTCCGCCACGCGCGGCAGACCGCCCGTGATGTCGCGCGTCTTGGCGCTCTCAGTCGAGATGCGGGCCAGCACGTCGCCCGCCTTGACGGTCGCGCCCGGATCGACCGCGATGATCGCGTCGACCGGCAGGAGATAGCGGGCGTCGCTACCACGGGCGAGCTTCGCGATCTTGCCGTCCGACGTGTTGGTGACGATCGCCGGACGCAGATCGGCGGTCCGCGCGGAGCCGCGCCAGTCGATCACCACGCGCTTGGCGATGCCGGTCGACTCGTCCATCGACTCGATCATTGACTGGCCGTCGATCAGATCCTCGTAGCCGGCCATCCCATCGACCTCGGTGAGGATCGGACGGGTGTAGGGGTCCCACTCGGCGATGCGCTGGCCGCGCTTGATCTGGTCGCCCTCGTCCACCTTCACGCGAGCGCCGTACTGAAGGCGGTGCACCGCGCGCTCAGTCCCATCGGGGCCGACGATCACGACCGCCACGTTGCGGCCGGTGGCGATCAGCTCGCCATCGGAGTTGCGGGCCAGGCTGCGGTTGCGGATCCGGACGGCGCCCTCGAAGTTGGACTCGATGAACGACTGGTCCGCGATCTGCGCCGCACCGCCGATGTGGAAAGTACGCATCGTGAGCTGGGTGCCCGGCTCGCCGATCGACTGCGCTGCGATGACGCCGACCGCTTCGCCATGGTTGACCGGGGTGCCGCGCGCCAGATCGCGGCCATAGCAGGTGGCGCAGACGCCGTTCTTGGATTCGCAGACGAGCACCGAGCGGATCTTCACCTCCTGGATGCCGGCGGCGGTGATCGCCTCGATATGGCGCTCCTCGATCATCGTGCCGGCCGGCACGATGGTGGCGCCGTCCGCGTCCACGAGGTCCTCCGCCGTCGAGCGGCCGAGGATGCGCGAGGCCAGGGAGGCGACGACATGGCCGGCGTCAATGATGGCGCGCATCTTGATGCCGCGCTCGGTGCCGCAATCCGGTTCGCGGATGACGGCGTCCTGCGCCACGTCGACGAGACGGCGGGTGAGATATCCTGAGTTCGCCGTCTTCAAGGCCGTGTCGGCAAGGCCTTTTCGCGCGCCGTGCGTCGAGTTGAAGTACTCGAGCACATCGAGGCCTTCCTTGAAATTCGAGATGATCGGGCTCTCGATGATCTCGCCGGACGGCTTCGCCATGAGGCCGCGCATGGCCGCAAGCTGCTTCATCTGCGCCGGCGAACCGCGTGCGCCCGAGTGCGACATCATGTAGATCGAGTTGACCGGCCTGTCGCGCCCGCCCTCGTCCTTCTTCACTGACGAGATGCGGTTCATCATCTCGGCGGCGAGACGGTCCGAGCACTTGGCCCAAGCGTCAACGACCTTGTTGTACTTCTCGCCCTGTGTGATGAGGCCGTCCTGATATTGCTGCTCGTAGTCTTTCACGAGCGCGCGCGTCTCCTCGACGACCGCCCACTTGTTCTCGGGCACCACCATGTCGTCTTTGCCGAACGAAATGCCGGCCTTGAATGCGTGATAGAAGCCGAGCGCCATGATCTGGTCGCAGAAGATGACGGACTCCTTTTGACCGCAATGCCGGTAGACGGCATCGATCATGCTGGAGATTTCCTTCTTCGTCATGAGCTTGTTGACGACGTCGAAGGGCACCTTCGGGTGCTTCGGCAGCACGCGCGACAGGATTACGCGGCCTGGCGTGGTGTCGTAGACCCGCGTGACCATCTGGCCGTCCTCGCCGAGACCGGTCCAGCGATATCTGATCTTCGTGTGGAGCGTGATGGCCTTTTGGGCCAGAGCGTGCTCGATCTCACCAATGTCGGCATAGACGCCTCGGATGAGGTTCCTCTTACTCGGGTCCTCTTTCTGCTCCTTTTCGGAGAAGAGTTCGATCTTGTGCTGACCGGGCTCCCCGTCGGCTACGATCGAGAGGTAATAGAGGCCTAGCACGATGTCCTGCGACGGCACGATGATCGGCGCGCCGTTTGCGGGATGCAGGATATTGTTCGTGCTCATCATGAGCACGCGCGCCTCAAGCTGCGCCTCGAGCGAGAGCGGCACATGGACCGCCATCTGGTCGCCATCGAAGTCCGCGTTGAAGGCCGCGCAGACGAGGGGATGGAGCTGGATCGCCTTGCCCTCGATCAGCACGGGCTCGAACGCCTGGATGCCGAGGCGGTGCAGGGTCGGCGCGCGATTGAGCAGCACCGGATGCTCGCGGATGACCTCGTCCAGGATGTCCCAGACTTCCGGCTTCTCCTTTTCGACAAGTTTCTTGGCTTGTTTGACCGTCGCGGACAGGCCCTTGGCGTCGAGCCGTGCGTAAATGAACGGCTTGAACAGCTCCAGCGCCATCTTCTTCGGCAGGCCGCATTGATGCAGCTTCAGCTCGGGGCCGACCACGATGACCGAACGACCCGAGTAGTCGACGCGCTTGCCGAGCAGGTTCTGCCGGAATCGACCCTGCTTGCCTTTCAGCATGTCGGCGAGCGACTTCAACGGCCGCTTGTTGGCGCCCGTGATGACGCGCCCGCGGCGGCCGTTGTCGAACAGAGCATCCACCGCCTCCTGAAGCATGCGCTTCTCGTTGCGGATGATGATGTCCGGCGCGCGCAGTTCGATCAGCCGCTTGAGGCGGTTGTTGCGGTTGATGACGCGACGATAGAGATCGTTCAGATCCGAGGTCGCGAAGCGGCCGCCGTCGAGGGGAACGAGTGGACGCAGATCCGGCGGGATCACCGGAACGACGGTGAGGATCATCCATTCGGGCTTGTTGCCGGACTGCAGGAACGCCTCGATGATCTTGAGGCGCTTCATCAGCTTTTTCGGCTTCAGCTCGGAGGTCGTGACTGCGATCTCCTGGCGGAGGTCCATCGCGATCTTCTCAAGATCAAGCTCGCGCAGAATCTTGCGGATCGCCTCGGCGCCGATCATCGCCGTGAACGAGTCCTCGCCGTACTCCTCCTGAGCGCGAATGTACTCGTCCTCGGACAGGAGCTGACGTTCCTTGAGGGGCGTCAAGCCCGGCTCGATGACAACGTAGGACTCGAAATAAAGGATGCGCTCCAGCTCCTTGAGGGTCATGTCGAGCAGAAGACCGATCCGGCTCGGCAGCGACTTCAGGAACCAGATGTGCGCGACGGGAGCCGCGAGTTCGATGTGCCCCATGCGGTCGCGCCGCACGCGCGCGAGCGTCACCTCGACGCCGCACTTCTCGCAGATGACGCCCTTGTACTTCATGCGCTTGTACTTGCCGCACAAGCACTCGTAATCCTTGATGGGCCCAAAGATGCGCGCGCAGAACAGGCCGTCGCGCTCGGGCTTGAAGGTGCGGTAGTTGATGGTCTCCGGCTTCTTGATCTCGCCGTAGGACCAGGACAGAATCTTCTCCGGGCTCGCGATCGAGATTTTGATTTGATCAAAGCTCTGCGGCTGCGCGGTCTGATTAAAGAGATTCATGACCTCTTGGTTCATCGCTGTCTCCTAATTCCCGCCCCGTCATGACCGGGTCAGGCCCGGTCATCTCAGGCTGCGAGGGCGCATCAGGCGCCAAATTCTTCCCGGAACCCTCGAGTTTCTGCCTGAGGGTGACGCGCGCTCAAGGCGCACGTCACTCAGCCGCCTCCGAGGGCGGAACGAGCTGCTCGTTCGCGGCCTGCTTGGTGCTGGTCAGCTCCACGTTGAGACCGAGCGAGCGCATCTCCTTGACGAGCACGTTGAAGCTCTCCGGAATGCCGGACTCGAAGGTGTCGTCGCCGCGCACGATCGCTTCATAGACCTTGGTGCGACCCGCCACGTCGTCCGACTTGACGGTGAGCATTTCCTGCAAAGTGTAGGCAGCCCCGTAAGCTTCAAGCGCCCAGACCTCCATTTCGCCGAAGCGCTGGCCGCCGAACTGCGCCTTGCCGCCCAGCGGCTGCTGGGTCACGAGAGAGTACGGGCCGATGGAGCGCGCGTGAATCTTGTCGTCCACAAGGTGGTGGAGCTTCAGCATATAGATGTAGCCCACCGTGACCTTGCGGTCGAAAGCCTCGCCGGTGCGTCCGTCGTAAAGCGTAACCTGCCCCGAGCGGTCGAGACCGGCTTGTTCGAGCAGGTGCTCGATATCGGCTTCCTTGGCACCGTCGAAGACCGGCGTCGCGATCGGCACGCCTCGGCGCAGGTTCTGGCTCATCTCGGCCAGATCCGAATCCGACATGCCGTCGAACTCGTCGCCCGAACCGTCATAAATCTCCCGCAGCTTAGAACGGAGTGCGTCGTAATCGCCCTTCAGCTTGGCGAAGACCTCCCCGTTCTTGCTCTTGTTGATCTCGCTCTGAATGCGGTCAACCAGCTCGCCGACCTGGCGGCCGAGACCGGCCGCGGCCCAGCCCAAATGCGTCTCGAGGATCTGCCCGACATTCATGCGGCTCGGCACGCCAAGCGGATTGAGCACGATGTCGGCATGCGTGCCGTCCTCCAGGAATGGCATGTCCTCGTTCGGCACGATGCGGGACACCACGCCCTTATTGCCGTGACGGCCGGCCATCTTGTCGCCCGGCTGGATTTTGCGCTTCACCGCCACGAAGACCTTGACCATCTTCATGACGCCGGGCGGCAGCTCATCGCCGCGTTGCAGCTTTTCGACCTTGTCGAGGAAACGCTGCTCAAGGCGCTTCTTCGACTCGTCGTACTGCTTCTGCATCGCCTCGATCTCGCCCATCAGGCGATCGTCGACGACCGCGAACTGCCACCACTGCGAGCGCGGATGCGTGCTGAGGACCTCGCGCGTGAGCGGCGTGTCCTTCTTGAACCCCTTCGGGCCCGCAACCGCGCTCTGGCCGACCAGGATGTCGGCGAGACGCGCGTAGGTATTGCGATCGAGAATGGCCTGCTCGTCGTCGCGATCCTTAGCGAGGCGCTCGATCTCCTCGCGCTCGATCGCCTGTGCGCGCTCGTCCTTGTCGACGCCGTGCCGGTTGAACACGCGCACCTCGACGATGGTGCCCGTGACGCCCGGCGGCACACGCAACGAGGTGTCGCGCACGTCGGATGCCTTCTCGCCGAAGATGGCGCGGAGCAGCTTCTCTTCCGGCGTCATCGGGCTTTCGCCCTTCGGCGTGATCTTCCCAACCAGGATGTCACCCGCGTGGACCTCAGCGCCGATGTAAACGATGCCGGCCTCGTCAAGGTTCTTCAGCGCCTCCTCCGAAACGTTCGGAATATCGCGCGTGATCTCCTCCGGCCCGAGCTTGGTGTCGCGGGCCATCACCTCGAACTCCTCGATATGAATCGAGGTGAAGACGTCGTCCTTCACGATCCGCTCGGATAGGAGGATCGAGTCCTCGAAGTTGTAGCCGTTCCACGGCATGAAGGCGACGAGGACGTTGCGACCGAGCGCCAGTTCCCCGAGTTCGGTCGAGGGGCCGTCGGCAATGATGTCGCCTTTGGCGACTGCGTCGCCGACGCGCACCAGAGGCTTCTGCGTGATGCAGGTGCTCTGGTTCGAGCGCTGGAACTTTTGCAGGCGGTAGATGTCGACGCCCGGCTTCGTCGGGTCCGTCTCCTCGGTGGCGCGCACGACGATACGGGTGGCATCGACTTGGTCGACCACGCCGGTCCGGCGCGCCGCGATGGCAGCGCCCGAGTCGCGCGCGACGATGGCCTCCATTCCGGTGCCGACGAACGGAGCGTCCGACTGCACGAGCGGCACGGCCTGGCGTTGCATGTTCGAACCCATGAGCGCGCGGTTCGCGTCGTCGTTCTCCAGGAACGGGATGAGCGCGGCCGCCACCGACACGAGTTGCTTCGGGGACACGTCCATCAGATCGACGCGATCCGGCGGGGCCACGATCACATCGCCGGCGCGGCGGCAGACCACGAGGTCTTCCGTGAGGCGACCCGCGCCATCGATCTCGGCGTTAGCCTGGGCGACGTTGTACTTCGCCTCCTCCATGGCCGAGAGATAGATGACCTCGTCCGTCACCTGGCCGTCGCGCACGCGGCGGAACGGGGTCTCGATGAAGCCGTACTTGTTCACGCGCGCGAAGGTAGCGAGCGAGTTGATGAGGCCGATGTTCGGACCTTCCGGCGTCTCGATCGGGCAGATGCGGCCGTAGTGCGTCGGATGCACGTCGCGCACCTCGAACCCCGCGCGCTCGCGCGTCAGACCGCCCGGACCCAGGGCCGAGAGGCGGCGCTTGTGCGTCACCTCGGACAGCGGGTTCGTCTGGTCCATGAACTGCGAGAGCTGCGACGAGCCGAAGAACTCGCGCACCGCCGCTGCCGCCGGCTTGGCGTTGATGAGGTCCTGCGGCATGACCGTATCAATGTCGACCGAGGACATGCGCTCCTTGATGGCGCGCTCCATGCGCAGCAGCCCGAGGCGGTATTGATTTTCCATCAGTTCGCCGACCGAGCGCACGCGCCTGTTGCCAAGGTGGTCGATGTCATCGATCTCGCCCTTGCCGTCGCGCAGGTCCACAAGGGCCCTCACGACCGCGATCATATCTTCGCGGCGCAGCGTGCGAACCGTGTCCTCGGCATCGAGGTCGAGGCGCATATTCATCTTCACCCGGCCGACGGCCGAGAGGTCGTAACGCTCCGGGTCGAAGAACAGCGAGTGGAACATCGCTTCCGCGGTCTCGAGCGTCGGCGGCTCGCCGGGGCGCATGACGCGGTAGATGTCGAACAGCGCGCCTTCACGGCCTGAGTTCTTGTCAACGGCGAGCGTGTTGCGGATATAGGGACCGATGTTGACGT
>C688J18823_10003058_pt1 | contig 10567 bp, 10 predicted proteins | sample HopSoiMetagenom1_FD_18823 | JGI IMG/M metagenome (IMG submission 18823) | reverse complement strand
TGCAAGGTCAAAAAGGCCCGCAAGCCGACAGCGTAACCAAAGTCTCCTAGTGAGGGAAATCGCTTCCCAAACCCAGCCTTCAGGCTGGGTTTTTTGTTTTGGTGCGGGTTCGCTTCGAAGCATCATCCTTACCCACCCAGACGCGGAGTCCAGACAGGTAAAGCGAAACTACAAAGGACACAAAGAAACACGAAGTACAAACCGAATTCCAGAGTCTCCTTCCTGACCCTTCATGTTCTCTGTGGTTAGCTCTGGCTCTGGTGTTTGGTCTTACGTCTGTATCCGAATTTAGAATGAACGTGATTCCATGGAAAACCGCAACATAGCCGCGATCTTCTACGAAACTGCCGACTTGATGGAGATTCGGGGGGACGATCCCTTCCGCATCCGCTCGTATAGGCGCGCAGCTGAGGCGGTTGAGGCGCTTCCTACGCGCATCGCGGACATTGCTTCCGATACTAAGAAGCTGCTTGAGATTCCCGGAATCGGCAAAGGAATGGCGACAAATATCCAGCAATTGCTTAAGGAAGGCAACTTCAGTCTTCATGCCGACCTGCTGCAAAAGTATCGTCCTTCCATGCTGGAGCTACTTAAGATTCAGGGTCTCGGGCCGAAAACAATCGCGCTCATCTGGGATGCACATCAGGTTTGTGACATAGAAGGCGTGGAGAAGCTTGCGCGTGAAGGCAAAATCCGCGAACTGCCTCGTATGGGCGAGAAGCACGAGCAGAAAATCCTGAAGGGCATCGAGGAGTATCGCCGCATTTCCGGACGCTTTCTGTTGGACAGCGCAGATCGCACTGCGGAAAAAATCAAAACCTTTCTTGCGGAGATGCCGGGTGTCGAGAAGATCACTGCGGCGGGGTCACTGCGTCGCGGGCGTGACACCGTAGGAGACCTCGACATCCTCATCACTGGCCCATGCTGTGCCGACGAACGTTTCGATCCGTTGCTTGATCGTATCGTGACTTTTCCCGGCATCACCGAAGTGCTCCTCAAAGGTGGCAACAAAGTTAGTTTCAAGCTGCGTGGCGGCATGCAGGTGGATGTCCGCACGCTGAAGCCCGAATCGTACGGGGCTGCATTGCAGTACTTCACGGGATCGAAGGCGCACAACGTGACCATTCGGCAGCGCGCGCTAAAGATGGGATATACGCTGAGCGAGTACGCGCTGACGCGCATCGCCGATGGCTCACACGTCGCCAGCGGCACTGAAGAAGAAGTGTATGCGGCGCTGAATCTTGACTACATACCTCCGGAGCTTCGTGAAAACCAGGGAGAGATCGAGGCCGCAGTGCAGCACTGTCTACCTCGTTTGGTAGAGCTGAGCGACATTCGCGGTGACGTGCACATGCACACCGTCGAAACGGATGGTCGCTGCACGATTCAGGAGATGATCTGCGCTGCGCGTGAGCGCGGCTACGCATACATGGCCATAACGGATCACTCGAAGAATCTCGCGTTCGCCAACGGCCTCGATGACAAACGCGCGGCGGAACACGTGAGAAGGATCCGCGAAGTTGCTGGACAAATGCATAACATTAAGGTTCTTGCCGGGATCGAAGTCGATATTCTCGCTGAAGGGGAACTCGACTTATCCGGCGACGTGCTGGACGAAATGGATCTGGTGATTGCCAGCGTGCACTCGCACTTTCAGCAAGAACCGCAGCAGATGACCGATCGGCTTTTGCGCGCCATCAGCAGCGGCCACATTTCCATTTTGGGACATCCAACCGGGCGTATCCTGTTGCGGCGCGAAGGGTACGATTTCGATCTCGAGGCTGTCTTTCGAGCCGCCGCGAAACATCAAGTCGCAATGGAGCTGAATGCTTATCCCGATCGCCTTGACTTATGCGATCGTCATCTGAAAAGGGCCAAGGAGCACGGAGTAAAGATCGTAATCAACACCGATGCTCATCACACCTCGCACCTCGAAAAAATGCGATTCGGAGTGCTCCAGGCCCGGCGTGCGTGGCTTGCACCGGAGGACGTCCTGAATACGCTTCCCGCCGACGAGTTTGCTGCCACGATGAGACACCACTTACAAACCGCAGTGACATGACGGCAGCAATCAGCATCCTAGGATTAAGATCAGAGTTGCACGTCGAGGAGGAACTATGTCGAGTCCCACCGGTCCTGCAGTGAAGAAGTCGGAAGCACCGCGGCCTGACGCTGGGCACCTGCCCATGAGCGAGGAACTGGACAGCGCACGATGGAGTCTTCCTCCAGTAGTGCCGGTGCTAATCGCCGCGGCCGTTCTTGGGCTGATTCTCGGCACTTATCTTCTCTCGTCGAGGAAGCCGCCAACTTCCTCGGGATCAGCTTTGCGCGTAATCGCGTTGCCACTGCATGTAGAGTCGAAGGCATCGATTGCGCCCGGACATATTGGAACCCTCGATCAGAACATCGAGAAGAGTGATGCCCTCCTGGTCAACATTGCTATCGACGTAAAAAATGCGATCGGAAAGCCGATGTATGTCAAAGGCTTCGAAGGCAAGCTCGTTACTGCTAAAGGCGAGTTCAACGATACCGCCGCCCCAGCCTCTGATTACGAGCGCATTGTGCTCGCTTATCGCCAACTCGCGATTCCGGACATGAAGCCGCTGCAATCGGAGTCCATTATTCCCGCCAGTGCTGATCAGCGTGGGCTGGTGATCTTCAGCTTCCCAGTTTCCAGAGAGGATTGGGACACTAGGAAATCGCTTCAGGCGACCGTCAACTTCTACGATCATGCTCCGCTCGTGATCGATGCCACCCAGCTTGCCGCTGCTTCAGAAGCGACATTGCCAACAAAAATTTCAAAGTAACTCAGGCAGGCTCACGCGATTCAAACCAAACGACTTGGTGCGCCTAAATGCGCCAGGTTCTCTGCTCCTTGAGCCGAATTTCAGGAGCTTAGGTTACGGAATTGCATAGGTTTTAATAGTTAGAGATTAGATTTGGGCTCAGCTTTCTTGGTGCTAAAAGAGTAAACAGCTGATTTCCAGAGCTTTGCTCGCCTCGGGTGGTCATTTGGAGCCTGAGTTAACGTGGAATTCCGATGGCGAGATGTGGAAGACGTGTTCTCATTTGTAGCAGGTAAGTAATAAGCGTAGGGCGCGCCATGAAAAAGTTTCGTGTTTTCGTACTTATACTTCTGCTGGCGATCGCTGTGCCGGGTATCGTGCGCTATCGAGCATGGGCATTTCATTCTCAGCAACCTGGTGCCCAGCTAGCAAGTTCGCAGATCGCAGCATCGGAGATCGTCTCTCCTAAGCCAGACCAGAAGCTTGCTCAAAGCTTCGTCGTAGTGGAATTCCGGACTTTGAATCCTGTGTTCGGTTCAGGTGAGAGTTACGAACTTCGCTTAGACGGACGCGATGCCGTCCACACCACTGAGCATAGCTATACGTTTAACGGTCTCACTCCGGGCACACACGAAGTCGCTTTGCAGGTCCTGGCCGCCGATGGGATTCCTGCCTCAGGCACTGGCTCTCTAGTCAGTTTTGTTGTCGATCCCGCGACTGCAGCCAAGGTCGGCGGAACACAGGCAGCCAATCTACCGGAGCCACCGCTTCCATTGCCGCCCCCTGCGGATCTGCCCAACGTAAACAGCTCGCTCCCGCTGCTCTCAATCATCGGCTTCGGCATACTGGTTGGTGGCGTGATCTCCGCGTTGCGTACTCGACCAGCTCACAAGTAAGTACTGGCCGTCACTCTGGATAACGCATCCAATGGTCTGGTGTTTGTGGTTTCAGCGAGCGAGCTTCTCTGAAAATGGAAGTGATCGACCAAAGCCCAGCCAAAGACTCTGTCCTGTACGGGCGCATTTCTCAATTCTGGCGTAAATTCCTGCCGGCACTTCGGCGGCAGAAGCTCTCGGTCATCCTCATGGTGGCTGGAGCCGGTCTATTAACCTACGTGGGCCTGCAATACTGGGCGATGTATCACGAGCAGCGGGCGCTGCAGCGCGAGTGGCAGGAACAGCAAAAACCTTCCGCTGGAGTTGCGATAGGCGAGTCGCTTTCTAAAGACGACGGCCTCACGCGCGTCTCCATTCCAAAGATCAATCTCGACGTCATTGTGGTAGAAGGGACTAATCACCGCGCCCTTCGTATTGGTCCGGGGCACCTCAAAAACACACCCATCCCTGGTGAACTTGGCAATTCGGTGATCTCCGCGCATCGCGATACGTTCTTCCGGCACATATATGAGCTGAACCGCGGAGATGAAATCGAGGTTCGCCGCAACGGGCGTACCTACACGTTCGAAGTGACAGGCAAGAAGATCGTGATGCCAAATGACCTCTCGGTTGTTAAAAACAGCTCTGACGCGCGGCTCACTCTGATCACGTGCTATCCCATCTATTACATCGGTCCGGCGCCGCAACGACTTGTCGTCGTTTCCAGGCTGGTGGGCGATGCGCAAAACCAGCAACAACGAGCTGAAGTTCCGCCGTCCTCTCGGCAGGGTTCCTGAAGCCTGATCACCCCCCAGCTAGAATTGTCTCGTGCACAGTTCCGATGTAGTCATCGCCGGTGCTGGAATCATCGGTCTATCTCTCGCGGTGGAACTCAGACGCATTGGGGCGTCGGTTGCCGTCCTCGAACGTGGTGAGCCCGGACGTGAAGCTTCCAGCGCTGCCGCAGGAATGCTTGTGACCGGAGATCCGGACACGAATCCTGTTTGAGACCCTTGATCGAAGCAAGTGCCCGGATGTATCCAGCATTCGTGGAAGATCTGGAACTGCGCTCGGGAATGACTGTGAATTTCGACAATCGTGGTGCGCTCTATGTCGCGAGTGACCATGAGAGTGTTCCCTTTCCAGCTTTAACATCCGCGGAAGTTCGGGAATTGGAAAGTGCGCTAGCAGACTTTCCCCGTGTGCACCTTCTCGAAGAGAGCAGCGTGGACCCGCGCCTGCTCGTGCAGGCTGCATTGATGGCCGCCAAAAACATGGGCGTCATCGTACACCACGAAGCTGCGGTTCAACAGATAAGGATCGGTAAGCAGCGGGATTTGGAAATCGAAACTGCCGCAGGGCCGTACCAGACCGCCACGTTCGTAAATTGCGCCGGCGCCTGGGCGCGGGAAATTGCCGGCAGTTCAGCGCCCTCGCGTCCCATTAAGGGACAAATGTTGGCGGTGATTCCGCACGGATGTGAGCTGCGCCATGTGGTCCGTTCGCGCGATGTTTACCTGGTCCCCAGACGAGATGGCCGCGTGCTTATCGGAGCAACTGTGGAGGAAGCTGGATTCGACAAACGAGTGAACCCCGATGTCATACAAGGCCTCCATCAGGCTGCGGCCAATCTTGTGCCGAGGATTGGGGAGGGGCGGATACTCGAAGCTTGGGCAGGCCTGCGGCCCGGCTCTCCCGATGGCCTGCCGATTCTCGGTCCTGGCCGGCTTCCGGGAAGTTACGTGGCAACAGGACACTTCCGGAACGGGATTCTATTGGCGCCTATTACTGCAACTGTAATGGCGGAATTGATACAGGGAAGAAAGCCTCAAGTCGACCTGGGACCGTTTGCTCCTTCGAGATTCGCCGAGTCGAATGCTTTAGCCGGATAAAGCTAGGCAGCTTTGTCCCCCGAAATCGCCCCGGGAAAGAACTCGCGCAGCTGCGACGCGCTGGCATTTACGGTGAACAGGTCTTGTGCACTTCTGGCGATGCGCAGCTTATATCCTTGCTCTCCCGTCATCAGGTCAAAGTTGATGCCTTGTTCCAGCGAACGTCGTGAGACCTCGAACAGCAGGCTCACTCCAGGCGAGAATCGCGCCCATTTATGGTCGTAGTAGATGGTGTAGAAGCGCCGATAGTCGCCATCACGAAAGGTTACGAGCGCTGCGGCCAGAGTGCTCCCGTGCTCCAGACTGAAGACCTCACATCGCGTCCCTTCTTCACGGCACGCGGCAATCATGAATTCAACGCGCGCGGCATCATGAAACAGCTCGCCCTCAGCCGATTGCGCGGCACGGCGTGTGTATATCTGTCGAATGATCGGCGAATCTCCACTGTATTGGTGGATTGCCAATCCCATTCGCTCCAGCTTGCGTAATCGGCTGAAGGCGCGCGAGTGACCTTTCGCAAACTCTTCAGGAGAGATCGCGTTTCGCTGTAGCCGTGGGGCACGGCTGAAGAAGTGTTTAGGCATGCCCTTCCAGATCTCGGACTCTGCCCTACAAACGGCAGTGATCGATAACGGCATATCCAGCGATCCTAGTTGTTGCCATGCAGCGACTATGGGTGCACGATCGCCTCTCCCCAGGTAGTCGCGGTAGTCGAATAAGCGTTCACCGGCGAAGCTGATTGTGCGCGATTTGGTATCAATAACAGCGGGGAGAATTGCGGCGCCGTTTTCGTTCTCGGCAAAGACAAAATAAGGAGCTTCGCGGCTGGCGAATATCTGTGCCGCCAGCCGGTTCCAGCGAAAAGTCTGAAATAGGCTTAAATCTGGATGGAAAAGCGAATCCCACACGGCGCTCAGCGTTTCGATTTCTGCAGCGCTGCGCGCCACATTGAGCCGGAGCACGAGGATCCCCTATCAGTATTATCGTGAAGCGCGACTCTCAGCAGAGCCGTGGAGGTCAGCGCGTCTGGTTAGACGCGGGGTCTTCGTGCATGGATGTAAACCAGAGTAGCTGGATTTAAGTCCTCGTTGGTCCCTTCTGGCTCCTCCGGTTCTTCTCGCTTTTTTAGCAATAAACCACACGAGAGAGCCCCAGTGCGATGCTTTCTCCGCTGAGAAGTGGCGCAATGTGCACCATTAGAACCCGTGCAGCTAACGCCGGCGACTTACAGCTGCTAAAATACAAATTGAAATTGAAATTCATTTTCAACATTCTCCTTCATGCTGCAAGCTCTTATCGTCACTCTGCGGGAAGGCGTTGAGGCCGCCTTAATCGTCGGCATTACCCTTGCTTACCTCTACAAAATAAAGCAGGCTCACTTGCGTCGGGTGGTATACGCCGCTCTGGCTTCTGCTGTGGTCTGCAGTATCGGCGTGGCGATCTTCATCTCCCACACGCAGTTCAATCAGGACATCTTTGAAGGCGTCGTAATGCTCGTCGCAGCCTGTTTTGTAGTCACTATGATCTGGTTCATGGGGCGGGCGGCCAAGAAGCTCAAAGGAGACATTGAAGAGAAAGTCGGCAGCTTCGCCACCAGCGGCAGCAATCTTGGCCTCTTCCTATTCGTTTTCCTGATGGTGCTGCGAGAAGGAGTGGAGACCGTCCTCATACTCGCCGCCGTCCAGTTCAATTCGACGGAACTGTTGAGCTTTATGGGGACAGTGCTCGGGATTTTATTGGCAGTTGTATTCGGAGTGATGTTCGTTAAGGGCAGCGTTCGCATCAACCTGCAACGCTTCTTCCGCGTCACTACGGTAATTCTGATCTTTGTTGCGGCTCAGCTCCTCGTTTCCGGATTGCACGAGCTTTCTGAAAACCGGGTTCTCCCTTCGAGCCGTGAGGAGATGGCTCTGATTGGCCCAATCGTTCGCAATGATCTATTTTTCTTTGTCACCATCCTCGCACTGGCGGCGTTGATGATTCTGTTTGATCAACGGCGGCGACAGGACAATGCCTCTCCACCGGACGGAGGAACCGGTTCTCGAGCTCTGCAGCGGAAGACGCTATGGTCAGCTCGAAAGGAGCGTCTCTGGTCGACCGCTGTTTACAGCGCGTCATTCATCTTCATTGTGTTGGTTACGGCACAGTTCATTTACGCCAAGAGCACCACCGCCCTTTCACCGGCTCGCGAGTTGGCTTCAGTCGGCGGGCAAATCTCGATTCCCGTCAGTGAAGTCTCAGACGGCGAGTTGCATCGTTACTCGGCGACTCTGGGAGGCAAGGACGTGCGCTTTCTCGTTTTTAAGAAGCCCGACGGAAAAATCGTTACCGTGCTGGATGCATGCCAGATCTGCGGTCCAGTTGGTTTCTACAAGAACGGGAATCAGGTGATTTGCAAGAATTGCTCGTCGCCGATAAACACTCAGTCCATGGGTCAGTCCGGGGGATGCAATCCAATTCCACTCAAATCGTCGATCACTAGCGCGCTAATCACCATCCGCGAGGCGGATCTCTCGAGCGGTTCGTCAACTTGTCACCTTGGGAGTCGCAGTAGCAACCGCCATGATCGCGGTTGGCGTCGACATTGGCGACAAAATCAATCGCGAACTACGCAGCTACGGTGCAAACATCGTCGTCTATTCCGAGGACGCAGCACTCCGCGTCCACGTAGGCGATCAGGAAGTGAAGCCGGCCGCTCCGGGAACTCACCTCAAAGAGTCGACTCTTCCCAACATTAAAGGAATGTTCTGGGGCCACAACATTCTTGCGTTTGCGCCTTTTCTAGACGCACAGGCGCAGGGCCAATCAGGCCCGGTGTCTGTGCTTGGCACGTACTTCGACAAACATCTCCGCTTTGGAACCGAAGACTTTTCTACCGGAGTGGAGAAACTCTATCCCTGGTGGAAGGTCCAGGGCAGATGGCCGACCGACGAAGGCGCCGACGTCTTAGTGGGCTCGCAATTGGCGTCGCGAGCTGGGAAACAGGTGGGCGACTCGATCGACCTCTCCGGATTATCCGTAGGAATCAGTGGAATCTTGACCACGGGCGGTGCTGAGGATAATCAGATTATTGCGCCTCTTGCAGTGGCTCAGCGATTGGCCCACGCGCCGGATGCGGTGGACAGGATCTACGTAAGCGCCCTCACCAAGCCCGAAGACGCGTTTGCCCGCCGCGATCCTGAACGCATGTCAGCCGCAGACCGCGATCGCTGGTATTGCTCGCCCTACGCGAACTCCGTTGCCTATCAGTTGAAGGAAGTCTTTCCCGGAGCACGCGCCGAGCAGATTCGCCAAGCGTCGCAAAACGAAGGCACCATCCTCTCGCACATCTCCGGAATGATGTTGCTGATCGCAATTGCTTCCCTGCTCGCGGCTGCGTTGGCAGTTTCTGCTGCGATGGCGACAACCATTCTGGAGCGACGCCAGGAGGTTGGGCTGATGAAATCGCTGGGTGCAACCGCGCCGGCAATTGCGTCGCTATTCGTGAGCGAGGCAGCTCTGCTTGCGCTCGGTGCAGGTATTCTCGGATTCCTGCTGGGCAACGCGATTGCGCAGCGCATTGGCCAGGCAGTATTCCATTCAAGCGTGGCCATCACTCCGGTGTTGCTGCCGATGGTCATCTTTCTTGCCTTGCTCGTCACTGTTGCGGGTAGCGTTGCGGCGATCCGCCAGGCTCTGAAGCTCGATCCCGTACTCGTGCTGCGAGGTGACGTGTGAGCCTGCACGCCTCAATCTTCCTTCATGTGCTCAAGCGGGGACTGCTGGGACGCGGCAACCGTCCGCTGATCGCGTTTGTGGCATTAACGGTTGCATCGACGATGATCACGGCCATGCTGAGCCTCTACCAAGGCCTTGAAAGTAAGCTGAACCGGGATTTCCGCTCCTACGGCGCAAACATCACAGTCGCCGCTTCCGATGAACGCAGTTTACCCACTGACGCGATCAACCGCGCTCGCGCCGCTCTCGGCCCGGAGGCAGTCGTGGTTCCTTTCGCGTTCGCTGTAGCTCGAACAACTGGCGACGAAGCGATCGTTGTTGCTGGAACTGACCTCGATCAGGTTCGCCGACTCGATAGCTGGTGGTCTGTGTCCACTTGGCCGAGTGGGGATGACGAGGCTCTCATTGGAGCACGCGCCGAGCGGCACCTGCGGGTTGAGAACCACAATTTCCAATTAGACTTCGCCGGACGGCAACTTTCCTTCCGGCAAGCAGGTGCCTTGAAAACTGGATCGGACGAGGAAACTCGGGTTTACATTCCGCTCAACATTTTTGAGCGTTGGACGGGAATCAAGCCGTCTTTATTGGAGATCTCCGCACCGGGCTCTCGTGAACGGATCACTGCCGCGGTCGCGCAGCTTGAATCGGTTTTTCCGGGCATGGACGTTCGGCCTGTGCGGCAATTGCTTCACACACAAGGCTCGGTGGTGAGTCGCATGCGCTCGGTGATGCTCGCATCCACTCTGCTGATCGCGTTAACCGTGGCGCTGTGCGTGTTTTCCACGCTTACATCTTCCATTTTGGAACGACGCCACGACTTCGCAGTCATGAAGGCGATCGGCTCTTCCCAGGCAACTGTGAACGCTCTGTTTGCCGGCGAGGCATTGACAATTGCTTTGTGCGCTGGGCTGGCCGGATACGTTCTTGGCTCTGCAATTGCGGCCTGGATCTCCCAAGCGAACTTCCATGCCATGGTGATGCCCCGATTGAGCGTGCTGCCGGTTGTGATCGTTGCCGATCTGGTCCTGGCTTTACTGGCAGCGATGCTTCCGCTGGCGCGCTTGCAACGAATCGAACCGGCAGGCATCCTTAAAGGGGAATAATGTCGATCGAGATCATCAACGTACGGAAGATTTATGCCGCGAGCCAGCGCGGACAAGCAGGCGAGATACGCGCGCTCGATGGCGTTTCTCTTTCCGTGCGTAAAGGCGAATGGCTCGCCATTATGGGACCATCCGGCTCGGGCAAGTCCTCCCTGGTAAATCTGATCGGATGTCTCGACCGTCCCACTTCAGGA
>C688J18823_10003057_pt1 | contig 10571 bp, 21 predicted proteins | sample HopSoiMetagenom1_FD_18823 | JGI IMG/M metagenome (IMG submission 18823) | reverse complement strand
GCGCGGAGAGGAGAGGCGTAACCTGCTAGGACTATGTAGCCAGTTAGGCCGTACCCTGACTGCCTTGAGCCATCCATCGGCTAGCCTTGCTGTCCTGCACCCGCTGGCGCGTAGCGGCTGCGGGAGACCAGCCCTGTCGAGCCCCTAGGCGGCGTCGCAGGCTGTAGCCTGCTCATGCCGTCCGGACCCCTCTCTTCTCTCCCCTATCCTTAGGGGCTAGCTGTGCCCTCTAATACCAACTTTCTGCGTTTCTCCTCTGAAGAATATTTGCGGAAGCCTGCAGAACTACGTAGATGAGGGGTCTGGGAGCGGGCTAGATGGGGGCCGTGGAGAGGCTTGCAGAAGTGAAAAAGAGCGTTGCAGCTCTGCAATTCTGGCTTGTGTTGCGTATTCGAGGCGTCTAGAGCCTGTTTAGCGTAGTTGTGCTGCGGTGCGTTGATTGCAGAAGTGAAAGCCTGGCGCAGTGCGGCGTGGCGTAAGTAGCTGGAATCAGTGTAGCGTGGGGTTGGCATGGGCTCTGCTATATGACAAGGCATCTGGGCTGTAGCGGCCCAGAGAAACAGAGAGGCGGTCCCAAGTGCAGGCTTACCGTGGATATCTGATCGGTCACAATCTCTTCACTGGCTGTTTCTGGGTTGAGAAGGGCGGAGCGTACATCTGCACTTGCAGCACGCTCGCTTCCTGCTACGCCGCAATCGACGGGTTGGTGTAGCCATGCGCGCCAACGAGTCTCGGCTGGGTCAGTCTTACCGGAACCTGTGGACGCGCTTGGAGAAGTCCGCTTCCAAGCCCTCAGACCTGACGCGCTATGAGCTGATCAATCTGTGCGTCTGGAATGACCCCAACGGCTCTTACACGGATGAGGATTCCGTTTCCGATGGCATGGAGCCTGCGACGAAGGATGAGCTTGTGGAGCTGGTAGCACGTTGGCTGCTGGAAGCGAAGGCTGCTTAGGCGCTGTAGCAGCGCCAGAAAGAGGAGAGACGAACATGGACACCAACTTTTCGGGCGATATTCCGCTGTCCCTCGCGCAAGCCGCGCATGACGGCACATCGTTCGTTCCGGAGCGCCGCGCCTCGCAAGAGGTAGAGGGCTACGCAGGGACGCTGGCGCATGACTTCGCGGATCTGCTGAAGCACGCCACGACCGACGAGAAGCGCGCCACACTGGAGGCTGAGTTTGCCCGATACCGCGAGGGCTACAAGCGGCGCACGGTGGCCTATCTCGGCGCTCGCTCTCGGTGCGTGTCCAGCATGATCGCGGGGCCGTCGAACTTCCCGGCGCGGCGGATGGAGAGGCGCTCGAACGTGGCCGACAAGCGCATGGGCGAACTGGTCGAGTACAGGGAGCGGGCGCTAAAGGCCATCCGCCGCGCGCTGCATCCGGAGCTTGCGCCGATCATGCTGGGCGATTCGGACGCCGACACGCGGCTGCGCTCCAAGCTGGAAGCGGCGGAGAAGCTGCAAGCCGGGATGAAGGCGGCAAATGCGGCCATCCGGAGGCACGCCAAGGCCGGCGCCGACGCCCAAGTGGCCGCGCTGCTCGCTCTCGGGTTCGCGGAGATCGCCGCCCGCAAGCTGCTGGTGCCCGACTTCTGCGGGCGCATCGGATTCGCAGACTTCGAGACCAAGAACAACGGCGCGGAGATCCGGCGCATCAAGGCAAGGATTGGCGCCGTCGAGCGCATCGCCACGGCCGAACCGACAATCACCACCGGAGACGCAGCGCGCGTCGAGGATGTGCCAGCGGAGAACCGCGTGCGCCTCTTCTTCCCAGGCAAGCCAAGCGCGGATGTGCGCGGCAGGCTGAAGAGGGGCGGCTTCCGCTGGACGCCTTCGGTTGGCTGCTGGCAGGCGTACCGGCATACGCACACGATCGCGCTGGCGCAGGAGATCGCGGGCGTGCGCACCGCAGCATAAGGCGAATAGCGCATCCTTCGGGCGTCCAGTGCGATGGGCGCCTCATAGGCTGCACTAGCGCAGTCTGAAACAGGGAGAGAGACATGGGCAAGTACATTTTGCAGCGCATCGAGGATGGCAAGTACGTTACGCCGGCCTGCAGTGAGAAGTCCTACACTGACAGGCTTCAGAAGGCGCGCACCTTCAATACCAGAGAGGAGGCGGAGCGAGAGAAGTGCGGGAACGAGCGCATCGTTCCGCTTGAAGATGCGGTGTTCTAGATTCGCACGCCCCGCTCGCTGCTTACGTCTCTCGCGTGAGTAGGGCGGCTAACCTAGCGTGGTCCCCGGCTAGGGCGAACACGGGGACATTTAAAGCTTTTTCGCCTTCGGCTCACGGGGCGTCGATGTTTCTCCAAACCAGGGAATCCGGCGTTCCTGTCCATCCGGCCGCGCGCAGCTTTGGCATTGCCTCTTCCTCCGGCCCCTGAAACTCCGCCACCTGTTCGCCGGCCGAGTCGAAAACCATCACCATGCCGTTCTGCCAGATAATGACGCTCAACGCCTCGATTTCTTCCTTGCTCATCCGGTTCCCTCCTCCTCTTCGGTAAGCCCTAAGACTTCCTTGAGCAGCATCGACTCCCACAAATCCGGGTTGATCTGCTTCCAGTCACTCAGCAAGACCAACCTTGCCCGGCCGATCTTTCGCACTGGCGCGTCTGTCGCGTTGAGCAGATTGCGGAGCTGATGCCGGGTCAGCCCTAAAAGCCTTGCCCAGGTCGCTACATTCGCGCATGTGGGATAGCGGGACACACGCTTGCGCCTGCGCTTCAGCGGCTCGTCAAGCTTGTCTAGCTTGAAATGGTGGGTCAAGGAATCCTCCCGAGCGCGCTCACGTAAGCGTCTCTGGCCGGCCCAAGAACATCCTCGCAGCTCAGTGCGATGCAGGAAGCGTCTACAGGGCCGCTTACAGCCCTTCCCTGCGCTAGCTTGAAGGCGAACCTGTCAAGCCATGCCCCAACGTCCCGCGTGCTCCTAGAGGCTCTATGACCCTCCTGTGCGGCCCTGCTGAGATGGGCCAGGTTCCCAAGCTGGCCGAAGGGAGCGCGCAGGGCTCTGGGCGGTTCGTCGCAGGCAAGGCGGATCAGGCTTACATGGTCACTGCGCATGGAGAGCAAGGCTCGTTCGATGCGAGCATGGCGACGCGCTGCGTTAAGCTGTTGCGTGGTGTGGTGGTCTGAGTTGCGCTGTGTGCTGCCCATGCTCATGCTCATCTGGAGGTAATCCACAGCATGAATCCCCATGGCTGCCGACGCATCGCGTAAGAACCACTGCCAGTCAGCTACGGCGCGGGCGAGGTGGTTGTTCAAGCGGCCTCCTGGCTCAGCACGTACTTCAGCACCCGTTCCGTGTGCGCCTCTAAATACTCAGTTACATTGCGTGATTTGTCGGCCGTGATCGCGCGCCCGACGTAGTGCTGATTACAGAACCAGCACAAAAGCCCTCTCACGAAAACCCTGCGCTTCTCTGGGGGCAGTTTCTTGAAGCCCCTGACGTGCTCATGGTCAACGCAGAGCCGGCCGTTGGGCGCCTTCTTGCACACAGCGCACACGCCGCCCTGGTAAGCGAGAATCGCAAGCCATTCGTTTGCGGTCAGGCCGTACTTTGCGAGAGTCTTGGCGCTGGGGGGTTTCATCGGTTCCTGTTCGCCAGAATGAGAAGTCCAAGCAGCAGGAGAATCATCGTGTGTTCGTTGGTCATGCGGCGCTCCGGAGCATGTATTCTCCCCTTCCGATGGAAATAGCTCCCAAGGCTTGCAGGTCGCGGCGCAATCTCTGAGCGCCAGCGCTTCCCCTGTGCTCAAAGCCGGAAGGTCCCCAGATGCACTGATGGGCCTCGTGGATCTCTTCCGAGCTGGCCGGCAACATCCTGCGCAACAGGCGTTCCCGCAGCGCCTCGGTATGGTGCATGCCGCAGTCCAGGCAGGGGATCGAATCCAGCACTTCGTTTACCGCCTGCTTCTGCTCCTTGCGCCAACGGCGGTTGTAGTTCCTCGTGTGCTGGCGATGCTCTACTCGCCATTTCGAGAAGTAGGCGCGGATATGGTTCTTGTGGGCCTTGCGCCAAGCCCTCTGCTTGACGATCTTGAGTGCTCTCCGCTTCAGGTAATCCCGCTTCTTGCTGCACGCAGAGCAGACCACCTCTCGGCGGTACAGGCGCCGTTGCGGCTTCCCGCAATCGACGCACGGAGCGGTATACTTCTTGCGCTTCATTCGCTGTCCTCGGTCCAGTGTGTTACCCGCAGATCCGGCCCGGATACCGTCTGCCAGCCGAGCGGATCGCCATTCAGCCGCGAGCCGATCCGGTCCCCGTACTTCTCTCCGAATTGCTCTGCCGAAAGGTTCGTGGTCACGATGGTCTGTCGCCCTGCCGCCTCCCTGGCGCAGATCGCCGCGCAGATCCGGCCGGCCGCGTAGCCGCTCGGACTGTGCTCGAGCCCAACCTCGTCCAGCACGAGAAGCGGCGTGGTCCGCATACGCGCGTCGATGTCGGGTGCGCCCTCCTCTGTCGGGATTTTCGAGAGGTCGGGAGCGTTCACCCACAGCCCAGGCCGTCTCGCCAAGGCCACCGCAGCCGCACAGGACTTACCGCGTCCAGTATCTCCGCCCAGCACCAGCACCATGCCTTCGCCGGCCAGCAAGCGCTCCACAAGTGCGAGGGCCTGTGTTTTCCACGGCGTGAGAGCTGGCAAGTGGAGCCGTTGCGGCACTCCGCGCTGGGCCAAAACCTTGTCCATTCCGGCCACCGGAAGGCCCTGCGCAAGCCGGATTTGTCGCACAATATCTGCAACTTCTTCCGGGGTTTTCTCGATCTTTTCCTGACTTCCGCCGCGCTTTTCTGCGCTGGAGAACTTCTCTTCGAGCCGCTTTACGAGATCGGTCACGTCGCTCATAGAAACTTCCTCCCCGGAATGGCGTGGTCTGCCTTGGCTGCTGGCGTGATTTGCAGGGTTGCTGCACCCGGCCGCGCGACTCTGGTTCTCTCTCCGCGCATGATGCCGAGCAGGTAGCGCTCCCCCTTGCCCTCGGAAGCGCACGCCCGGTCTAGGTATTCGTTCGCGGCTCTTGCCCTGATTTCAGGAGAGAATTGCTTGGCGCCCAACAGGAACTCTCGCCATGGGCCTTCTGCCATCTGCCCACTCTTCCGGGTGGACATGACCGCAAGCCTTACTCTGGCGAGCAGATCCGAAGGCCAGTCGGATTCAAGGTCGGCAATCGGGGGTGCTGGCGTCGCGGCTTTTGGCGACGGCGGCGGATCTTGTTCTTCTTCTCCCTCTTCCTCTTCCTCTTCCTCTGCGTGAGACGATCTCACGGTCTCACGGGCGTTCTCACGTGAGACTTTGCGCTTTGCGAGTATGGTCTCACGGTGAGACTCGTAGTAACGCTGCGACCGCTCAGCCTGCGCCTCGGGTGAATCGGTCTTGCCTTGGCGCTCTACAAAGTCTTTGATCTCGTATGCCAGATCGGGATGAGGAATCAGCCAGCCGGCGGCAACCAAGTAATCAATCCCGGCCTGCACCTTGGCCGTTGGTGCCTTGATGTGGCACAGTTCTTTCGCGTCCACTGCGGTGAGGTGACGCAGCACGCCGTCATCGGTGTGCTCCTTCGCCTCGAGCAGCAGTCCAAGGACCAAGCGCACGTCGCAGTCAGGGCGTCCACGCAGCAGCGGATGCCGCAAGATGTCGCAGTAAATCTTCGCGTAGACGAAACGCGCCAAGATCAGCCCACCTTGCCTTCCGTCGCCACCATGACGAGATTCGCAGCGCGGCGGTGTCGGTGTTCTCTGCGCCACAAGGACTGACAAGGCGTAGCCCTGCAAAGCCCAGAGACGCAGCGGGAAGAGATGTCGCCGCCGCAGTTGCGGCAGTGATACTGAACCTTGGTCCGAAAGCGGCCTAGCGATACAGCCACGCCCAGCCTTCTGCATGTGGGAGTTCTGGAGCAGTATCCAGTAGACGCCCTGCCGTTACCTCGCACGCTCTTGCCGCAGTTCTGGCACAGAGATCCGTTGGTCGCGCTGCGACATGAAGGTAGGTCCACGGCTCGCGCAGCGAGCACCCTAAGCGCCTGGTCCTCAAGGGCGGCATCGATCAGGCTGCGGGGGGTCATCGCCACTCCAGCGGGTGAAGAATGCGGCCTTCGCCGCGATGGCCCTGCTTCCACACGAACAGCCCGTAGTCGCTCGCGTCCGTGCCGCCGCCAGTGAAGCTGGGGCGCCCCGCAATGGGCTGGAACAGGAACAGCGGTTGCTCACGGTAGAGCTTGGCTCGGGCCTTCCCGGCCAGCATATTGAGCCGCAGAAGGAATGCGAGATGGCCGTGTGGCGCGAGCAGCCCCAGGCAATGCCGCACGATGGCTTCCGCCTGCCCAAAGTCGGGATTGCCGAGGATCAGTTGATATGGTCCCTCAAGCCCGAACAGATCACGGCGATCAACGTCCCCCGGCCCGCTGCATGCCGGCACGGAATCCACGGCATAGAGATGCGACACATCCGCCGGCCACAGTGCCGCGAAGGCCCGCAGGAACGCTCCACCCCCACACCCCGGCTCCAGCGTCCACCCGATCTTCGGCTCGATGCCGTTGGCGGCCAGCGAATGGCAGATCGCCAGCGCGAGGGCATCCGGCGTGTAGTACGCTCCCCGAGGGCGTGGCTGGCCCTCCGGTAGCGCGTCTGGCGGTTGCGTTGCCGGCCCGCGATAGCCGAGGAGACGCTGATGCTCGCCCTCCGCCTCCACGAGATCCAGGGCGGCATTCTGCGCGGGCACCGTCACTTCTGCGGCCTCGTTGCGCGCCAGCCCGCGATTGCCAGCAGCACGCAGAACGCGAAGAACCAGAGATGAGCCTCAAGGGATGGGCGGGGGGTCATGCGCGCGCCCTCGGCTGCACAGAGCAGCAGTAGACGACTGCGTTAGCTGCGTGGATTCCAGGCGGAAGCTCCATCGTGCAGCCGTTCCACCATGCGATGACGTAGGTAGTGCCTGTAGGCTTGGGCTTGCGCAGCGCACGGTAGGTAATGAGAGCGCCAGCGATGAGGATGGCGATGTAGAGCACGACGGGGATCATGGGGCCTCCATCACGGCACGCACGAAGGCTGTCGCGGTTTCCGCACAGAGCGCGTTGCCGTAGGCGCGCAGGCGTCCCACGCGGGCGGTAGCCCCATGAGCCAGCGGGAATGTGCCGGGTTCAACTGGCCGCAGCTTCCCGTCCGTGCAGGGGATCCATTCTGCGTCGGACCAGAACGCTGGGCCTGGTTCGGTAGCTCGTTCTTGCCGACCCCCGCCGAGCCGCGCGAGTCGCAGGCCATCGGCGTTGCCCACGAGGCCAGCCGCACCGCTCCCGGCAGCTTCAGGAAGATCGGCCGCGAGCCGTCCTCCTTCTTCGGGCCATAGCAATGCGTCGATCCCAACTCGTCGTTGACCAGCGGCGTGGGCCAGCCCGCGAGCTTCGCGAAATCCTGCAGATTGCTCCCGTGCCTCTCCCGCCCCGCCGCCCTCTTCTCCTGCCCTCCGCGTTCGGCGTTCGTCACCGCCGGCGTGGGCCACGAAGTAAAACCGCTGTCGGATGTGCGGCGCCCCGACGCTGTGTGCGCCCAATACGACCGCCCCAAAGGCGTAGCCTTCTGCCTCCAAGTCTCTTGAAACAACGTCGAGCCAGTCACCAGCACTCGCAACCTGCTCTCCAAGGATGACTGGAGGGCGGCACTCGCGGATGAGCCTGAACCACTCAGGCCAGAGGTGGCGGTCGTCCTCAAGCCCCTTGCGCTTGCCCGCGGCGCTGAATGGCTGGCACGGACAAGAGCCGGTCCAGACAGGCCCGGTCCATCCTGCTCTGCGCAGCGCGTAGTCCCAGACTCCGATGCCGGCGAAGAAGTGGGCTCGTTCAAAGCCAACGACATCTGCGGGCGCAAGGTCACGAATGCTCCGTTCATCAACTGCGCCGGCCGTAATGTGGCCCGCCGCTCCGAGGTTGCGGAGCCATTGAGCCGCATAGCCATCGTGTTCGTTGTAGAAGGCACTCAACGAACCGCCCACACGATCCCGAGGATGCCGCCGAGGATCACGAGACAGGCTCCGGCGATCATTCTTCCTCCTTGGGCATATGCACCCGCCCGTAAAGCTCCAGAACCTTGCTGCGCTCTCCGGCCCCAAACTCCCCACCCAGCGCCATTGCGGTGATCTGGCGCACGAAGTCCTCAGGGCGCAGCCGTTCAGGACGCGAGGGCGGCACGTAGCCCGCGTAGTCCGCCATGACCCACCGCGCGAGTCGGCCTGACGCCTCGTGCTTCAGCAGGTAGGCAAGAAGCTTGTACGAGGGCCGCTTATCCTCGATCTCCCGGAGCTGGCGAGAGAGGGTGCTTTCTGCGAGATTCAGCGCGTAGCAGATGCGCTCCCGGCCCACTTCGGCCGCAGCCTCCTCCATCTTGCGGAGAAGGATCGAGTGCAGCCGCGACTCCCGCTCCTGCTCGGACTCCTCGTGCTCTTCGCGGCGGGGGGGCAAGTTCAATTCTGCTTGGCGAATCGCCATCTTCCGCTCTCCGTTCAGTGGCCCTGCTTGCTGCCGTTGCCTTGAGTTGCCGGTGTGCGCGCGGTACAAAAAAGGCGATGCGCAACACACGCACCGCCAAGGAACTAGACCCAGCTCTCCACGGGAACTTCGCCGTGCGTCAGCTTCTCAAGCAGGACCGCAGATCGCAGCGACGGGCCGCGATCACCGGACAGCCAGCGCGAGAACAGGGAGTCATCGACTCCGGTCGCGCGAACGATGTCCGCCTGCTTCCAGCCCTTGCTCTCCATCCACTTACTGAGCAGCTTCCGTCCGTGCATGCCCTCCTTATACTCTGGCGTCCGCCAGAGCGTCAACCCCTCACCCGCTGCCCAACGACATGAGCGCTGCCCGTATAGTGGATGCCGTGCCAGAGAGAGATGACGGTCGCCTCGCGCGACAAAGGGTCGCAGCGTGGCTGGACTGGTGGAAGGACCAGAAGCGCAAGGAGGGTATTGATTTGTCGGATGCGGAGCTTGAACGCCGGCTGGGCGTCGCGAGTGCTACCGTGTTCCGTGTACGAAACGGCGAGCGCCTGGGCCTCGACGTGCTTCTGAAGATCCGCTGGTTGCTTCGTATTTCTGCGGATACACTGTTAGACGAGTGGCCGCCCGGACGCGCCCCGAAAGCTTGAGTTCTGGCCACTCCGGCCAGCCTTCTGGCCATAAAGACCATGGGCTTATGCGTGCCACGGCTTGACTTGCGTTGGGCATGAAACCTTCTGTACGGTGGTTCACGTACCGAGGCGAAACGCCCACCGGAGGGGCCAAGATGAGGATCCAGAGAAGCTGTAAGAATGTAAGTGGCGTACGTACAGACGTGCTTTTGAGGGTGCGAGCGCTTGAGGGGAGGTGTGAAGCCCTGGAGCGGGAGATGGACACCCTTGCGCTGGCAGAAAGGCTCCGGCAGGCGATGATGAGGATCGCTGAGCTGGAGCGTGAGGCGGACGCCAAGTCCGCCGCCTAAAGCACCTGAACCACCCGAGAGCCCCGCAAGTCGGGGCTTTTTCGTGCCTATGCCTCAGGCACTTGACAAAGGCTCTGGCGGAGAGCAGAGTGTCTCTCGTACTGCGGGGCGGGCGGGTCGGGTGATGAGGGATGGCGAGGTCGTGGGGGAAGTGACCAACACAGGCAGGGGGCTCAAATGGGACTGGCTGACCTGATCAACGATGGCTCTTTCGCGGTGCGGTTCAAGTGCCCCGCGTGCTTCGACACCGGCAAGACGTGGGAGGACGACGGGCTGACTACCGGAGGCTCCGTCTCCGTTCCATGCCACGCCTGCCGCTGCGAGGACTGCGGGCGGGAAAGCGACCACGGGGAGCGCTGCGCCGACTGCGAGCGGATGGCGCGCGGCGATGACGGGAGGGCCGTATGCTGATCGCCGAATTCGAGTCCGCCCTCGCCTCCACCTCCCTCGCAATGGATGCCGCAGTCGAGATGCAGCGCGCGGCCTGCGAGCGGATCGCGTTCCTTGAACGGGTGGTTGCTGAACGCAACGCTGAGATCGCCAAGCTGAACAAAGAGCTTGAGGCGGAGGGTCGTGAGGTGGAGCGGTTGCGGGCGGGGATCAAGGGAATGATCGCGAGGGCGGCATGACGATTCTGGCATGGAAGTTCATTGGCGCAGATCACAAGCTCCGTTACGCCGACAAGCGCGAGTTGCGCGCGGGCGAGACGCTGACGAATCCGCTGGATGGCATTGGTCACGCCGTGGCAGCTCCGGTCCTCTGCTCGCAAGGCTTCCACGCCAGCATCCGTGCTCGCGATGCTCTGCGCTACGCCGGCCACGGAATGAACCACATCGCCCGCGTGGAGATTGGCGGGGCAACGGCCACCGGCAGCGACAAGGTGTGTGGCATGGAAATCCGCTGCCTCTGGATCGCTGACGCAACACATTCGCTGCGCGTGTTCGCCGTGCAGCGGCGCAAGGCGCAGATGATTTCCCGTCTGGCCGGTCGCGTGCCTTCGCTTGCCGCGCTGTGGGCAATCGACTGCGCGGAGCGGTTTCTGTCCGGAAAGGCGGAGGCAGACGAACTGGAGGCGGCGCGAGACGCCGCCACCGCCTCCGCCGCCG
>C688J18823_10003056_pt1 | contig 10572 bp, 10 predicted proteins | sample HopSoiMetagenom1_FD_18823 | JGI IMG/M metagenome (IMG submission 18823) | reverse complement strand
GGCTCGAACAGCTCGAGACGAAGTCGACGCTGCAGCTCGTGCCGCCGACGATCGGCCACTACGTCTCGGTGACGTTTTCGCGCGACGGCAATTACGTCTGCTTCGTCCGCTACGACACGAACATGACCGCCGATCTCGCCCGCGTTCCGCTCCTCGGTGGCAAGCCGGAGACGCTGATCCACGACATCGACACGCGTCCCGACTTCACGCCCGACGGCAGCCGCATCGCGTTCGTGCGCGACGACTTCAACAAATCGACGAGCACGGTGATGGTGGCGAACGGGAACGGCAGCGATCCGCGCGCACTCGCGACGCTGCGCCTTCCCGACCGCGCGTATTCGCCGTCGTGGTCGCGCGATGGCGAGAAGCTCGTCGTCGCGCAACGGAACAAGGTGATCGAGATCGCGTGGCCGAGCGGCACGATGCGGGAGATCGCGACGCATCCGCGATTCGAGTCGGTGCGCAACGTGGCGTGGTCCGGCCGCTCGACGCTGATCGTCGCCGCGGTGCAGGAGGATTCGACCGGTCACGTGCGGCTGTGGGAGCTGGATGCAAAGAACGGCGACGCGCAGCCGATCACCGATGAACTGGCCGATCTCGTGCTGCCGTCGCTCAGCGCGGACGGCAAGACGATCGCCGCGGTGCAGACGATCGGTCAGGCGAATGTGTACACGTACGACGACCGCGGCGTGCATCAACTGACGTCGGGACTCGGATCGGCGAACGGCGTGAACGGATTGTCGTGGCTCGGCAATCGCGTGCTCTATTCGTCGACGACGGACGGCGCGTCGTCGATCTTCGCCGGCGATCAGCGCTTGAGCGAAGGACCGGGCGATTCGCATCCGGCCGCAACGCCGGACGGCTCGGCGATCGTGTACGCGGCGACGACGAAGAATGGGTCGACGATCTGGACGATGAACGCGGATGGCAACAATCGCCGCCAGCTGACGAATGGTCCGCGCGACTCCGACTTCGCGATCTCGCCCGATTCGAAGACGCTCGCCTGGGCGTCGTTCGATCCAAAGTCTGCGCAATGGTCGCTCTGGACAATGCCGATGGCCGGCGGAGCACCGCAGAAGATCAGCACTCGTTCGACGTTGATCGAACAGCTGCGCTACACGCCGGATGGCAAGACGATCGTCTTCACCGGATACGCCGGGAGCATGCTGCGCCTCTATCGCATCCCGGCAAACGGCGGCGCGGTCGCGGAGATCACGAGCAAGCGCTCGTGGGACAGCTCGGTGTCGAGCGACGGCCGCTCGCTGATCTGCGCGTACGACTTCGACGAGACCAACAATTCATCATTAGCCACGCTGTCGCTCGACAGCAGCGACGTGAAAACGACATCGCTGAACGGCTCGAAGTACCGCTGGCGCGGCGACAACGTCACGTACCTCCACGAGGAGAACGGCGCCACGAATCTCTGGATGCTCGACCGCGGCACCTCGCGCAAGCTGACCGATTTCAGCGAAGGATCGATCGTCGATTACGCATGGAGCGGGGACGGAAAACGCGCGGCGATCACGCACGTGGTGGATTCGTCGGACGTGGTGGTGATCCGGCGGAAGTAGTTCATCGGTGTAGGAACAAGCTCTCCGCTTGTCCGGACAAGCTGAGAGCTTGTCCTACACCTACGGGAGCTACTTCACCTTCGTGAGTCCGCGCGGCATCGCCTTCACCAGCGCATTCTCTCGATCGATCCCGTGCCGCTTGTCGAGCACGGCCTGCCGGATGATCCGCATCATCTGCTCGAAGTGATCCTCGGCGCGGTCGAGTGCTTCGCGTGCATCCTCGAGCGCGTTCTGCATGTTCAGGATCACTTCGACGCCCGCGAGATTGACGCCGAGGTCGCGCGTCAGGGTGAGGATCATCTCCAGCTTGCGGATCTCGCTCGTTCCGTACAGCCGCGTGTTGCCGGCGGTGCGCGTGGGCTTGATCAGACCTTCGCGCTCGTAGAGGCGCAGCGTCTGCGGATGAATGTTGTAGCGCTCCGCGATGACCGAGATCATCACGTATCCATCTGCTCTGCGTCTGCCCATGAAGACAGTGTAGGACAGGCGCCCTCGCCTGTCCCACACCCTCGAAATTACTTGTTCTCGTCCACCACTTCCGCTTCGATGACGTCATCCTTGCTGTCGCCATCGCTCGGAGCGGCGCCGCCCGGAGTCGGACCACCACCCTGCTGTCCGCCACCCTGCGCGCCGGTGTTCTGGTACATCACCTCAGCCAGCTTGTGCGAGGCCTTGGTCAGATTCTCGGTCGCCTTCTTCAGGTTATCCGCACCGCCCTGCTCCATCGCCTTGCGCGCGTCGCTGATCGCCGACTCGAGGTTGCTGACATCGGAGCCGGAGAGCTTCTCGCGGTTTTCGGTCAGCATCTTCTCGACGTTGTACACGAGCGAGTCGAGCTGATTCTTCGCTTCGATCTCTTCGCGGCGACGCTTGTCGTCTTCGGCATGCGCTTCCGCGTCCTTCACCAGCTTCTCGACGTCATCCTTCGACAGACCGGACGAGCTGGTGATCGTGATCTTCTGCTCCTTGCCGGTGCCGAGGTCCTTCGCCGACACGTTCATGATGCCGTTCGCGTCGATGTCGAACGTGACTTCGATCTGCGGAATCCCGCGCGGTGCAGGCGGAATGCCGATCAGGTGAAACGCGCCGAGCAGCTTGTTCGCCGCCGCCATCTCGCGCTCGCCCTGATGGACCTTGATCTCGACCGACGTCTGCGAATCGGCAGCCGTGGAGAAGGTCTCCGACTTGCGCGTCGGGATGGTGGTGTTGCGCTCGATGAGCTTCGTCATCACGCCGCCGAGCGTCTCGATGCCGAGCGACAGCGGAGTGACATCGAGCAGCAGCACGTCTTTGACATCGCCGCCGAGGACACCGCCCTGCACTGCCGCGCCGACCGCGACCACTTCGTCAGGATTCACGCCCTTGTGCGGCTCCTTGCCGAAGAAGTCCTGCACGAGCCGCTGCACCATCGGGATACGCGTCGAACCGCCGACGAGCACGACTTCGTCGATCTTCTTCGGATCGACGCCTGCATCATTGAGCGCCTGACGCACCGGGCCCATCGTCTTCGAGATGATGTCGCCGACGAGCTGCTCGAACTTCGCGCGGGTCAGCGTGAGATTGAGGTGCTTCGGACCCGACTGGTCGGCGGTGATGAACGGCAGGTTGATGTCGGTGGACATCGTCGAGCTGAGCTCGATCTTCGCCTTCTCCGCCGCTTCCTTCAGTCGCTGCAGAGCCATCTTGTCTTTCGACAGATCGATACCCTGGTCCTTGCGGAACTCGTCGATGATCCAGTCGATGAGGCGCTGGTCGATATTGTCGCCGCCGAGGTGTGTGTCGCCGTTGGTCGACTTGACTTCGACGACGCCGTCGCCGACTTCGAGGACGGAGATGTCGAACGTACCGCCGCCGAAGTCGTACACGGCGATGGTCTCGTTCGTCTTCTTGTCCAGTCCGTACGCGAGCGCGGCGGCGGTCGGCTCGTTGACGAGCCGCTCGACCTTGAGGCCGGCGATCTCGCCCGCGTCCTTCGTCGCCTGGCGCTGCGAGTCATTGAAATACGCCGGCACGGTGATGACCGCGCGGTCGACCTTCTCGCCGAGGTAGTCTTCGGCGGCCTGTTTGAGTTTCTGAAGAATCATTGCGGAGATCTCAGGCGGCGAATAAAGCTTCGACTGGACCTCGACGCGCGCGTCGCTGTTCGACGCCTGCGTCACGTGATACGGCACCATCTTCATCTCTTCGCTGACTTCACCGAACTTGCGTCCCATGAAGCGCTTGATGGAGAAGACGGTGTTCTCAGGATTCGTGACCGCCTGCCGCTTTGCGACCTGACCGACGAGGCGCTCGCCGTTCTTGGCGAAACCGACGACGGACGGGGTGATACGGCTCCCCTCGGCGTTCACGATGACCTTCGGCTCGTTGCCTTCCATGACGGCCACAACCGAATTGGTCGTCCCGAGATCGATGCCGATGATCTTGGACATATTGTTCTCCTTCTGTGACTTAGGCGGCTATGAGTGCCCCATTGTCAACTTTGTGTACCGATCAAAACCTGAGTCTATCATTGTGAATTCCGAGCCTGCAAGCTACGTTCCGCCGAGGAGCGCGGACATCCTGTCCGCAGTAGCCGGCCGTCCCGGCCGGCTACTAAAAAGTGCCCAGCCGCGAAACGCCCGACCACGCGAACGAGGCCATCCGCGCTCCTTGCAATGCACGACCACCTTGCTTTCGTTATGCTCAATCCGGAGGTTCGATTACAAATGGATCCATATCAGCAGCAAGAGCCCGCCTGGATCAGCGCCAGCACGGAGCAGATGGCGACCCGCGAGCGTGCTTTTTTCCGCTCGGTTTATGGATGGATGTTCGGCGGTCTGATGACCACCGCGCTCATGGCGTTCGCCGTGACGCAGTCCGTCGCACTGCAGCAGCTCGTCATCGGCACCGGCCTGTTCTGGCTGCTGTTTGTCGTCGAGCTCGGCCTCGTCGCGTTCCTCACCATTCGCATCACGAAGATGGCGACGGCCACGGCCTCGATCGTCTTCCTGCTCTATTCACTGCTCAACGGTCTGACGCTCAGCGGCATCTTCTTCTATTACACGCAGGGCTCGATCGTGAACGCGTTCGTCTGCGCGGCCGGCATGTTCGGCGGCATGGCGATGTACGGCATGGTCACCAAGCGCGATCTCACGTCGTGGGGCTCGTTCTTCCGCATGGGGCTCATCGGGCTGGTGCTGATGATCGTCATCAACATCTTCCTGCACTCGCCCGGACTGGAGTTCGTGATCGGCGCGGTCGGCGTCTTCGTATTCATCGGCCTGACCGCGTACGACAACCAGAAGCTGAAAGCGTGGGCCCACGCCGGCGGCGGCGTGCAGGACAACCTCGCGATCTTCGGCGCGCTGGTGCTTTATCTCGATTTCGTGAATCTGTTCCTGATGCTGCTCCGCCTGTTCGGACGCCGGCGCTAAACGAACCGCACGTCCTGCAGCGTCGCGATCGGTAACGACCGGCGCGGATTGTCAGGATCGAAGAGGACGAGGTAACTCTCCCCTTCGACCGGCATCGGCGCCGGTCTTTGTTTTCCGAAGCTCACCTTCGAATCGATGACACCCTGATCCGTCCGATAGCTGTAGTGCGCGCCGAAGTGATCGACCTTGTCCATCCGCGCCAGCACCGCAACTCCGCGCGTGGCGAGCGCCGCGGTCTGTCTCGCCGCCCACGCCATCAGCAGAGTCATCAACGCGACGAGTCCCACCAGCCCGCCGGCGATCGCGAGCAGCGGCACGAACGCGCGCGTGGTGCCGCCGAGGTGCGCGCGGGAGAACGGCTTGCTGACGATCGGATTCGTCGCCGCGTACGTCACCCGCACGTTCGAGCCCTCGGTCATCTCCTGGTATTGCGACCGGCGCACGCTCGCACTGTTCTGCATGACCACGCCGCCGACGGTGTAGCGATACGTCACGGTGTAGCGTTTGTCCTTGCCGGGTCGAATCGTGCGGCTGATGACCGTGCCGGTCGTCTCCGCGCCTTCGCGCTGCAGCAGCGCGGCATCGCGCACGTCGCGCACGAGCAGTCCGCCGATCGACAACGCGACCGCGAATGCAACGCCCGCCATCACGCCGCCGATTGCCACCGGCCGCACGATCGCACGCCGCGGCACCGACGCGAGCTCGCGCGGAATCGATGCCGATGCTTCCCAGAATGGACCGGTGGTGAGGCTGATCGCGCGCGTAATCGCCATCACGATGCCGACGACCAGTGCGCTCATCGACGGAATCAACATCTGCTCGAATGACGGCGTCGCTGGCGAGCCGTTGAGCGCGAGCCAGAGCGCGTAGACGATCCAGACCGCGAGTGCCACTCCGATCAATGCCGCCGGTTTGCGGATGCGCGCCGCGATGCGTTGCGTGCGCACGAATTTCGCGAGCCGCTCCGCGCGCTCGCGCGATGCGCCGAGGGACGTGAAACGTGCGACGGGATCGAAGGAAGGTGGCGCCGGATTGGCGAGATAGTCAGCGTTCGTCAGCGGCATGCGCGTCATTGAATCACGCGGCGCGCTTGATGCGCTTCGACACGAGCTCCCTCAGCGTCAGCGCGTTGTTCACCGCGAATGCGGAGTCGTCGTTGTCGAAGTAGACGTAGATCGCCTCGAGCTTGCGGCTCCATTCGTTGATGCGATCGGCCCACGCCGCGAGCTGCGCGTCGCTGTAACTGCCCTGGTATTTGAACTGCGTCGGCCCGTGCAGACGGATGTATGTCCAGTTCGCGGTGATCTCGATCGGCGATTGATAGCCGGCGAGCTCGTAGATGCAGAACGCCGCGTTGTATTGCCTGAGCAACTCGTAGACACCGTCGGTCATCCACGTCGGGTTGCGCAACTCGAATGCGTAGCGATGCTTCTTCGGCAGCGCTTCCAGAAAACTCTCGAGCCGTTCGAGATTCACATTCCACTTCGGCGGGAGCTGCCAGAGGATCGGTCCGAGCTTGCCGCGCAAGCGCTCGGCGCGCGGGAGAAAGTTGCTCAGGCCGCGCTCCGCGTCCTTCAACTTGATCATGTGGGTGATGAAGCGGCTGCCCTTCACGGCGAATAGAAAATCGCGCGGCGTCGACTTGCGCCACGTGTCGAACGATTCCTCTTTCGGCAGGTGATAGAAGGTGTTGTTCAACTCGACCGTGTCGAAGTCGCGCAGGTAGTGCGGGAGCATCTCGCCCTGCTTGANGTCCGCCGGGTAGTAGCGGCCGATCCAGTGTTTGTAGTGCCAGCCGGACGTGCCGATGCGAATGGGACAGGCGCCTTCGCCTGTCCCGTTCGTCAGCTTACTGGTTCGTGATCGTGATCGTTCCATTGCTCGATGTGGTCGCACGCACAGGGCGCGAGACACGGCCCGGAATGTTGAGCGGCGCCGTGATCGCAACCGGCTGCTTGACTGCACGCGCTCGCGACGTAGTCGTCGTCGGCGCGACAGTGACGGGCTGCGTGATCTGCGGCGTCGTCACGGTTGTGGACGGCGAGACGGTCGACGGGAATCCGACTTGACGCGGCATCGAGACCAGTCCGGTCGCGCTGCCACCGACGGCTGCAGTGGGAGTCGTCGCGGTCGTCGACGTCGACGGAGTCACGTTCGTGTTCGCGGTCGTTCGGACATTCGCGACCGGCGGATTCGCGGCCGCAGTCGGAGACGGCGTGATCGCAGACGTGACGGTCGGCGTCAGCAAACCGGTGTTCTGATTCGCTGCGGTCGACGCGCCGCTGATGCCGGGGCCGGCGGAGAACAAGCCGGCGCTCGCGGCGAGCGCAGTGTTGGTCGGAGTCGTCGCGGTGCCCGCGTTGGCGAACACCGGCGCGGTCACCGAGGTCGGCGTCGTGGCGCCTGCGGTGACGGAGCTCGTGGTCGCTGCGGAGCTGAGTCCGCCGATGACGACTGCGCCGCCGCCCACGTCAGCACCCACGCCGCTGGTAATCACCGGAGTCGGCGCCGAGCTGATGGACGAGTTCACCGTCGACTGCGGATTGACGATCAACGCCGGCGGAATCACCTGGCCGGTCGGCGCGTCGCTTCCGTAAGTCACCGGAGCGGGTCCGGGGTTGGCGTATCCGAGGAAACGGCCCTGGTGTCCGGCGAGCACGGCAATCGCTTCGGACGATGACGAGTACATCGGTGTGATGGTTTCGGGCGCAACGATCATGCGGCTCTGCGGAACCGAGCCCTCCGAGCCGCTGGACGAGCCGTAAGTGGCTGCATGCGGCTTGGAACCGTACTGCTCGGTGGTGCCGGGCTGACCATTGCCGGGGGTGTAATTAGTCGAGCAGGCGCCGAGGCCTGCGAGGAAGATCGTGAACGAAATGGCAACGAGAATTCGGAGGCCATTCCGCTCACGCAAAGCGTTCATGTTCATCGGTTTATGCATCATGACCTCCTGGGGTCTATCGCTGCATTACGATGGTTATTTTGAGCAAGCGACGTGCCCCTTTGTGGGATAATGACGGACATGTCGATGCTGCCTCATCCGGTGCGGTACACGTACGAGGAATACCTGCGGGTGGAGCAGGACAGCAATATCCGGCACGAGTACCTGGAAGGGCAGATTTATGCGATGTCGGGCGGGACCCCTGAGCACTCGGGACTCTTCACCGCCGTGGCGACGATCTTCAACAATCAGATTCGCAAACGCTGCTCCACCATGACATCCGATGTGCGAGTTCGCACGACGTCAGGCCTGACGACGTATCCCGACGTTGTTGTGGTCTGCGGGCCGAGCGAACGCGACACGACCGACCGCCACGCCATCACGAACCCGACGCTTCTCGTCGAAGTCCTGAGCCGAAGCACCGAAGCTTACGATCGCGGCGTCAAGTTCGAGCACTACAAGAGCATCAAAACGCTGCAGCAGTACGTGCTCGTGTCTCAGAACGAACCACTCGTCGAAGTGTGGACGCGCGGTAATGACAATCAATGGACGTTTTCGGTATATCGCGACGGCGACACCGCACCACTTTCATCGGTCAACGGGCACTTGGACGTGCGCAAGCTCTACGAGTTGGGAACCATCAAATAAACGGATCGATCGCCCGAATCCCCCCATAAAACCGGTCGTGTTGGAAGTCCTCGGACAGGATCTCTGTCAATCCGTGCACGCTGGCGTACGCCCAGATGTTCGCGTCGAACCACGACAGCTGATACGCCGCGGCGGCGCGCAGTGCGGCGCGGACGATGTTCTCGTCGGGATAGAGCACGTCGAACTGCACGAGCAGCTCTTCGATCTCGTGGGTCGCGTCCGCGGGCTCGAGAATGCGGCCGACGCCGATGCGGAAGGGACGCGTCACCGCCGCGTAGAACTCGACGATCGACTGATACGCGATGCGGATCGAGTCAGTCGCCAGCCCGTCGCGCAGCACCTTCGTGGCGATCTTCTGCTTGTCCGGATCGCGCGAATCGTAGCGGTACACGAGGACGTTCGTGTCAACGAGTGCGGTCACGGTCGTAAAGATCCTCGCGTGTCCAGCCGCGATCGATCGTCCCTTCCGCGACGCGCAGCAGCTTGCGGTCACGCCTCGACTGCCGGGACGTGGCCGCGTCGAAACGCGCCAGGCGCTCTTCGCGAGACAGCCGCTGTTTCGGCCGTGCGGGCGAGATCCGAAGCTCGTCGCCCGCCACGCGCCACTGGATGTCATCCCCGGGCTTGATGGCCAGCTGTTCCGCCAATGTCTTGGGGATACTTACCTGATACTTACTCGTGACCTTGGCCATTTCCTTACTGTAGCACGGATTAGCGGATCCGGCCACCTCCGAAGTAGCGCACCGATTTGTAGTGCATGTCGAAATAGCTCGCCGCCACCCGCAGCGCGCGCGCGACGATCCACTCATCCTTCGAAACGATTTTTTCCAGCGGCTGACGCATGTGTGCCGGCAACTTGTAACGGCAGAGCCGGCAGAGTGCGTTGCCCAGCGTCTTCTCCTGATTACAGCGAGGGCAGCTCCGCCGCTTCGCAAGACCCTCGATCTGCGGCTTCGACATCATTTCTTCTCCCCTTCTTTCTTCGTCTCGGACCCAAAAAGAAAAGGCCGGCGGAAAGCCGGCCTTTGGTGACGCGAATGGATGTGTCTGGCCAGAGTAACACACCTCGTTACTTCGGCAAGTACCCCTTTTCGTCCACAAAGTTCGGATCGGATTCGTACTTCCAGACGAAGTAGCCGCTGATGTTCGGCGCGGATTTCAACGCCGCGAACATCGCATCGAACGAGCGCTTCTGCGCCGACGGATCCGCATCACGCTCGCGATGCTCGGCCCATGGATCGATCCACGCGCCGGGCGTTTTCGGATATCCGAGCTCGGTGAGAATCACGTTTCGTCCGGTCGCTTTCGCCACGCGTTGCATGCGCGCGACGGCCTCACGCGCGCCCGCGAGGAGCTGCGCGTCGGTCGCGTCCATGGTCGAGGCGAGCGGGAAGTACGCGTCGACGCCGATCGCATCGAGCTCGCGCCAGAACGGCGTCTTCTCGAATGCGTCGAAGTTCGCGGCGTATGTGATGCGGCCGTGATAGAGCGCGCGCACTTTGCGGATCAGCTGATGCCATTCGGGACGCGATTCGCTGCGACTGAGCTCCGTACCGATGCAGAGCCATTCGACATGCATTCGTTCCGCGAGCTGTGCTTCGTGCAGGACGTAGTTCTCATAAGACGCGAACCAGGTTTCCCATGATGGAGGCTCGAACTTTGTTGGGTCGCCGCCGTGCGGCCAGACGTGAGGTTTGAGCATCACCTGCATGCCGAGGTTATGGGCGCGGACGATGCCGAGTCGCATGGAGAGATCGGTTTCGCCGGCGGGATGGCGGTTGAAGGGGATGACGTCGTTCGCGCGGGTGGCGGCGAAGGGGATGAGGGAGATGGAGTTGTAGCCGGCGTCATGCAGGTGCTGGAAGACTTGCTTTGAAGAATTCGCGATTAGGTGTTTGTCGATTCGATTGACGACTGAGACTGTGGCGCCTTTTATGTTGGCGAAACCCCTCACCCCTGGCCCCTCTCCCCGCTTGGCGGGGCGAGGGGGAAGGGCGTG
>C688J18823_10003055_pt1 | contig 10573 bp, 11 predicted proteins | sample HopSoiMetagenom1_FD_18823 | JGI IMG/M metagenome (IMG submission 18823) | reverse complement strand
TTTTAAAGGTCTAATGGCAACTATTTTGTCAGGTGTCTTTCCAATCATTTCTTTAGCTTCCGTCCCAACAGCAAGTATTTTATTTGTCACCAGATCAATGGCGACAACACTTGGTTCATTTACAGCAATTCCTTTGCTCTTACTATAAACAAGTGTATTAGCAGTTCCTAAGTCAATACCAATTTCAGCATTCGAAAGCAATTTATTCACCTTATTTCACATATTATTTCTAGAATCTACTTATATAACAGTAGCATGAAATCATGTCAGAAGTTCAGATGTTATACAAACTTAAATGAACTGTAATGTAAAATGAATATTTTTCCTGCAATGAAAGTCTAATTACCCATATTAGAGCCTGATATTATTTTTTACTGAAAATGAGCCATAATTCCTTAAATATAAAATGAATAGTTCAGTTAATTATGGCTATAATGGATAGATATTTGATTGAATTCTAATGAAATATGGTAGAATGAAGAAGATAGCTATTGTCATCATATTATGAGAAGGATTCTTGCAATTAGAGTAGGATGTATGTGTATAATAGGCTATACTGAATTTATGAAAAGGTAGTGTGAAAGGATTGACCATCAAAAAAAAGCTTCTTGTTTTAATTGGACCAACTGCAGTAGGGAAAACACAAACAAGTATTAAGCTGGCAAGAGCCTTTAATGGTGAAATTATTAGTGGCGATTCAATGCAGATTTATAAAAAAATGGATATCGGAACAGCAAAAATTATGCATGCTGAAATGGAAGGAATTCCACATTATTTAATTGATATTAAAAATCCAGATGAACCTTTTTCAGCTGCTGAGTTTCAAGAATTAGGAAGAGAAAAAATTTCTGACATTACAAACAGAGGAAGACTTCCTATGATCGTAGGCGGAACCGGTTTATATATTCAATCTGTACTTTTTGATTATCACTTTTCAGAGGCACCATCAGACGCTAGTTTTCGCAAAAACTTGGAGATGCAGGCAGAAAAAGATGGAAATATTGTTCTTCATGAACAACTTATGAGAATGGATCCTGAAAGCGGAAGACGAATCCACCCTAATAATATTCGGCGTGTGATAAGAGCCATTGAGATTTTTCATTGTACAGGAAAAACAATGAGCGAACTTCAACAATCACAACCTATTGAATCCATATATGATGTTGCGATCATAGGCTTAACGTTGGAGAGAGAAAAACTATATGAACGAATTAATAAACGGGTTGAGATTATGATTGAGAATGGGTTAATTAAAGAAGTAGAAACTCTTTTTCAGCAAGGTTACAAAGATTGTCAATCCATTCAAGCGATAGGATATAAAGAACTGTATGAATATTTTTATGGCAACGTCACTTTAGAGGAAGCCGTTGAAAATTTAAAACAAAATTCACGACGTTATGCTAAAAGACAATTAACTTGGTTCCGAAACAAAATGGATGTAAAATGGTTTGACATGACAGAAGCGAATAATCCTATCTTATTAGGAAAAAAAATAGACGAAATTTCTTCTTATATTGAAGGAAAGCTTCAAATTAAATCGAATACATTATATTAGAGAGAAAAGAGGAGGATCTTTGATCATGAAAAACTCTGTTAATATTCAAGACCAATTTTTGAACCAACTCCGTAAAGACGCAACAAATTGTACGGTATTTTTGTTAAATGGATTTCAAATAAGGGGACAAATAAAAGGTTTTGATAACTTTACTGTTTTATTTGAATGTGAAGGGAAACAACAGCTTGTATATAAACATGCCATTTCTACATTTGCTCCACAGCGAAATGTACATATTGAATTAGAAACTCCACAACAAAATAAAATATGAAAAAAAAGGCATTCACATCAACAATTGGTGTGAATGCCTTTTTTTATCTTTTACCTATTGATATGGGGTTAAAGAAAATATTCTATTTATCATAATTTTATTATGTAAACTTCATAATGAATCACGATAATAGGTGTAGGTGAAACCTTAAATAAAAGATGTTTTTAAATGAAATATCTATAATTTTTTAATGAACGACCCCATTCTTGAATACACATAGAATAAGTGTTTTTTGAGAAAAAAAGCGATATGGTCTAAAGAAATGCTTTATTACGTTTTGCTATTTAACTAAAAGGTAGAGAGATAAATTTTTGAATGTTAACAGAAAGTAGTGGAGGTGCTTCGTCACTAATAATAGAAATTGGGCGTATACTGTTTGAAGAGAATGTGAGGTGAAAAGTTTGGAACAGCCGATGCGAATGAAAAATAACGGTCAAATCAGTATTGTTCTGAACGCACAGAAACGTAATCCTATTGGTGGAGATACCAGTATCAATTCAGCTGGACCAAAGAATATTCCACCAGAGCATACGGCCTTAAAGGAGATCGAGGAAGAACTTGGGACACTCGTGGGAATGGAAGAAATGAAAAGAATGATTAAAGAAATATATGCATGGATTTATGTTAATAAAAAAAGAGAAGATAGCGGGCTAAAAGCCGGTAAACAATCCCTTCACATGATGTTTAAGGGCAATCCAGGCACAGGAAAAACAACCGTTGCAAGGTTAATAGGAAAACTATTTCAAAAAATGAATGTGTTATCCAAAGGGCATTTAATTGAAGCTGAAAGAGCAGATTTAGTGGGTGAATATATTGGTCATACAGCTCAAAAAACGAGGGATTTAATTAAGAAATCAATAGGAGGAATCCTGTTTATCGATGAAGCGTATTCACTTGGACGTGGAGGTGAAAAGGATTTTGGTAAAGAAGCAATCGATACCCTTGTTAAGCACATGGAAGATAAGCAGCACGAGTTTATCTTAATTTTGGCAGGCTATTCTCGTGAAATGGATTACTTTCTGACACTCAATCCTGGTCTTCACTCCCGCTTTCCACTTGTCATTGATTTTCCGGATTATTCAATCAGTCAGCTCATGGAAATTGGTGAAAGGATGCTAAAGGATAAAGAATATACATTAAGCCATGAAGCTGAAAAGAAACTTAGGGATCATTTATTTTGGGTAAAGAATACAATTAATCCAGTCAGCTTTTCAAATGGTCGTTATGTAAGAAATGTGCTGGAGAAATCAATACGAACACAGGCCATGCGGTTACTTATGCAAAATATGTTTGATCGCCACGAATTAATGACCATTAGAAGCAATGATCTTGTGCTCGAACCGGAATAGATATATAAACAAGAAAGCTGATTCAAAGTTTTATTAACTTGTGAATCAGCTTCTAAATTGGTTTAACTATAATTACCTATTCTACGAGTCGAATATAAAAAAAGAGGTTAGTTCTTCATTTTTTATACTTGAAATAGAGAACCAGCCTTTCTTTATGAAAATAACTGAATGGTTTGTAAAGCTTGCTGCAAATCAGATTGTGTTTTTAATTCATCATTTATTTCTACACCTAATTCAATCATCGTATCAGCAATTTTGGGACTGATTCCCGTTAAAATGGTCGAACAGCCTAATAATTTAATTCCTTTTACAATTTTAAATATATGGTTAACTACAGTCGTATCAACGTAAGGAACCCCTGAAATATCTATAATTAATTGTTTTACCTTTAAATCACTGACACGTAGGAGTGTTTTTTCTCTAATTTTCTTTGCACGATACCCATCAATATTTCCTACTATAGGAAGTATACAAACCTTTTCAGCTAGTGGAATAATAGGGACAGATAACACCTCCACTATTTCACGGTGACTTTTTAATAAATCATCTTTATATTTTACATAACTTGCTGTATAGGATTCTATAAATAGATCAATAATATTATTAATTTGACGCTCTAATATAAAATATTCATCTGTACTTAGAGAAATGTTAGATTCTAAATGAAACGTTTTTAACGTATTCCACACAATTCCTCTCGTAGATTGGAAAAGTTCCCATGCTAAATGAATAGGGAATTCTACTTTAGCATGTTTCATTCCTCTTTGCTCAGCGAGATCTGTTATGGTTTTTGGATTTAATTCTAATATATTGTTTGCCACAATATTCATAATTGGATTACCGATTTTTTCGAGATCTTCTAATATACCATTTTCCTTTAGTAAAGAAATAAGGTAGCCTTTTTTGTCTTGTAAATATTGAAGCCAATAACTAGTATTGAGACTTAAGTTCTCATTGAAATAGTGTGATAAATTTATTTTATAGTCAATCGCTTCAGTCAATTGGTGGCCTCCTAAAAAAATAGGTTCGAGGTATATAGTAGCATATTTACATGTTTGTTTGGATTAGTTTGAAAATAGTTGAATATCTTGCAAAGCTTGCTGAAGATCTGATTGTGTTTTTAATTCCTTATCAATTTCAATCCCTAGTTCGATCATTGTATCAGCAATTTCAGGACTAATACCAGTTAAGATCGTAGAACAGCCTAATAATTTAATTCCTTTTACGATTTTGAATAGGTGGTTCACAACAGCCGTATCTACAAAGGGTACGCCAGAAATATCAATAATTAATTGTTTAGCCTTTAATTCATTAACTCGGACAAGCGTCCTCTCACGGATCTTTTTAGCACGGTATGTGTCCACATTTCCTACAATCGGTAGGATACAAACTCGATCTGCAATTGGAATAATGGGAACAGATAATTCATCTACTGTTTCACGATGGCTTTTTAAGAGTTCTTCTTTGTAGCTGACATAATAAGCTGTATATGAATCTATATATAAGTCAATGATGTCATTAACATGTCTTTCCAATGCAAAGAATTCCTCTGTTTCAAGAGCTTTTTCGGATTCTAGATAGAAGGTTTTGATCGCATTCCAAATAATCCCTCTACTTGATTGGAAAAGTTCCCATGCTAAATGAATCGGAAATTCTGTTTTTGCACTACTCACACCTCGTTCTTTAGCATGATCCATTACTTCTTCTGTTTTTAATTCATTAATATTTTGTGCCAATATTAGCATAATGGGATTTCCAAATTTATTGTAATAATCAAAATCACCATTTTCTTTTAGTAAGGAAGAAATATAGCTTTTATTCTCATTTACGTATTGAATCCATTCTTTAGTATAAAATTCAACATTTTTAACTAAAAATTGCGATAACTCAGCTTTTGAATCAATTGTTTGAATCATAGTATGACCTCCCATAAATGTATCCACATGCTTGATTGTTTTCGGAAATGTAAGTAAAAATGAAGTACCGTGTCCTTCTTCACTCGTAACGCTTATTTTACCGTTGTTACTTTGTATGGTATTAAAAACTTGTGCCAACCCCATACCTTTGCCATCCTGTTTGAGGGTAAAGAAAGGAGTTCCAAGCAGCCGGAGCTTGTCCTTCGGAATCCCAATACCAGTATCAGAAATACTTACTTGAATACCGGTGGCGTTCGAGGTTTGCTCAATTGCTAATGTGCCACTATCGGGCATTGCTTCAATAGCGTTTTTAATGATATTAAACAAAGCTTTCTTGATTTGATCTTTTCTACCAACAATAGATGAACTTTCATTTTCAAAGTGTTTAATCACATTAATGGAATAAAGCTGATTTTGAAATAAGAGTAATATAGATTCAATTTCAGCATTCAAATTAAAAGTAATTTGTTTTTCTTGAATAAATTCTGGCTTTGATACACTCATTAAATCGTTTAAGATATGAATAGCACGGTCTAATTCACTTTGTGCAATTTGAGAATATTCCTCTTTATACGTTGTATCCATTAACTGAAGGAAACCTTTAACAGCCGTCAATGGGTTCCGGACCTCATGAGCAATTCCAGCTGCCATTTCACCAATTGAGGATAATAAATGGTTGTTCCAGTTGTTATGGTCATAAGAATTTTGTAAATATTGGACATTGAACATGTATATGTGGATTTTATCTAATAGCTCACCTCTATAGGAACGATGAAATAAAAAAAAGTATGGTTGGGAATCGATGGTTACGATAAATTCATTTAATTTCCCCATGAAACATTCATGTAATTTTGCTTTGATTTCATTATTATTAATACAATGGAAGAGGTAGCCATTTTCGTTTGCATCTGCAAGTAATAACCGTTTACCTTCATTGTTTACCTTTTGTATCATTCCATCAGGATTCAGTTCAACCAAACCATATAGTATTTTATCTGTAGTGGTTGTTGATATCAATTTTCCTAGCCTGCCCTTCATTTAGCCATTTTACGGCTTTGACCTTTGTACCAATATGAATTGTGCTACTGATTTCAAATTCATCCATTAATCTTTTCACACCAGATAGGCCTAATCCTAGCCCAGTTTTGGAAGGAACAGCATTATTTAGAACTTCATCAAGATTTGGAATGCCAGGACCTTGGTCAATGGCTATGATTTCAATTCCATATGAAGGAAGGGGTTTAATAAAAAGTTCTCCTTTTCCAGCATAGTAAACAATATTACGAGTTAATTCCATTATGGATACAACTAATTTAGTTTGTTGGCTTTTATTTAACCCATATTCATCTGCAACCCGTTTACCTATGGTACTTGCCATATACACATCATCTTCTCGTTCAATTACAATCCTATACAAGTTTTCCACTTTTCCTCCTCTAAACCAATGAACGTTATTAATGTGTTAACATAAGAAACATTTTAGCATATTTCCATTGTAATAGGATAATGTTTTTCTAATAAATTGAAAAATTCTGTATTGTAATTTTTGTCTGGTGTATTTTTGTTTTCAAGGAATCATATCATCTCATTTATTTGAAATTATTGTGTAATTCATGTATTTTAGTACTATTACTGCATGAAGAATTATGTGCAGTTATAAATTGACAAGGTATATTTAAAGGATAGAAAAGGAAATGAGGAGAAATTTGATGAAGCAAATTATGACAGATCAAGAATATCAGGAACAAATTAATCAAGATCAATTAACTGTGGGAATTTTTACAACAACTTGGTGTCCAGATTGTAAAAGGTTAGGAATGTTTATTGATGAAATTACAGAAGAAAACCAAGACAAACAATGGTTTACCATTGATCGCGATGAATTCCCAAAAGTTTCCGACGAACAAAATGTAATGGGGATTCCGTCCTTGTTGGTTTTTAAAAACGGGAAAAAACTTGCACATTTGCATAGTGCAAATGCGAAAACTGCTGATCAAGTAAGAGAGTTTATAAATAATTTATAAAAGATTAATGAAAAAACAAGAGAGTATCGAAGATACTCTCTTGTTTTTTTCAAAAAGTTTTTTAGGTTTTGCTTTCCATTTTGGAGCGTTATTTATTAAAAGAGAAAAGCTTTAAAAGTGGATGTCTTTTCTTATCAATAATCTTTAATTCGTTCATGATTAGTTCATGCTTGTGCTCTGCTACCCATTTTTTAAGGGTGTGCTTATCTTGACAATGTGTTAAGTATATTTGACCACCTTTACCAACTGCGTTCACTACATATCGATTCGTCATATTTCCCATTTTTACTCACCTTTTTAAAATAATGTAGTTAACCATCAACTTAAGCACGAGTGTTGATCGATTCCATTTGATGTACCTTTAGGATCGATCAGAAACTATTAATCTCAACAAGCCAATGAGTAACAAATGACACACTAATTCCATTCACTTTTTTGCTATTTTTTATATGAATAATACAGCCTTCGTTGCATCTTCGAAATACATCATAATGTTCAATACGAGTTTTTGTCAATATAATTTTACAAACCTTTATAAAAGCTTAAAAAAGGGAATGGAAATTTCATTTTAATGAAGTTTCCATTCCCTTATTCATTTTACTAAAATGAGTCTACATTCCTCCTGTGCCATAGTTAAATTGCCATCCAATTCCAAACTTATCAGTAAGGTTCCCATAGCATTTGCTCCAAAATGTTTCTTGCAAGTCCATTGTGACCTTGCCGCCTTCTTTCAGTTTATTGAACCAAGTTTTTATTTCGTCTAGACTCTCAGTAACAATTGAAAGGGTTACGTTGTTTCCCTGTACAAAAGGCATTCCTGGAAAAACATCTGAAAACATAACATTGCTACCACTTATGTTAAGACGTGTATGCATGACTAAATTTTTTGCTTCTTCTGGAAGAGTAAATGATGGGTCAGGGGGAGTCTCTCCAAAAGTCATGATTTGTGGTTTCTCAGTCCCAAAAACCTCTGCGTAAAANTCTGCTGCTTCACGACAATTACCATTAAAATTAAGATATACGTCAACGGACATTTACTTCAACACTCCTTTTGGATATCGTTTATTTTGGAAATACATTCCATTCCATATCATAACATTTAACTTTTGAAATCAAAAATTCCTCCAATTAAGAATTGACCTTTTTTCTATTCATTCATAGGATACAATAAGGAATCCTTTAGGAGGGATAGGATGAGTGTTTTTGTCAATAATGCACCAAAGCCAAGAATTAGCCATTTCTTTGGAATCCAGAAGGAAATTTATCATGCATTAGAAAATAGTCCAACGTTGCATCAGTATGCCACCGTTCAGGAGTTATTATTTGAATTGCGTTTAAGGGGAAATATCATTAAAGCAGCAAGAATGCTTTATGAGAGTCAGGTTCGATTTGCACCTTTTAGGACTTCTAAATTCAATCCTTTTATTTGGAAAAAAACAAATAATGGCTATTTATTAAATCCGAATGTTTTACCTTCTCATGCAATTAATGATGTATTTATTAATAGTAGAGAGTATGCATTTGAATGTACTACTGCGATCGTGATCATCTTTTATAAAGCGGTACTTGATTCGATTTCAATAGGTAGTTTTAATGCTTTCTTTCAAGGTCTACTTGTCTGGGACTGGCATCATGATCATGATTTAGGCATCACAACTAAAAGTGGAAGAGACTTTATTCCAGGCGATGCTGTTTATTTTTTTAATCCAGAATATGACCAGCCTGTTTGGACGGGCGAAAATGCCATTTATCTTGGAGGGAATTATTATTTTGGCCACGGCGTTGGAATCCAAACAGAAGTGGGAATGATCCATGCTTTAAATACATTAAGGAAAAAAAATGCAGTGTTATCATCCTATTTACTTTCTCAACAAAGCAGAATGAATATGAAATATTTGGAAAAAATTCAGGCTGGCTATTTGTATAATTAAGAAGTGAATATTTAATGAAGTAATATTACCTTTTTTCAGTACATTTACATTTCGTTTAAATTTTTAATAGATCTATACAATTTTAAAAGGATGTCTATATAATACAAAGGAGGGATCAGTGTAGGAGGAATTTATGACACAACGAACTTTTTATTTTGATAATGCAAAATTTATTCTGATCTTCTTTGTCGTTTTTGGACATATGATCAGGTCTTTTATTGAAGATGATGAAATGATCTTTACAATATATAAAGTGATCTATTCTTTCCATATGCCAGCTTTTATTCTAGTATCAGGTTTTTTTGCTAAGGGTGTTTATCAGAAAGGATATATCCTAAAAATTACAAAAAAATTGATTGTCCCTTATCTTATTTTCCAACTCATTTATTCCATTTTTTATTATTTTTTAAATGAGCAATCAGAGATTAAATGGGATCTTTTAAATCCTCATTGGTCACTCTGGTTTCTGATCAGTTTATTTTGCTGGAACTTAATGCTTTTGCTCGTTTCAAAATATCATGCATTCACGTCCATTACCATATCACTTGTAATAGGTTTACTGATAGGATATGTTGATTGGGTGACAAATTATCTAAGTTTATCGAGAACCTTTGTATTTTTCCCGTTTTTTCTATTAGGATATTATTTAAATAAGGAACACATTTGTTCACTTTTTAAAACAAGGTGGAGGCTATCTGCCCTTGCTATATTTGTTATGGTGTTTGCTGGATTTTATTGTTTTCCGAATAACAATTACGAATGGCTTCTCGGCTCAAAGCCTTATGGTGATATAAGCGGTGCCTCGGTAACAGCCATGTTCACAAGACTTGGGTTTTATTTTTTAAGTTTCTTAATGGTGTTTAGTTTTATGTCACTTGTGCCACGAAAACAATATTTCTTTACTCAATTGGGTAAAAATACATTATATGTATATTTATTGCATGGCTTTTTTATCAAGACATTTAGAAAAAGTGAAATTCAAAATTACTTTCATGATCCGGAACAATTTCTATTACTAGTTGTGATGTCATTGCTCCTCACTCTCGTTTTGTCTAATAGGATCGCTATTAGTGTGATACAACCATTAATTGAATTCAGATGGTCACAAATGAAACGTTTAAAAGTAAGAGGAATGGTGATTTTAAAGTTCTATTTTAATAAGTACCAAAGTCATTAACAAGCGAGAATGAGTTGTGGTCATGACTTGCCTATTATATAACTTTTCAATAGCATAAAGGGTTTCTCATGCTTTTTTTGATAACCAACACCCGCACACTCGTGACTTCAGTCGTGAGTTAGGGTGTTTTTAGTTTTAAGAATTAAAGAGTTTTTTCGAAAAAAAAGATATCAATAGACAAACATATGTTCTATATTGTGAAATGAACCTATAGAATCGAGGTGTTTGTAATGGCATTTAATTCAGTAGAAAAACGTAATACACAACTGGCAAAAGAAAACAAAAAATTACGTCACTACGGTATGAAGTTACGTGCCATTCCAACACCGAAACAACATGAGTTCATTCTT
>C688J18823_10003054_pt1 | contig 10574 bp, 8 predicted proteins | sample HopSoiMetagenom1_FD_18823 | JGI IMG/M metagenome (IMG submission 18823) | reverse complement strand
GGCGAACTGCCGCCCGAGCCGCTCAGCCTCTACAACCGAACCNTCGCGGGTCGTTACGCTTCTTCGACACTCTTCGACGTCGACATCTCGAAGGCGACAAGGCTCTGGCTNGTGGTGCAGGAGAACGGATCGAACGCGCCTGAAAAAATTCAGCCCGTGTGGGCACACGCGGAGTTGATCGGGCCGTCCGGACCGGTCGCCCTCTCATCGCTGACGCCGGTCGAAGGACACGGGCTGCGCTCGGGTGACGGTGCAATCGGTGTGGCCGGGGATACAGGCGATGGTGTGCGTGTGAAGAACCCGTCGGTGCTCGTGTACAACATCGCGGATCGCGGCTTCACGTCCCTCCGCGGCGCAATTGGAATCGAGAACCCGCAGAGTGAGATTGGTTCGACACTGAATCCGCAGATTCGATTTTTCGTGTTCGATCGTGAGCCAAACATGGAGCGCCTNCTGCCGCCCGCTGCCGGTGCGCCGCTGCCGCCGCCTCCACCGCTTCACACGGTCAGCGAGGCAATCGAGCGTGTCTTTCACCATGCGCTCGGCCGTGCGCCGTCAGGCGAAGAGCGGAAAATGGCCGAGGAGGCATTACGCGATCCGGCGGGTTCTCAACGTCCCTTCGCGCCGGGACTCGCCGATCTACTGTGGGCAGTCGTGATGAAGCCGGAATTTCAATTAATTTACTGACGCTGTTCGCGGTTCGCGGTTCGCTCTTCGCTGTTCGCGTGCGCGACCCGGCGCAAAGTAAGAGAAGAAGCCAAACATGACGCGCGAAGAACAATTCGTCTACCGTCGGCTGTCCCGTCGTGGCTTCATGGGTGCCACGGCGGTCGGGACGCTCTCGGCCCTGGTCGGGCGTGCGCCGGCGCTGGCGTTTCAACCGCCAGCGAAACCGCCAACCGCCGACGCCGTCATCGTATTGTGGATGGCCGGCGGAATGGCGCAAACCGAAACGTTTGATCCGAAGCGTTACACGCCGTTTGCGCCGGGCGTTCGCGTCGAAGACGTGCTGAGCACGTTTCCGCAGATCGACACCGCCGTCGACCACATCAAATTCACGCAGGGTCTCGAACAGATCGGGAGCGTGATCGATCGCGGCACGGTGATTCGTACCTTCAACGCTGCTGATCTGGGTTTCATCCTGCACTCGCGTCACCAGTATCACTGGCACACCGGTTACATCCCGCCGCAGCCGATGGCGATGCCGCATCTCGGCGCGGTGATCTCGCGGACGCTGGGGCCGAAGAACCCGGACATGCCCGCCTTTATTGCCATTGGACAGACGGTCGAGGGCGCAGGGGAGATCGGCACCTTGAAAGCCTTCCACACCGCTGGATTTCTCGGGTCCGAGCACGGCCCTTTCTTGATCGTCGATCCGCAGGATGCCGCGTCGGCCGTCCGTCCGCCGAAGGAACTCACGGACGCGAGGTTCCGCAGCCGGCGCGAACTGTTCACGTCGCTGCTCGCGCAGGAGCCGGTCTATCAATACGGCGGCGACTTTCAGCGCGAGTCGCTGCTGAAATCACTCGAGGCGGCAGATCGCTTGCTGAAGTCTCCGTCGGCGAAGGCATTCGACTTGTCGCTCGAACCGAAGCGGACGTTCGACGCGTACAACACGGGACGGTTTGGTCAGGGATGCCTGCTCGCACGGCGGTTGATCGAGGCGGGCGCGCGCTACGTCGAGGTCACCTCCGAATACATTCCGTTCGTCTACTGGGACAGCCACGAGAACGGTCACGAACGCGCGACGGCGATGAAGAAACTCATCGACGCGCCAGTCGCGCAGCTGATTCGGGATCTGGAGGAACGCGGGCTCCTGGATCGCACGCTTGTGGTGCTCGCAAGCGAGTTCGGCCGCGATGCGCTGACGGAGGGGAAGGTCGGCAAGGAAGTCAAGGATCAGGCGATCAATATTCCCGACGTCATCAGCGAGCCGCGTCATTACGGCATGCATCGGCATTTCACTGCGGCGGGATCGATCCTGATGTTCGGCGGTGGTATCAAGAAAGGGTTCGTCTACGGCAAGACCGCCGACGAGCGGCCCTGCACCACCATCGAGAAGCCCGTGGTGATGGAAGATCTGCACGCGACGATGTACCACGCGTTGGGGATTGCGCCGGACACGGCGTATGTGTTCGAACGACGGCCGGTGTATGTGACGCGAGACGGCAAGGGAGAGCCGATTCTCGATCTCTTCGCCTGACCATCGACCCGCCACCGGGGCCGAAGACTTGGAGTATTCTCCACCCATGAAAAGCACCAGACGTGAATTCCTTGTCGCTGCCGCCGCGGCGCCGGTGATCTCGCCGATCCTGCTCGGTGTGCAAGACAAGGCCGGCACGAAGGCGATGGTGCTCGGAAGCGGCCCCTACACCTACGAAGCCATTCACGACTGGGGCGAGCTGCCGCCGCGCATCAAGTGGGGCAATACCCACGGCGTCATCGAGGACTCGCAGGGCAACATCTACGTTCACCACACGGTGCACGCGACCAGCGATAGCGCCGACACGATGGTCGTCTTCGACTCGCACGGCAAGTTCGTGCGGTCGTGGGGGAGCGACTTTCGCGGCGTGGCGCACGGCCTGCACATCCGCAAGGAAGGAAGCGACGAGTTTCTCTACCTGACCGCCAACGCCTCCAATCCGAAGATGACCCCGCAGCCGGCGCTGCAAGCGGTCGTCGTCAAGATGACGACCAAAGGGGAGCCGGTGTGGAAAATCGCTGGGCCGCCGGATATCCAGGCCTATCACCCGGGAGCCGATGGCGCCGCGAAACGCTATAACCCGACCAACCTCGCGATTGCCCCCAATGGCGACGTTTACGTGGGCGATGGCTATGGCTCGTACTTCATCAATCAGTACAACAACAAGGGTGAGTACATCCGCACGTTCGGCGGGAAGGGATCAGAAGCGGGGCAGCTCAACGAGCCGCACGGGATCTGGGTCGACACCCGCGGCGCTGCGCCGATTCTGGTCGTCGCCGACCGGCGCAACAATCGCCTGCAGCGGTTCACCCTCGACGGCGCGCACATCGACTTCGTGCCCGGCTTCCGGCTGCCGTGTCACTTCGACGAACGTCAGGGTGTCGTCGTCATTCCTGATCTGCATGGGCGCGTGACGCTCATCGACCGCCAGAACACCATCATCGAGCACCTGGGTGATTCGAATGCGGAGAACTGGAACAATCCGCTGCGCACGCAGCCGCGCACGTCGTTCATCCCGGGACAGTTCATCTGCCCGCACGGCGCCTGCTTCGATCACACCGGCAACATCTTCGTCGTCGAGTGGGTCGAGGTCGGACGGGTGACGAAACTACGGAAGGTGTGAGCCGCCTGCCCCCGGAACTGCGCCTTTCAGCGTGATCATCAGCACCACGACCAAGATGGCGACGATCACGGCCATGTAGGCGACCGCGATTGTTGTCCCCTTCCACGCGATTTGCCAGCGCGTGCCGCCGAACACCCGATGTAAAGCGATGTAGTGATAGGGAGCGATCGTCAACGGAAATAAGTCACCGATGACGCCGCCTATGCGGCCGCCGAACGAAGAGGCGACGCGCGCGGCGAATATCAGGAACACGAACGCATGGAAGTGAATCGCATAGTACAAGTGCGGCACGTAGTAGGGCTGCGCGCGCCTGAATAACACCCACGACATCAGGCCAAACACCGGCATCAGCAGGAACATCGCACGCGGTGCGTTATGCGTCACCTCGTCGCTCAAGTGGCGGAGCTGCGCGACGATCTTCTCTTGTGTGGCCGTTCGAACGGCGTCGTCCGCGATGTCATCCTTGGTCATGCGAATGGTGATGATCGGGGACTGCGCCACCGCGACCAGCGCAAAAAACAACAGGCTGCAGGTCAGGTAGAGCCGTAGTGGAGAGATGTAGCGGACGCGACGCCCTCGAAAGAACTCTGCCGTCAATTCGCCAGGTTTCAGCAGGAGGAGACGGACGGTCTGTAAGATTTTGCCGTCGACGTGGGCGAGTTCGTGAACGCCCTCGTGCAGAAGGTCGTGCACGGTCAGCTCCGGGTGTACCGCTTTCTGCCCGCAGGCGAAGCAGTAGGCTCCCTGCAGCGGCACGCCGCAATTGCGGCACGCCGTCATTCAGATTTTCCCGCCCTTCACCAGTTCGCCCCGGCGCAGCTTTCGATACAGCTCCAGCGCCTCCTTGATGATGGCCAGCGCATCGTCGGGGCCGAGCATGTCTTCGATCATGACCTGCTTGTGCTCGAGCACCTTGTAGTCTTGGAAAAATCGCCGCAACTGCCGTAACAGGTGCGGCGGCAGCTGCGCCTGATCGATGTAATCCGCATACGAGGGATCGCGCACGCTGACGGCGACGATCTTGTCGTCGATGCCTTTTTCGTCGCGCATCCGCATGACCCCAATCGCCCGCGCCTCGACAATCGTCAACGGGTAGACGGGTTCCTGTCCGAGCACCAGCACGTCGAGCGGGTCGCCGTCGTCGCAGAAGGTGCGCGGGATGAAGCCGTAGTCGGCAGGATAGTAGACGGCGCTGTACAGCACGCGATCGAGACGCAAGAGCCCCGTCTCCTTATCCAGCTCGTACTTGTTGGTGCTGCCTTTGGGAATTTCGATCACCACAGGAAACGCCGTGGCGATCAGGGAATCGTCAATGTAGCTATCGTGCCAGGGATGCATCGGTCGGTGAATTATAGGTCACCGGCCAGATCCAGGACACTGACGGAGATTCTCAGGCCGGCAAGGTGAAAGAAAACGTGCTGCCTTTGCCCGGCTCGCTATCGACCCAGATCTTTCCGGCATGGGCTTCAACGATCGCCCGCGAGATATAGAGGCCCAGCCCGAGGCCGCGCGGATGCGCTCCGGCGGTTTGCTGGAACCGATTGAAAATGCGTTCGAGATCGGGCGCGGAAATCCCGAGGCCGGTGTCGCTCACGTCAATCCGGCAGGCGTGCACTTGCGGCACCGCACGAACGGTGATCGCTCCGCCCGGCGGGGTGAACTGCAGCGCATTCCGAAGCAGGTTCGACAGCACCTGCACGATGCGGTCGTGATCGAACATCGCTTCGATCGGCTTGGCCGGTTCTTCCAGCCGTAGCGTGACCTGCTGGCGCCCCGCGAGCTCCTCGAACTGCGCGATCGACTCGTTGAGAACGGAGACGACGTCGGCGACGAGCGGCGAAAGGCGGAACTGGCCATGCTCGAACCGGGTCGCGTCCAGGAGATCCGAGAGCATGCGGTCCATCTGGTCGGCGGCTCGCTGCACGCGTTGGATGGCGCGGAGGACGTCGGCCGATGCCTCTGGCAACTGGTCCGCGAGCATCCCCGCGTTGACGGCGATGACGCTCAGCGGTGTGCGCAAGTCGTGGCTGACGATGGCGAGAAACTGATCGCGAGTCACCACCATGTCCCGGGTCAGCGCGTGTCCCTCGTGCTCCTGATGCAGCAGATTGAACGTGCGCCGAACGGCGAAATCCGTGTCGGCGCGCTCCTGCCCGAGATTCGCGTCGGTCTTGCAGCGCTCCGCCTCGACTGAACGATGCCGCTCTTCACGCTCAGCGGCCAGCGCTTCATCGGTGACCTGCCGCTCTTCATCGAGAATATCGTCGAGCCGTTCCCTTTCTTCCCGGAGCGATTCATCGGCATGGACCCGCTCCTCGGCCAGGCTTGCGGCGACGGCACCCAGGCTGTCGGCAACTTCGGCGAGCTGTTCCGCGACGACCGGTTCGGTCTCCGTGTGTGGCGCAGCCGAAGGCGCACCGGAGCTTGCCTGGGCCTCACCCGTGACGGATTCGAGCGCTCGCGCGACCTCGTGCAGCGTGTGCATCGCGCCGGATCCCCCGACATCGTGGAGTGTCTCAGCCGCCCGGGCGAGCCCGTCTGCAGCATTCGAGAGTTTGTCTGCCGCATCGGCAAGTGTTTCCACGACCTCGGGCAAATTTTCTGGAACTTCGATGCGGGAGGCTTGGGCGTCCGTCTCAGCTCGGGCGGCCGCGAGTTTCTCGTCGGCCTCGTCGGCCAGCATCGCCGTCGACAGCCGGTCCGCCTGTTCGCGCTCCGACTTCAGCGTTCGATTGGTGGCTTCGCGATCGCGGTCCAGCATGTCGGCGACATGTTCAGGGTGCCAGTCATTCGGTGACATCAATTGCCGAAGTTGCAAACGGCAGACCGACTCCGTAGTCGGCGTGCGAGTTGCACTCTCCTTGTGGTACGTCAAAAAGGAGGTCACGAATGGCCGATCGTACAAATTCGACTGATTGGAATACAGAAGATGCGTACTGGCGAACTTCATATCGAACACGGCCGTATGCCGGTTCGAATGACTATTCGTACTATCAGCCTGGCTATCGCTACGGCTATGAAGCTGCCGACAAGTACCACGGCCGCGATTGGTCTGAGGTCGAGCCGGAACTCCAGCGCAACTGGGACAAGTATGAACACCGCGGCCAGTCGACGTGGGAGAACATGAAGGCAGCCGTGCGCGACGCCTGGGATCGAGTCACGGGCCATCGCACGGTCAGCTCGAGATAGCTATCGCCAGCGGACGAGGCAGTTGCGCTGCGGCTGCCTCGTCCGGTTCGCACCAGAATCTATCAAGGCAGTGGCCCACCATTGCGGCGGCGAAGCAGATCCCGAACAGCCTCACTCGCGTTCACTAATGACGGATCCCCTGCAGGTGCGACGGCTCCGGCTGCGAGCAGCGCTGCAACGGTTCCGGCGTAGTCTCCGCGTTCGCGGTCGTAGCAGTGGATCGATCCGTGGAACGCCCAGCCGATCGGTGTCATCTCAAAATCGTTGTCGCGGATGTCCAGCGATGCGTCGTGGGCGAGTAGCGCTGCGACGGCGTCCTGGTTGCCATGCCACGCGGCGAAATGCAGCGCCGTCGCCCCATGTTTTCCGCGCGCGCTGGGAGGCCAGCCGGCGGACAACATCAATCGCAACGCCGTAGCGTCGTTCCTGTCGGCGGCATCCACCGTCCGACGCAGCAGTCCGCGGTCCATGCGGTTCGGATCCACCGCGCGCTTCTTAATCAAGGCGCGCACGAGGTCAGCGTCAGCCACCTCGCACGCCGCAGCCACCGCGAGTTCGTGTGGCGAGCGGTCGATGAGCAGTCGAAACACCGGTTCGTGCCCGAACTCGCGTGCAATCGCGGGCGCACTTTTGTGGTCGCCGAGTGTCCAGATGTAGATGGTTCCTCCCGCATGCGGATTGGACATCGGGAAATAGTCACGAGACACGGTGATCGCGATCGACTCGGGGTTCGCCGCGAGAAGGCTCTGCACCAAATCGAGGTCACCGATCGCGCAAGCCATCAGCAAGTCAGTCTGACAGCCACGCTCGACGAGAAATCGTGTGACACCGTGGCGTTCGCGGATGGCGTACTGCGCGGCCGTCGATTCATGATCAACGTCCCGTGCATTCATGTCGGCGCCGGCGTCGAGCAGGACTGCGGCGATTTCCGTGTTGGCGGCAACGTGCAGCGGTATCTGGCCATCACCGCCGCGGGAGTGGACGAGCGACGGATCGTCGGAGAGGAGCTTCCTGACCGTGTCGATGCGGCCCAGCCGCGACGCGGCATGAATGTCGAGGTGTGCGCCGCGCTCGATCAGAAAATCAGCGAGTCCTGGGTGCGCCACGTCGAGCACACCGAAGCCGCCGGCCCACCAGCGGCTTCGCTGGTTGATGCTGGCGCCGTGGCCGAGCAGCAGATCGATCATCGGTTTGCTGCTATGGCCCACCGCCGTGAGAAGCAGCGTGCCGCCGAAGGCGAGTCCTGGGAGTGAGTCATCGAGCCGCGAATGCAGCTCAGGCTGTCGCGTCAGAAGGTCAGTCGCCCGGGGCACGTCATCGGACGTAACAGCAGCGACCAGTTGATCGACAGGGTCCACGATCCTGCAAGGTTCACATAGCTCGTGAGATTTACGCTAGTGCTTTTGAAGAACGAGCCAGTTCGAGTCTGCGGCGGCGACGATCCAACCCGCCGCCTTGAGATTCTTTGCCGTGGGCGAGGACGGCGGCAAAAAGGCGCAGCTCAGCGAGTAGCGTTCGAACACAGACCCGTAGTCGCCGGTTTGCTCGTGTTGAAGATGCTCCTGAAGAAAGGGCAACGCGTAGGGATCCTGCCGGTTGTCGACAAACACCGGGACATCTGGCGCAAACCAGATTAGATAACCGCCATCATCGAACCGGTTGTAGAGACGTCCGGGACACGCACGAACGCTGGCGACAATCTGCGTTGAGACAGGCTGCCAATGCATGCGTGCGGCGCGGCTGCTCCACGCAGACATCACACCGCCGATGCACGCCAGGACACATGCGGCGATCAGCGTTCGGTTGAACGCATAGTGCTCCCGCCGTTCCGTTCGCTCGAGGCGCAGACCACCCAACACGAGGGATCCGAGTGCGGGAACCGCGACCAGCATGAACGGCGTGATGTTTCTGCTGTAACGAAGCGCCAGCGGCAGAAGCGCAAGCGCNACAAACACCGGAATGGCCTGCTCGCGTGTCGTCATTCGTCGCCAGCGAAAAGCGACCGCTGTGAGTGTCGCCACGGCAAACACCCAGAACGACAGGTCGCGCCAGCCTAATAAGAGCGGGGGCCGCCATTCCTGGATTCCGTTCGCCATCGATTTCTGAATCGATTCCGGGATCGTCTTCCAGAGATCCAGGCCGAGCGGAGTCATCAATGTCGCCGCGAAACAGACGACAGTGATCGCCAGGAGCTGCGTTGCGCGCTTGCGGTCGCGGGCCCACAGCTCGGCAAGCGTCGCGGCTCCAAGCGCGACAAGTCCCAGCGCGACACCTCCATGAAGGTTGGCCCATATCGCAAACACAAAGGGCAACGCCCAATAGCGCGACCGCAGCACCAGGTACAGGCAGGTCATGAGCAGCGCCAGTGTGAATACGTGGGGCCGAACCGTCCACACGAACACAAGTGATGGAATTGCCGCCGCCATTATCAGCAACTTCGAAGTGGAAGGTCCCGGCGTCAGGCGCCACGAGAGCGCGGTCGCGGTGGTCACACAGGCGGCGGCCAGAACCGTGACGCCTGGAAGTCCAGCCGCACGGTAGGCGAGGAACAGGGCGATCTCGCTGAGCCATTCATGGTTCGGCCAGTAATTGCCGCGAGCCGTGAACGAGAACTCGTCCGACAACGCGAGCACGTGCCGTGACCACATCTCCTGCCCGGCACGTAGATGCCACCAGAAGTCGCTCTGCAGCGGCAGAACGCACGCCGACGCAAAGACGACCAGCACGAACACGATCGCGATTGTCGCGTCGAGAGTCGGCCAGCCGGGGACGGCGTCAGCGCGCTGCGATCCGCCCGTCCTGGAAGACTGTAGTGTTTGGTGCATCGAGAAGGGGTTGACCGAGCCGACGACAGAGCGCAGAGCAAGAAGGATACCTGCCTGTGCGGCGACGTGGGACCGCGCCAAATTGTTCGGTCCGTCACGCGTGCGAACGAATGCGTTGTCTGAATTACAGATTCGCGCGTTAAGTCGCGGTCCGGCGCGGGCCCAAGAGAGCATCGTCTCTTGGACCCGGCCAGAAGAGGGGTTACTTGATTATTCGAAGGTTAGACGGCGCCGCCGGTGGCGCCGTCGTGCCCGCCGCCTGGCTTACGACGACCGACACTCCGCCGATAGTGATTGCCGTCGAACGCGAGGTGCTTCCGGTGTTGGCTTGAACGGAGTAGCTGGCGGAACCAGAGCCCGTTCCGGAGCCGGTGACGGTCACCCAGGCTGCGTTCGACGATGACGTCCACGTGCAGCTCGATTGGGTGGTGACGGTGATCGTTCCGGTACTGGCCGACGGCGACGCGGTCACCGCTGCCGGGGCCAACGAGAACGTGCACGGCCCGCCAGGCTGCGTGATAGTGAATGTTTGCCCACCGATCGTCAGCGTGCCGGTGCGCGACGCTCCGGTATTAGCCGTCACACCGTAGCTTACCGTCCCATTACCGGTTCCGGTCGCGCCGACACCGATGGTGAGCCACGAGTCATTGCTCACGGCAGTCCAGCTGCAGCCCGAACCCGCGGTCACACTGATACTGCCGCTCGCCCCGATGGACGAGGCCAGGGTTCTCGACGTTGGCGAGATCGTGACCAGGCACGGCAGCCCTGACTGTGTCACTGTGAAGGTTTGGCCGCCAATGGTCAGCGTACCGGTGCGGGACGCTGTGCCATTGTTAGCCGACACGCTGTAGCTCACCGTGCCATTGCCGGTGCCACTCGCCCCCGCACTTATGGTGATCCAGCTGGCATTACTGGTGGCGGTCCAGCTGCAGCTCGCCGCCCCGATGACGTTGATCGTGCCGGTGGCGGCAATCGACGACGTGAGATTCGACGAGGTCGGCGAAATCGTGAACGTGCACGGAGCGCCTGGTTGGGTCACGGTGAAGGTCTGCCCACCGATCGTCAGCGTGCCAGTGCGCGAGGTCGTGCCGGTGTTCGCGGCGACGCCGTAGCTGACGCTCCCGTTGCCGGTGCCGCTTGCGCCCGCGCCGACGGTGATCCACGAGTCGTTGCTGAACGCCGTCCAGCCGCAACCGGTGCCCGCAGTCACGGTGACCGAGCCGCTCGCGCCAAG